>OJIY01000264.1_pt1 | contig 21019 bp, 19 predicted proteins | sample 1596061 | NCBI WGS metagenome assembly OJIY01 (sample SAMEA4350111, study PRJEB24818) | metagenome | biome: human; feature: gut; material: faeces | place: Denmark | collected 2013-09
TTCGCGACAGATGTATACTATATGGATTTTTGGGGAAAAAGCAAGATCGCCGTCTTGGAGGAAAATTTGTCCACCCGCCGGATGAATATCACGCTTACTTAGGGCATCGAAGCGGATTTTTTGCCTTGTTTTTTGAGATCATGTATCCTTTGCTTTATTTCAGCGGCAGCCTGCTTCATTTCTTCGGTCTGTGGCTGCCTGCCTGCAATTTCAGATAATTGCTCAGTGAGACTCTCCAATTCATCCTGAATGGCTTCCATTGTTTCCGCATCGCCTTCACAGCGATTGACATTTATTTTTCCAGAGGCGTCCATTCCAAGGGCTTCGCGGAATTCAAGCGCAAGGTGTTTCCCTTCATCAGAAATATCTACAGTATCAACCCCGCCGTTATTATCCCTTTGCGCAGCAGTGAACGTCCTGTGATAGTTCAAGATATTCTGAGTTGACTGTGCTCTCATGTCGCCTTGTACGGAACCATTCAGGAAATTTACACTATCCATAAACTATCCCTCCCGCACACGGAATTTTTTTCCTTGCTGACCTATCAAATAAGCAAGATACATGCCCCTGAGTCAGCCGGCTCCTGCTTCGCCTGCGGGGATCGCAAACAAAGAGGGCCGGACAATGCCCGGCCCGTTAGTGGCGCAACAGATGGAAAAGAGCTGTCTCAGCGTTTGCGGGCTTCGGCAGTCGCGCCGTCCACATAGAGCCAGAACAGCGCGCCCAGTTCCAGAGGCTTGGGCTGACCGTCCGGTCCTTTGAGCGGATCACCGGCGGCAGTGGCCGCGCAGCACCACCAGCCCGGCTGATTGAGCACAAAGGCGAAGCGTCCTTCGCCGTCGGTGCGGGCCGCCAGCTCCTCATGCCAGGGCGTGGGCGCGTTCTGTTTGTCCGTGTTGATCCGGGCCATGCGCACCGGCGCATTGTCCAGAGGCTTGCCGTTGAACAGCACGCGGCCGGAAAAGAGGGCCGGGGCGGTCAGGCCGAAGGCACGGGTCAGGGGTTGGATTTCAAAGCGCTGTCCCACGGGCAGTTCCCAGCCGCGCTCCACGCCGTACACGGGCAGGGTGGTTTTGACGTAATGCTGCACAAAGCGGTCGCGGGCGGCATCCCACCAGGGGCGGGCCTCAATGATGAACTGGTAGAGGCCGGGTCGGCTCAGAGCCACATTGGCCCCCCATGCCTTCTGATCCAGGTAGCGGATTTCCTCCACGTCGCCCAGCAGGTCATGCCGTTCGGGCTGGAGCACGCCGTCCTTGACGGGCGTATTGTCGTCATAGCGCAGCACCGCGAAAAGCTGCGGCATGTCCATGGGCAGGCCTTCATGCCGGAAGGGACGCATCATGCTGATCAGCACGTCCACTTCCTCGCTGATGGGCGGCGTCTGGAGCTCTCCTTCGTCGTTGGCCGCGTCGGCGGATACCGGGACTGTGGCATTCCGCCCGGCGGCTTCCACAGCTTTGGCGGCGTCGGGGGTGGCCGGAATTTGTCCGTCGGCCTGCTGCTTGGCCTTGCCCGCACCGTCCTGCGGCTTTGGGGGCTGGACGGCCTCAGGCGCTGCTTTGGCCGGGGCCTGGACCGCGTTTTGTTCCGCAGTGTTTTTTTTCTGCTCTTCCTTGGCCTTGGCCGGAGCTTCGATGCCGGGCTGACTGGGCACCAGCAGGGTCATCTGGGCTGAAGCGGGGCGCGCGGCCGCAAGGCAGCACAGAAATGCGAGCAGGAACAGACGCGACGGAAACGGCAAAGACAACAGGCGGTGAAGAGAGAAAAAGGCGCGCGGCATGAGATCTCCCAAAGGCATTACAAACCCGCGCCGCGCGAAGATGCGGGCACGGGCGCGGCGTTTGCGGTCAGGAGCGCCGCGCCGCGCCCACCATAGCAAAAGGGTCGGGCGTTGTCATGCCTGCGGCGGGCTTCAACCGTGCCTCGGCGTCCGTGCGACGAAGAGCGCGCGCACCTGCAGGGCCCCGGCCGAGCGCAGGGCCAGACAGGCCGCCGCCAGGGTGCTGCCTGTGGTCATCACGTCGTCAATCAGCCAGAGGCGCAGGCCGTGGGCCTGGGGCGCGGCCTGAAAAGAGTCCAGCACATTGCGGCGGCGCAGGGTGGCGGACAATCCGGCCTGCGGCGGGCCTGTTTTCGTGCGGCGCAGCAGCTCCGGGCGCAGAGGCAGGCCCGTAAGACAATGTAGCGCCTTGGCCAGCTCGTGAGCCTGATTGAAACCCCGGCGGCGCAGATGGGCCGGGTGTTGCGGCACGGCCAGCAGCGCGTCGGGAGACGGCAGACAGCGGGAAGCTTCCAGCAGACAGGCTCCGAGCAACGGAGCCAGGGAGAGTTCCCCATCGAATTTGAGCCGCAGCAAGGCGTCGCGTAACGCATCGCAATACAGGCCGTAATAGGCCAGGCTGTCCCAGGGCGGATCATCATTCAGGCATTGGCCGCAACGGCTCTCCGGGTCGGGCCGGGACAATGCGACGGCTTGGCCCGACGCGCGCGCTTCTGCCGTGGGCAGGCCGCAACGCGGACAGCGCGGCCCCCGGTATGGGGAAAACAGCGTCCGGCATGCCGGACAGAGCGGCGCGGCGGCCCCCGCGACGTCGTCGTTCGCGGAAGCGCCGAGGGCGTCTCCGGCGGGCAAAAAAGGGCGCAGGCAGTGCGCGCAACGCGTCTGGCTCAGCCCCAGAATATGGCCCCAACGCCGTAGAAGGCCGGGGATCACTCCACGCGTCCGTCTTTCGCCCGGGCCGTAACCCTCTCACCCCAATGGCGTCCCCAGGCGCGCAACGCATCGCAGACCGCCGGTCGCGCCCACAGGTCTTCCGGCTTGTCCAGGCCGCGCAGCAGGCGTGTGTCCTGAATACGGGCGTTTTGCGGAGCCAGAAAGTATTTGAGGGTCAGCAGAGCGCCGTTGAACAACTGGCCGCCGCGCGGCCTTCCGGCGGCCAGGGCCGCCAGCACGGGCTTGGGCGGAAGGAGGGACTCGCCGCCCTTGGCGGCGTCGGCCTGCGACCGCGCGGCCCAGAAACGCTGCCCCCGGTCGATGAAGGCTTTGAAACGGGCGGGCAGGGCGTAAAAGTAGACAGGCGCGGCCAGCAGCACCAGAGGCGCGGCCTGAAGCAGGGAAAACAGCTCTTCGGCCTGATCTCCGTTCTTGGCCAGCACGCAGTTGTGCGGGGGACGGGAGCAGGCCCCGCAGCCGATGCAGGGGGCGATGGCGTAGCGGCGCAGGGGCTCAAGGCGCACCCCGGCCCCGGCCTCGACCGCGCCTTCGGCGAAAAGGCGGGCCAGGTTGTCGGAAACGCCGTCAGGCCGGGGGCTGCACAAAAGCGCCAGAATCCGGTTCACGCCCCGAACTCGCCGCAGAAGGGATTGTTTCTGCGCTCGTCGCCGATGCTGGTGGCCGGGCCGTGGCCGGGATAGACCGTGGTGTCGTCCGGCAGCTTGAAAAGCACGTCCGCGATGGAATGCAGCAGGGTGGCCTGGTCGCCGCCGGGGAAGTCCGTGCGGCCCATGGAGCGGTAAAAGAGCGCGTCGCCGGTGAAGACCAGCTTTTCCGCCGGAAAGTACAGGGAGACCCCGCCCGGCGTGTGACCCGGCGTCTCCAGCACCCGGCACTCCATGCCGCCGAAGTCGGCTTGCCCCGTGGGCATGGGCAGGCTGTCGAAAGGCGGCACCGGCGGGAAGCCCCAGATGCCGCCCCTGCCGGATTCGGTTTCGGCCAGGCTGTCGTCGCCCGTGGGGGCGTAGACCACGGCCTTGGTGGCTCCAGCCAGTTCGGCCACGCCGTAAAGGTGGTCGAAGTGCCTGTGGGTGAGACAGATGGCGGACAGAGCGAGCTTGTGTTCCGTCAGATATTCAAGCATGGGCGCGGGCTCGCCGCCCACGTCCACGGCCACGGCCCGTTCTGCATTGTGGATAAGATAACTGTTGGTCTGCAAGGGGCCCAGAGGGAAGGTGGCTACAGGCATGTGATGTCCTCTGCGGAATGAAGTGAATATATATTCGCATGTTATACCAGGGGGGCGGCGCGGGCAAGAGGCTGGTGGAGCGGGTCAGGGCCTGACGCGCATGCTCCGGCAGCGCAGTTCAACCGCGACGGGGGCAATGCAGTGTATCGCCGCCACATTTGAGAAAGAAGCCGGAAAATCCGTACTGTATTGCCCTCAAGCGTATTTTCCATTGGTTTGAGCGTCGTGCTCAAGAGCTCTTTCGAACAACTCTCCAAGACGGGAAGATTACCTCGGAGTGACTGTTGAGATGTTCCGGAAACGGGCCTTCATCCGGCGACGCAACTGCGCTGAACCGCAGGATGAAGGCCCTGCATTGCTCAGCGCGCGGGCCAGATCACCCGATGGACGTCGGCCGGGCCGCGTTCCGCCGTGCGCTGATACTGCACCGCCGGAGAGCCGAACAGCATGGCGTAGCCAAGTTCGTGCGTCTCCGGAATGCCCAGGCGGGGGATCAGTTCGGGCAGCACCAGCCGCAGACACCAGTAGAGCAGGCCGCACCAGACCGTGCCCAGGCCGCCGCTCTGGGCCATGAGTTCAAAATACGAAAGATAGATCAGCGAATCCTGTTCCCGGCAGGGGGCGTCCTTGGCATTGGAGACCAGAATGCAATGGGGCGCGTGCCGGAAAATGGGGTCCAGCCCCTTGCGCCAGAGTTCCGGCGCGCTGGAGAAAAACTGGCGGCGCGGATTTTCCGGCATGCGGTTTTCCCGTACCAGGTCTTCCAGGCGCTGGTACACTTCCTTCCGGAAGGCGTCCATGCTCGCCGTGTCGTCAATGACCGTCACCCACAGCTGGCGCGCGTTGACGCCGGTGGGCGCGTGCGCCGCCACGTCCAGCACCCGGCGGAGCAGGGCGGGGTCCACGTTTTCCTGTTTATAGCGGCGCACGGAGCGGCGGCCCTTCATCAGGGTAGCCACCTGCTCCGGCGCGGGCAGGCGTCCTTTCAACGGTTCGCTTTCCGCCGGGTCATGCCCCAGAATGGAAATGGCCCCGGTGGGGCAGACGGCCAGACAATGCAGGCAGCGCATGCAGTGCTCCTCATTGGGGATGGACGGATACTCGCCCTCCATCTGAATGGCCTGGGGCAGACAGTCCTCGGCGCAGGCGCCGCAGGAAACACACAATTCTTTATCGACAGTAAAATGCAACATTATAAGCTCCTTTGCGGGCGCAGACCGCCCGACAGGGTCATGATAGACGGGCGGTGCCCGCCTGACAAGCGGGGCGGTATGGGTAAACCTTCAGCACGGGCGTTCGATAAAATAGAGAGGGAGTCCAGAGCGGCAATTCCGCCGCTTGGGTGCGGGAGTGGAGGAAGGGGGCGCGGTATGGGCGTGGACGGCATCAATGTCATGGCCAGAAATTTTGTTTCCAGCGACAGCCAGGAATCCAAATACAGCAGGGCCCGGCAGGTCGCCGCCGAAGCGCGCGGCCAGATGGCCAACCGTCAGAACAGCCTGCTTGCGGCGGGTATGGCGGCCTTCGCGGCCGCCGATCCCGACGGGGGGCATATGAGCCGCAGGGTTCTCGAAGGGCAGAAAGCCGCCCGCCGGATGCAACTGGACAAACAGCAGAATGTGGCGGAAAAATCCCGGGACAATCTGGACGAACTCAAAAAGCGTCTGGAAGAAAAAGCCAAAGAAGCCCGGCAGCATACGGATGAGCAGGGGAACGCCGAGGACGGGCGGGAAACGCCTTTGGATGTGGAAACCGGCTCTGTGGGCAGCGCCGCCGCTGTCGCGAGCCCGTCGGCAACCAGCCTTGCGGCGGCCGGGCATGCTGCCGTGCCCACGGTCAGCACGGAAAACAGCGCGGTGATCAACGCGGCCGCGCCAACGGGGAACGCCATAACTGCGGCAAGCCCTGTGCCCGGTGAGCTTAACCTGGCCGTGTAAGGACTGATTTTTGAAAACGCAGACGGCGCGCGTTCTTCATTGGAAGGGCGCGCGCCGTTTTTTGCGGGGGCGAACATTTATTGCAGGAAGGGCAGGCCGAGCACCGCGCCCGTGGACACCGCCACCTGCATGAGCACCTGGGAAATATCCTTGACGGCCTGCATGTTCTTGGATTCCACCTTGGGCAGCACCAGAATCTGGTCGCCCGCCCTGATGGCGTCGCCGTTTTGGGATACCGAGCCGTTCTGGTGCATGATCAGCACATGGTCGCGGTCGGCCCGGTTGCTGTAGCCGCCCGCGCCCTTGACGTAATCCCCGAGATCCTTGTCTTCGCTCCAGAGCATGGCCTGGGGCACCATGACTTCGCCGCTGACCAGCACCACGTCGCTCTTGCCGGGGATCACGATGATGTCGCCGTCCTCCAGCGCCAGCTTGCCGCTGGCCGCGCCGTTGTCCAGCACCACCACGCCCTCAGGTTCCACGTTTTTGGCCCGCTCCACGAATTTGGCGATCATCTCCGCTTCCTTGGCCCGGATCTGGGATTCCTCGGAGCTGGAGGACGAGGCCGTGAGCGCGGTCTCCTCCAGGCGGCGCAGGGAGTCGGCAATGGCTTTCTTCTGCCGGGCGGCGACGCTCTTGCGCTTGATGTACATGGCCTTGAGATTGGCCCGCCCCGGCTCCACGGCGATGAAGTTCTGCACGTCCTTCAGGCGCGCCCCCCGGCGCACCGGAAAGCGCGAGGTGCCGCGCACCGCGCCCTGCACCTCGATCATCATGGTGGCGCCCGTGGCGTCAGCCATGAACTGCACGCGGTCGCCGTCCTCAAGGGTGAGGTGGCGCAGTTCCTTGAGCGGCAGATAGGTGGCGTAGGGCGCGCCGTTGCGCGTGCCGTTGAGGGATATGTGCGAGGCCTGGCGTTCGGGTTCGGCCAGTTCCATGAGCGTCGCGCCCGTAGCCTGCCCCTTGAGAAATTCAAAGCGCGCGGCATTGCGCACCGCCCCTGTGGCCGTGACTGTGGGACCCTTGTCGCCCACCACCAGTGTGTCGCCTTCCAGCAGGCGCACGGCGGGCAATTCGCCCCGCCGCACAAAGGGATAGAGATCCAGGCTGCTGACCACGTTACCGTCGCGCATCAGGCGCACAGCCCGGTAGCTGCCGCGCGATGGATCAATGCCGCCGGCCTTGTCCAGAAAGCTGAGCACCGGATCATTGGGCGAGCCCGTGTAGCGGCCCGGTTTGGCGACGCCGCCGGTCACAAAGACGGACACGGGCCGGGCGTCCAGCGGCGCCACGTAGACCTGGGTGTCGGCATGGCCGGTGGCCGCCAGCTTGCTGCGCAGATCGTCCACCAGCTTGTCGTGGGCCAGGCCGGCCACAGGCAGCGGACCCACTTCCGGCAGGTCGATACGGCCCTGCGCATCCACAGTGAAGGTGCCGTCCACGTTGAGGGCGCCGCCCCAGAGGCGCAGCACCACGCGATCGCCGGGAGCCACCGCGCCGCCATCCTGGCCTTTGGCGAAATTGCCCTGGAAAAGATTGGCCCCGTAGGGCTGCACGTTGTCGGCGGCCCGGGCGCTCCCGCAGACAAGGCCCACAAGAAGAAAAGCAAAAATGAGGCGGAATGAGTTGAGCATAGCTGTGATCACGCCATTTGTTTACGCATGTCGCGCGGCGTGAACGCGGCATGGACTGCACCGGGCGGCAGCCTGAAAGGACGATTTTTGCTTTCTGGCAAGGAAGAAGACGATTGCGGCTCAGGAATAGTACCCTTGGGTACAGGCCTGGGCCGCAATCGCCTTCTGACGCAGTCCAGAAGGCAAAAGGCGTTCTTTCCGTCAGGGGGTATCGATGCCCTGCCCCCAGACACGAGGCGCCATCCGCCACTGCCCTTCGGCATTCCGGCAGATGACCACGACTTCGGCTTCTCTCTGCCCGGCCAGCACAGTGGCCCGTTTGCAGCTCTCGCCCTTGGCCGAGGTGAAGCTGTCGTCCAGGGTGACGCGGACGTTCTTGCCGAAGTCCGGATCGTCCAGGGTGGTGGAATCGCCGCTGTCGGCGGAAGCAAGATAGGCTTCCACCGGACCGGGCTGATAGGCCGGCGGCGGGGGCGGGTCGGAGAAGAGGCCGCAACCGGCCAGCGGCAGGAAAAGCCCCAAAGCCAGCGGCAGAACCGCCCAGGCGGGCGGCGGGCCGGGGAATCGTCTGTTCATGGATACGCGCTCCGTCGTAGAGACAGGGATGCCGCGCGGGGTGACTGACGCAAAGCCGCGCGCTGTCCGTTCATCTTGCAGAGAAAAAGACTCCTGTCAATTCTCCGCGGGAATGCGCGCCGCGCATCTCCGCGTCAGCAATACGCGGCCGGGAAGCGTTGTTTAATCGCTCAATTTATTCCCAAAAGAAAAGTTTCACTTTGCACTTTTAGTGAATGCCTGCTATATGTTGCTAAAAACATATGAATGGAGAATTCTTTCATGTCCAAACCGGCCGCCATGAAAACCATTGATGTGCGCGACGCTGTGGGCAGCGTGCTCTGTCATGACATTACCCGTATCGTGCCGGGGCAGAGCAAGGGGCCGGTCTTCCGCAAAGGCCATGTGGTGCGGGAGGAAGACATCCCGGTACTGCTGGAAGTGGGCAAGGAACATCTTTACGTTTTTGAGCCGCAGCCGGGCCTGGTGCATGAAAACGAGGCCGCGGCCCGCATTGCGGCGGCCACGGCCGGAGCCAACATTCTGCTCAGCGAACCCAAGGAAGGGCGGATCAATTTTTCCGCCGCCTGTGACGGCCTGCTGCGGGTGGATGTGGCCGCGCTCGGCCGCATCAACAGTCTGGGCGAAATCACCCTGGCCACGCTGCACAGCCTGCAAAAGGTGGACAAGGGCCGGGAGGTGGCGGGCACCCGCGTTGTGCCCCTGCTGATTGACGATGAAAAGCTGCGCGCCCTTGAGGTCATGGTCAGAGGCCCGGTGGTGGAAGTGCTGCCCCTGCGGCGTTTTCAGGTGGGCATGGTCACCACGGGCAGCGAAGTCTTTTACGGGCGGATTCAGGACGGGTTCGGCCCGGTGCTGCGGAAAAAATTCGCAGCCCTGGGCAGCGCGGTCATGGGCCAGACCCTGACCAGCGACGAGGTGGAAATGACCGCCTCGGCCATCAGGGATTTCCTGCAACAGGGCGCGGATATGGTGGTGGTCACCGGCGGCATGTCGGTGGATCCGGACGACCGCACTCCGGCGGCCATCCGCGCCGCCGGGGCGGAAGTGGTCAGTTACGGCGCGCCCGTCTATCCGGGGGCCATGTTCCTGCTGGCCTACGTCCGGACGCCCAAGGGACGCGTGCCGGTGCTGGGTCTGCCCGGCTGCGTCATGTATCACAAGGCGAGCATTTTTGACCTGCTGGTGCCGCGCCTGCTGGCCGGACTCGAGGTGACGGCGGAAGACGTGGCCGTGCTGGGGCACGGCGGGTTCTGCTCCGCCTGTCCGCAGTGTCACTATCCCATTTGTCCTTTCGGCAAATGAATTCTGGGGCGGATTGGCCGCTTCAGGCAACGTTATCCATACATTCTAAGGAGTCGCGCATGGAAACAAAAACTCTTGTGGTCAATGGCATTCCCAGACGATTGCTGGTCAACCCCGACGACAGCCTGGTTGACGTGTTGCGCGGGCAGTTGCAGTTGACGAGCGTCAAAGTGGGCTGCGGCAAGGGCCAGTGCGGCGCCTGTACCGTGATTCTGGACGGCAAGGTGGTGCGCTCCTGCATCGTCAAAATGCGCCGCGTGGCGGAAAACGCCGCCGTCACCACCCTGGAAGGCATCGGCACGCCCACCTGCCTGCATCCTTTGCAGCATTCCTGGATTTACCACGGCGCGGCGCAGTGCGGTTTCTGCACGCCGGGCTTCATCGTGTCGGCCAAGGGCCTGCTGGATGAAAATCCCAATCCCAGCCGTGAGGACGTGCGCGACTGGTTCCAGAAACATCACAATATTTGCCGCTGCACCGGCTACAAACCGCTGGTGGACGCGGTCATGGACGCGGCGGCCGTGATGCGCGGCGCAAAAACCCTGGAGGACATCCAGTTCAAGATGCCCGCCGACGGTCGCATCTGGGGGTCGCGCATCCCCCGGCCCAGTGCCGTGGCCAAGGTCACGGGCGTGGCGGAATTCGGCGCCGACGCCGCTTACCGTCTGCCGCCCGACACCCTGCATCTGGCCCTGGCCCAGGCCAAGGTTTCCCATGCCGTCATCAAGGGCATCGACACCTCCGAAGCCGAAAAGATGCCCGGCGTCTACCGGGTGCTGACCCATAAGGACGTCAAGGGCAAAAACCGCATCACCGGCCTGATCACTTTCCCCACCAACAAGGGTGACGGCTGGGAACGGCCCATCCTGAATGACTCCAAGATCTTCCAGTACGGCGACGCCCTGGCCATCGTCTGCGCGGACAGCGAGTGCAACGCCCGCGCCGCGGCGGAAAAGGTCAAATTCGATCTGGAACTGCTGCCCGAATACATGAGCGCGCCCGAGGCCATGGCCCCGGACGCCATTGAAATCCATCCCGGCACGCCCAACGTCTACTACGACCAGAACGAAGCCAAGGGCGAGGACACCAAACCCTTCTTCGACGATCCCGCCAATGTGGTGGCGGAAGGCAGCTTCTACACCCAGCGGCAGCCCCATTTGCCCATTGAGCCGGATGTGGGCTACGGCTACATCAATGAACAGGGCCAGGTGGTCATCCACTCCAAATCCGTGGGCATCCATCTGCACGCCCTGATGATCGCGCCCGGCCTGGGCCTGGAATTCCCCAAGGATCTGGTCCTGGTGCAGAATACCACGGGCGGCACTTTCGGCTACAAGTTCAGCCCCACCATGGAAGCCCTGATCGGCGTGGCCGTCATGGCCACGGGCCGTCCCTGCCACCTGCGCTACAACTATGAACAACAGCAGCAGTACACCGGCAAGCGTTCGCCCTTCTGGACCACCATGCGCTACGCCGCCAACAAGCAGGGCAAAATCCTGGCCATGGAAACGGACTGGTCCGTGGACCACGGCCCGTATTCCGAATTCGGCGACCTGCTGACCCTGCGCGGCGCGCAGTACATCGGCGCGGGCTACGGCATCCCCAACATCCGGGGCAAGGGCCGCACCGTGGCCACCAACCACTGCTGGGGCGCGGCCTTCCGCGGCTACGGCGCGCCGGAGAGCGAATTCCCCTCCGAAGTGCTCATGGACATGCTGGCCGAGAAGCTGGGCATGGACCCCTTTGAACTGCGCGCTCTGAACTGCTACAAAGAAGGCGACACCACGCCCACCGGGCAGGTCCCCGAAGTCATGAGCCTGCCGGAGATGTTCGACATCATGCGGCCCAAATACGAAGCCGCCAAAAAACGCGCGGCCGAAAAATCCACCCCCGAAGTCAAACGCGGCGTGGGCGTGGCTCTGGGCGTGTACGGCGCGGGCCTGGACGGCCCGGACACCTCCGAAGCCTGGGTGGAACTCAATGAGGACGGCGGCGTGACCGTGGGGTCCTCTTGGGAAGATCACGGCCAGGGCGCGGATTCCGGAGCGCTGGGCACGGCCCACGAAACCCTGCGTCCCTTGGGCGTCCCGGCGGACAAAATCCGCCTGGTGATGAACGACACCAGCAAGACGCCCAACTCCGGCCCGGCGGGCGGTTCGCGTTCCCAGGTGGTCACGGGCAACGCCATCCGCGTGGCCTGCGAAGCCCTTATGGAGGGCATGCGCAAGCCCGCCGGCGGCTTCCTGGACTATGAGGGCATGAAGGCCGAAGGCCGCGCGCTGCGCTATGACGGCAAGTGGTCCGCCCCGGCCAAGGATTGTGACGCCAACGGTCAGGGCAGCCCCTTCGCCTGCTACATGTACGGCCTGTTCATGGCCGAAGTGGCCGTGGAAAAAGCCACCGGCAAAACCCAGGTGGAAAAGCTCACCTGCGTGGCCGACATCGGCGAACTGTGCAACGAACTGATCGTGGACGGCCAGATCTACGGCGGTCTGGCGCAGGGCGTGGGCCTGGCCCTGTCCGAGGACTATGAGGACATCAAGAAGCACAGCACCATGGGCGGCGCGGGCATTCCTTCCATCCAGATGATTCCCGACGACATGGAAATCGTCTATGTGAAGACTCCGCGTAAGGACGGCCCGCACGGCGCGTCGGGCGTGGGCGAAATGCCCCTCACCGCGCCGCACCCGGCCATTATCAACGCCATCTATAACGCCTGCGGCGCGCGCATCACGCACCTGCCCGCCTATCCGGAAAAGGTGCTGGAAGCCATGCCCAAGTAAAACAACCCGAAAACAGGGGGGAGGGCAACCTCCCCCTTTCATTTCCGCCTGTGGAGTGAGGCCGCTACGCATGGATCAGAACCGTCTGCACGAAATCGAAGCCCGCTGTACCCAGGAAAGTCCGCCGCACTGCCGGTCGGCCTGTCCGTTCAATCTGGACGTGCGGGGCTTTATGGCCCGCATGGCCGAAGACCGCCCGGCCGAGGCCCGCAAGCTTCTGGAGCGCCACCTGCCCCTGCCGGGCGTGCTGGCCCGGATTTGCGATCACCCCTGCGAGAGCGTCTGCCTGCGCCTGGATCTGGGCGGCAGCCTGGCCATCCACGCCCTGGAGCAGGCCTGCGCGCGCGCCGTGGGCACGCAAAGCCGATCCCTGCCCATGCCGCGCAAGAAGTTCCGCCTGGCTGTGCTGGGCGCGGGGCTGGCGGGGCTGGCGGCGGCCTGGGACCTTTCGCGCAAAGGCTATCCGGTGACGGTTTTCCATCAGGGCGACCCGCAAAGCGCTTTGTTGGCGCGGTATCCGGCCCTGCGCCCCGGAGGCGCAGACGGGGCGGACGGTGATCCCCTGGCCGAAGACTGGGAACTGCTGGCCCGCCAGAAGGTGGAGTTCAGCCCGTCGCCGCTGGATGCGGACTGCCTGGCGCAGGCTGAAAAAACCTTCGACGGTCTGCTCATTGATGCCGGAGCGGCCCCGGATCTGGCCCCGTCACGGGAAAGCCTGGACGCGCGGACCCTGCACTGGCGCGACAATATCTGTTGCGCGGGCTGGCCCGGCCGAACGCCCACGGGACATGCCTGCGCCTCGGCCTCGGCGGAAGCCGGCGAGGGCCGCCACGCCGCCCAGACTCTGGAGCGGCTGGTGGGCAAGGTATCGCTCACGGCGGCGCGCGAAAAGGCGCAGGGCCCGCTGCACACCCCGCTGGACGGCATTGTTCCGTTGGAGCGGGTGGAGCCCTCCGGCCCGCTCTATACGCCGGAAGAGGCGGCCCTGGAGGCCGGACGCTGTCTGCAGTGCCAGTGCCTGATCTGCGTGAAGGAATGCGTCTATCTGCAAAAATACAAGGGCTATCCGCGCGTCTACGCCCGCCAGGTTCATAATAACGCCTCCATCGTCAAGGGTCTGCACACGGCCAACGCTTTGATCAACGGCTGCGCGCTCTGCGGGCAGTGCGAGGAATTGTGCCCGGAGAATTTCTCCATGGCCGAACTTTGCCTGGCGGCGCGCGAGGATATGGTACAGCGCGATTTCATGCCGCCCTCGGCCCATGAATTCGCCCTGGAGGACATGGAAAACGCCTCCGGCCCGGAATGCGCCCTGGTGCTGCCGGATCCCGCGCTGCCCGAGGGCGGACGGGCGTCATGGCTGTTTTTTCCCGGCTGCCAGCTGGCAGCCTCGCGCGGGGAACAGACGGCCGCGCTTTATGATTTTCTGCACGCGTCCCTGCCGTACCGCAACGGCCGGGGCGGCGTCTCCCTGCTGCTTTCCTGTTGCGGCATCCCGGCGCGCTGGGCCGGGCGCGAGGCCCTGTTCGCGCGGCATGCGGCCCGGCTCAAAGAACAGTGGGAAGCGCTGGGACGGCCCCGGATCATGGCGGCCTGCTCCTCCTGCCTGAGCGCCCTGCGCCAGGCCCTGCCCGGGGCGGAGGCCGTGTCCGTCTGGGAAGTGCTGGACGGCCTGCCCCTGCCGCCGCGCCGCGAAGGGAACGGCGGAGCTCCGGCAGCGGAGGTTTTTTCCATCCACGATCCCTGCACGGCCCGTTGGGACACGGCCTGGCTGGAGGCCGTGCGCAGTCTGGCCCGTAAATGCGGCGCGCGCCTTGAAGAACCGCGCCTGACCGGCGCGACCACCGCCTGTTGCGGCTACGGCGGCTTGGTCTGGTGCGCCCAGCCCGAACTGGCCCGGGAGATGAGCGGACACCGCGTCGCCGAGCTGCCGTATCCGGCGTTGACCTCCTGCATCATGTGCCGGGACCGTCTGGCGGCGGACGGCAAGGAAAGCTGGCATCTGCTGGACCTGCTTTTCCCCGGACCGGACGCGGAGGAGGATGCGGACAAGGGCAGCCGCAAGGGGCCCGGGCTGTCGGCCCGTCGGGCCAACCGGGCGGCCCTGCGCCGCCGCCTGCTGCGCGACTGGATGGGGGAAAACGTGCCGGAACCGGCTTTGGGCGCGTTGCGCGTGGCGCCGGAGCTGCTGGCCCGCCTGGAAGAAAAGCATATTCTGCTTTCGGATGTGGAAGAGGCCGTGGCCGGAGCCGAAGCCTGCGGCCAACGCTTTGAAAATCAGGAGAACGGGCATTGGCTGGGTTCCTGGCGGCCCCGGCAGGTGACCTTCTGGGTGGAATACGGCCGCGAGGACGGCGAACTTGTGCTCTATGACGCCTGGTGCCACCGTATGCGCGTGCCCGGCTCCGGCGGCCAGGGGGACGAAAACGGCCCCGATGGAGCGGACTGCTGCGGGCGGGGAGGGGAAAGCGCATGACCATGGGACCCAGTTATCCGCCGGACGGCGGCCAGTGGCGGTGCGGCCGCTGCGGTTGCCCTTTGGAGCAGGGCAAGGTGCAGGTTTTTTATCTGAACAGCGCCTTTGACGTTTTTTTGCCGCGCTGCCCGCAGTGCGGGCTGACCATGGCGCCCAAATCCCTGGCCGAAGGCAAAATGCTGGAAGTGGAAGCTCTGCTGGAAGACAAGTGAACGCCCTCTGGGAACAGGATGACTTTCAACGCGCTGCGGGCGAAACCTGGCGGCCCGGCGGTCTGGCGCTGACCCGGCGCGCGCTGGAACTGGGCGCGCGCTGTTGCGGTTTCGCGCCCGGCGCGCGTCTGCTGGATATGGGCTGCGGCGCGGGCGCGAGTCTGGAGTTTCTGGCCGGCCGGGGCTACCGCCTCTTGGGATTGGACCGGCGAGGCCACGCGAATTGGGCGGAGCGGGCGGGCCGTGGTGCGACAGCCGCTTTTCTGCGGGCTGACGCCGCGCGGCTGCCCCTGGCCGAAGGCTGTCTGGACGGCGTGCTTTGCGAATGCGTGCTTTCTCTGCTGCCCGATCCTCTGGCCGCATTGCGCGGCTGTCACAGGGCCTTGCGTCCCGGCGGCGCGCTGCTGTTGAGCGATCTTTTCCGGCGCACGGACATGACAGAGGGTGAGGGCGGGACAGCCGCGCGGCTGGCCTGTCGGGAAGGAACTTCCTGCCTGGACGGGGCGCGCCCGCGCGCGGAATGGGACAGCCTGCTTGCGCGGGCGGGTTTTCTGCTCCATTGTTTTGAGGACCACAGCCCGGCGCTGGCCGATCTGGCGGCCCGGCTGGTCTGGTACGGGGCCGGGGCCGCGCCCCACTGGTTGCGCGGCGGCTGCGCCTGTGGCGGTGTTTCATCCGGGCGCGGGGCTTTCGGCTACGGCTTGTGGATTGCGCAAAAGGAGTGCTCATGAATCCCCTCATGCTGGATTTACTGCCTCTGGTCCACCAGGGCTATTGTTGCAGCCAGTTGCTGCTGTTGCTCATGCTTCAGGCGCAGGACCGGCAAAATCCCGATCTGGTGCGCGCCATGCACGGCCTTTGCCACGGCATCGGCCAGTCTGACGGCCCCTGCGGCCTGCTGACCGGCGGGGCCTGCGCTCTGGCCCTGGCGGCGGGCAAGGGCGCGGACGACGAGACGGCCCACCCCATGCTTACGCCCTTGCTCAACGATTATGCCACATGGTTTTATGAACGCGTCACCTCTTACGGCGGCATCCGTTGCGGCTGCATCGCGGCGGGCTTGGGGGCGGCGTCCGGCGGAAGCGGAACGGCCGCCACGCCCGATCCTGTGGCCTGCGGCGATTTGCTGGCCGAATGCTGGGAAAAGATTCTGGAACTGGCCGAGAGTTATGATCTGGACCTGACCGTCGCGGCCGCCGGAGTGGCCTTGTGATTCTGCGTCGCACGCAAAGCCTTTGCCCGGTCTGCCTGCGCCGCATTGACGCCGTGTACGAGCGGCCCGACGGGCCGGATGCGGCGGAGAGAGACGTTTTTCTGCGCAAGACCTGCCCGGAGCACGGCGCGTTCAGCGTGCCGGTCTGGACCGCCCCTGCTCCCGCGCCCGGCGACGCGCCGGATGCGGGGGCGGAGGTTGTGCCGCCCTTTGAAGCATGGTCCCGGCCCAAAAGCCCTTCCTATCCGGCGGAACCCCGTACAGTGGTAGAGGGGGGCTGTCCCTTTGACTGCGGGCTTTGTGCCCGGCACGCCCAGCACACCTGCACCGGCCTGCTGGAAGTGACCATGCGTTGCGATCTGGCCTGCCCGGTCTGCTACGCCGGAGCCGGAAAAGGACCGGAAACCCTGCCGCCCGATCCTTCCCTGACGGCGCTGGCCGCGCAACTGGACAGCCTGAAGGCGGCCTCCGGGGCCTGCAATGTGCAGATCTCCGGCGGCGAACCCACTGTGCGCGAAGACCTGCCCGCCATTGTGGCCTTGGCGCGGGAGTGCGGTTTCGGCTTGGTGCAGCTCAACACCAACGGCCTGCGTCTGGGCCGGGAAGCGGGCTATGCCGCTCGTCTGCGGGCCGCCGGTCTGGATTCCGTCTATCTGCAATGGGACGGCGTGCGCGAGGCCGTGTTTGAAGCGCTGCGCGGCAGGCCCTGCCTGGAACTGAAGCGCCGCGCCGTGGAAGCCTGCTCCGCCGCTGGCCTGGGCGTGGTGCTGGTGGCCACTCTGGCCCGACATGTCAATGACGGCGAGCTGGGCGATCTGCTCCACCTGGCCCTCCGTTTGGGACCGGCGGTGCGCGGCGTGCATTTTCAGCCTGTGGCTTCGTTCGGCCGCTATCCCTGGAGCCTGAGCGACGCGCCGCGGCTGACACTGCCCGAAGTCATGGCCGCCCTGGCGCGACAAGCGCCGGAACTGGTCCGCCTGGCGCAGTTCCACCCGCCGGGCTGCGAGCACGCGCTCTGTTCCTTCAGCGCCGCCTACCGCCGGACCGGCCCGGGGGGTGAGCGTCTGGAATGGCTGCCCCAGGCCGCGCAGTCCTGCTGTTCTCCCGCGCCGCCCCCGGCGGCGGAGGGCGCGCGCAAGGCCAAACAGTTTGTGGCTTTGCACTGGAAGGGAGACGGGCCGGGACGCACGGCGGACGCGCCCGGCGCGATAGGCGCGAACTGCGCAGAGGACGGGGCCGACGATTTCAGCCGTTTTCTGAGCCGGGCCGGAGCGGAGCAACGCTTCACCATTTCGGCCATGGCCTTTCAGGACGTCTACAGTCTGGATCTGGAACGGGTGCGCGGCTGCTGCATCCATGTGCTCCAGCCGGACGGGCGGCTGGTGCCCTTCTGCCTACACAATCTCACGGCCTGCGACGGCGCGCGCCTCTATGCCGGGGCTTGGGCATGAGCCGGGGAAGGACCGTCTCTTTTGCCCATCCCATGGACCTCTGGCTGGGCCAGGCCTGCGGCGCGGCTTCTCCCGGGGATCTGCCGTCGCGGCTGCGCGCGGCGCAAACCGAGGCCCTGAACCGGCTGTTGCGCCGGGCCGTCACGCACAGCTCATTTTATGCCCGGCATCTGGCCGGTTGTGATCTGGAAATGAAAGGACTGGAGGATTTGGTCCGTCTGCCCTTCACCACGGCCGGTCATCTGCGCGACTGGCGGCATTTTTGCTGCGTGTCGCAGGGTGACGTGCAACGCATGGTCAGCCTGGAAACCTCGGGCACCACGGGCACGCCCAAGCGTCTGGCTTTTACGGCGCGTGATCTGGACCGCACCCGGGATTTTTTTCGTGTGGGCCTGAGCCAGCTGGTGAAGGAAGGCGACCGTCTGGCCGTGCTCCTGCCGGGGGCGGAGCGCCCTGACGGCGTGGCGGATCTTTTGCGCCAGGCTCTGGGACCGTCCGGCGTGCTTGTGGAAGGATTGCCCGCCGCGTCGGCCGTCGATGAGACCGCCATGGCCCGCCGGCTGGCGGAGCGGCGGCCTCAGGTGCTGGTGGCCGCTCCGGCGCAACTGGAGGCATTGCTGCGAAGCTTTCCACAGGCCGCCCCGCCGGGGCTGCGTGGGGCGCTGTCCAGCGCGGACTGGCTTGATCCGGCTCTGGGGCAAAAACTACGCTCGGCTTGGGGGTGCGAATTGCTGGATCATTACGGCCTGACGGAAAGCGGTTTCGGTTGCGCCGTGGAGTGTCCGGCTCATGACGGTTATCATCTGCGCGCCCTGGACGCTCTGCTGGAAGTGGTGGACCCGCGCGATGGCGGGCCGTTGCCGCCGGGCCGGGTCGGCGAGGTGGTGCTGACCACTCTCAACCGCGAGGCCATGCCGCTGATCCGCTATCGCACCGGCGATGCGGCCAGCCTGTTGCCGGGCCCCTGCCGTTGCGGCAGTCCCTTGCCGCGTCTGGGCCCTTTGCTGGGACGGCTGGACACCAGCGCCGGGCCGACGTCGCCGTTCCGTGTGATTCGTCCGGTCAAGGGCGACGCGGCGCAAGCTAAACGGCCTTGTGCAGGAGTACGGCTGTGAAGTATTGCGCCATATTGCTGGCGGCGGGTCAGGCTTCCCGCATGGGGGCGGTGAAAGCCCTGCTGCCCTTGCCCCTGCTGCCCGGCGGCGCGTCCTGTTCCGCTCTGGAGGGGCTGGTCCGTTGCTATCGCGGCGTGGGCGTGGACGACATTCTGGTGGTCAGCGGTTTTCATGTCGAGGATGTGGAAGCGGCCGCGCGGGATCTGGGCTTGGCCGTGGCGCGCAATCCCCGGCCGGAGCAGGGCATGTTTTCCTCGGTCTGCGCGGGTCTGCGCGCCGTGCCTGAGGACTGCGCGTCTTGCTTTGTGCATCCGGTGGACGTGCCTCTGGTCCGCCCCATGACCCTTTCCGCGCTGCTGGACGCGGCGGCGGAGAAATCCCCGGCCGGACCGCCTCAGGTGCTTATGCCCTCTTTTAACGGCAAAAGCGGTCATCCGCCACTGCTGCCTGTCCTGTACCGGGAGCATATTCTGGCCCACGAGCGGCGGGGCGGCCAAGGCGGGCTGCGCGCGGTTCTGGCCGACCTGCCCCGGCGGGACGTGCCGGTGGCGGATTCTTTTATTCTGGAAGATATGGATCATCCTGAGGAATACGCCCGACTGCACGGCTTGGCTACCGGGCGGGATGCGCTCTCGCCCGCTGAAGCCTGGAGCCTCCTGCGCCTGTGCCGGGTGCAGGAGCGTGGTATGCGTCATGCTCGCGCCGTGGGCGCGGTGGCGGCGGCTCTGGCGCGGACCCTGCGCGAGCGCCGGGAGGGGCGGGAGGACGCTCCCGCCAGCGGCCCTGATCCTGAATTGGCGCGCGCAGGCGGACTGCTGCACGACATATGCAAAGGACAGCCGTACCATGAAAAAGCCGGCGGCCGTTTTCTGGCGGAGCTGGGGCTGCCCGCGGCCGCTGCGCTGGTGACTGACCATCGCGATCTGAGTCTGCCCGAGCATGCTCCGCTGAGCGAACGCGAACTGGTCTACCTGGCGGACAAGTATTGCCGAGGCCACGATTTTGTGCCGCTTGAGCGGCGTTTCGGCCAGAAGCTGGAGATTTTCGCCGCTGATCCCGAAGCCTGCGCGGCCATCCGGGGCCGTCTTGCCCGCGCCCGCGCCATGGAGGCACGTCTGGCCCGTGAAGCGGGGCGGGCGCCCGCCGAGATTGCCCGTGAGGCTTTGGCGGCGTTGGCTGAAGACGATGTCTGGCTGGAGGCCGTCGCCGGAAACGGGGGAGGGCGGTGACGGCCGAACGGGGGCTCTGGCTCGTGCGCCACGGCGCATTGCCGCCCAATCCGGAGCGGCGTTTCGTGGGTGCGCGCGATCTGCCGCTGAGCGGGACGGGCCGCGCCCAGATCAGGGCTTTGGCGGCGGATATGACGCCGGTGCTGGCTGATCCGCGGCTCACGGCGCTGCTCTGTTCGGATTTGTCCCGCTGCCGGGAAACCGCAGCCATTCTTGCGGCCGTCGCCGGACGTCCCTTGCCCGTGCACGCGGACGCGGACCTGCGCGAGATCAACCTGGGAGCCTGGGAAGGGCGCACGCCCGCTGAAGTGGAATGGGCCTTTCCCGGCGAGTACGCCCGGCGCGGACGGGATTTCGCCCTGTTCAGCCCGTCCGGCGGTGAGAGCTTTGCCCGGGTGCAGGAGCGGGCCTTGGCCGCTCTCGCGCGCTGGCGGGCGCGCTATCCCGACGGGCTGCTGATCCTGGCCGGGCATGCCGGGCTGAACAGATGCCTTCTGGCCCGGTATCTGGCCCTGCCCCTGTCCGATGTCTTACGCATTCCGCAGCCGTATGCCGGGCGGACGTTTTTGCCCGGCTGGTAATGGGCCGCGCACTCAGCCCAGGCGCAGCTCCACGCCGTTTGCGTCAAACAGGCTGATGTTCAGCGAAATATAGCGCTCCGCCAGCGTTTGGGCCGGGATGTCCAGAGAAATATGGCGCAGATCCGTCAGACTGAATCCGGTCAGCCAGCCGGCGGCCTCCAGACCCAGATCCGCCAGACGGTCCAGAGGCGTGAAAATCACGGCCGGGCAGGTCTTGTAGAGATACAGACCGCCGTTGACCAGCACCAGGGGGAAAAGCCCGCAGGCCACGGGCCGTTGCGTCAGCCTGAGGCGGCAGCCATGGTCCGTGTCGGCCTTACAGCCGCGGGCATCCAGATAGGCCGTATCCGCGTTGAGCAGATAGAAGTCGTCGCTGAGATGGGAGTGGAGCTGGCCGGGCAGCAAAGCCATGGGAAAGGGCTCGTTGGAATCCTGCGGACCGCAGCAGTAGCGGCAGTCGCGGCAGTAGCCGTTTTGCAGCCATGTCTCGCGCCAGCGCAACGCACGGCGGCGGGGGAAAAGCGCTCGCCAGAATTCGAGAT
>OJIY01000265.1_pt1 | contig 20948 bp, 19 predicted proteins | sample 1596061 | NCBI WGS metagenome assembly OJIY01 (sample SAMEA4350111, study PRJEB24818) | metagenome | biome: human; feature: gut; material: faeces | place: Denmark | collected 2013-09
GCGCGCGGCCAAAGAAGGCAACTCCGCTGCCTGCGTGTTCTATTCCGAGGATATGCGCGGCCTGGCCTTGCGCCAACTGGACATTGAGAGCCGGATGGAGGCCGCCCTGAAGGGCGACCAGTTCAAACTCTATTTTCAGCCCAAGGTCGACATCCAGAACGGCAATCGCATCCACGGCGCGGAAGTGCTGGCGCGCTGGCATGACGGCGACCGTCTGGTGCCGCCGTGCGATTTCATCCCGCTGTTCGAGCGCAACGGTTTTATTATCCAGCTTGACCGTTACATGTTCTCCCGGGCCTGCGCCTGGCTGCAGCGGCGCATCAGGGAAGGCAGGCCCACGCTGAATATCGCGGTGAACGTCTCGCGTCTGAGCCTCATGCAGGACGACTTTCTCCACTACTACAGCAACACCAAGGAGCGTTACGCTATCCCCGACGGCCTGCTGGAGCTGGAATGTACGGAATCCCTGGCCCTGTTCGACGAGCGTTTCCGGGAGATGGTGCTGGAGTTGCAGAAGCGCGGTTTCCGTTGTTCCTTGGATGATTTCGGCGCGGGCTTTTCCTCGCTTAACGTGCTCAAGGAACTGCCCATCGACGTGCTCAAGCTGGACATGCTTTTTCTGCGCAAAAGCCGCGACCTCAAGCGCGAGCGCATTGTGCTGTCCAACATCATCGCCATGGCCCAGGAACTGGGCATCAATACGGTGGCTGAAGGCGTGGAACACGCCGAACAAGTGGATTTTCTGCGCGCCAAGGGCTGCAATATGGTGCAGGGCTATGCCTTTGCCAGGCCCATGCCCGAGGCGGAATTCAACTCTCTGCTGGATAAACTGCGCGGCGGCGCCATGCCCCTGGCCTAGGCCTGAGCCCGCGCCGACACACACAGGCCGCGCCGCCTCCGCGCCGTGGGTCGGGCGGGCCGCAAACACCGACAGGTAAAAAACAATGCCCATAGCCATTCCGCGCTTTGACGTCGGCGATACTGTCATTGTTCCCGACGTGCGCATCAGCGACGCGTCCGCGCTGGAGATCCGTCCCGCCCGGGTGGGGGACGTGCACGGCATGTCGGCCCTGATCAACCAGTACGCCTCCTCCAACGTCATGCTGGCGCGGGGGCCGCAGTATCTGTACCAGCATATTCAGGATTACATGGTGATTACGGCCCCGGCGGCGGACAGCGACCGGGAGATCGTGGTGGCCTGCGGCTCCCTGCACGTGCTCTGGGAGGATCTGGCGGAAATCCGCTCCATTGCCGTGCATCAGGCCTGCCAGGGGCAGGGGTTGGGCAGGCGGCTGGTGGAGGCTCTGGTGGAGCGTTGCCGCCGTCTGGGCATTTCGAGGGTTTTTGTGTTCACCCTGGCCGAGTCTTTTTTCAGCCATTGCGGCTTCACGGAATTTCAGCGGGAAAGCCTGCCCCCGGTCGTCTGGGTGGAGTGCAGCAAGTGCCCGAAGTTTTACCGTTGTGACGAAATCGGCATGATCCGCATGCTTTGACGGAGCCGCGCCGGCGCGCGGAAACGCTTGCGCGGCATGCCGCCGGGGGGCTTTGCCCCCGTTTTCATTTTTCACTCTTTCCCATGCCCATACGGGCCGGAGCAGCGCATGAACAGACTGGAAGGCAGAGATTTTTTGAAAGAGATCGATTTCACCCCGGAAGATCTGACCTATCTTCTGGATCTGGCAGCCTGGCTCAAGGCTGCCAAGAAAGCGCGGCGCGAGCCCAAATTCATGAAGGACAAAAACATTGTGATCCTTTTTGAAAAGGACTCCACGCGCACCCGCTGCTCCTTTGAAGTGGCCGCCCATGATCAGGGCGCGCACGTCACCTATCTGGGACCGTCCGGCTCGCAGATGGGCAAAAAGGAATCCATGGCCGATACGGCCCGTGTGTTGTCCCGCTTTTTTGACGGTATTGAGTACCGGGGCTATGAGCAGGCCCGCGTGGAAGCCCTGGCCGAATTCTCTTCCGTGCCGGTCTGGAACGGACTGACCAATGAATGGCATCCCACCCAGCTTCTGGCCGACATGCTGACCATGCGCGAGTGCTGCCCCAAGCCTCTGAACCGGCAGTGCCTGGCGTATCTGGGCGACGCCCGCTACAATATGGGCAATTCCCTGATGATCGGTTCGGCCATGCTGGGCGTAAACTTCCGCTCCGTGGCCCCCAAGGCCCTCTGGACCTCGGACGAAGTCTTTGAAATGGCGCGGCATATCGCCCGGGACACCGGGGCCGAAATCACGCGCACCGAAAGCGTGGAAGAGGGCGTCAAGGGGTGCGATTTCCTTTACACCGACGTCTGGGTTTCCATGGGCGAGCCGGACGCGGTCTGGAAGGAGCGTATCGAGTTGCTCACTCCCTACCGGGTGGACATGGCCGTCATGGACAAGACGGGCAATCCGGACTGCAAGTTCCTGCATTGCCTGCCCAGCTTCCACAACCGAGACACAGTGGTGGGCGAGGATATTTACCGGCGTTTCGGGCTTGAGTGCATGGAAGTGGACGACGCTGTTTTTGAATCCGGACGCAACATGGCTTTTGAAGAAGCGGAAAACCGGATGCATACCATCAAGGCCGTGATGGTGGCCACTCTGGCTGAAGAGCCGCTGGTCTTCGAGCGGGCCTAGGCTCAGCCCCCATTAAACCGCAGACCGAGAAAAGCTGAATTTTTTCAGGCAGGCGTAACGCAGGAATTGTCTGAAGCTGCATTGGCACACTGCAAGGTCAATTTCTGTTTTGCAACTCCGCTGTATGAAAAAAGGCAGCTTTGCAGCAGGCGGTTTAATGGGGGCTACACCTAGGCATTCTGAAAGGCCGGATCCCAAGGGGGCCGCGCCGCCGGACCGGGTTTACTGTTGGCTGACGCTTTTCTCCAGGTCGTCCAGCCAGCGGGTCATGCGCGCGGTCTGCTCCAGATACCAGAGGGCGGAAATCATTGTCGCCAGCGTGCCGCCCTCGGGATCATACATGGCGGCCGATCCGTTTTTACGCAGGCTCTCCCAGGCGTCCAGCGTGTCATTCAGGGCTTTGGCCCGTTCTTCGGAAAGCATGGGAACAAGGCGGGCGCGCCGCTCGGCCAGATGCTTTTCCAGGCGTTCCACCTCGGCGTTCATGCAGTCCTGCATGGGGACAGTGACGCCCGCCGCCGCGTCCATGCAGACATGGTAATCCCGGCTGAGCAGCCGGTCCACCACGGCGGCGTTTTCCGCATCTCCGCCCTCATTTCCGGCCGTATCCGGAGCCGCATCGTCGGAAGGTTCATCGGCGTCCGGCGTGGTGGGAGCGGAGGCGGAAGGCGCAACCTCGGGCGTTGCCGCCACAGGCGCGGTCTGCCCGGAATCGGCGGCGACAACCGGTACGGAGCCGAAGCCCGCCAGCAAGAGCAGAGCAAGCAGCAGGGGAACCGGGATAGCGGAAGCAGCACAATATTTCAGCATGAACAACTCCTTCGGCGTGGGCGCGGCTGCGGTCTTCGCTGTTGATCAGCCTAGCCGAGAGCAGGGAGGGACACAAGCAACCGGATCCCGGTCAGCGGTATTCGCGGCCGGACCAGAGTACGCGACCGATGACCCGGAACTGGTCCGCGCAGTCGCCGCGCAGATCCAGACTCAGCGGCGGATAGGCCGGATTGACGCTGTGCAGGATGATCTTGCCCGGCAGTTTGTCGATGCGCTTGATGTAGATGGCGTCCTCAAAGCCCACGGCATAAAGACGGCCCGGACTGATTTCGGTCTGGCCCCGGTCCAGAAGCACCAGATCATTGTCAAAGATTTCCGGCACCATGCTGTCGCCGGACACCCGCATCAGCACCATGCGCCGGGGGTTGCCCTTGCGGCGCAGAAAATCGCCGCGAAAAGCATAGCCGCCCTCGGTGTCGGCGCTGACTTCCATGCTTCCGGTTCCGGCGGATAACCGCGCTTCGGCCAGCGGAATGGTGATCAACTCGGTTTCGCAGTCTTCCTGTATGCTGGGCAGTTCACCTTCGGCGGCTTCGGGCAGGCGCATGGGGCCGCTGCCGAAAAAGAGCCAGTGGGCATTGACACCGGTCTGCGCGGCGCAGGCCTGAATCCAGGCCGGCGGCACTTCGCCGCGTTTGCGCGCGCCGCTCACGGATTGGGGCGTGATGCCCAGGGCGCGGGCCAGTTCGGCGTCGCTGGCGGCATCCAAAGCCTGCAGCAGCCGGGCCAGAGTCTGGGAAAAAGACGTGTTGTCGGACATGGTAAACCTCATGATCCTGCGGTAAAGCGCGAAAGCGCGCACACTGATGCGCTCATTTTTTCAGGTTGATTGAAGTAAATCTTAAATGAATTATATCAACCTTAACTATTGATAGCAAGGGCTTTACTTCGTAAAAAACTGAAGCCTGATCCGGCATGTCGGGGAAAATTCGCGATGGGGAGTGACGAAGCATTGACCATGCCACATGCATCAGGTTATCCAGGCCCGTGCGGCGAGGGCGACGGTCCATATGGGCCGTATTTCGCGCGCCTTTTTGTAACCTTTTCCCCCTTGAGAGGAGCGCGCCATGCAACTCTGTGAACAATGCGACGGTACCGGCAGGATTTCCTGCGGAGCCTGCTGGAACGGCCAGCGTCGGCCCATGTGCCCTGAGTGTACCGGCCGGGGCGTGATCCGGACCGAATACGGCGATCTGCCCTGTCCCCGTTGTCGGGGCAACGGCAAAGTGACGCCCGTGAGCTGTCCGCACTGCGGCAACAGCACGCCCTGTCCGGTCTGCAAGGGCAGCGGCAAGGTATAAGCGCCCGTAGCGCGTATGTAAAAGACCCCGGAATGCACGACATTCCGGGGTCTTTTACATAAAAATATCCGGACGTGCACTCAGGCAGCCGAACGTCCGGCCGATTTTTTCAGGGCCAGGGCGGCCAGAAAGGCGTGAACCATGGAAGCCCCGGCCAGGGCTGTAATGCCGGACGGGTCCTTGTCCGGCAGCACTTCCACCAGATCCATGCCCACGGTCCGCGTCTCCCGGCAGATGGTCCGCAACAGAGTCAGGCCTTCATAGGTATTGAAGCCCTCCACCTCGGGCGTACCGGTGCCCGGCGCGCAAGAGGCGTCCAGAAAGTCGATGTCAAAGCTGACGAAGACCGGGCAGTGCGCCGTCCGCTCCAGGGCTTCGGCGGCAACGGCCTCCAGGCCCCGCCGGTGCAGTTCCTCGCCCATGACGATGCGCAGTCCCTGCTCTTTGGGCCAGGCCAGGGCGTCACGGCTGTACAGCGGGCCGCGAATGCCGATCTGAATGGAATGCTGCGGCAGGATCAGCCCTTCCTTGAGGGCGTGGTAAAAGGGCGTGCCGTGGTTGTAGGGCTTGCCGTAATAGCCGGGGATGGTGTCGCTGTGCGCGTCAAAGTGCACCAGGGCCACCGGCCCGCGTGCGGCTTTGACGGCCCGCAGCACGCCCAGGCTGATGGAATGATCGCCCCCCAGCACCACGGGCACGGCACGGGACTTGAAGAAGGGGATCAGCCCGTCGCGGATTTTGTCTAGGCTCTCGGCCATGTAGCCGGGGATGGTGTCGATGTCGCCGCAGTCAGTCACGTTGAGCCACTGGTTGATGTCCACGTCCAGCACCGGACAATAGGGCTTGAGAATGGTGGAGGCTTCGCGCAGGGCCGTCGGGCCGAAGCGCGCGCCGGGCCGGTAGGAGACGCCGCTGTCAAAGGGCACGCCCAGCACCACGGCGTCGGCGTCTCCCGCATCGTTCTGCCAGGGTTGGCGCATGAAGGTGCGGATGCCGCAAAAACGGGGGGATTGCAGGGAATCTACAGTGGCCATGGGCAAAATTCCTCCTGTGGAATGCGCGTTGTCAGGAAAAGATACGGTTGGGCAGCCAGGTGACCAACTGCGGGAAAAGCATCAGCAGGATCAGCAGCAGAGCCTGAATGGCGATGAAGGGCAGCGCGCCCAGATAGATGTCCTTGAGGAGCACGTCCTTGGGCGCCACGGCCTTCATGTAAAAGAGGTTCAGTCCATAGGGCGGCGTGATGTAGGCCATCTGCATGTTGACCACGAAAAGCACGCCGAACCAGACCGGGTCCAGCCCCAGACCGGTGATGATGGGAATGTAGATGGGCATGCACATGAACAGTATGGCGATGTCGTCCATGAACATGCCCAGAATGAAGAAGGAAAGCTGGATGACCGCCATGACCGCCAGCGGGTCGGGGTCCAGGCCCAGCACCAGCCGGCGGATCATGGCCGTGGCCCCTAGGCCGGTATAGACTTTGCTGAAGATCAGGGCCGCGATGATCAGAAATCCCGCGAAGCCGCAAATGGCGAAGGTCTGCGTGCAGGCCGCGCGCAGCATGGCGAGGCTCAGTCGCCGCTTGACCGCCGCGCAGAACATGGCCCCTATGGCGCCTATGGCCGCGGCCTCGGTGGGCGAAGTGACGCCCAGGAAAATACAGCCCAAGATGGAAAAAATCAGGGCCAGCGGCAGGATCAGGGCCGCCAGCGAACGCAGCCGGACCGGCAGGGGCGCGCGTTCTTCCTCGCTCAAGGCCGGGGCCGCCTCCGGTCTGAGCCAGGCCAGCACGGCGATGTAAAGCACGTACAGACCGGCCAGCAGCAGGCCCGGCACGATGCCGCCCGCAAAAAGTCTGCCCACGGAAACTCCGGTCAGAAAGGAATACATGACCATCATCATGCTGGGCGGGATCAGGAAACCCAGCGCGCCGCCGGCCTGCACAATGCCCACGGCCAGCCGTTTGTCATAGCGTTTGGCCAGCATGGCCGGCACGGCGATGACGCCCATGGAGAGCACCGTGGCGCTGCTCACCCCCAGCATGGCGGCCATCAGCGCGCAGATCAGCACCGTGCCGATGCCCAGAGCCCCGCGCAGCCGTCCGGACCAGAGGTAGACCGTGTCGAAGAGGTCCTTGGCGATTTTGGATTCGTGCAGCACGAAACCCATGAAGATGAACAGGGGAACGGCGCTGAGCACGATATTGTTCATCAGTTCCAGGGTGGAAAAGTAGACGATGTCCAGCGCGCCCTCGCCCCAGAGAAAAACGGCGGCCAGGGTGCCCACCGAACCCAGGCAGTAGACGATGGGCAGGCCCGTGCCCATGAGAAAAAGCATGGAAAGGAACATCAGGGCCGTGACGGCATAGGCGCTCATGGCAGCTCTCCGCCCGTGCGGGCCAGGTGAAAATTGCGCAGAAATTCCGCCAGGCTCTGCAAAAGCATCAGCAATACGGCCACGGGGATCAGGGCCTTGAGATGGTAGACCGGCTGGCCCCAGGCCGAAGAGGAAAGCTCGCGCAATTGCCAGGATTCCACGGCATAGAGCGCCGAGGTGTAGAAAAGGCCGGCGAAAAAGGTGAAGGTAAAGGCATACGTCAGGCAATTGACCACGGCCCTGACCCTGGGGCTGAGGCGCGCGGCGAAAATGTCCACGCCCACCTGGACTTTTTGCAGGATGGAGCTGGGCCCGGCGTAGATCATGTACACGCCGAAAATCATCATGCTCAATTCCGCCCCCCAGAGAGTGGGGGCGTTGAAACAATAGCGCATGACCACGTCGTAGAGCATCACGCCCGCCAGCGGGATGATCAGCCACATGGCCGCGTTGCTGATGGCCGTGTTCAGGGCGTCGATCCAGCGGATCAGTCTGGGCAGCATGATCGTCCTCCTCTGTGGGAGTGTGCGTCCTTCAGATTCCCGCCGTCCGGCTGCCCTGTCGCGGGCAGGCGGACGGCGGGGCCGGAAATTGAGGGCTGAGTCTAGAGGCGGCCCTTGGCCGCGGCGAAGTCCTTGAGAATGTCCACGCCCTGGCGGGCGTCAGGCGATTTTTTCGCCTCTTCCTCCCAGATCTGCTCGGCGGCCTTGACCAGAATTTTCTGATCCGCCTCGGGGAAGGTGGTCATTTTATCCTTGAAGATTTCCTTCATGACGTTCAGGCTTTCGTCCTCGCCCCAGATGTAATAGGCCCAGCGGGTCTGGTCCGCGGCGGCGTTGAAGGCGGCGCGGATATCTTCAGGAAAGCTTTCCCACAGTTTTTTGTTGATGATCAGGGTGTCCGTGATGGGATCAATGAGCGGGGTGACGTTCAGCCAGCCCGCCACTTCATAGAATTTGGTCTCCTTGTATTCGGCGGCGCTGCCGTAGACCACGCCGTCTATCTGGCCGGTGGTCAGGGCCATGTAAATGTCTTCCGGGGGCAGGTTGACCACGTTGACCCCCACGGAACTGAGCATCTTGGCCGCCGCGCCCACGGCGCGGATTTTCATCTTGCGCATGTCGTCCAGAGAGCGGATGGGCTGCTTGCTCAGGGTGTGGTAGGGGGCGGCCCAGGTGGGACCAAGGTAGACCACGCCCAGGCGGGCGTAGTCGTCGCCGAAGAGTTTTTTCAGGCCGCGCCGTTCGTAGAGCACCTCGGCTTCCACCGCCGACATCCAAGACATGGGTAAGCCGGATTCCAGCGGGCCGGTTTTCCGTTCGGTGAAGTGGTGCCCCATGCCGTGGCCGATGTCGATCATACCGTTGCGCACGGATTTGAGAATGTTGGCCGAACCCACCAACTCGCCGCCGGTGAAGACCTGGATTTCCACCCGGCCGCCGCTGAGCCTGTTCACCTGTTCCGCGAAATATTTGGCGCCCATGGCCGTGGTGGGGGAGTAGTAGGTTTGCATTTTGAGCGTGTACTGGGCGGCCGAAACCGGCGCGGCTCCCAGGATGCATGCGGCCAGAATCAGTGCTGCTGTGGCGAATTGTTTGAACATCTTGAGCCTCCTTGTATGGGTGGGGCGAAAGGCGGGGCCTGTCGCACGCTGGAACACCGCAACGCCGCCGCAAGGGCTGATGGGATTGTCCGCCGTGTTTGATATCCGTCGAACGGAAATGGAGCGAGCCTAGATGTTTATACTAAAATATGTACTGATGCATCTGTTGATAACATCATGACAAAACTCCAGGCAAAAGGGAAGCCCCGCAGCCGCATTTTTTCCACTTGCCGCAAGATATTGGAATTGTTAATTGATAATATGCTAAAATAGTTAGCTATTTTTTATTGAAAATCCGAAACGCGGCAGACCGCCGGATGTGGGCAGACCCGCCGCCATCATCGGCCGCTTGAAGCGGCGTTGGGGGCGTGGTACGAAACTGCTCATGCATGGTAAAAAGGATGGGTTCATGTCCAGACAGGACGTAAAGGGCGAAAACAGCAAAAATGCGCGCCGGAAGAGCGCCGCCCTGGCTGAGGAGCGGAAAAACGAACATCTGTCCAGCCGCGCGCTGGTCTATGACTATTTGCAGAGCCAGATGAAGCAGGGCGCGCTACTGCCCGGCAGCGTGCTGGATCTCAAGGCCATCAGCCAAAAGCTGGGCATCAGCAGCACCCCGCTCAGGGACTCGCTGATCCGGTTGGAGGCCGAGGGTTATCTGACCATCCACCCGCGCAGCAAGGTGGTCATCAATACGCTGGAACTGGCGGATTTCCCCTTTCTGTACGAGATTATGGGCGGGTTGGAGTACACGGTCATCGCCGCCTCCATGGAGGCTTACACGCCGGCAATCGTCGCGGAGATGCGGCGGCTCAACGCTGAAATGAAAGAGGCCATTCTGGGCGGCGACATGAGCGTTTACGACAGCACGCATTACGCCTTTCACGAAATTTTTTTCGAAGTCTCGCCCAATATTTTCGCCAAGCGCATTCTCACCCCCATCAAGAACCGACTCTGGGATTTCCCGCGCAAGAATTTCGTGCAGGACTGGTATCTGGCGGCCGTGACCGAGCACAGTTTGATTGTGGACGCCATTGAGGCCCGCTCGCGGGAAAAGCTCATGCATGTGCTCAAGGAACTGCACTGGGATTTCAAGTACAACGAGCGGCACATCCGCAAGGTTTATAACCTGGGCTGACAGTCCGGACGCGGAAACGGGATGAGGCGGTCAAGCGATTGAAAACGCCCTCTGAGCGTGAGGTTCAGGGGGCGTTTCGCGTGGCGGAAAAATCTTAGGCCGCCGGCCGGGCCGGGCTTTCTCCCCTGTGCCGCAGCCTGCGGATCAGGCGCAGGGTAAGGTTGGAGGCCAGAACCCAGGCGCAGGCGATGACCGTATCAATGAGCCGCCAGCGCAGCAGGGGGATGTCCCCGCCCATGCGAAGCATGGAAATGTCGATGAGCAGCAGCACCGCGCAGGTGATGACAAAGCTGAACAATATGTAATGCCCCTTGGCGAAGGGCATGGCGAAGGCCGCCAGGGCGATGCCCACGGCGATATGCAGGGGGTCGGCCACATTGTACAGGATCACGGCGGCGACCAGCACGCCCGCCAGAGTGCCTAGGGTTCGGGCCCATATCCGGAACAGTTCCGTGGCGCCGTCGCTGTGCATCACGTACAGCACGGTCAGGCCCACCCAGGCCGGGTCGCTGAAGGCGAAATGCCGCGCCGCCAGAGTGGAGAGCAGCACGGTCACCGGCACGGCCACGCCGAACAGGCGGCCGTTGGTGGCCCCGTGCAGAAAGGCCGTGAACTCCTCCAGCGGCGTGGCGGCGTCCTCCTCCTCAAAGATCATGGCCACCAGGCTCAGGCAGACGCCCAGCGCGATGCCGCCGAGAAAGGCCAGGGCCATGGGCGGAGAGGGGGAAAAGCCGAACGAGGTCAGCAGCACGGAGGAGGCCACATATTTGACCATCAGGCTCAGGTAGGCCTGATCCGGCCTGGGCAGGGCCGCCAGCCAGCTAAGCAGAAAAAGCAGAATCAGCACAAGGTCATGCCGTCCCCGCAGGGCGACGCCCAGAGCGGCGGCCAGCACCACCAGCAGTCCGCCGATGCTGATGCCCGTCACGCGGGCCAGAGCGCCGTGCCGGGGGGCGATGAGCAGGGCGAACATGGCGCCGAAGGCGGCGGTGGAAACCAGGGAAAACGCTTGCAGGACCACGCCCAACAGTACGGGCGTGGTCAGGGCCACGACGAACAGCAGGCCACTGCCCGCTGTGGCGGCAGTTTTTTTGATCCGGGACGCGAAATGCATATATTCTCCAACTGAAGGCGGCGCGCCTTCTCCCCAGCATTCCTCACTCTCCCTTTCAGACCTACAATGCCCGGCATGGGCCGTCAATGCGGCGCGGGCCGGGGCGCGGGCCTGGAGGTTGCCAGGCGGGGCGTCCGCCGCTATGTATGAGCTATGGATATGCCGTCCTTTTCCTCCGCCCTTGAGCTGCTGGGCGCGTCGGCCCCGGCGCGTCCCGGCGGACGCGAGGGCCTGCCGCTCTATCTTTCGCCCGTGGAAGCGGGTTTTCCCTCCCCGGCGGAGGACTATCTGGACCGCAGGCTTGATCTGCACGAATACCTGGTGCGCAATGAGGCGGCCACCTTTTTTCTGCGCGCGCACGGCGATTCCATGCTGGGCGCGGGCATCCACGACGGCGATCTGCTCATTGTGGACCGCTCGGTGGAGGCCGGGCACAAGCGGGTGGTCATTGCCGCCCTGGACGGCGAACTGACCGTCAAACGCCTGCTGCGCCGCGGGAGCCGGGTGCTGCTGGCTCCGGAAAATCCGCGCTTTTCGCCCATCGACATCACTGAGCACGAATATGTTCATATCTGGGGCGTGGTGACCCATGTCGTCCACAAATTGTAAGAAACCGCTCTGGGCCCTGGTGGACTGCAACAACTTCTACGCCTCCTGCGAAAAGCTGTTCAGGCCGGATCTGGCCGCGCGCCCGGTGGTGGTGCTGTCCAACAATGACGGCTGCATCGTTTCCCGCTCCGCCGAGGCCAAGGCGCTGGGCATTCCCATGGGCGCGCCGGAATTCAAGATCCGTCCCTTGCTCAGGGAACTGGGCGTGGAGGTTTTTTCCTCCAACTACGCCCTGTACGGCGATATTTCCACGCGCATCCTCGCCATTCTGGAGCGGCACTGCCCGCTGGTGGAGCCCTATTCCATCGACGAGGCCTTTCTGCGCCTGGATGCGCCCCTGCGCGTCAATCTGCCCGAATTCAGCCGCGCCCTGCGCGACATTATTTTGCGCTGGACCGGCATCAGCGTGTCCATCGGCTTGGCGGAAACGCGCACCCTGGCCAAGGTGGCCAATCACGTGGCCAAAAGCAGGGCGGCATACGGCGGGGTCTTTTCCCTGGCCCGGCCCGAGGCGGAAATCGACGCCGTGCTGGCCCGGACGCCTGTGGGGGAAGTCTGGGGCGTGGGCCGCCGACAGGTCAAACGGCTGCACGCCGAGGGCGTCTGTACGGCCCTGGATCTGAAGCGGGCCGGGGATCTCTGGCTGCGCAAGCGGCTTACCGTGGCGGGCTGGCGCACGGCTCTGGAACTGCGCGGTCTGCCCTGCATCGGGGAAGACAACGCGCCCGTGCCGCGCAAGGCCCTGATGTCTTCGCGCTCCTTCGCGCACAAAGTCCGGAAACGCGAAATGCTGGCCCAGGCCCTGTCCTGTTTCGCGGCGCGGGCCGGGGCGCGTCTGCGCCGGGAGAGCCTTGTGGCCGGAGGCATGGCTGTGCACATTCGCACCTCCCGCCATGAAAGCGCGCGGTTTTACGACCAGACGCTCCAGACGCGCTTTCCCGAACCCACGGCGGACAGCCATGCCCTGATCCACGCTGCATTGCAGGGCCTGGAACGCATCTACCGGCCGGGATTCGGCTATGCCAAGGCCGGGGTCATGCTTTTTGATCTGGAGGACAGGGAGCGCCTCCAGGCCCGGCTGCTGGCGGCGGAAGATCCGGCGCGGCAGCGGCGGCGGGAACGCCTGATGGACTCCCTGGACGCCATCAACCGGCGTTTCGGCCGGGATGCCGTGACCTTCGGCGCGCAGGGCCTGGGCGAGGCCCCCTGGCATATGCGCCGGGAGCATTGTTCACCCCGGCTGACCACAGACTGGAAGGAACTGCCCTTGGCCCGCTGCTGAGCCGGGCGGCGTGTAGTAGAATATTTTTCAGCCGGGCTTGACAGGCGCGCGCCCTCTGGCTATCAGAAAGTAAATGTCTTCTATTGTATGCGGATGGTGAAAGATGAATAAAACGGACCGCCAGCTCCCGCCCATGGAAAGCCTGGAACGCGAAAGCGTCCGCTCCCTGTATGAACAGGCGGCGGACCGATTGCGCGCCCATCTCATGGGTATGAGCCCGGGCGAACGCATCCCCACGGAGGCCGAACTGACCCGTTTTTTCCAGGTAGGGCGTTCCACCATCCGTAAGGCCCTGCAACGCCTGGTGGAAGAGGGCCTGCTGGTGCGCAGTCCCGGCAAGGGAACCTTTATCGCGCGGGCCGTGCCGTGCATCATCCACTCCATTGACCGCGTTTCGGCCTTTATGGACACTTTTCGGCGCAACAGCGAGGACGTGCAAACGCGGATGATCGACTTCGGCTGGCTGGGAGGGGATGCGTCGCTGCCGGAGAAGTTGCGTGGCTGGCCCCGACCCATCCTGCGCTTCGACCGCCTCTATGTGTCGCGCGGCCTTCCGCATGCCGTTGCGCGAGTCTGTTTGCCGTTTACCATCGGCAGGCACATCAGCTCGGCGGATGTGGAGTCCACCCCGGTGTACAGAATGCTGCGGGAAAAATTCGGGCAGGAGCCGGCGGGGTCGGAATTCCTGGTCAGTTGCGAACAAGCGCCCAAAAATATCAGCGACCTCTTGGAGCTGTCCCCCAGCACGTCTCTGCTGGTGCTGGAGCGCATCACCAGGGACGCAACGGGCAATCCCCTGGAATTCACGACGCATTTTCTGCGTCCGGATATTTACCGGCTCAGCGTGAACCTGAGGGAAGGGGAGGTATAGGGTCTCCGTTTCTGCATGGCCTCTCTGCCGGAGCAGGCTCGTCCGTACGAAGGCCGGATAATGCCTGGCCGCTCTCCGCGAAGCTTGGTGAAGCGGCGTTCCCGGCCGCCGGGAATACCTGGCGGAGAGCGGAGATTTTTGAAGGCAGTGGGGTAAACCCACTGCGGTAACGGTGATGTTAGCGGCCAATTTTTTTTGGAATAAAATGTATGCTATTGTATGATAATAAAAGAAAATAAATAAACCGTTCATGGCGCCCGGCGGGACATGAATATTTCCAAGTCAATACCGGCGCGGCCATCCGGCCGCTCCTTCAACCCCTACAGGAGGCGGATATGGATACCGGAACAATGCGCTTGACGGATGAGGAAAAAGGCATGCTGCGCGGCGAACAGGGAGAGGCCGTCAAAGAGGCGCTGGCCTATCAGATTGAAGTGGGAAATTTTTTCAAGGCCGAACGGTTCGTGCCCATCGCCAATGCGCATGTCATGGCGGACATTGAGCTGATCGGCGACGGCGGGCTGGATTTCCTGCGGCGTTTGAAGGGGCTGGGCGGGCGTTGCGCGGTGGACACCACCACCAACGCCCGCTGCATGGACATGCGCTGCGCCGCGAGTCTGGGGCAGGACAGCGGCGAAATGGCCAAGGAAGAGGAGATCATGCGCCTGCTGGAAGAACTGCGGATGATCCGTATTGATTCCTGCATCAATTATCAGACCTACTATCAGCCGACGCTGGGCGAGCACCTGGCCTGGGGCGACACGGGCACCGTCATTGCCGCCAATTCCATTTTCGGGGCGCGCGCCAACTTCGAATCCGGCAATGCCAGCCTTTCGGCGGCCATCACCGGGCGCACGCCCGCCTATGGTTTCCACCTGGACGCATGCCGACGCGGCACCATCGCGGTGCGGCTGGAAGCCGACATGCGGGATGTGGCGGACTGGGGCGCTCTGGGCAGGCTGGTGGGGCATCCCAACCAGGATTATTTCGCCGTGCCGGTCTTCGAGGGCGTGCGGCGGCGTCCCACGCCGGACGAACTCAAGCACCTGGGTTGCGCCTTGGCCAGTTACGGTTCCATGGCCATGTATCACATGGTCGGCGTCACGCCCGAGGCCCGCAACCGCGAGGAGGCCTTTGGCGGCCGGGAACCGCAGAAAACCATGACCGTCACCGGGGAAGACCTGGACAGGCTTTATCAGAGCTATTCCTATCTGGACGGCGCGGAAAATGTGGTCGTTTTCTCCGGCCCGCAACTTTCCATCTTTGAACTGCGCCGCCTGGCGGAGCTTTTCCAGGGGCGCAAGGTGGCCAGAGGCATGCACGCTTTCGTGACCACCAACAACAGCGTCATGTCCAACGCCCGGCGTCTGGGCTACGCGCAGACTCTGGAAGAGGCGGGCGTACAGCTGATGGAAGGCGTCTGTTTTTACCTGCTGCAAAATCTGTCCAATATCAGAAAGATGAACGGCTGGATCAATCTGATTTCCAATTCCGGCAAGATCGTCAACACCATCACGGCCCACCGTTTCAACACCGTGCTGCGTCATACTTCGCCGTGCGTGGACATCGCCTGCACAGGAGAGCTGCAATGAGCGAAATCATCACTGTCGTCCGCGCTATGGGCAAGACTGTCAGCGGACAGGTTGTCGTGTTCAGGGAAGGCTTCAGCCCGCGTTACGATCTGGACCGCACCAGCGGCGTCATCTCCCGGCGGGGCCACAGCGCGGAGGGGCAATCCATCAAGGACAAAATTCTGGTCATCCCCACGGCCAAGGGCGGGGTGGCCGGCGGCTGGGCCTTCCGCGACCTGGTCTGCAAGGGCTTCGCGCCCAGGGCTTTTGTCTTCGGCAAGCTCAATCCCGTCATGGTTCAGGGGGCTGTGTTCGCGGGCATCCCCATCACCGAGGGCTGGCGGCCGGACGCTCTGGACCTACTCCGCACGGGCGATATCGTCCGCGTTGATCCGGCGCGGCTGCGCATCGAAAAATTGTCCTGACCCCGTCCACCGGAAAACGCAGCTTCGGGACCGGCGGCAAGCTGGAATTCTTCCGGTTTTCCAGCCGGTTTCCGTACCTTGAAACAGCGGGCAATCCGCTCAGGCACATGGAGCAGTGAACATATGTAACTGTTCCGGCGGCGGCGTGGAACGGGTCTCACGCCTGCCGCCAAAGCCCTTCAACCGGTCGCGGAAGCGAACAGTGCCGCTACGGGCGGTTCGGAAGCCGGACGGAGAAGGACGGATTCGCCGCGGGTCAGGAGCGTACCGCTGGGCAGGGCGGCCGCAGCGACAGGTTGAAGGGCCGTCGGCTTTGAGAGTGGTTGCAAATTCAAAGCGGATATACTCAAGGAGAAGCAGGCATGACAACAGTGCAGATACTCGCCTTGATCTGGCTGGCTCTGGTATTCGCCGTCAGCTTATGGCAGCGCATCAACCTCGGTCTGATCATGATTCCCGCCGCCTTCGCGCTGGCCGAGTTCGCCGGGGTGCCGGTCAAAAGCCTTTACGCCGGTTTTCCCACCAAACTGGTGCTTCTGGTGCTCGGGGTGGCCTTTTTATGGAATCATGTGCAGGAAAGCGGGCTGGCTGATATCTTTGTGTCGGGAATGGTGCGGACGGCACGCGGCAGGGCTTTTCTGCTGCCTTGGGTCATGGGCTTTCTTACGGCGGTGATCTGCGCCGTGGGAGCTCTGCCCGCCGCCGCGTTGGCCATCACCACTCCGGTGGCCATGGAAATCGCCCGGCGCGAAAGCATCCGGGCCAGCCTGATGGGCACAGTGGTCATTCAGGGGGCGTGTGTCGGAGGATTCTCGCCCTTTAATCCCTGGGGCAATCTGGTGGCCATGCAGGCGGTTCAGAACGGCATTGCTTTTGACGGCGGGCAGTTTTTTCTGTTTCAGGCGGCCTTGGCCGTGGCCGTGGGTCTGACGGGTTTTTTCTGCTTCGGCGGCCTGAAGCTGCTGAGGCGCGGCGGGCGGACCGGGGCGGCTCCGGTTCCCAGCCGGGCGGAAGAGAGCAGAGCCGCGCGCTCCGGTCTGACGCCCTATCAATGGTGTTGCCTGGCGGCCGTGCTGTGTTTCATCATGCTGGTGCTGCGGCGTTTTGACGTGGGTCTGACGGCCTTCGCAATAGGCATGGTCCTGCAGATCATCTTCCGCACCAACGGCAAGCAGGCCATCGCCAAACTGCCGTGGGGCATTGCCCTGATGATCGGCGGCGTGCTGCTGTATGTAGGCCTGCTGGAAAAAATGGGCGTGCTGCATGCCATCGGCGCAACGCTGGCGGGTATGGAAAATCCATCCCTGGTCCGCTACGGAATCAGCCTGCTGGGAACCATCATCGCCAATTTTGAATCTTCCTCCGTGGCGGTGCTGGGTCTTGTGATTCCGGTAGCCATCAAGTCCATGGGGAGCGTTATTCAGCCCTTGCTGGCGAATATGCAGCTGGCCCTGCTTTCCGGCAGCATCGCGGTCATGGCGGCCAGCCCTTTTCACATCGGCGGCGCCCTGATTCTGGCTGAAGCCGACGATGTGGACGGCACGTTCAGGGAATTGCTGCTCTGGGTGATCTGTCTGACGCTGGTGCTGCCGTTTCTGGCTTTTTTGCTGTAAGACGCGCGCTCGTCTTCGGCAAACAATACGAACAGGCCTGTCTCTAGGGAGGCGGCCTGCTCGTTGTTTTTATGCTCCTGAAAAGAAGTATTCTCAGCTGCGCACCGGCCAGAGACAGAAACCGGCGTCAGGTTTGAAGCCCACGCCCACCATGCCGTCTCGGGTGTAGAGCGCCCAGGCGTAGCGGGCTTCATAGACGCTGGTGGTGGAAGACCAGTAGACGTCGCGCACGCGGGTAAAGGGATGTCCGGCGGACAGGGCCGGGGAATCGGCCTGAAGGTCCATCAGGCTTTCCAGTTCCCGGATATTGGGCATACGCCAGTCCGTTGCCGCGTCCAGCGCCTCGCGGTTGAGTCCGTCCACGGCCGCCAGGGCTTCTTCCCAGGTCAGGGGTCGGCCCACGGGGTCGGCGTTTCGGTTCCAGATCAGGCCGCTGAGCGTGTCGCGCACCGAAGCGCCTTCCGCGCAGAAGCGTCCCTCAGGTGAGATGGAAAGGGCGGCGGAGGCTTCCATTTCCGGCAGGCAGACCGGCCAGACCAGGGCCGCCTCATCCTTGCGGACGCGGGCCACCCGGCCCCCGCCCAGATGGATGTGCCAGGCCTGTTCCGGCAGACGGCGGCAGGTGTCGGCGGTCCAGTAATAGCCGGAAAAAACATTGGCGAAGGGCTGCCCGGCGGGCAGAGCCGGATTGATATGCTGATGGCTGAGCAGGGAAAAAAGCAGCCGCCGGGGCGGCAACTGCCAGTTGGCGCAGCCGTATGCCTTGCGGGCCGCCATGTCCGCCACCACGGCGTGGGCTTCCGCCCAATTGAGGGGAAAGTCGGCGGGATTGGCGTTACGGGTCCACAGCGCGCCGCTCAACGTGTCCAGCACCACGTCGCCGTGAACCTGAAAGCGCTTCGCAGCGGGCATAAGATGTTTGGGCCACGCGGCGTCCTGGGCGGAACCCAGGCAATCCATGATTTTTCCGGCGGCGTTATAACAGCGGGTCTGATCGGTTTCCAGCAGTGGGGGGTACATGCGTCTCCTTGTGAGATAAAGCGTTGCGTTCACGCTATCCCAAAGCGGGACAATGAAAAAGGGGCAGGCCCCATGAGCCGAGCTCCCTTTTTCGAGATATTTTTATTTTCGGGACATCACGAGATGCGCTTATTCCTTCCTGGTGACGCGGAAATTTTTTTCGGGCAATCCAAACAGAAAAAGCCCTTGCGAGATTTCATCGCAAGGGCTGATTTCTTTTTGGCTCCCCGAGACGGACTTGAACCGCCAACCTAGTGATTAACAGTCACCCGCTCTGCCAATTGAGCTATCGGGGATCGCTGAAGGCAAAAAACTTTTTACGGAAAAGCCTTCGCAAGGTCAAGCGAAAATATGCGATTCTGTAAAAATCAGTGAATCGCCGCCGTTTTTTTACAACGCTCAAGCTGCTTGCGGTAGCGGTCCGCCTCGCTGTAGACACAGCCGCAGTAGGGCTGGCGGTACAGGCCCCACTCCTTGGAGCGGTCAATGCCCGCCTGCCAGTCCGTACGGAAATCGCGGTAGACAAAGCCGGGACCGCCTCTTTCCGCCAAGCGGCGGCCCGCCGCGGCAATAACCTCGTGCGGTTGATAGCGGGAGTAGAGCAGGCTGGTGCTGAAGCTGGCGAAGCCCAGAGAGGCGGCCTCGGCAAAGGCGGCCTCAACGCGGCTTTCACAACACCAGACGCAACGCGCGGGCGGTTCGTCCCGCCCGACCACGGCGCGCAACCAGGCCGTAATATTCCACGCCGCGTCCGCGTACAGAATCTCCACCCCCAGCCGCTCGGCGCACTGCCCGGCGGCTTCGCGGCGGCGCAGATATTCGGCCAGCGGCTGCACATTGGGATTCATGAACCAGGCCGTAACCACGTAGCCCTCGTCCTGCAGGCGGGTAATGGGCATGATGGCGCACGGTCCGCAGCAGACGTGCAGCAGCAGGCTGTTGTCGCCGCGCGCCGTTACGGGTTCTAGGTGCGAATTGCTATTTCCAGGCATTTTCCGAAATCCTGCTCCATCTCGCGCAAGGTGTCGCGCTTGTGGTTGAGCAGATAGAGGCCCAGTTCCCGCGAGGTTTCAAAAACGCACTTTTCGCCGTTGGTCGCGCGCAACATGCGGCGCAGTTCGCGCAGGCCCTGCAGGGCCTGCCATTCCAGGTTGCGGCGCTGGCCTGTGCCGCCGCAGGCCGGGCAGGGCTCCATGGTGATGGCCAGAGCCGAGGAGCCCGTGCGCTGGCGCACCAGTTCCAGCAGGCCGAAGGAGCTCATGCGGGCCACGTCGTGGCGGGCGCGGTCGTTTTTCATGGCCTGGCGCAGGGTTTTCTCCACATCCAGGACATGCTTCTTGTCGCGCATTTCAATGAAGTCAATGACCACCTGCCCGCCTATGTCGCGCAGCCGGAGCTGGCGGGCGATGGTTTCGGCGGCCTCCATATTGGTTTTGTAGGCCATGGCCTCGAAATTGCCCTTGCCGGAAATCTTGCCCGAGTTGATGTCGATAGCCATCAGGGCCTCGGTCTGGTCAAAGACCAGACGGCCGCCCGAGGGCAGAATCACTTCGCGGGAATAGATCTGATCCAGCTGGCGGCGCAGGTTGAAGCGCTCCCACATGGACTGGCGGATATCGCCGTGCAGGCGCACCAGATCCTTTTTGCGCGGGAAGAGCAGGCTGACCGTGTCGCGGATGCCCTGCGCCACGTCTTCATTGTCCACCCAGATTTCGCAGACGTCGTCGGTGAGGTAGTCGCGCACCGCGCGTTCGGAGAGGCCGGGTTCCTGATGGATCAGGGCCGGAGCCGAAACCTCGGTGGCTTTTTTGCGGATGTCGCGCCAAAGGCGTTTCAGATACTGAAGATCGTTTTTCAGCGTGGTTTTGGTGGTGCCCGCGCTCACCGTGCGCACGATGACGCCCAGGCCCTGGCCGGGATCAATGCCGTTCATCATTTCACGCAGGCGGGCGCGCTCTTCGTCGTTTTCCACCTTGCGGGAAACGCCGATCTGCTCCTGCCCCGGCGTGAGCACAAGAAAACGCCCGGCCAGCGACAGCCATGTGGTCAGAAACGCGCCCTTGTTTCCGGTGGGTTCCTTGACCACCTGCACCAGTACTTCCTGGCCCGCTTTGAGCACCTTCTGGATGGGCGGAAACTTCTTGCCCTTGGCCGGTTCGTGGTGGGCCTGCCAGTATTCGGGGTGGATTTCGTCGATCTGCAAAAAGCCGTTCTTGCCCGCGCCGTAGCTCACAAAAGCGGCCTGAAGATTGGTGTCGATATTGTGGATGACGCCCTTGTAAATATTGCCCTTGATTTTGCGCTGGTGGAGCATGTCCAGATAATATTCCAGCAGGCTGCCTTCTTCGGCCACGGCCACTTCCACCTGTTCGCCGGGCAGCACGCTGATGAACATGCGCCGCTTGCCCGTGGCCGCGTCGGCTTTGGCCTTGGCCGCCGCGGCCACGGGCGGTCTCTTATACACCTCTCCGAGCCCACGAGACTCCTGAGCATCTCGTATGCCGTCGTCTGCTTGAAAAAAAACAAGAACTGACACGCATACACCAATGCACGTCCACGTGATCAAA
>OJIY01000267.1_pt1 | contig 20674 bp, 15 predicted proteins | sample 1596061 | NCBI WGS metagenome assembly OJIY01 (sample SAMEA4350111, study PRJEB24818) | metagenome | biome: human; feature: gut; material: faeces | place: Denmark | collected 2013-09
GGCTCTGGCCCGATCTGGCCACGGCCCCGGACTCTACGGAAGACGCCCCGGCGGGATCGGGCTTTCTGGCCGATGTGGCTCGCCAATGGGAGGCTTCCTCCGCGCCGGTGGAAGCCCTGGGCGTGCGGCGGGTCCGCATCCGCACCGCGCCGGTGCTGGGCAAGGGCGGCGGAATCCTGACAAAAATGCTGCCCCTCTACCGTTGGGGCCTGGGCGGCCCGGCGGGCAGCGGCCGCCAGCCTTTCCCCTGGATTCACCTGGATGATGAAGCCGGGGCCGTTCTTTTTCTGCTGGAACATCCGCAGATCAGCGGCCCCTGCAATCTCTGCGCGCCGGAACAGGTCGACGCGGCCGGTTTTGCCCGCGCTCTGGGCCGGACCCTGCGCCGCCCGGCCCTGTTCAGAATCCCCGCCTTTGCGCTGCGTCCGGCTTTGGGCCGGATGGCCGAGGAACTGCTGTTCAACGGCCAGCGCTGCGCGCCGCGCGTTCTGCTGGAAGCGGGCTATGTCTTCCGTTACCCGGATCTGGACGGAGCCCTGCGGGCCAGCGTGTAGCGAGCGGGCGGTTTTTGCATGGAAAAGCGGGGTTCAGGCCAAGCCTGAACCCCGCTTTCAGTCTACAGATACGCCTTGCGGCGCGCCGCAAGGCGCTTCAGGATTTTCAATAAAAAAACATCTTACTTGGCAGCGACCTTGCCGGAGAGCATCTTGTGCTCGCCGGTCAGGCTGCGCAGGAAGGCCACGATCAGATCGCGGTCGCTCTGGGGCACGTCCAGACCGGCGCAGTAGACGCCCATAATCCGCACGGCCTCATCCAGCGTATCCACAGTGCCGTCATGCAGGTACGGGCCGGTCAGCTCGATGTTGCGCAGGTTGGGCACCTTGAAGCGGCGCATATCCATCTCGCTCTTGGTGTGGTTGTAGCGGCCCTTGTCCGAACCCAGCTCCTTGCCGCCGCGGTCGGCGAAGTAATCCTTCTTCAGGTCCATGTATTCGTAGGACTGGCCGCCCACGCTCTTGCCCACGTGGCAGGAGGCGCAGCGATAGGCCTTGAAGCGGGCATAGCCCTGCACTTCCTGAGCGCTGAGAGCCTTGTCGTCGCCGCGCAGCCACTTGTCGAAGCGGCTGTCCGGCGTGATCAGGGTCTTTTCATACTCGGCGATGGCGTCGGTGATGTTCTTGCCGCTCCAGCCGTCGGGGTAGACGGCCGTGAATTCAGCAGTCAGGGCCTCATCCCGGGACAGGCGGCCGATGATCTCCTCCCAGTTCTTGCTGCCCATCTCAATGGGGTTCATGGGCGGGCCGCCGGCCTGTTCCTGCAGGTCGGCCGCGCGGCCGTCCCAGAACTGGGCCAGATTGAAGGCCGCATTGAACACTGTGGGCGGGTTCACGTCGCCGAACTGCTTGCGCACGCCTTCGGAGAAACGCTGGTGGTCCGTGCCGCCCCGGTCGTAAAAGTGACACCCGGAGCAGGCCAGAGTGCTGTCCGTGGACAGGCGCTTGTCATTGAACAGCTTGTCGCCCAGGGCCACCTTTTTGGCGTCGGTCTTGATCATGCGCGGCAGGGGCTGCAAGGGTTCGTTGGCGTGTTTGGCCGCGGCGTCAGTGGCGTAGTGGGCTTTGCGCGAAATCTTCACCCATTCCAGGATATCCCTTTTCTCCTGATCCGAAAGGCGGCTGCCCCAATGCACCACTGCGAACTTGGCCGGGGGCATGGTGTCGTTGTTGATCACCCACTCCATCTTGGCCAGCACGGTTTCGCCGATGGGCTTGCCCTTGTTCTGGATCAGCTCCACATTCAGATCCATGGCGCGGATGCCGTCGCGATAGTCCTTTTCAATGATCTGGCGGATGCCGGGCACCTTGGCATAGAAGGGCAGATCATAGCCCTGGGTGTGACAGGCCATGCATTTGTCCTGCACCACCTTCGAAACCTTGGCAAACTTGGCCATGGACGGCATGCCCCCCGGCGCCGTCTCACCGGCGGACGCGGCCAGCGCGGGCCCGCTCAACAGCGCGACCATCCCCAAAGCGGCCGCTGCGACACAGGAAATCCTCATACCCATTCCTCCCTGTTGGTGTGGGTGTACATTTGTGTCCATATTCACAATCCTGTCTCCTTTGTCAAGAAAAATTATCAATACTAAATAGGCCAAAAAAATCAGCCGGGTACAACGCGGGGTGCAACCTGCCCAATGCCGACGCGTACCGGCAAAGGCCTGACTGTCTGTCCGCGCTTGTTCCCGTCATTCAAAAAAATTTTAAACTCCCATCCGTTACCGTCCCATTCCCCAAAAAGGGCTTCATTGGGGCCTGCGGCGGATGCTTTCCGTCATGTCAGAGAAAAAAAATAAAAAAAAATTCCATCTCGAAAAAATTTAACAGGCTGATTTTATGGTAAAAATTTTTTTACGGCATTTTTACAGCCCTAAAGAGTAAAAATTTTTGCACGAATAGACTTGCAATGCACGCGGGGATTTCTTAAATTCTGATCGCGGCGGGAAACCGCCCCACAGGCGTTTCCGTTACGACAACCCGTTCCCCATCATAGGGGAGCAAAAGAAAGGAAGGTTAACCATGAAAAAGATCGCTACGCTTCTGTTGGCGGCGGGCTTGGTGTTCGGTGTTGCCACCGGCGCCAGCGCCATTGATTTCAAGGCCAAAGGCCAGTGGATCATGAGCTTTGACTATGGCATGCACGGCGACTTCGCCGGCGACAAGAGCAACAAGGGCGGCCATACCGGTTATAACGGCAAGGAAGACGACTTCGAAGCCCGCCAGCGCGTGCGTTTGCAGTTGGACGCCGTGGCCTCCGAAGCCCTGTCCGGCACCGTGTACTTTGAAATCGGCGACACCCTGTGGGGCAAGAGCGATCAGGGCGGCGCGCTGGGTGCTGACGGCACGATCGTTGAAGTGAAGCGCGCCTACATTGACTGGATGGTGCCGCAGACCGACCTGAAGTTCCGCATGGGCATTCAGGGCGTGGAACTGCCCAGCTTCACCACCGGCAGCACCGTGCTCAACGACGACGTGGCCGGCGTCACCGCCAGCTACCAGTTCAACGAAAACGTGGGCCTGACCGCCCTGTGGGCCCGTCCCTTCAATGACAATTCCGAGTGGACCAGCAACGGCGGCCACGACTACAACAGCTATATGGACAACATGGACGCCTTCGCCCTGCTGGTGCCTCTGTCCTTTGAAGGCGTGAAAGTGACCCCCTGGGGCATGTATTCCGCCATCGGCCCCAACACCTTCCATAAGAATAACAGTTACCTCGGCGGCGACTGGGGTACGGGCAACTATGCCCGCGCTGGTCTGGTGCCCGTGGGCGGCGCCCTGCACAAGGACGGTAGCCCTGCGGCGAACCAGCGCAAGGACGGTAGCCCTGCGGCGAACCAGCGCAAGCTGAGTTCCTATGGCGAGGCTTGGTGGGCCGGTCTGACCGGTGAAGTGACCACCTTTGATCCCTTCCGCTTCGCTTGGGATTTCAACTACGGTTCCGTGACCTGGGAAGACGACGGCCGCCTGAACCGTCAGGGCTGGTTGGCTTCTCTGCTCTTTGAATACAAGCTGGATTGGGCCACTCCCGGCCTGTACGGCTGGTACGGTTCCGGTGACGACGATAACCCGGCCAACGGTTCCGAACGCATGCCCACCATCAGCGCCAACAACACCAACCGCTTCTCCAACTTCGCCTTTGACGGCGATCCCTACATCGCCCGCGACGGCGCCATCGGCCACGGCATGGGCGGCACTTGGGGCATCGGCGCGCGCTTGAAGGACATGAGCTTTGTGGAAGACCTCAAGCACACCTTCCGCGTGAACTACATCGGCGGCACCAACAGCCCGACCATGGCCAAGAAGCTGTCCCTCAACGGCATGTACGCCAACGGCAACATCGAGGGCGGCAGTGTGTATGACCAAGCTGGCTATAATGTCAACAACTATGGCCGTGAAGCCATGTACCTGACCACCCAGGACAGCGCCCTGGAAATCGGCCTGACCAGCACCTACCAGATGTACGAAAACTTCGTCATCAATGTGGAAGCCGACTACATCGCCCTCTGGCTTGACACCAGCAAGTCCGTGTGGGGCGCGCGGCATAGAGAAGGCCGTAGCATCCCGCAGACCAACGACGCCTGGAACATCAACGCCAGCTTCGTGTACTCCTTCTAATCCACTCATCCAGTCTGGTTTATGCAAAGGGGAGCCGCAAGGCTCCCCTTTTTGCGTCCTGCGTCGGGAAAAAGAAGCGGGACAGAGCGACATGCTTCGTCTTCAGGCTCAGCGCCGGGACTTGGCAGGCCCGCGCCCTTCCGGTACAACCATGGCGTGCAGAAACCCGATCCCTCCACCATACCGCTCACGCCCGGCGTGTATCTGTACAAGGACAGCCGGGGCCGCATCATCTATGTGGGCAAGGCCCGCATTCTGCGGCGGCGCGTGCTCTCGTATTTCCGTCCTGACGGCCTGCCCGCCAAGACCAGGGCCATGCTGGCCCATGCGGTCAGCCTGGACTATCTGAGCACCACCACGGAAAAAGAAGCTTTGCTGCTGGAAGCGAGCCTGATCAAGAAGCACCGGCCGCACTACAATATCGTGCTGCGCGACGACAAGCAGTACGTCCTCTTCCGGCTCAACCTCAAGCATCCTTTCCCGCGTCTGGAGATCGTGCGCCGGGCCCGGCGCGACGGCGCGCGCTATTACGGGCCATTCACCTCGGCACTTTCCGCACGGGAAACCTGGAAGCTGATCCACCGCGCCTTCGCCTTGCGCCGTTGTTCGGACCGGGCCATGAAAAATCGTGTGCGCCCCTGCCTGTACCACCATATGGGCCAGTGTCCGGCCCCCTGCATGGAGCTGATCACGCCCGCAGCCTACCATGAAGCGGTGCACAAGGTCTGTGAGCTGCTGCAAGGCCGCGCCGAGTCCCTGCTGTGCGGCCTGCGCGAGGAGATGGAGCGGGCCGCCGCGGAGCTTGAATTTGAAAAGGCGGCAACCCTGCGCGACCAGATCCGCGCCGTGGAGCGTACCGTGGAACGGCAGGCCGCCGTCCTGCCCGGCGGCGGCGACATGGACGCGGTGGGCCTTTTCCCGGCGGACAAGGGGCTGGCTCTGGGCATCGTCTTTGTGCGCGGCGGGGCGGTCACCGACGGCCGGGCCTTTTACTGGCCGGGGCTGACCTTTGAGGACGCACCGGAACTTCTGAGTTCTTTTGTGAGCCAGTACTACAGCCAGGCCACCCCGCCGCCGCGCGTGCTGCTGCCCTGGCTGCCGCCGGAACTGGAATGGGAAGGAGACGGCACGGAAGAAGCGGAAAGTCTCGCGCCGGAGACGACGGCGCGCGCCGCCCACACGCCTGCGGAAGAGGGAGCCGTCCCCGAAGAGGCCACGGACGGCAAGGCCCTGCTGGAACAGGCTCTGGCGGACCGCCGGGGCGGACCGGTGCGCATTGTGGCGCCGCAGAATGCGGCGGACAATCAGCTTATCGACCTGGCCCAGGCCAACGCCCGTGAAGAGGCGCGCCGCCGCAAGAGTCAGGACGGGCAGTCCATTCTGGAACGCCTGGCGAAAGCCCTGCATCTGGCCGCGCCGCCGCAGCGCATTGAATGCGTGGACGTTTCCCATACCGGAGGCCGCCAGACCAGAGTGGGTCTGGTGGTCTTCACGGACGGCCAACCCAGCCGCCCGGACTACCGGACCTATGCCATGCCGGACAGCGGCGACGACTACGCCACCCTGCACGCCTGGGTGGCGCGACGGCTGGAGAGCGGCCCGCCCTGGCCCGACCTTCTGCTGATCGACGGCGGCCGGGGACAGTTGACTGTTGTGGAGCGCGCCCTGGCCGAAGCGGGTCAGACAGGGCTGTTCAGGCTGGCGGCCATTGCCAAGGCCCGCGACGAGCGCGGCCAGGCCGACCGCCGGGCGGGTAACGTGGCGGACCGGATTTTTGTGCCGGGCCGGGCCAATCCCCTGCCCTTGCGCGAAGGCGGCCCGGAATTGCTCTTTTTACAGAATGTGCGCGACGCCACCCACCGTTTCGCCATCGGCCGCCACCGCCGGGCGCGTCAGGGGGCCGCGCTTTCCGGCGAACTCATGCGCCTGCCGGGCATTGGTCCGGCCACGGCGCGGCTGCTCTGGGAAAAATTCGGCAGCGTGGAAGCCATGCGCGCGGCGGGCCTGGAGGAACTGCGCGCCCTGCCCGGCATCGGCCCGGCCAAGGCGGCGCTGTTGAAGGAAAAACTGGGCAAGCTGAGCTGACGGCCCTGCCGCCCCGTAAAAACATCCGGCCCGAAACTCCTGGCCCGAACATCCTGAACTCGTCTGACAGAACAAGGCGCGCAGCACCCGGTCACCTCCAAAAGCGTCTGTTCCATGAAGACGTTTGCGGGAATCAGCTTTCCCGCGCGGCCTCTGAGGCATATGCTTTTCTGATGGCATTTCCAGTGAAGCATACTCACACGGCGCAACCTTGCACGCGGAAACCAAACTGTTCAGACGTACTGTTTTCTGCCTCCCGAAAACACTATTGAGAGTTTTCGTCGCAAGCACATAAAACTCCCATTGGCTCAAATCCAATGGATGTATGGTCTGCTGATCCTTATGCTTCAAGACGCAAAAAACATAGACATCAGCCTGGCGTTTTTTCTCTTTTTCTCTTCCATCCCCGCCCCGTGTTTCAGGAATATTAAAAACAATGGTTGAAAGCTTCTCTTGTGCCCATGACTGAATATATGCGGAGGTTTTAACTTCAATTTTTATCCCCTCGGAGGAGAGGATATCAAAGCTCTCCCACGTGAGCTGGTTTCCATATCACAGCCGATGGCCATCGCCACGATATATTCGGCGAGCTTCCCCCGTTCAGTATTGCCGACCAAGTCGGAGAAGGCCCAGATCCAGAAATCCTGAAGCGTGCGCTTCGGCTCCAAGCCCACAAAGACTTCTCTGCCGCTCTTGGGTCTGACTTTCATTGCGGGAAAACCGGACATGGCTCCACCTTGCAAAGATCGAAGGCTTGGTCCACAGGCGGCAAGTGCGCCGCATACTCAACTCATATATATGTTAGTAGCATAGTCGCCCGGCACGGTGAAGCCCGTGCGCATATCCCGCCCTTGACAATGCCGCCCTCTTCCACAAGCATGCGGAAAACACCGCCATTGCCAGCGAGGACGCCATGACCCACGATCTTTCCTGTTTCAAAGCCTACGACATCCGGGGCCGCGTGCCGGACGCGCTCAATCCTGACCTGGCCCGCGCTCTGGGGCGGGCCGTGGCCGAAGCGCAGGGCGCGCGCGACGTGGTGCTGGGGCGCGACGCCCGGCTGAGCGGACCGGCCTTACGCGACGCCCTGGCCGAAGGCTTGCTGGCCGCCGGGGCGCGGGTCACGGATCTGGGGCTCTGCGGCACGGAGGAAATCTACTATGCCGCCGCCAATCAGCCCTTTGACGCCGGGATCATGATCACCGGCAGCCACAATCCGGCGGACGAGAACGGCTTCAAGCTGGTCCGCGCCGGAGCTGTGCCGGTGAGCGGGGATTCCGGCCTGCGCGAGCTCAGGGATTGCGTGGCCCGCCTGCTTGAGAAGCGCACTCCGGAGGGAGCGGCGGCCACGGACGCGCTGAGCGGCGTGCGCCGGGCCTGTTTCAGGCCGGACTATCTGAACTGGCTGCTGGATTACAGCGGCGCGCGGGAATTACGCGGCCGGGCCACTCCGGCCCGGCCCCTGAAAATCGTGGCCGACGCGGGCAACGGCTGCGCCGGGCTGGTGCTGCGCGAACTGGCCCCGGCCCTGCCCTTTGATTTTGTCTGCCGCCAGATGGAGCCGGACGGGCATTTCCCCAACGGTGTGCCCAACCCCCTGTTGCCGGAAAAACGCCGGGACACGGCCCAGGCCGTGCGTCAGGCCGGGGCTGACCTGGGCATCGCCTGGGACGGGGATTTTGACCGCTGCTTCTTTTACGACAACCAAGGGCGCTTCATCGAGGGCTATTATCTGATCGGCCTGCTGGCCGGGGAATTGCTGCGGCGCTTCCCCGGCGGCAAGATCATCCATGACACGCGCGTCTACTGGAACACGCGCGAGATGGTCCTGGCCGCGGGGGGCACGCCGGTCATGGGCAAGACCGGCCACGCCTTCATGAAGGAAAGGATGCGCGCCGAGGACGCGGTTTACGGCGGCGAAATGAGCGCCCATCACTATTTCCGCGATTTCGCCTACTGCGACTCGGGCATGCTGCCCTGGCTGCTCATCGCCGCGCTGCTCGGCCGCACGGGCGCGACCCTGGCCGAACTGGCGGCCGCGCGCATGGCCGCCTACCCTTGCAGCGGCGAGATCAACCGCCGCGTGGCCGACGCGCCCGGCCTGATGCGGAAAATCCGCGACCGTTATGCCAACGCGGCCCTGCACGAAGACCATCTGGACGGCGTCAATCTGGAATTCGCCCGCTGGCGCTTCAATCTGCGCATGTCCAATACCGAACCCCTGCTGCGCCTGAATGTGGAAAGCCGCGCCGATCCCGCCCTGCTGGAGGACAAGACCGGCGAACTGCTGGACCTGATCGACGCCGAGGACGGCACGGCCCCGGCCTGAACCGGGGCCGGAGCCGCGCCCCCTTATTTTTCGGAAGCCCAGAGCGCTTTCAGATTGTCCGCCAGAGCCCGGACCAGCAGCATGGAATCCGAACTCACGCCGATAAAGCTATAGCCCATCTCGCGCAGGGTCGGGGCCGGATCCGGCGAGGGCAGCAAAATGCCCGCCGCCTTGCCCTGCCCGCGCGCCGCGTCGGCGATGCGTTGCAGAACGTCCATGAAACGCGGGTCCGCGAAACGTTCCGGCAGTTCCAGGCTCGCGCCCAGATCCGCCGGTCCCACAAAGAGCACGTCCACGCCCCGCACAGCCGCGATGGCCGCGCAATGTTCCACGGCCGCCGGGCTTTCGATCTGCATCACGCCCAAAAGCTTCTCCTGGGCGCGGGACGCATAGCCTTTGAATTCCCGCCCGTAGTCTGAAGCCCTCACCGCCGGTCCCACACCGCGCACGCCCTGCGGCGGATAGCGCATGAAGGAGACGGCTGCTTCCGCCTGGGCCGCGTCGTCGATATTGGGGAACATGATGCCTGCGGCCCCCAGGTCCAGAGCCCATTTGCACCAGACCCGGTCCAGCATGGGCACGCGCACGATGGGCACGGCGGGAAAGGCCGCCGCAGCCTGTAACTGCGCCAGCAGGGTTGCGGGGCTGCCCGGCGCGTGCTCCACGTCCAGCAGCATCCAGTCATAGCCCGCGCCCGCCACAATCTCGCCGCCGATGGGAGAGGCCAGGCTGCACCAGACGCCGTAGACATTTTCACGATTCTGCACGCGGGAACGGATAGACTTCATGTCTGCCTCCTGCCGGCCGCGCCGGCATGTATTACCGGCTTGTTTCAGAACTCGCCGCAGCCTTCGCAGCAGCGGTGGGTGGCCATAAAACGCGAAATGCAGAAAAGTTCCTCATGCCCCAGCAGTTCCGCCTTGGTGGGCTCGCCGGAAGCCGTGCGCAACAGGGCCGCAAAAAGATCGCGGCCCAAGGCGTCCAAGGCCATGCCTTCGCTGAACAGCCGACCGGCGTCGAAATCCAGATTGGCGACCATGCTCTTGTACAGGCTGGGATTGCCCGTGATTTTGAACACCGGCACGCCGGGAAAACCGGCGGGCGTGCCCCGGCCCGTGGTAAAAACCACCAGGTTCGCTCCGGCGGCGGCCTGGCCGGTCACGGCTTCGCCGTCATGGCCCGGCCCGTCCATGAGATACAGACCGTGCCCCAGAGGCGGACAGCCGTAATCCAGCACGTCCTGAAACACAGCATTGCCCGCCTTCTTCAGGCCGCCCAGAGCTTTTTCCACCACATTGCTCACCCCGCCCTCGGCATTGCCCGGCGACACCAGCATCACATTGCCCGCGCCGCCGTGTCCCCGCGAGCTCAGACCAGCCGTGGCCCGATGCAGACGGCGTACGTTTTTATCCACACAGGCCAGAATGCGCTCCGCCACAGCCGGATTCACCGCCCGGCGGGCCATGATCTTCTCCGTGCCGCACAGTTCGGTGATTTCTGTGAGCAGCGACGTGCCGCCCGCCTCCAGCAGCAAATCCGAGGCCAGGCCCAGAGCCGGATTGGCGGCCAGGCCGGAAAAGGCATCCGTGCCGCCGCACTTGAGTCCCAGCGTCAGGGCCGAGAGCGGGCATTTTTCGCGCTGCCGACGGGCTGTTTCTCCGGCCAGAGCCTGGGCCAGCAGCACGCCCTGGGCCACAGCCTTGCAGGAATCCCCGGCCTCCTGAATGCTCAGGAAGCGCAGGGGCTTTTGCCGCTCAATGACCTCCGGCTCCATGTCCTCCAGACGGACGCGCTCGCAGCCCAGGCCCACGAAAAGCACGGCCCCGAAATTGGGGTGCAGGGCGAGCCGCTTGAGGATATGCGCGGTCACCTCCTGATCCGGGCCGGGATAGCCGCAGCCCACGGGATGCGGAAAGGCCACTGCCCCCCGCACGGCGTCGGCGATGCGTCGGGCCACATGGTTGGCGCAGAACACCAGGGGCAGTACGGCCACCAGATTACGGGTTCCCGCCTGACCGTCTTTGCGGGCATAGCCCATGAAATGCATGACTCTCTCCTTCCCTATTCCACAGTATTATGCATGTTATGGGTATGGACATGGCTGCCCGCGCTTATGACGCCCCGCGCCAGACCGATGACTTCGCCGTATTTGAGGATGGGCTCAGTGTCCGCCAGATCGCTCAGGGCGATTTTGTGACCAAAGGCGATATCTTCCCGCGCTGTCACGCTCTCGCCGCGACCGGCCACGGCATAACGCATACCCGCGCGCAACTCCCGCACGGCCACGCCCACATTGTCCTTGCCGTCCAGGGTGATGATACTCTGTTCCATGCTGGCTCTCCCCTTTTGTCCCGCGTTCACGCGCCACACCGGGCCCGCCGGAATGAAATGACCAGAGAAAGCAGGGCCAGCGCGATGAACAGCAGACTGAGCGGTTCGGTGAACAAGGGCAGCAGACTGCCCTTGCCCATGAGCAGGGCCAGACGCAGCTGCTTTTCCAGCATTTTTCCCAGCACCAGACTGATGATCATAGGCGTGACCGGATAGTTGAATTTGCCCATGACATAACCCACGACGCCGAAGACCGCCGCCGTCCACATGTCCACGATGCTGTAGCCTAGGTTATAGCAACCCACGGTACTGGCCACGAGCACCACCGGCAGCAGATACTTCTTGGGCACCAGCAGCAGCTTCGGCAGGATGCGGTTGCCCAGCAGCATCATAAAGACGAACATCAAAAGCGCGTTGATCAGAAATGCGATGTACACCGCGCTGATGAACTGCGGGTTTTCAGTAAAAAGCAGCGGTCCCGGTTCCAGGCCGTGCAACTGCAGGCCGCCCATCAGGGCCGCGCTGACCACGTCGCCGGGAATGCCCAGGGCCAGCATGGGGATCAGCGCCCCGCCGATAACGGCGTTGTTGGCGCTCTCCGAGGCCAGCACGCCCTGAATGTTGCCCCGACCGAAACTTTCCGGCTCGGACGAAGCTTTCTTCGCCTGATCATAGGCCACAAAATTGGCCAGACTCCCGCCGATGCCAGGCAGAATGCCGATGCCCACGCCGATCAGACTGGAACGGATCAGATTGGGCAATCCCCGGAGGAATTCCGGCCAGGTAAAGCGGGATTCCCCGGACACCCGCAGCTTGTCGCCCGCAATGCGCATGGCCTGGCTCTCGCACTCCCGGAAGACCTCCGCCACCACAAAAAGCCCGATCATGGCCGGTACGGCGTTGATCCCGCCGGAGAGAAAATCCAGGCCGAAAGTATTGCGCGGCATGCCGGTGATGGGGTCCATGCCGACAGTACAGAGGGCGAGGCCCAACAGGCCCACGATGCATCCTTTATGTATGGAACCGCCGGAAAGGCTGATCACCGTGGTCAGGCCAAACAGAATGACCGCCACATATTCAAAGGGTCCGAATTGCAAGGCCAGACGGGCCAGTTGCGGGGCGATGGCCACCAGAAAGATCCAGCCGGTCAGCGTGCCCGCGAAATTGGCCGCAATACCGGCTGTCAGTGCCTTGCGGGCCTTGCCCTGTTTGGCAAGGGGAAAACCGTCGAACGCCGTGGTGATGGAGGACGGCGTGCCCGGCATGCCCAGCAGGATGGCGGAAACCAAGCCCCCGGAAATCCCGCCGATGTACACGCCGATCAGCACGGAAATGCTGGTCACGGCGCTCATGCCGTAGGTCATGGGCACCAGTAGGATCACGGCCAGCGTAGCGGTCAGGCCGGGAATAATCCCGAAAAGCAGGCCCAGCAGCACGCCGCCGGCGAGCAAGAGAAGCACGGAAAGGTCCGTAAAATTGGCAAGAGCCGCTGTCAGGGTTTCAAACATGCACGTAACCCCTTGCAATACCGTGGATCAAAATAAAAACGTCGTGGGGAGATAAATTTTGAAAATCTTGAAAAAAGCCTCAATGACGCCGGTGACAAGCCCCGCGTAGAGCAGATTTTTCAGCAGAGCGTCGCGTCCCGCGCCGCCTCCCAAAAAACAGGGCATGATGCAAAGATAGATAAAGGTGCTGATGATGAAGCCGAACCAGGCAATGCCGGCCACATAGGCCACAGCCAGGGCAATGGGTGCCGCCGCGTGCCGTAGCGATGGAGATTCCGGCGGATTCGCATCCGGGTCCGCCGTTTTCGGAGCCCTCAGGCTGCGCGGCAGGGCCGCGAGGCAAAGAGCGGCCAGCAGAAAGCCCACCATGCGAGGATAGCCTGTGGTGCCCAGATAGTCCTTTTGCAGTGAAAAGGCAGGTTCTGTGACCCCGAGAGCGCAACAGAGCCCCAGAAGGGTGAAAAACACCAGCAGAAAAGATTCAAAAATTTTCATCAGTGTTTCCCGGGCTGGGGCCGGAACGGACACGGGAGGCGCGTGCCCGCTCCAGCCAGAGACAGGACTAAGACCGTCCCGCCTTTACTTGACGATGAATTTCACGACCTCGCCGACATTCTTCTCATCTTCCGCGAAAGCCCTGGCCCAGGCCGTTGCGTCCAGAAAACGCCCCTGGGCCGTCTGCTGTGCGGCGAAGACCTGAAATTCCTCGCTCTCCACAGCTTGCTGCAGGGCGCGGGCCACAATCGTCCTGACTTCCTCCGGGGTGTTGCGCGGAGCGAAAACGCCGTTGCGCAGAATCAGCGTGTTTTTCAGGCCCAGGTCGGGGGCATACTGCGGCGCGTCGATGCCGGGCAGCCTGTCGTCGCCCATGACCAGCAGCACGCGCTGTTCCCCGGCCTTGACGAAGCGGGCCATGTCCGCATTGGGGGCCGTGCGCATATCCACGCGCTTGCCCATCAGAGCGGTCACCGCCTCATTGGCCCCGTCAAAGGGCATGATTTCCACCTTGTCCAGAATGCCGGTGCGCACCAGCACATCCAGCAGGGCCAGATGCGCTACACCGCCCAGGCCGGGGATAGCGACGCGATACCTGCCCGGCGTCTTTTTCGCGGCGTCGATGAATTCCGAAGCGTTTTTGAAGGGCGAGTCCCGGTTGACCACCAGTGAATTGGACATTTCAAGGGCTTGGCCGACCATCTCGAAGTCGTGCCAGCTCATGGGAATCTGCCCCAGCGCCTTCATGGTCACAAAAGCCGAATGGTGCAGCAGCAGAGTGTAGCCGTCGGGTGCGGCCCGCATGGCGTTGCGCAGCCCTTCCAGCGTGTTGCCGCCGGGAATATTGACTACAATGACCGGCTGGGGCAGCAGTTTTTTGGCCTGGATGACTTCCGCCAGCTTACGGGCGGTCAGGTCGCTCTGGCCTCCGGCCTTGTACGGAACGATCAGGCGGATTTCCTTGTCGGGATATGCCGCCAGGGCCGCCGGAGCATGACCCGCGACCAGGAGCAAACCCAAAATACAGCCCAGAAACATGACTATGCGTCTGTTCATGACAACTCCAAAGGTAGAAATGTACGGGATGACAACCATGCCGGTCGCGCGTTTTTCAAAAGCAAGAGGCATGCCAAATAAAAAATGTTTTATTTAAGTATGTTAAGAGTATACCCCGCGCCATTACCGTTGCATGCAACCTCAATAATTATTATATGCAACCATGCAACCTCCAGACTGAAGGAGACCGTCATGTCCGATCCGGCGCCGCGCATTCTTTTCGCCGCGCCCGACGAAAGTCTGATCCAGGCTTTTTACCGGGCCGTTCCCAAGGACGAGCACAATATCTTGGCCCTGAACGTTCTGGACCAACCCGCCGCCACCATAGTGGAATACGCCAGAGCTTCCTCCATTGAAGTGATCATCAGTCGGGGCGGCGTGGCGGAATTTCTGCGCGAGGCCCAGAAGGACGACCCGGACGCCATCCCCATTGTCCAGATTCAGGTGACACCGTTCGACATCATCGACGCCGTGCGCGAAGCCCGCAAGATTTCACGGAGCATGGCTTTCATCGCTTACATCAACATGCTGGAAGGCATCAGAAAAATCACGGACATCTTTGATCTGGACGTGTGTTTTGTCTGCCGTTCCTCGCCCTGGGACTGCTTGGAAGCCATCTTCACCGCCCTGGAGCACAAGGCCGAGGTGATCGTGGGCGACGCGCGGGTGGTAAAAATGTGCGGGGAAAACAATATCCCCTGCGTTCCGCTCAAATCGGGGGAGGAAAGCCTGCGTCAGGCCTGCGTTGCGGCACAACGACTCATTGAGGCGCGAGACAATTCCCGACGGGAAACGCGCCGCCTGACAGCCATTCTGGACCAACTGGACCAGGGCCTGCTGGCCCTGGACCGCGACGGACATGTGCTCTACAGCAACGCCCGGGCGGACAGCCTGGCCGGGGTAGGCAAAAAGCAGCTTCTGGGGCTGGGCGTACAGCAGATTCCCCTTTTCCGGCGCCATGTCACGCCGTCCTTTTTTCTGGGCGGCACGGGCAGGGCCGTGTTCGCCCACGGCGAAAACAAGCGGGAATATGTGGCCCGCTGGAAAAAAATCGAGCCCGAAACCTTCGGCATCGGCGGGGTCGTCACCTTGGACGCGGGCCGCGAGGGTCCGGCCAGGCCTCAAGCGGAGCGTGGCGGCGGAGGGGATCGAGGGCATGCCTCCCGTTTCCGCTTTGAGGACATTGTGGGCACGAGCCCGGCGCTGCAAAAGGCCAAGGCCCAGGCCGACAAATACGCCCGGGCCGACGCCGCCGTGCTTTTGCAGGGCCGGACCGGGGTGGGCAAGGAGCTTTTCGCCCATGCCATCCACAATGCCGGCCCCCGTCGGGACGAACCTTTTGTGGCCGTCAATCTGGCAGCCCTGCCCGCCACGCTGATGGAAAGCGAACTTTTCGGCTACGTGCGCGGCGCGTTCACCGACGCCCGGCGCGGCGGCAAACAGGGCGTTTTTGAATACGCGGGCAGGGGTACGGTCTTTCTGGACGAAATCGGGGAAATCCCCCTGGAGATGCAGAGCCGCCTGCTGCGTGTGCTTCAGGACGGGGAGTTCATGCGTCTGGGCGACGACAAGATCGTGCAGGCCCATTGCCGGATCATCGCGGCCACCAACAAGGTGCTGGAAGAGGCCGTGCGCCGGGGCGCGTTCCGCGAGGATCTTTACTACCGGCTGAACGTCCTGCGCCTGAACATCCCCGACCTGCGCGAACGCCGGGAAGATATCCGGGCTCTCGCCCAGGCCTTTCTCAAAAGATTCTGCGCCAAATACGCCAAAACTCCAGGCAAAATCGCCCCCGGAGCCATGAAGATACTGTTGGCGCGGGAATGGAGCGGCAACATCCGCGAATTACAGGCTGTCATTGAGCGGCATGTGGTGCTTTGCGAGGAGCAACGCGTCCATCTGGACGAATCCGGTCTGCGCGACATTCTGGAAGAACACGGGCGGGCGGCGGGCCGGGCGCGGCGCGCGCCCGGCGACGATGAAATCAGGCTTGCCCTGGAGGAACATCACGGCAACGTCATGGCGGCGGCAGCTGCCATGGGCATCCACCGCACCACGCTCTGGCGGCGGCTGAAGCAGAAGAGCCGGGCCTGAGTCCGGCTCGCGCCCAAGCCCGGACGCTGCCTCACCACCAGGGGTCTTCTAGCCTGCCGTCCGGCCCGAAACGCATGGGTTCCGGCCCGGAAAGGATTTGCGCCCGGCTGAGAGACGCCAGTTCAGGCAAGAGCGCTTCCGACGCATAGCCCCGGTCAATATGCAGGGTGTCCGGAATGCGCAAAAAGCGGGGCCGGGCCGGATCCGGGGCGCAACAGACCTTGAAACCCGCCCGCAAGGCCATGTTTTCGTCCGGCATGGCCACGGGCAGACGCCCGGACGCCGTAACCCGCGAGGTCAGGCAGTTGGCATAGACCGAGGCCCGGTCGTAATGCGCGGCCAGGGCCTCGGTGATCACGTCCGCCAGCCCCACGCCGTTGGCATTGCCGTGGCTGGCCTTCGTGACATCGAAAACCACGATTTTGGAAATTTCCGGCCCGCCGGAGATAAAAGGCGTGCTGTAGCGTCCGGTAATATTACCGTCCATGCCGCCGCCGGAAAATTCCTTGCCGATGCGGTCCACCAGCAACAGGTCCAGCTGTCCGCAGGGCAGGCACGGCATCAACGCGCGCGCCAGTTGCAAGGCCTCGGCGTCGCGCGCCACGATTTCTTCCGGTCCGGCGACAAACAGGGAATGAAGATGCTCATACGCGTTCTCCACCACGCCGATGCCCATGAGCACCGGACAGCGTTCGATTTTCAGGGCCGCCATTTCCCGGATCAGACGGCCGATGTGGCCGAAGCCCAACCGGTGGCACTGGTCCGCCCCGGTCTGCTTGCCCAGGCCGATGGCCAGCATTTTCACCAGTCCGCTTTCGTTGACCGCGCGAAAGGCGTTGTGCGGCTTGACGCGGTTGAAGACAATGATGCCGTCGGCCTCCTGCGCCAGGCGGTCCATGCGCACCGACATGCCATTGGACAGGCGGCCCACTTCCACAGTTTCCATGCAGGAAAGAACCGGACAGCCCACGCTGGCCTCGGTGACGCCCAGCACGGCCAGCAGCGCCTTCTGGCCTTCCGCCGTGGCGCCGCCGTGGCTGCCCATGGCCGGCACCACAAAAGGCTCCGCTCCGCAGGCCCGTACCCGGGCCGCAATGGCGGCCACCAGTTCCGGCAATTGCGCTATGCCGCGGCTGCCCACGCTCAAAGCCACACGCATGCCGGGCCGGACGGAGCGGGTTGCCGTGGCCGCCTCCCAGGCCAGGGCCAGGGCGGTGCTTACGTCGTCCAGACGCTCGTCGGGAAAGCTCTGCGCGTAACGGAAAACACGGGGCAACTCCACAGGGTCCAGCAGGCTGCGCAGCATTTTTTTCATAGGGGACTCCACGGCTTGGGCGGGCGCCGCCTGCGACCGCCGGTCCCATCCATGCAATTTTTCGGCCAGGGCAGGAAAGCCGCATGGACAAAAGACGCCGGGCTGTTTCCGTCCGGCATGCCGCAACTTGGCGGTTGCATTGCAACATGAGGGCGTCCGGCCTTTTTACATAATATTTTGAATTTTCAGGATATTATTTTAAGGCATACCCCTTGCAAAAACAGGCAATGACAGGCGACAGGCAATTTTTCCGGCGCGCGTCGGCGTGCCATCCCCTCAGCCCAAGGAACAGGTTATGAAACACGCTCTGATCTGTCTCGCGCTTCTGGCGGCAGGCCTCTTTTGCAACATGGCCGCGCAGGCCGCCCCGGCGTTTCCGCAAAAGGAAATTACCATCATCGTGCCCTATTCCGCCGGTGGCGAAAGCGACATGACGGCGCGCAAGATCGCGGAACTCGCGGGCAAGCTTCAGATTTTTCCCCAGCCGGTCATCGTGGTCAACATGCCCAGCGCCAATACCCGCGACGCCTTGCGCCACGTGGCGGGCAGCAAGCCCGACGGGCATACCCTGCTTTTGCACCACACCACCTTCCTGAGCGCGCACGCTCTGGGCACAGTGCCCTATTCCTACAAGGATTTCGCCATGGTCGGCCAGTCGCTGATCACGCCCAACTGCATCATCGCCCGCGCGGACGCGCCTTGGAAAAACGGCACGGAGCTGCTGGCCGACGCGGCCAAAACCGGCAATCCCATTGTGGCGGGCACGTCCAGCATCGGCGGCTACGGGCACATCATCTTTGAATTCTACATGAACGCCACCAAGAGCCGCGACAAGTTCAAAACCATCTTCTTCGGCAGCACCACCGAGTCGGCCACAGCCCTGCTGGGCGGCAAGATCGACATTCGGGTTCAGCCCACAGGCGGAGCGATGAATGCGGTCAAGGCCGGGGACAGCAAGGTTCTGACCCTGCTGACCGAAAAGGGCATGCCCCAGTTCCCGGGCGTGGAAACCCTGGGTTCCCTCGGGATCACCAACGTGCCCATGCAGCGCCAGGGCCTCTGGGCGCCCAAGAACACGCCGCCCGCCGTACTGGACCAGTTGGGAGCGGCCTTGGAAAAAATAGTCAATTCACCGGAATTTCAGGAATTTGCGGCAAGCAAAGCCATGATTGCCGAATTCATTCCCCGCGATCAATGGCTCACATACTATCAGGCCGACGAAAAGGTCTATGAACAGATCGCCCGCGACGTGAAAAAGGCGGCCAAGAAATAGTCCCCGATCCACTCGTCCTCCCGTTTCCGGCAGCAGCGGCACAGGCCGGAAACGGGAGCAGCCCTTTGCGCGGACCGGGCTCCGGCCAGGCCCGGTCCGTGTGCCTCCGTTTTCTCCACCGGCTGCCGCGCCGAGAGGTCGCCATGATATTTCTCGAACCCTGCATTCTGCTGGCAGCCGCTCTGCTCAGCCTGCTCTGCCTGCTCTATCCCACCGAGGACGCCGGTTTCGTCGCATCGTCGGACTATCTGGGGCCGGACGGCTTTCCCGCAGCGGTCTGCGTCCTGCTGCTGGCGGCCTGCTGCCTGCGGCTGGCCCTCTGGCTGAAGGAACGCAAAACGCTGCTCCACCAGCGGCTGTTCGCCGCTGGCGAACAGCGGACGCTTTTCGTCAAGACCTTCCTGGCCATTCTTTTTTTCATCCTCTCCTTCATCCATGTGGGCTTTTACCCCACCATCCTGATCTATTTCGCCGTGTTTCCCGTGCTGCTGGAAGGCATCCGCAACGTCAGGCCCGCGTCCCTAGCCGTCTATGCGGGCGGCCTGGCGCTGACCTGCTGGGCCGTTTTCCGCTGCTTCAAAATTTATCTGCCCGAACCGCTGTTGTTTTAAGCAGGAGGCCCCTATGAACGTCCTGAACGCACTCTGGGCGGCGCTTGATCCCCTGACGTTTCTGCTCGTTTTTCTGGGGACGCTCTTCGGCCTGATTTTCGGCGTGATCCCCGGCCTGACGGCCATTCTGGCCATTGTGCTGCTGATTCCCCTGACCTACGGCATGGACGCCCTGATGGCCATCGCCATGCTGATCGGCGTGTATATCGGCGGCATTTCCGGCGGCCTGGTCACGGCCATCCTGCTGGGCATGCCGGGCACCCCGGCCTCCATCGCGACCACCTTCGACGGCTTTCCGCTGGCCCGCAAGGGCGAGGCGGGCAAGGCCCTGGGCGTGGGCATCACCAGCAATCTGGCGGGCTGCCTGATCGGCTGGCTGGCCCTGATCCTGCTGGCGCCCTTTTTCGCGGACATTGCCGTGGCCTTCGGGCCGGTGGAATATGTGGCGGTGATCATATTCGGTTTCACCACAGTGGTCAGCCTTTCCGGCGACGCGCCCAGCAAGGGCCTGATCGCCTGCCTGCTGGGCCTGCTCTGTTCGGTCATCGGCATGGACCCGGCCACCGGCATGATGCGCAACACCTTCGGCTTCACCGTGCTGGACGGCGGAATCTCGGCCATACCGGCCATGATCGGCCTGTTCGTGCTCACCCCGGCCTTCCGGGAAGTGGAGCAATGCGCGCAAAAATACATCATTCCGCGCAGCAACCTGAAAAATATTTCCATGTCCCGGGCGGAGTTGCGCCAGTCACGCGGCAATTTTCTGCGCTCCGGCGTCATCGGGGTGCTTATCGGCATTCTGCCGGGCATCGGCGGCACCTTGGCCAATTTCGTGGCCTACGACCAAGCCAAAAAACACGCACCTCGCCCCGAAACCTTCGGCACCGGCGACATTCAAGGCATCGTGGCTTCGGAAACGGCCAACAACGCCGTTATCGGCGGCACGCTGATCCCCCTGCTGGTGCTCGGCATTCCGGGCGACGCGGTCACCGCCGTATTGCTGGGCGGGCTTCAGCTCCACGGCATCGAACCGGGCCCCCTGCTGCTGCGCGACAATCCACAGTTGCTCTACGGCATTTTCGCCTACTTTCTGATAGCTTCCCTTTTCATGTTCGTGCTGATGTTCACGGCCGGGGCCAGGATTTTTCCGGTAATCCTGCGGATAGGCAAAACCTGGCTGCTGCCGGTGGTGATCATGGCCAGCCTGGTAGGCTGCTACAACATTTCCTATGCCACCAGGGATCTCTGGATCAGCTTCGCCTTCGGGGTCGTGGGCTACTTTCTGCAAAAAGCCGGATATCCCTTGGTGCCCCTGGTCATTTCCCTGGTGCTGGGCCTGATGTTTGAAAAACAGTTGCGTCTGGCCCTCTCCCTCACCGACGGCAGCCTGCTGCCCTTCCTG
>OJIY01000269.1_pt1 | contig 20518 bp, 19 predicted proteins | sample 1596061 | NCBI WGS metagenome assembly OJIY01 (sample SAMEA4350111, study PRJEB24818) | metagenome | biome: human; feature: gut; material: faeces | place: Denmark | collected 2013-09
CTCTTATTCTGAGCATAGTGGAGGGACTGACCGAATTTCTGCCGGTTTCCTCCTCGGGCCACCTGATTCTTGTGGGCGACCTGCTCAACTTTGTGGGCGACCGGGCCGCCACGTTTGAAGTGGTCATCCAGCTCGGGGCCATCATGGCTGTGGTGGTGCTGTACTGGAAGCGCTTCTGGGGCCTGGTCCGGCCCCAGCCCTATGTGCGCTTCGCCGGCATGCGCGGCATCTGGCTGCTGATCCTTACTTCGCTGCCCGCCAGCGTGATGGGCCTGCTGTTCCACTCCATGATCAAGGAATATCTGTTCCGGCCCGCCACCGTGCTCATCGCCCTGGTGGTGGGAGCCGTGTGCATGATCCTGGTAGAGCGGCGCAAGCACAAGCCCACCTGCATCAGCCTGGACGATATGACGCCGCGTCTGGCACTGGGCATCGGCTGTTTTCAGTGTCTGGCCCTCTGGCCCGGCTTTTCGCGCTCGGCGTCCACCATCATGGGCGGCATGCTGCTGGGGGCAAAACGGCCGCTGGCGGCGGAATATTCTTTTATCGCGGCGGTACCCATCATGGTGGCGGCCACGGGTTTTGACATGCTCAAGAATCTCAGCCTGTTCACGGCGGCGGATATTCCCTTTTTCGCCGTGGGCATGGTGGGTTCCTTCATTTCGGCCCTGCTGGCGGTGAAGGCATTCGTGGCCCTGGTGGGGCGGATGACCCTGGTGCCCTTTGCCGTTTACCGCCTGCTGATCGCACCCTTTATCTATTATTTCATGGTTAATTGACGGGCGGCGCAAAAAGCGCTTGCCAAGCAGAGGCAAATTGTATAAACAAATCGACGCGTCGCCACCGGACGCAGTATGGCAAGGTAGCTCAGTTGGTCAGAGCATGCGGTTCATACCCGCAGTGTCGGGGGTTCAAATCCCTCCCTTGCTACCAGAAAAACAAACCCGGACGTTGTGAAAACGCCGGGTTTTTTCTTTTTCTGAAACGAAAATTTCCCATAACAAACCGCCACGCCAAGGCCCCCGCGTTGATTCAGCGCGGGACCTTGGCGTTCATGGGCGCTTTCAACGCCTTTCGGGCATATTCCCCGCAGGTGCTGATACACCTTACCCAAGGTGGACCGCCGCCGACACGCGCGGGGTATGCTTGCTTCGGTAAGTATGGCTGTCTCTCTGCGTATGCTGTCGGGAGTGCGGTGAATACAAAACTTTCCTCCGGGAAGGGAATAAACCCGCCGTCCTTGGGCGGTAGTCAGCTCCCGGCAATTGCTCCTATCGGCGGTTGCCATCAGCAACGCCGGAGAGCTGACATGACCGAAGACCCTGCCCCCTATGGTTCCCTCCTGTATCAGGCAGACCCCGAAGCCCGCTGGAACCGCCTGCTTGAGGCCGCGGAATGCCATAACCAGTCTGAACTGGCGGCATTTCTGGGGCTGCGGCAATTCGTTGTTTCCGATGCCAGGCGGCGCGGCTCCATTCCGTCGGAGTGGCTGCTCACGCTGCTGCGCGAAAGGTGGATCAATCCTGCCTGGATACTCACCGGCGCAGGCGCGCGCTTTCTGCAAACCGTACCCGTTGCGGGCGGCAGCCTGTCGTGGAGCGGGGCAGGGGGCATGCGGGCCTGAAGCCTGTTCCACGGATGCGCTCATAGCTGAGATTGCGCGGCGGGCGCTCAAGCAACTGCGTTGACGGCTCCGGGGCGTCGTTCGAAAATTTTTCTTGCGGACCGGAATGCGCGCGGCTATGTTCGCCGCGTCATTACGCAGTCCGGATTATCTGCGCAACTCCCGCCTAGGAAAAAACATGCTTTCCCGCGCCCGCTACATCCTGCTCAACGCCTACCATATTCTTATTGACGGGCTTTTCGACGCTGTTCCCATTTTACTGGCCTTCATGGTGCTGTCCTTTGGCGCCGGGAAAGAGGCCGTGGGGCTGATTGTTTCCCTGGGCACAGCCGCGGGCACGGCGGCGGGGCTGGGCACGCTGTTTCTGGCCCGGAAGCTGGGCTTCATGCAAACCATCGCCCTGGTGACCGCCGTGTGCGGAGCCGGTTTCTGCGCGGGCACCTTCTCGGGCAATATCATTGCCGCCGGGCTGTGCTTCATTCTGGCCGTGACGGGGTACAACGTCTTTCACAATATCGCCTTTTCCTATCTCACCCTGCACACCGAAAGACGCCGCCTGGGCCGGGTTATGAGCGACTTCACGGCTATTGGCGATGTGGGCAGGATTCCCCTGGTGTCCCTGGCGGCCTTTGCCGCGGCCTATTCCTTCGCCGGATTTCCGGGCTGGCGGGCCGTCTGCCTGGTTTACGGCGCGGCGGCGCTTTTCGCCGCGCTCTGGCTTGTGCTCTCCTGCCGGGGCGAGCATCCGGAACAACAGGAAGAAGCCGCTCCAGGCAGAAGTTTTCCCTCTTTCGCCATGTTCAGAGAGAGGAATATCTCCCTGTCCATGCTGGCCAGCATTCTGAATGCGTTCAGCAATGACCGCATCTTCACCTTTCTGCCCCTGCTGCTCATCGCCAAGGGGATGGACCCCAAAATCATCGGCTCCTTCGCGCTGGGTTTCTCGGTGGGTTCTTTTCTCGGCAAGATGGCCTGCGGCCGCTTTGTGGACAATTTCGGCCCACGCAAGGTCTTTGTGGCCGCTGAATTGCTGCTGACGGTCCTGCTCTGCGCTTTGATCGCGGTGGACCAGCTTGCGCTTATCGTGGCCATCGCTTTGCTGCTCGGCATTGTGACCAAGGGCACGGTTCCGGTCATCCAGGCCATCATCACCGAGCCGGTGCGCGAGGCTTCGGCCTATGGCGACGTTTTTTCCATCAACTCTTTCCTGCGCGGCATAACCAACATGCTGACGCCGCTGCTTTTCGGCGTTATTGCCTCCACCTGGAGCATGGACAGCATCTATGCGATTATGGCCGTGGTGGCGGCCGTGGCCGTCATTCCGGTATTGATGATGCAACAACCTGATCTTGGGGGATAATCCGGCTTTTAGGTGGGGCTGTAAAAAATATTTCATGTATTGGATGAAGAATATTCGCCGAAAATCAAAATCCACGCCTGCGCCACTGAGAAAACGGCCGGGCAGAATCAGGAATAATCAGGAATCCCCGGCATCGCTCTGCATAAAAATTATACAGCGTATAAATTTCGACCATTCTTCATAAGCCGCGCGGACGCCCCATACATGCCGGAAACCATATGCCGCGTCGCGCTCCACCCAAAAAGCGGTGTGCTCATTCATTGTCTTCTGTAAAAGGATAGGCTATGATTACCAACTTAAACAAAACGCCCAGTTTGGAGGAGCAGGAAATATGACTGAGGAAAAAACAGAAAGCCCCGCGCAGGAAGAAGGCACTGAAGATTTTGCCGCCATGCTGGCGGCCCACAGCGCTTCTTCCGGCCGTTTGCAGCCGGGCCAGAAGGTCAGCGGCACCGTCATTGCCATCACCGGAGACAGCGTCTTTGTGGATGTGGGCATCAAGGTGGACGGCATCATGGACCGCAAGGACATTCTGGATGCCGAGGGCAAGGAAAGCGCGGGGCCCGGCGACAGCGTGGAAGCTTGGGTCATTGCTGTTTCTCCGCAGGAAATCCGCCTTTCCCGCTCCATGAGCGGCAGCGGCGTGGCCGCGCTCGAAGAGGCGCGCGACGCCGCCCTGCCGGTGGACGGCCGCGTGACCGCCGTGTGCAAGGGCGGGTATACGGTGGAAGTGCTGGGCAAAACAGCCTTCTGTCCCGGTAGCCAGATGGACGCCGCGCCGAGCGACGCCGATTCCATGGTAGGCCGGGGCATGCAGTTCCTGATCATCCGCGTGGAAAACCGGGGCCGCAATATCGTGGTTTCGCGCCGCGCCCTGCTGGACCGCGAACGCCAGGAAAATCTGGACAAGCTGCTGGAAACCCTCAAGGAAGGCGACACCGTGGAAGGGCGGATCACCCGCCTGGCGCCCTTCGGCGCGTTCATGGAGCTGGCTCCGGCGGTGGAAGGCATGATCCACCTCTCCGAGCTGTCCTGGTCCCGCGTGGGTTCGGCGGACGAAGCCGTATCCCCCGGCGATATGGTCCGGGTCAAGGTGCTCGGCATTAGCAAAAACGACAAAGGCCAGATCCGCATTTCCCTTTCGCGCAAGCAGGCAGAGGGCGACCCCTGGCAGGACGCGCCCGCGCGCCTGAACCCCGGTGACGTGGTGCAGGGCAGGGTAGTGCGCCTGGCGCCTTTCGGTGCGTTCGTTGAACTGTTGCCCGGCGTGGAAGGCCTGATCCATATTTCCGAAATGTCCTGGGCCAAACGGATCAACAAGCCTGAGGAAGTGCTCAGCGCGGGCGAAACGGTTTCCGTCAAGATCAAGGACGTCAACGCCGAAACCCGGCGTATCGCCCTGAGCCTGCGCGACGCCGAGGGCGACCCCTGGCAGGACGCGGCCCAGCGCTTTGCCGTGGGCTCCACGGTGACCGGCACGATTGAAAGCCGCACCCAGTACGGCCTGTTTGTGAGCCTGGCCCCCGGCATCACCGGGCTGCTGCCCGCCGGTGTGATCAAGAACGCCAAAAACGCGGCTCAGTTCAGCAAGTTGGACAAGGGCGACAGTGTGACCCTGATTGTTCAAAATCTGGACAGTGCCGCCCGGCGCATCAGCCTGGCACCGGAAGGTTCCGAAGCGGCCTCGGCCGCCGACGATAAAGCCTGGAAACAGCATGCCGGGGCCGGCACCTCCTCTTCCGGCAACGGAATGGGCATTATGGCACAGGCTTTGCAGAAAGCTCTGCAAAACAAGTAATGAGGAGTGGTTCCATGATTCTAAAAAAATACCTCGCCGCCCTGCTGGCCGTGACCTTTCTGGCCTCGGCCCAGCTTTCTCAGGCGGCGGATTTGCCTGACTTCAGCGAACTGGCGGCAAAAAGCGGCCCGGCTGTGGTCAATATCGGCACGGAACGCAAAACTTCCGGGGGCGGGCCTGAAGATTTCTTCGGCGAGATGTTCCGCAATATGCCCCCCGGTTTTGAAAAATTTTTTGACCAGTTCGGCGGCAGCAAGGGGCGTGGCGGAAAACGTCCCCAGCAGAAGCAGAAGTCGCTGGGTTCCGGTTTTCTGGTGTCCGCTGACGGCTACATTGTGACCAACAATCATGTTGTGGCCGACGCCGACGTGATTCACGTCACCCTGGACGAAAATAACGGCAAGAGCGAAACGCTCAAGGCCAAGCTGATCGGCTCCGATGAGGAAACCGACCTGGCCCTGCTGAAAGTGGATGCCAAAAAATCCCTGCCGTTCCTGACCTTCGGCGATTCCGACGCGCTCAAGGTGGGCGAATGGCTGCTGGCCATCGGCAATCCTTTTGGTCTGGATCACACGGTGACCGCCGGCATTCTTTCGGCCAAGGGCCGTAATATCCGCTCCGGGCCGTTCGACAACTTCCTCCAGACCGACGCCTCCATCAACCCCGGCAACAGCGGCGGCCCGCTACTGAACATGGCCGGTCAGGTGGTGGGCATCAACACGGCCATCATCGCCAGCGGCCAGGGCATCGGCTTTGCCATCCCCAGCAACATGGCCGCCAAGATCATTGACCAGATCAAGAGCGGCAAAAAGATCAGCCGCGGCTGGATCGGCGTGAGTATTCAGGACGTGGATGAAAACACCGCCAAGGCCTTGGGCATGAAAGAACCCAAGGGCGCCCTGGTGGGCAGCGTCATGGAAAACGAGCCCGCGGCCAAGGCCGGTATGAAGGACGGCGACATCATCATCGCCGTGGACAAGAAAGATATCGAAGACGCCTCGGCCCTGTTGCGCGCCATTGCCGACAAGGCTCCCGGCAGCGACGCCGTGCTGACCATCTGGCGCGACGGCAAGAACTTCGACCTTAAGGTCACCCTGGGCGAACGCAAGAGCGGCCAGAGCGACGGGCGGCCCGGCATGGGGCAGAAGCAGCAGGACGAAGGCTTGCTGGGCCTCTCGGTGCGTCCCCTCAAGGCTGAGGAACGCCGCGAGCTGAAGCTCAACAAGGACGAAGGCCTGATGATCGTGGATGTCGATCCCGACAAGCCCGCCGCCGAAGCCGATCTGCGTCCCGGCGACGTGATTCTCAAGGCCAATCTGAAGCCTGTGAACAGCGGTGAAGCTCTTTCCAAGATCGTCAAGGAAGAGGGCGTGAAGCGCGGGGCAGTCATGCTGCAGATTGAACGGCGCGGAGATGTCTATTTCCGCACCGTACCCCTCGGCAAGTAAACGCCGTTGCAACGATAACCAGGGCTGTCCCTCCGGGGACGGCCCTTTTACTATTGAAGATGAAGCTACGCATCCTTTCCGTGGGCGGTCAGTATCTGACGCAGTCCCTGCGTCAACTTGGTCATGCCGTGTTGTCGGTCTGCCCGGATCCGGAGGCGGATATTCCTCTGCCGCACCCGGAAACAGCGCGCAACCTGCTCGAACAGGCAGCGGGGCGGGGCTTTATCCCGGATATGCTGTTTTATGCCGATGACGGCAACCTGCCGCTGCTGATTAATCCCGAATCCGCGCCGTGCCCCTCGCTTTATTATTCCATTGATACCTACTGCAACCCCTGGCATCTGCCGTACGCGCGGGGTTTTGACCTGGTGCTGGCGGCCCAGAAGGACTTTCTGTCCCTGTTTGCCGATGAGGGCTTGCCCGCGCAGTGGTTTCCCCTGTTCTGCCGCTCTGTGGACGAGGCCGCGCCTTTTGACGCGCGGGATATTCCGGTGGCGTTTGTGGGCACGCTGGGGCATAAGAACAACCCCGGACGGGAGCCTTTTCTACGGAACTTCCGCGCCTTGCACCCCTTGGTGATGCGCTCGGGCGACTTCTTTCCCGTCTTCCGGCGCAGCCGCATCGTGCTCAATCAGACCGCCTTTTCCGAAGTCAATTTTCGCTGTTTTGAAGCCATGGGCTGCGGTTCGGCCCTGCTCATGGAGCAGTGTGGCAACGGCCTGGATGAATTGTTCACGCCGGATGAAAGCATTCTGCCCCCATACCCCAAAGATGATGCGGCCGAAGCCGCCCGCATCGCGTCCTCCTATCTCGCCCGGCCCCGGCAACTGGCGGAGATCGCTGAAAACGGACGCCGCCTTGTGGCCCAAAGGCATACAAGCCTGGTCCGGGCGCAACGCCTGACGGAGCACTGCCGTCAATTGCGCGCGGCTTCAGCACAACAGGCGCGCCTTGACCAAGCAGATCTGCGCCGGATTTTCGTCCGCACGGCTTTCGGCATGATCGCCAGTGAACTGCGTGGCCCGCACCTGGAGCGGCATCGGGCTTTTTTCCATAATCTGGCGACGCACTGAACGGCGACCCAAGGATTGCGGCGCGCTCTGTTCCGGCGTAGACTGGAACCATCTACGCTGGAGGTTCTTTATGGCCGTCGTCCATTGTGATGCTGGGCATCTGCCCGCCCCTGAGAAGCTGGAACGTATCCCCGCGCTGATGAGCGCCTATTACACCGAATTCCCCAACCCCAAAATTCCGGCCCAGCGGGTATCGTTCGGCACTTCCGGGCATCGTGGCTCATCTGTGCTGCATACCTTCAACGAAGAACATATCTACGCCATCACCCAGGCCGTCTGCGACTACCGCAAGGCCAAGGGCATTGACGGCCCGCTTTTTCTGGGCGGGGACACGCACGCCCTGTCCGAGGCGGCTTTCCGTTCCGCCCTGGAAGTGCTGGTGGCCAACGGCGTCAGCGTGCGCATCGCCAAAGACGGGGCGTTTACCGCCACGCCCGCCGTTTCGCACGCCATTCTGCGCTGGAATGCCGGGCGAAGCGACGGCCTGGCCGACGGCATCATCATTACGCCGTCGCATAATCCGCCGCGCGACGGCGGCTTCAAATACAATCCTCCGCACGGCGGCCCGGCTGAAACCGAAGTCACCGGCTGGATTGAAAAAAGCGCCAATGCCTATCTGGACAGCGGCAACCGCAATGTTCAGCTCATGCACCTGCGCGCAGCCCAATCTTCTCCTCTGGTGGAGGAGTACGATTTTATCCGCGCCTATGTGGAAGACCTGCCCAAGGTGCTGGACATGAAAGCCATCGCCGCTTCGGGCCTCAGGCTGGGCGTGGATCCGCTGGGCGGGGCCAGCCTGCCGCTCTGGGATCCTATTGCCGAGGCCTATGGCATTGACCTGACTGTGGTCAACAAGAAGGTGGACCCCACCTTCCGCTTTGTGCCCTGCGACAAAGACGGCCTGATCCGCATGGATTGTTCCTCGCCCTATGCCATGAGCCGCCTGCTGGAGATACGCAACGACTTTGACCTGGCCTTCGCCTGCGATCCGGATTCCGACCGCCACGGCATTGTGACCCGCCAGGAACTGATGAATCCCAATCATTATCTGACGGTGGCGGCTTGGCATCTGTTCCGCACCCGAACGGACTGGCCGGCCGAGTGCGGCATCGGCAAAACCCTGGTGACCAGTGCCATGCTGGACAGAGTGGGGAAGGAACTCGGCCGTCCCGTGGTGGAAGTGCCCGTGGGCTTCAAATGGTTTGTGCCCTATCTGCTCAACCGGCGTTGCGGCTTGGGCTGCGAGGAAAGCGCCGGCGCTTCCTTTCTCTGTTTTGACGGCTCGCCCTGGAGCACGGACAAAGACGGCCCGCTGATGTGCCTGCTGGCCGCAGAGATCATGGCCAAGGAGCAGGCTTCGCCCAGCGAAATCTACCAAAGGCTGACCGACAGGCTCGGCGCGCCGGTCTACCAGCGCCTGGATGCGCCCGCTGACGACCGTACCCGGTCGCTGCTTAAGGCGCTGACGCCGGAAAGCGTGAATCTGCGAACCCTGGGCGGCTCGCCAGTGACCGCCGTGCAAACCCACGCGCCGGGCAATGACGCGCCCATCGGCGGGATCAAGGTCGTCAGCGAGGACGGCTGGTTTGCCGTGCGCCCTTCAGGCACGGAAGCCATCTGCAAGGTCTACACCGAGTGCTTCAAGGGCGAAGCCCAGCTCTGCGCCCTGCAAAAGGACGCCATAGACTTTCTGGAGCGCCTGCTGAAAGAGGAGTAGACCGAAATGCGGGAGAGTCGGCAGGAAGGCGGTGAGCCGCGGAAAAATTTTCGGGTGGGTCAGGCGCCGCGTTTTTTGTGGTTCGCCGTCTGCGTATTTTTCTGCGTCTTGAGCTTGGGCGAGATCTGGAACTCTTTCCATGATCCACAATACCAGTGGTTATTCGGCGGTGAGGGACCCGTTGCCGGTGTGCCGTGGTACCGGTCGCATTCCGCCTATGTCTGGTTCCTGGCCGGAGAATCCTGCTGGTATCTGGCGGGGATGGGCTTGAGCCTTGCCGCCAGAAAAAGGCCCGGCCTGTTCGTTTGCCATGTCATCCTCTCCGTACTCTGGATCATGTACCTGCAGCATCAATTCTAGAGCAGATTACCTTAAGATTAGGGCTACGGCGTCGCGGCGGGGAATCTCGCTTTACTCGACTCCGCGAGCAATTTTAAAGTTGCATTGCCTAATCTTGTAACCATATTACGCGGAAGAGGGCAGACCGGCGCTGCTTCTGAGAACGGCCACTTCCCGGGCCGTCAGTTGCCGCGCCTGTCCCGGCGTGAGTTCACCCAAATCCAGCGGCCCCTGAGCCACGCGGCGCAGACGCAGAATAGTCAGTCCCAGATCCCGGCACATGCGACGGATCTGACGGTTGACGCCCTGACACAGCACCATACGCAGCAAGGTGTTGTTGCCGCTGTTCGCCGTTTTTCGCTCCACATCCACGGGCAACAAATCCTGACCCTCGGCAAGGCGCATGCCCTGGCGCATGGCCGTCAGCGCCGTTTCCGGCACGGGACCACGCACCAGCACTTCATAGACCTTGGGCTGATGGTGACGGGGATGGGTCAGCCGCTGGGCCAATTCGCCGTCATTGGTCAGCAGCAGCAGGCCCTCCGAGAAATAATCCAGCCGTCCCACCGGATAAAGCCGCAGATGTCGAACCCCGGCCGGGAGGTATTCCATGACTGTGGGTCGTCCCTCAGGGTCGCTGACCGTGCAGACGGTCTGCACGGGCTTGTGCAGCAACAGATAGCAGTATTCCTGCGCCGCGGTGAGCTCCCGTCCGTTGACGGCGATGCAGTCGTCCGGCAGCACATGCCGGGCCGGATTCGCTTCTAGAACGCCGTTGACAAGGACCTGACCCGCAAGAATCAATTCGTCGGCCTTGCGCCGCGAGCACAATCCGGCGGCGGCAATGGCCTTGTTCAGGCGCACGCCGCCGGGCGCGTCGAGCTTGTCGGTATTTTGCCGTGGCGCGGTTGAGGCGTGGCGGATTTCAGCCTGGCTGTTGCCGGACTGGACGCGCCGTTGCGTGTGCGCCTGAAATTTTGTGCTGCGTGATCCTGATTTTCCTGGCATGGCGGCTCCTTATGGGTTGGAGGCATGGTGCTGGAAGAGAAGAGGCGCGTCAAGAGTGGCGTCTGAGCAGCCCTCGATTTGGGTTGAGAAAAACAAAAGTTTACATAATTATCATTATGGGACATTTATTCCCTCATGTAGCAGGCCGAAGAAAAGCTCACCCGAGTGCTGTTTGGAGGCGCAAACGGCGATCTTTCAAAACTCCCTCCCATGCGGGCGGGACTTGCCGACGCGGCAGCTCTGACGTACAACACAAGCGGTCTCGCGTTCCAATCCAAGGAGTTCTCATGGGCTTTGCCAACAGTACCTGCAGTTTTACCCGTTTCCGCATTCTGGATCCCATGCCCGACGCGCTCTGGCCCCAGATCCCGGACAAGCTCAAGCAGTTCGCCTTCCGCGACATTGATGATATCCCCGAGATGCAGGCCCAGGGCTGGGTCTGCTTTGAGGATATGCTGGATTCTGAATGGGCCGTCGCTCCGCCTCAGAAAGGCGCTTACATCGTTTTTTCCCTGCGCCTGGATATGCGGCGCATCCCGGCCGGTGTGGTCAAAAAGCATCTGGCCCTGGCCCTGCGCCAGGAAAAGGAACGCATGCGCGAGCAGAACAAGACTTTCATCTCGCGCGAACGCAAAAAAGAACTCAAGGAACAGGTCATGTTGCGCCTGCGCCAGCGTTTCCTGCCGGTGCCGGGAGAATTCAACGTGCTCTGGGCCACGGACAAGAACGAAGTTTGGTTCGCCTCCACCCAGAACAAGATGATTGACCTCTTTATGGAGGAATTTCTGAAAACCTTCGAGTTGCATCTGGAGCAACTGACGCCGTATACTCTGGCGGCCTCCATGCTGGATGAGGAAAGCCTCATCCGCCTGGACCAGCTTGAAGCAACCCAATTCGCGCCGCTTGCCTAGCGGGGAGATTTCTCTGATGAATATGCCTCTTTCCGGCGAATCCACGGACAGCATTCTGGGCCAGGAATTTCTGACATGGCTCTGGTACCAGAGCGACACCGCGCCCGGCGCGTTCACGGACGGCGATGGCGCGCCCTTTGCCGTTTCCATGGAGCAGCGCATCGTGGTTCAGGGCGGCGAAGGCGACGCCAGGGAAACCGCTTCGGTTTCCGGTTCGCTCTCGCCCCTGCGTGAGGCGCGCTTCGGCTTGGGCACGGGCAAGAAGGTCAGCCGGGCGCTGATCCGCCTGGAAAAGGACGAACTGGCCTTCCAGCTCACCCTCAAGGCCGAAGATTTCGGCCTGGGCAGCCTCAAGACTCCCAAGCTGGACAAGAGCGACAGCGACGAGGATCCCGATGCCCTGCTGCTGGAAAAATTTTACCTGATGGAAGTCTGCGTGGATCTGCTGGACTCTCTGTATGCCCGCTTTCTCAAGCTGCGCCTTTCGCCGGAATGGCAGAAGGAAGTGGCGGACATGCGCCAGTGGCTGACGCGGACGGAGTAAACCGCCCTTCTCTCCCATGAGCACGCCCTCCCCCACCCGCAACCGTCGGGGCCGCTTTACGGCCATCGCCCTGAGAGCCGCCAGAAAAACCCTCTGGATGTTGCTGGTGCTCTGGGGCATTACCCTGATCTCCTTCTGGGTCATCCATCTGGCCCCCGGTTCGCCCACGGACATGGAGACCACCCTGAATCCCCTGGCCGGCGAGGCGGCGCGCCAGCGTCTGGAAGCCCTCTACGGTCTGGACCGGCCTTTATACGTACAGTACGGAGACTGGCTGCTGCGCCTGCTCCATTTTGATTTCGGTAATTCCATGTCCGCCGACGCGCGGCCCGTGCTGGACAAGATTCTGGAACGCCTGCCCCTGACCGTCTCCATGAATGTGATTTCCCTGGTGCTGACGCTGCTCATCGCCATTCCCGTGGGCATCCTCTCGGCCTGCAGGCAGAATTCACTGCTGGACCGCGGCGTGACCGTACTGGTTTTTCTGGGCTTTGCCATGCCCTCTTTCTGGCTGGCCCTGCTGCTGATGCTGTTTTTCGGCATTGATCTCCAATGGCTGCCCATTTCCGGCCTGACTTCCATGGATTACGCCAGTCTGAGCCCCTGGGGGAAATTCTGCGATCTGGCCCGTCATCTGGCCCTGCCCATTCTGGTCTATACGGTCGGCGGTCTGGCGGGCATGTCACGCTATATGCGGGCCTGCATGCTGGAAGTGCTGCGTCAGGACTACATTCTCACAGCCAGGGCCAAAGGTCTGCCGCCAAGCCTGATTATCCGGCGGCACGCCCTGCGTAACGCCCTGCTGCCGGTCATTACCCTGCTGGGTCTTTCCGTGCCGGGACTCATCGGCGGCAGCGTGATCATCGAATCCATTTTCGCCCTGCCCGGCCTGGGCCAGCTGTTTTACGCGGCGGTCATGGCCCGCGACTACACCATGATCATGGGCAATCTGGTGCTGGGCGCGGTGCTCACCTTGGCGGGCAATCTGCTGGCCGACATCGGCTACGGCCTGGCCGACCCGCGCATCCGCGCCGACGGAGAGCGGAACTGATGTTTCCCGCTGCCGTCAGAGATATGCTGAGACGCCTTCTCGGGCACAACCTCATGCTTTCGCTGGGGCTGGGCATTGTGCTGATCATGTCCCTGGCTGCGGTCTGCGCTCCTCTGCTCGCGCCCTATCCGCCCACTGCCCTGCATCTGGACCATATTCTGGAGCCGCCCTCCTCCCGCTTCTGGCTGGGCACCGACCGCCTGGGCCGCGACGTTTTTTCCCGCCTGCTTTACGGGGGGCGCGTATCCCTCTGGGTGGGCTTCGTGGCCGTGGGCATCTCCATCAGCATCGGCACGGTGCTGGGCCTGGTCAGCGGCTATTTCAGACGTTGGGTGGATGAGGCCATCATGCGTCTGGTGGACATTATGCTCTGCTTCCCCTCGTTTTTCCTGATCCTGGCGGTCATTGCCTTTCTGGAGCCCGACCTTACCAATATTATGGTCGTTATCGGTCTGACCTCCTGGATGGGCGTGACCCGTCTGGTGCGCGCCGAAACCCTCAGCCTGCGTGAACGCGAATTTGTAGCCGCCGCCCGCCTGGCCGGAAGCCCCACCCGGCGCATTCTGTTCCGCCACATTCTGCCCAACGCCCTTGCGCCGGTGCTGATCACCGCCACACTGGGCGTGGCCGGGGCCATTCTGGTGGAATCAAGCCTGAGCTTTCTGGGGCTGGGCGTGCAGCCCCCCACGGCCAGTTGGGGTAATATGCTCATGGAAGGCAAAACAGTCATTGAAAGCGCGCCCTGGCTTTCGGTTTATCCGGGCCTGGCCATTCTGATCACCGTGCTGGGCTACAACCTTCTGGGCGAAAGCCTGCGCGACCTGCTGGACCCGCGCCTCAGACAATAGGCCTTTTGCCTTGGCCGGCCCGTTTTGCTAGAATGCCGCCATGCCGCGGCGTCACGCGGCCTAAACAACGGCGCACTATTAACCCATCGCTTCAAGTTGTGAACAACCATGCTGGAATATCTGCGCATCCGCAATCTGGCCCTGATCGAGGATATGGAGCTGGACTTTTCGCCGGGCATGAATGTGCTCACGGGCGAAACCGGCGCGGGCAAGAGCTTCATCCTCAAGGCGCTGGGCTTTCTGCTGGGCGACAAACTGAATGCGGAAATGGTGCGGCCGGGCGCGGAACGGGCCCAGGTGGAAGCGCTGTTCACCCTTGAGGAGCAGGATCTGGTGCTGCGGCGAGAACTGCTGGCCGAAAGCGGCCGCAGCCGTTTCTACGTCAATGACGCGCTGAGTTCGCAGGAGAGCCTGCGTGAGCTGCGCGCGCGCCTGGTCACCCACACCAGCCAGCACGGCCAGCAGCAACTTTTGCAGCCCGCCTTTCAAGCCCGGCTCATGGAAAGCGCCTTTCCGCAACCCGAACTGCTGGCAGAGCGCGACGCCCTGCTCGGCCAGTTGCAACAGGTTTCGGCCCAACGCAAAGCCCTGTTGGAAAAGCAGGCCAATCTGGCGGACAGGCGCGATCTGCTGGAAATGCAGCAGCAGGAAATAGATAAAGTATCACCTGAAGAAGGCGAGGAAGAGCACCTGGAGGAATTGCGGGCCAAAGTCCGCTCACAGGAGCATCTGCGGAAAAATTATGAAGACGCCCTGATCCTGCTGCACGGTGAGGACGGGCCGGGACTACTGGACATGCTAGGGCAGTTTGAGCGCCTCATCCACAGCATGAGCCAGGATGACGACGTGCTGACGCCCGAGGCGGAGGCCGTCGCCGCCCTGCGCCAGCAGCTGGTGCATCTGAGCAATCATCTGCGCCGCCCGCCCCTGCCCGACGAAGAGATGGACATGGACAATGTGGAGGAACGCCTCTTTGCCTTGGCCCAGCTCAAACGCAAACTGCGGCGGAGCCTGCCGGAAATTCTCGCTTTGCGCGGTGAAATTGAGGAAAACCTTTCTTTTCTGGATGTCTGCGCCTTGGATCTCTCGCGTCTTGCCAAAGAGGAAGCCGCGCTGGCGGAAAAACTGGCTGCTGTGGTCGAGCGTATCCGGCCCGTGCGCCGTGAGGCCGCGTCAGACTTTGCCCGCAGTCTGGAAGGCCAGCTGCGCGATCTGGGCTTTTCCGAACAGGTGCGAGTGATCCCCGATTTTGTTCCCCATGAACTCTGGCCGGGCGTCACGGACGAGCGCGTGCGCATTCTCTGGGCGCCGAACCCCGGCCAGCCGCCCCAGCCGCTGGACCGTATCGCGTCGGGCGGCGAACTGTCGCGTTTTTTGCTGGCCCTGACCAGCGTGCGCCAGGACGCGGAAAGCGCCATCTATATCTTTGATGAGGTGGACGCTGGCGTGGGTGGCCTCACCCTGAACAAACTGGCCGAAAAGCTCAACGCCCTGGCGGAACAACGTCAGATGCTGCTGATCACTCACTGGCCGCAACTGGCCGCGCGGGCGCGGAAACACTTTCAGATCAGCAAAGTGGTCCGCGAGGAAGCCACGTTTACGCTCTGCTCGCCCCTGGACGGCCCCGCCCGCCACGCGGAACTGGCCAGAATGGCGGGCGGCGGCCCCCAGGGCGAAGCCTTGGCGCGCAGCCTGGAGAACTGAGCGCTCTTCTCCTCCTGCCCTCATTTTTCCATCCACGTCCCCATACTGGCAAATTTTGCCGTACGGATAGCGCTTACACCGCCTTTGCGGCGGAAATCTCCTGTTCGCAGCGCGTCAAAAACGCGCCGCCACGGCTGAAACGCGCTCGGCTCGCGCCTTCTTTTTCCATCCGGTTACCATTTCTTTTGAATTTCTCTAGACTTTTAAGGGCGATAAAGAATCCAATCCCTGCTGGCACCCATTTTGCTAGAGGCAAGGCACGAACGCACAAAGGAAAAAATGGCCGTAAATGTTCAGGGCGATAAACCTACGGAACATCGCAACGGCGCGATATGCCGGAGACATCACTCCACTGGAGGAGTTCGTGAATAGCAACAGCCAGAACCACCTCGCCAGCATGGTCCATATGCAGTCCGGCACTTCCGCAGCTGTTACGGCGGCCGTGGAGTCCGACTCCGGCACTGAGGCGTCAACTTTCTTGGCGGGCAGAGCCTCCCGCGCCCTGCAAAACCTGGCCCGGGATGGAAATGAGCTTTCGCAGGCTCTGGAAGAACGCCTGGACAGCTTACAGGAATCCTTCATGGCCCTGCTGCACGGACAGATGGAAGCCGGTAAACTGGATCTGGAAGAGCGTTTGCATTTGTACCTGTCGCCTGAAGGCCGTCTGGTGGTCGAGGGCAGCGACAACGACACGGAAAAGGTCTGCGAGATTATTTCCCGCAAACCGGCCCTGCAACGTCGTTTTCAGGAACTGGCCCGCCTGGCCCTGCTTTCGCACGGCGTGGAAGTGGCCTGTCAGGCGCACACCGCCTTGCAGGAACCGGAACAGGAGGCCGAGAATCCGCTGTTCAGCCGCTACCATATGTGTCTCAAAGGCCCGCTCTCGCATTTTTACGTCCGCTGAGCTTGCCAAAGTGGGGCCAAGCGGCTTATCTATTTGTCTGACCCGGATATGGGGGCGCACTGGTTTCGACGTGGATGTAGAAGCCGGAGTGGCAGGCCGAGGCGCCGCTGGCCTCGTAAAAAAGCGGCAACACAGTAATTGCCAACAACGATTACGACTACGCTTACGCTGCCTAGGCAGTGAGGCAACTGACCGCATTGCCGGTCGCGCTGCTCGGGACCACGCCTGATAATCCCGTGCGGCGACATTTATCAGGCTGGCGGAAACCGGCGCTCGCCGGGGTTTTCCGTGAGAATTGCACCGGCGGGCTTGCCGCGTTGCGCTTGGTCAGGGGCCACCAGCGCGGCGAGATTCAATCCTGACCTAAGCCTGTAGATGCTTCGCGTGGAGTATTCGCGGACGGGGGTTCGATTCCCCCCGCCTCCACCATCAGTTCATCCGGTTAAGTCCGGTAGAATCCCGAAAGTCAAGCTATTAGCGGACTTTCGGGATTTCTCTTTTCAGCGTTGTCTCACCAAATACGAGGAAGTCCGCAAACTTTTGGTACCTTTTTCCCGAAGAAGGTGCCATATACTGGAAGAAGGTACCATTTAAGGTACCATCTTGCGGGAGTTTGAAAATGGCAACAAAATCACAGAGTTTAGAGCTTACCATCAGGAACGCCAAAGCCGTGAAAGGCGAAATTCTGGTCACTCATTGCGGGGCCGGGTTGGAAATGTGGGTTTCCGTCAACCAGTCGGGCAAAACGCTTAAAAAATGGGTTCTGCGCTATACGGATGCAGCGGGAAAACGGCAGAAAGTCCGCATAGGCTCATATCCTGAAATGACCTTAGCAAAAGCACAGGCCGCAGCCGAAGATTTGAAGGAAAAAGCCAAGACCGGCCACAATCTGGCGAAAGAGAATGCCAGAGATAAGCGCGCTCCAAAGATTTCGCGAACCGTTGAAGGCGTTGCCACGGCGTGGCTCAACAAGAAAACGCCTGAATGGGACGATGCCCACGCCAAGCGCCAGAAGGAAAGGCTTGTCGGCAATATCTTTCCCGCCTTTGGTGACGTGGACATAAACGCGGTCAGCATGGAGCACATCGACAACGCCCTTGCCGTGGTCATTGAGCGCGGAGCGCGGGAAACGGCGCAGCGCATCTGCTCCATCATCATCAATGTCTTTGAGTATGCTGACCTCATGGGCTTCATGGAAAACCCCGTCATTATCAACAGATTGACGCGCTACCGTAAGGAAATGCCCAAACCGACCACAAAACGGCATTTATACAAAGATATGTCCGAGGTCGAAATAGGCGCACTTCTCCTGGCCCTGGACGAGTTCAAAAGAAGATGGACGCTGCAAACCAGCGTTGCCCTCCGGCTGGCTCCCTATGTCATGCTGCGCCCCATTGAGATATGCGAGGCTGAATGGGTTGAAATCAACATAAACGCCGCCGAGTGGCGCATCCCCGCTGCCCGCATGAAAATGTCACGTGACCATATTGTGCCGCTCCCCAGGCAAGCGGTGGAACTGCTTTTGGAAATCCGGCCTTTCTCCGGCGCGAACAATGTATTCCCTTCCCCGCGCAAGCACAACGCTCCCATTTCCACAGCTTCCCTGCTCCAAGCCATCCGGCGTATCGGCTATGCTTCCACCAAGGAAGAAGGCAACAGCTTTTGCACTCACGGCTTCCGAGGCATGGCCTCGACCACTCTCAACCAGCATCCGCGCTTTCAGCACTTGAAAGAAGATTGGATAGAGTTCCAACTTGCTCACGCTCAAAAAGACAGAATCCGGGCGGCGTACAATATCCTCACTCCACGTTCATATTTTGAAGAGCGCCGGATGATGGTTCAGGATTACGCAGACTATCTGGACGAGCTAAAATCCAACAAATAATCAATAATTTCATTGTATTAAACGGCATTTTGCACAACCGGCAAAATGCCGTTTTTTACGTACAAACGCTAGCAATAAAATCAGCATGTTACAAAAATAGCCTTTAAAATTTCAAAACCTGTCAAGGGAAAAATATATTTTTTATGGTCTAAAATGGGCAGTTTTTTAATATTTAAGTTTACCTCCGCGTACCTGGAGATAACCACAGATAACGCCCCCCTTTTCAGGCCCGTTTTGGCGGAAAACCCATGTTATGGAAAAGGAAAGTACAGTAAGATTCAGGGAGGTTTCGCCATGTCTGTAACTATTCCGTCCACCGGTTTTTTGCGTTTGCACCAAGTGCTCGCCCTCGTTCCCGTGGGTAAAAGCTCTTGGTGGGAAGGCTGCAAATCCGGCCGCTACCCCAAGCCCGTCAAACTCGGCCCACGCACAACCGTATGGCGGGTCGAAGATATCCGGGCCTTCATCGAAGGCTTTTCCCAGGATGCGGCAAACGACAAATGAGCGGCACAGGTTCAATATCCGCTCCGGTAGGCTCTCCTGTTCAGGGCGTCCAGGCTGGCGTCCGTCCTGACTTTGAGCGCATACCGTGCCTAAAGGGGCTTTCAGCCGCACAAATCAATGTAATAGGGCTTTTACTGCATATCGGCCCATCCATCACTCAATACGGTCAACTGGCTATGGAAATGGAGCGGCATTACGGGATGCAGCGGACGCCGGAAGCGATACGCCGAACCGTTGAACGCCTTGCAAGCCGTGGTTTTATACGGAGAAGGCAGACGCGCGAAGGCACCATGCACGGGGTATCCTTCGCCATTATTGAGGACAGGCTTTGCCCGAATATCCAGCCACCCGTCCGCCCCAGCGTCCGGGCTGGTGTCCAGCCTGACGATTTTTCCGCACCATCTATTCTAGAAGAGAAAGATAGAGAGAATCTTTCTATCTCTTCTCATAGGGAAAAACTGGAAGCCCTGACCGAAGAGGATATCGCCTTTCACTGGCCGAAGCTTGCCCACTCCGGTTTCGGCACAGACCAAATTCGGCAAATCATCCAGCGCCGGGAACAAGTGCACGAAACTGTTTCCAGCATCATGCAAGGTCTGACCCACGCCGAATGGGAACTGGGCCGCCAAAGCATGAAAGACGCCAAAGGTGTAGCAATTGGAGATCCACGGAGTTGGGTATTCCACATCCTGGCAAGCCAGGGCTATTACCCGCGCCCGCCGGGGTATGTCTCACCCACGGAACAAGCAGAGCGTGACAGGGAGCTAACACTGAAACGCGAACAGGAAGCCCATGAAGCGCGAATGGAAGCCGAAGCTGACAGTTGGGCGGCAAACCTCACCCAGGACGAGCGAGAGGCCATCTTGGGGCCAAAAGACGGCACTAGGCCGAGCATGCCGCCAGCCGTGCGTCTGCGTATACACTTCAAGGCCGAAATATGGCCGCAACTATCAAAAACCGAAAAGGAAACGCCATGACGGAAAAACCCGAAGTCATTACCGGGATGCCCGGAGCGGCCCGCGTAGAATACTACGCCTGCCGTGAAGATGTGGAAGCCATGATTGCCCAAGGCTACACGGCCCGATACATCTATGACCACATGAAAAAACGTGGCCGGGTGACATGCAGCTATTCCGCCTTTTGCGATTATGTGCGCGGCGGCGGAAAGCGCCAGCACTCCAAAAACAAAAAATCAACCATGCCAAAGGCGCCACAGAGAACCGGCCAGATAATCGCGGAGCCGAGGCCGAACAGATTTATTTCGCCGCGTGAACTGCTCGACAAGCCGAACATTTGAAGGCTGACCAGATATGCTGCCGAACTCACTAAAACCGCCCACAAGCAACGGAACTATTGCACGATGTTGTACTTTTATTGCTCAACTACCCACTACTGGCGCTACTCTTAAAATAGCGCCCATAATGGAGCGTATGCGTCAATCGGGCAACATCCGTTCAATAGTTTGCAATGACCTTGGGAGGCAGGACAGGTGAGGTACATGTACCTCTCGTCCTGCCCTGCGGGGCAAAAGAGGCTTATTCGCATCCTGCGGATGCTCAACGCCAGAGACAGGGGAAGCAAATGCCCTCTAAAAAACCGCGCATAACCGTGTACCTCACGCCGGAGGAACACGCCCAAATATCGGAGTTTGCGGCCAGCGCCGACCTCGGCAGGCTCGGCGGCCTGTTCAAGCTGGCGCTCATTGAAGGCAGCGCCGACAAGTTCACCCTGCAACGCCTTTTGCGGGATATCGAGGTGGGCCAGCGCGAATTGAAGGCCGCAGCCATGAGGATACGATGA
>OJIY01000273.1_pt1 | contig 20280 bp, 13 predicted proteins | sample 1596061 | NCBI WGS metagenome assembly OJIY01 (sample SAMEA4350111, study PRJEB24818) | metagenome | biome: human; feature: gut; material: faeces | place: Denmark | collected 2013-09
ACCTGGCACTCTTCGGAAATGCTGCCCGGCGGCACGCCGCATCTGCCCGACGCGGCATCTGTGGAACGCCTGATGGCCAAAATTGAAACCTACCTGGACTGGCTGCACGAACACTGGGAGGTTCGCAGTCTGACCATGAACGGACTGCGTTGCGCGTTAGGGACCGCGGCGCCCTGTCCGCGTCCCGGCGCGGCATGCGACTGGACAACGGGGAAGGAATAGGGGAGAAGGATTCCGGAAAGGCGAAGCAACCAAGGGGAGCGATTGAGGAGAACCCGCATGACTGAACAGAACCATCCTGTCCCGCCGGAGGCGCGTGACCCTCTTCCCGCCGGTCTGCCGCATGTGGCCTGCGTGCTGCTGTGGTATCCGCTTTTCACCCAGCCGTTCATTTTTCGCGAAGTGGAAGGCCTCAGGCAACATCTGCCGCTGACCGTCTACAGCCTGTACAGCCGCAATCTGCGCCACTGTTCCACGGAAATGCGGGCGGCGGCGGACAGCGTGCGCGCCTTCGGGGCCGGAGCCCTGTTCCGTTTCACCCTGGAAATACTGCTTTTGCTGCTGACCCGGCCTCTGCGCTTCTGCCACTTGTTCCGGCGCAGCCTATTCCATCGCTGGCGCAGTCTGGAAGTACTGGGCGAGAATCTCTGGGCTTTTGGCGCGGGCTGCTATCTGGGACGTCTCTTCCGTGAGGAAGGCATCGACCTGATCTACGCGCCGTGGCCGCGCGGCACGGCAACGGCAGCCTGGGTGGCCGCCGATATCGCGGGCATTCCCTTCGCCACTTCAGCACGCGGCGACAACCTTGAGCCCGCGGACCCGGATCTGGCGGACAAGCTGGGCGCGGCGCTTTTCGTGCGCGCCAACAACGCGGCGGATCAGGCCCGCATTGAGGCCTTCGGTCAGGGTCAGGCCAAAGGCAAGGTGGTTCTGGTTTACAACAGCCTGACCCTGCCGGATTGCCCGGATGGCCCGGATGGCGAGGACGGCGCGCGACGCCTGGAGCATACGCCCGTGCGGCTGCTGGCCTTGGGGCGTTTTGACGTGACCAAGGGATTTGACGTTCTGCTGAAGGCCTGCGGCATCCTGCGGGAACGCGGCCTTGACTTCAGCCTGACCCTGGCCGGAGGCGGCGGCAAGGTCATGGGTCTGGGACATCTGGGCGCGGAACTGGTCAGAATGCGCAAGGATCTGGGGCTGGAAGAGCAGGTCGCCATGCCGGGTCTGATTTCCCACAACGAACTGCCGCGCATTCTGAGCGAGCATGATATTTTCGTGGCCCCCTGCGTGGTGCACGCCTCGGGCCGTCGCGACGGCATCCCCAATACGGTCATTGAAGCCCTGGCCTACGGCCTGCCGGTGGTCAGCACCACGGTCAACGCCCTGCCCGAGGTGGTACGCGACCACGACACCGGCCTGGCCGTGGCCCCCGGCGATCCCGAAGCCCTGGCCCAAGCTGTGCTCTGGCTGGCCGGACACCCGGAGGAAGCCCGGCGCATGGGTCGTAACGGCGCGCGCCTGGCCCGGGAAATGTTCGATCCCCACACCAATAATCTGCGGTTGGCCGAGCTGTTCATCAGCCGGTACGCCCACTGGGAAAAAACATGTGCGGCATAGCCGGCATCTGCCGTGTGGACGGCGCAACCCTCGCCCCGGAGGCCGCAATCAGGGTCAAAGCCATGACCGACTGTCTGGCCCACCGGGGACCTGACGGCGAGGGCCTCTGGCAATCCGGTCCGGTCTGTCTGGGGCACCGGCGGCTTTCCATCATTGACCTGTCCGGCGGCGGCCAGCCCATGCACAGCGCCGACGGACGTCTGAGCGTGGTCTTCAACGGCGAGATCTACAACTTCGCCGAAATCAGGGACGAACTGACGGCGGACGGCGCGCGCTTCCAGAGCAATTCGGACACGGAAGTCATTCTGGAGGGCTACCGTCGCTGGGGCGCGGACTGTCTGGCGCATTTCGACGGCATGTTCGCCTTCGCCCTCTGGGACGCGGAGCGCCGCCGCCTGTTCTGCGCCCGCGACCGTTTCGGCAAAAAACCCTTTTTCTATACAGTGCAGCGCAACGCCCTGTACTTCGCCTCAGAACTCACGGCCCTGACCCGCGTGCCGGAGCTGGCCTTCACAGTGGACCCGCAGGCGGTCATGCGCTACCTGGCCTATGAGTACGTGCCCACGCCCCTGACCATCTACGCCGAGGTCCGGAGCCTGCCGCCCTCCCATCTGTTGCTGCTGGAAAAAGGACGGATCAGCCTGGGGCGTTACTGGGACATGCCCGTGCCGGACGAAACCGACCCCAGGGACGAGGGCGAACTCTGCCGGGAGCTGAACCGCCTGCTCTCCCGGGCCGTACGGCGGCGCATGGTCAGCGACGTGCCGCTGGGCGTCTTTCTTTCCGGGGGCATTGATTCCTCCATTGTGGCCGGGCTCATGGCCCGGCAGTCCGCCACGCCCATCAAGACCTTTTCCATCGGCTTCACCGAGGCCAGCTACGACGAATCCCGCTACGCCCGCATCGCGGCCAGGGCCTTCGGCACGGACCACCACGAACGGGTACTCTCGGCCGAGGAATGCGCCGACGAGTTGCCCGGCATCGTCAGCCGCATGGACGTGCCCATGGCCGACGCCTCGGTGGCGCCCACCTGGCTGCTTTCGGGCGTCACGCGCGAAAAGGTCACCGTGGCCCTGGGCGGGGACGGGGCCGACGAGCTCTGGGCCGGGTATGAACACTACATCGGCTTCAAGGCGGCGGCGTGGTACAACACCCTGCCCGCCTTCGTCCGGCGCGGGATCATCGAACCCCTGGCCCGGCATCTGCCCGCCTCGGCCGGATACATCAATCCGCGTCTGGCCGTGGACACCTTTCTGCGCGGGGCGCACGCTCCGGCCTGGGAGCGCGTGCAGACCATGCTCACGGCCTTTACGCCGGACATGCAGCGCGAAATTCTGTCCGCCCCCTGGCTGGAAGAGCATGGCGATTTCCTCCGTCCGGAACGCCTTTTCGCCCCCACCCGCGAACACTACGAGCACTGGCGGCCGGAAAGCGCGGCTGCCCCGCTGGCCCGCGCCTTTCACGTCTATGCCCGCCAGTTCATGCTGGACGACATCCTGGTCAAGGTAGACCGCTGCTCCATGCTCCACTCCCTGGAAGTGCGCGCGCCCTTTCTGGACCGGGATGTGGCCGAATTCGCGGCCCGACTGCCCGTGCGCCACAAACTGCACGACTTCAAGCGCAAATATCTGCTCAAAAAAGCCTTTGCCGACCTGCTGCCGCCGGAGATCCTGCACCGCAACAAACGCGGCTTCCAGATTCCCGTGGCGGCCTGGCTGCGCGGGCGGATGCGCCCGCTCATGGAAGACCTGCTCGGCGAAACGCGCCTGCGCGACCAGGGCATTTTCAATCCCGCGGCCGTGCGCGCGCTCATGGACGCGCACATCTCGGGCCGGGCGGATTTGCGCAAGCCGCTGTGGACCCTGCTGGTCTTTCAGCTCTGGTGGCAGGCCAGGCGGGCCTTTTAGCCGCCGGCGGCAAAAAACCGCGCCCGGCGCGAACCTTGTCAGTATAAACCTAATGCTTATAGTATAGTGGTGTTACGGTACGGAAAATGCCCCGCGGCACAGCTTGAAGACAAGGAGAATATGTAATGACCAGCCAGATAAAAACCGTTTTACTGCTGGCCCTGCTTTCCGGCATCATCATCGTGCTGGGCGGCCTGATGGGCGGCCGCACCGGCGTGATCATCGCCTTCGGCCTGGCCCTGGTGATGAATGTGGGCAGCTACTGGTATTCGGACAAAATCGTGCTGTCCATGTATCATGCGCGGGAACTGGCCCCCGAGGAAGCGCCCTATCTGCACAGGATCGTGGAAGAACTGGCCGTCAACGCGGGCATTCCCAAACCGCGCGTCTGCGTGGTGCCGGAAGAAGCCCCCAATGCCTTCGCCACGGGCCGCGACCCGCAGCACGCGGTGGTGGCCGTGACCGAGGGCCTCATGCGCCTGCTCTCACCCGAGGAACTGCGCGGCGTGGTGGCCCATGAGGTGGGCCATATCGTCAACCGGGACATCCTCATCCAGACCGTGGCCGGGGTGCTGGCTTCGGCCATTGTGACCCTGGCCAACATCTTCCAGTTCACGGCCATTTTTGGCGGCAACCGCGACGGCGAAGGCGGCGGCAACCCCATCGGCGCGCTGGTCCTGGCCCTGCTCGCGCCCATTGCGGCCGGTCTGATCCAGATGGCCATTTCACGTTCGCGTGAATATCTGGCCGACGACACGGGCGCGGCGCTCTGCGGCCAGCCTCTGGCCCTGGCCGGGGCCCTGGCCAAACTGGGCGCGGCCAGCGGGCAAATTCCCATGCGGGAGGGCAATCCCAGCACGGAACAGATGTTCATTGTGGCTCCGCTGTTCGGTAACGGCGGCATGGCCAACCTGTTCAGCACGCATCCGCCGCTGGAGGAACGCATCCAGCGCCTGCGGGCCATGGCGGCCCGGCGCTGACTCCTTTCACCATCCGTTTCACAACAAAGGTCGAGGTTATGAAATCACGCGCCCTTCCGGGAATCATGCTGGCTCTGCTGCTCGCCGCCTGCGGCGGCAAAAGCGCGCCTGTGGAGCAAGCCGCTCCCCAGCCTGCGCCCTGCCCCTTCGTCTATGTCTACGCGCCGGGCAATTACATTATCGACATCGCCGGAGGCGCGGATGTGGTGTTGGACCCCATGGCGCAGGATTTTCCGCTCTTCTGCGCGCCCACGGACGCCCGCGCGGCGCTTAACGCCGAAATCGCGGCGGGCCGCCTGCCCGCGGGCGACTGGCGCATCTACCGGGTGGAAGGCCAGTTTGACGATCTGGCCCAGAAATCCGGCCCTAACCAGTACTCGCTCAAGCGCATGGCCCCCATTGTGGACTGGGTGACGGAAAATATTTAGCGTGGATTTCCACGTTGAAACGGCTCTGAACGCGGCGCCAAGCGCGCGAGAAGGCCCGCTCCTGTACCGAGGAACGGGCCTTTTTTGATTTGCAACAGCGCCGGAGTAAGGTACTCCGTTCTATGACCGATAGTCCGAATTCAGCGTCACATACTCATGTCCCAGATCCGAGGCCTGGAAGGTATAGCCGCCGGGGCCGCCGCCCAGGTCAATCTCCACGTCCACATCCTTGGCCTTGAGCAACTCGGCCAGCTTTTCCTCCTGATCGTCATTGACCGGACGACCCAGACGGAAGCGCTCCACCCCGCAGAGGCGCAGGCCCACCTTGGAGGGATCAAATCGCGCGCCGCTGTACCCCACGGCCGTGACAATGCGGCCCCAGTTGGCGTCGCCGCCGTAGATGGCCGTCTTGACCAGCTGGGAATGGCCCACGCTGCGGGCCACCAGTTCGGCGTCCTTGTCGTCGCGGGCTCCGGTCACCGTGATGTGGATGACCTTGCTTGCGCCTTCGCCGTCCATGACCAGCATGTGCGAGACCGTGCCCAGAATGGCCGTCAGGGCCTCCTCCAGCAGAGCCAGATCCGCTTCGGAGCGGGCGGCCACGCCGGACGCGCCGTTGGCCAGGCCCAAGATGGTGTCGTTGGTGGACGTGTCGCCGTCCACGCTGACCCGGTTGAAGGTCTTGTCTACGGCCCGGCCGAACATGGCCTGCCACGGCGCGCGCTCCACATCGGCGTCCGTGAGGGCCACGCAGAGCATGGTCGCCATGTTGGGGCAGATCATGCCCGCGCCCTTGGCCATGACCGTCAGGCGCGCCGTGCCCCCGGAAAGCGTCACCTCGCGCATGGCGAACTTGGGAAAGGCATCCGTGGTCATGAAGGCACGAGTGAAGCCCTCGGCGTCGCGGCTGCCCAGGCTTTGAACCAGGGCGGGCACGGCGTCGCGCCAGAGATCCATTTTGAGATGCGCCCCAACCACGCCGGTGGAAACGGGCAGAATTTCCCGCGGCGTCAGGCCCGCGGCCTCGGCCACCATCTTCTGCGTGGCCCGACAGTTGTCCAGGCCTTCCTCGCCGGTGCAGGCGTTGGCCTGGCCGGAATTGGCCAGCACCGCGCGGGCCGTGCCGCATGTGCCGAGGATTTCCTGGCAGACCAGGACCGGCGCGGCCTTGAACAGGTTTTGGGTGAACATGCCGGCCAGCACGCAGGGCCGGTCGGAAACAATCAGGCCCAGGTCGTCGCGGCCCGCCTTCTTGAAACTGGCCGCCGCGGCTCCGGCTTTGAAACCTTTGGGAAGATCGTCGATCATGGAACGCCTCGTGCGTGAAGGTGAGAAAAAGCTTTGGGGGAAGGAAACCTTGTTTCAACAAGGTTTCCTTCCCCCAAGCCCCCATCCTTCCAAAAACTTTTATCCGGTCCGCGTACAGCTTCAAAAGCGCTGCACTCGCTCCGCCCGACGACGGAAGAACATCCAAATAAAAATTTTAGGGGGTAGGGGGTCGGGGGAGGAGACCTTTTTTAAAAGGGGCCCTCCCCCGCAAAAAAACATCTTCAAGCCATTAGTTCTTAGCCTTTTGAATCTCTTCAGCCAAGGCCGCAGGCACGCGTTCGTAATGGTCGAACTGCATGGTGAAGGTGGCGCGGCCCTGAGTGCGCGAACGCAGGTCTGTGGCATAGCCGAACATGGAGGCCAGGGGCACCTGGGCACGCACGCTCTGCGCGCCGCCGGCGCGGGCTTCCATGCTCTGCACGCGGCCGCGACGGCCGTTGAGGTCGCCCATGACGTCGCCCAGATATTCTTCGGGCGTGACCACTTCCACGTCCATGATGGGCTCCAGCAGCACCGGACCGGCCTTGTGCATGGCGTCCTTGATGGCCATGGAACCGGCCACGTAGAAGGCCTGTTCCGAGGAGTCCACTTCGTGATAGGAGCCGAACACCAGGTTGACCTTGAGGTCAACGCAGGGGAAGCCCGCCAGCACGCCGGACTTCATGGCGTCCTGAATGCCCTTGTCGATGGCCGGGATGTATTCCTTGGGAATCACGCCGCCGGTGATCGAGTTGATGAACTCATAGCCCTTGCCCGGATTCGGCTCCACCTCAATGACGCAGTGGCCGTACTGGCCGCGGCCGCCGGACTGCTTGGCGTGCTTCATGTCCGACTTGGAGGGCTTGGAGATGGTTTCGCGGTAGGCCACCTGAGGCTTGCCCACATTGGCGTTGACGTTGAACTCGCGGGTCAGGCGGTCCACGATGATTTCCAGATGCAGTTCGCCCATGCCGGCGATAAGGGTCTGGTTGGTTTCCTCGTCGCCCTTGACGCGGAAGGAGGGGTCTTCCTTGGCCAGCTTGTTCAGGGCGGCGGAAAGAGCGTCACGGTCGGCCTTGGTCTTGGGCTCGATGGCCACTTCAATGACCGGTTCGGGAATATTCAGGGATTCCAGAATCACTTCGCGCTTTTCATCGCAGAGCGTGTCGCCGGTGGAGGCGTTCTTCAGGCCCACCAGAGCTACGATGTCGCCCGCGCCGGCCCACTTGATGTCCTCGCGCTTGTTGGCGTGCATCTTGAGGATGCGGCCGATGCGTTCCTTCTTGCCGGTGTTGGCGTTGTACACGCTGCTGCCCGATTCCAGGCAGCCGGAATAGATGCGGAAGAAGGAGAGGTGCCCGATGAAGGGGTCGGAAAAAAGCTTGAAGACCAGACCGGCCAGGGGCTCCTTGTCGTCGCAGTGGCATTCGATGATTTCATCTTCCTTGCCGGGCACGTGGCCGGTCATGGGCGGAATATCCACGGGCGAAGGCAGATAGTCCACCGTGGCGTCCAGCAGAGGCTGCACGCCCATGTTGCGGAAGGCCGAACCGCAGAGCACCGGCACGATGTTGCGGGCGATGGTGGCCTTGCGGATGCAGGAGATGATCTCCTCTTCGCTGAGGGTTTCCCCGCCCAGATACTTTTCGAGCAGGGCTTCGTCCTCTTCGGCCACGGCTTCCAGCAGTTCGTGGTGCTTTTCGTCAAAGAGGTCCTTCAACTCGGCGGGCACGTCCTCCTCGACGAATTCAGCGCCCTTGGTGGTCTTGTCGAAACGGATGGCCTTGCCGCGCACCAGATCCACCACGCCTTCAAACTTGTCCTCAGCGCCGATGGGCAACTGCAGGGGCACGGCCTTGGCGCCCAGACGGTCGTGGATCATGTCCACGCAACGGAAGAAATTGGCGCCGATGCGGTCCATCTTGTTCACAAAGCAGATGCGCGGCACGTGATAGCGGTCGGCCTGACGCCAGACCGTTTCGGACTGCGGCTCCACGCCGGCCACGGCGTCGAACACGCAGACAGCGCCGTCCAGCACGCGCAGGGAGCGCTCCACCTCAATGGTGAAGTCCACGTGGCCGGGGGTGTCGATGATGTTGATGCGGCAGTCCTTCCAGAAGCAGGTGGTGGCGGCGGAGGTAATGGTGATGCCGCGCTCCTGCTCCTGCTCCATCCAGTCCATGGTGGATTCGCCGTCGTGGGTTTCGCCGATTTTATGGGAAACGCCGGTGTAAAAAAGGATACGCTCGGTGGTGGTTGTCTTGCCGGCGTCAATATGGGCCATGATGCCTATATTGCGCTGTTTGTCTACGGGAACAGTGCGGGACACGGTATTTCCTCCATACTGCGGAAGGGGTGGTACCAAACCGACGCCGCTTCCTTGCGGACGCGGCGTCGGCGGCATGCGAATCTGATCGTGGCGGCCTTACCAGCGGTAGTGGGAGAAGGCCTTGTTGGCGTCGGCCATGCGGTGGGTGTCTTCACGCTTTTTCACCGCGCCGCCGCGACCGTTATAGGCATCCAGCAGTTCGGCGGAAAGTTTGGCGGTCATCCCTTTTTCACCGCGCGAACGGGAATAGTTGATCAGCCAGCGGATGGACAGGGAGACCTGACGCTCGGGACGCACTTCCATGGGCACCTGGTAGGTGGCGCCGCCCACGCGGCGGGCCTTGACTTCCATATGCGGCTTGACGTTGTCCAGGGCCTTTTCAAAGGCGCGCATGGGATCTTCGCCCGTCTTTTCAGCCAGGGTTTCCAGGGAGCTGTAAAAAATCTTTTCAGCCGCGCCTTTTTTGCCGTTATACATCAGCCGGTTCACGAATTTGGTGACCAGACGGCTGGAGTACAGCGGATCGGGCAGCACTTCCCTCTTGGGAACAGGACCTTTACGAGGCATGGGGTTTCTCCTTCATGCGTATATTGCGGCGTCACCAACCCCGCGACGCGCCGGCGCCCAACCTGAAAGCGGGCGGCCGTGGCGCGGCGCATGGCGCACGCCGGACGGATGGTCAAAAGTGAACGGAATCGAAAACCTACTTGGGCCGCTTGGCGCCGTACTTGGAACGGCTCTTGCGGCGGTCGGCCACACCGGAGGTATCCAGGGTGCCGCGCACGATGTGGTAACGGACGCCGGGAAGGTCTTTCACACGGCCGCCGCGGATGATCACCACGGAGTGCTCCTGCAGGTTGTGGCCTTCGCCGGGGATGTAAGCCGTCACTTCAATGCCGTTGGTCAGGCGCACACGGGCGACCTTACGCAGGGCCGAGTTCGGCTTTTTGGGGGTGGTGGTGTAAACGCGGGTGCACACACCGCGACGCTGCGGGCAGGCCTGCAACGCCGGGGTCTTCTTGCGTTTCACCACGGCCTTCCGCTCAATGCGGATGAGCTGATTGATCGTGGGCATGTATTCCTCCATAAGGAACAGTTACACAGGGAAAACTCCAAGGGGTTGGACATAGCCCAGGCGAGGCCGGGCTGTCAAGGGGCGCGGTGATTTTCAGCGGGTGGGCGCATCTAAAAAATCTTATTTATCGACTTGATCGCCCGAGAGACGGACAAAGAGGGGCAAAGCCACCTTTGTTCCGCCGGAGCGCAGCGCAGGCGGATGGCTGGCGTCGGGAGCATCCTAAAAAATAAGATTTTTCGGTGCCGGCAAGGCTGGTTTTGACGGATAATCACGACAAATAAGAGGCCGGCAAAACTAAAATTAAATCCGTCCGCCCTGCGATTTTCAGCAGGGCGGACGGATAAAAAAGCGGGCTTGTCTCCATCCGCCCTTCGGGCGTCAAGCCTCTCCCCCGCCGTCGTGCGCGCTTACTCCCTGCCGCGCATCTCCATGACCAGAGAATGCAGGGTCCGAGTCTGCGCGGCCAGATCCGCCACGGAGCGCGCCGCGTTGTTCATGGCCTGGGCGGTCTGCCCAGCCACGCTGTCCACCTCGTTGATGGCGTCGGCCATCTCGCGGCTGGAGGCGGCCTGCTCCTCGCTGGCCGTGGCAATGGCCCGCACCTGGGTGGCCGCGCCGTCCACAATGGCGACGATTTCGCGCAGGGCCTCGCCGGACCTGCCGGTCAGTTCCGTAGCCTGCTCAATGGTCTGCACGGTCTCGTCCACCTGGCGCATGTTCTTGTCCGCGCTCTGCTGGATGGCGCGCACGGCATTGTCCACATCCGTGGTGGACGCCATGGTTTTTTCGGCCAGCTTGCGCACCTCGTCGGCCACCACGGCGAAGCCGCGCCCGGATTCGCCCGCGCGCGCCGCCTCAATGGCCGCGTTGAGAGCCAGCAGATTGGTCTGGTCCGCGATATCCGAAATCACGCCCATAATCCGGTTTACCGCCTGGGCGTGCTGGCCCAGGGTCTGCATATCCTCTTTGAGCTGACGGGATTGTTCCTGCACGCTGCGGATGCTCCGGGTCACATCCAGGACGACGTCCGCGCCCTCCTCGGCCTTCTGACGCGCATCGGCGGAAAGCTCCGCCGCGGAGGACGCGTTGCGGCTCACCTCAATCACCACGGAACTCATCTGCTCCATGGCCGAGGCGGTTTCGGAAATCTTGCGGGCCTGCACCTCAGCGCCCTGCTTGGACTGAATAATGCCGGTGGACAGCTCGCCCGAAGCGCGGTTTGCGTTGCTCACCACATCTTCAATGCGTTGGCAGGCCTCCAGAATCAACTCGTTTTTGGCCGCCGACTCCCGAGCGGCCTCCTCGGCCGAGGTCAGGGCCGCTTCGGCTTCCCGGCTTTTGGCCATGGCCATATCGGTCTGTTCGCGGGCTTCCTCAATTTTATGCTTGAGCGTGCCGACCATCACGCCCAGCGCCGCGTTCAACTGGCCTACTTCGTCTTTCTGAATGATGCGCGGCTCACGCAGATTGCCGCCTGCCACTTCCTGGGCGTAGAGGACCAGGGCGCGCAGGGGCCCGGCGATGCTGCGGGTGAGGAACACGGCCAGCAGCACGCAGACCAGCAGGATGCCGCCGCTCATCAGCAGGGCCACGCGCCGACTCTGAACGAGGGTGTTGTCCAGGGTGGCGTTGGAGCGGGCGAGATCCTCGTCCACCAGCTTGATGGCCTTGCCCAAGCCCTCGCGGATCAGGACCAGGTTTTTGGCGATTCCTTCCCTGTACCGCCTCTGGGTGGCCGCGGCATCGCCTTGTTCATGGGCTTCGATAATCCCCGGCACAGAGGCGTGCAAACCCAGATGCGGCTTTTCCAGCGCGTCCAGAATCGGAGCCACGGCGGGCAGGCGCTGCTCCAGCTCCCGGCGGCCGTCGCTGTAAAACCATTTTCCAAAGGCGCACTGGCGGCCGTCGGTGACCACATTGAGCTTGGTCACCGTATCATCCAGAATGTAGGCCGCCACCTCGCCAGCCCAGATGAAGTGGGCATTTTCCGCCTTGAGCAGGGTCAGTTCGGACTCGCTGCTGCGGTCCAGATCGTCGGACACCCCGGCAATGTTCTCAATGATGTTGAAGTTGTAACAGGCATACAGGCCGAACAACAGGACAATGCCGCCAAAAGCGATGCCCAGCTTGTAGACCAGGCGGATGTCTTTCCAGCGCATAACCTCTCCTGAGGAAAATATGGGAGCCTTCGCCGCGCGGAGGCGCGGCTGACCCTCTTGTTCTGCTATACGGCGGGCTTTGTCCAGGGATTAGAGCGGGACTCGATATTTTTTTCCGGCTCAGAACGAAAAAGGCAGGCCGATCAGAATTTTGAAATCGTGCTCGGACTGGAAGCCGTTTTTGTACACGGACCAGCTGGGCGCGTCCGTGCCGTTGCGGTATTCCGTGTAATGCAGCTTGACGAAGGCTCCCGCCAGCGGGCCGTCGGGCTTGACGTAGCCCAGATCGCCGCTCACGGCCCACTCCCGCAGGCGCTCGGACGCGCCCCAGCCACGGCCGTCCCAGCCCACGGCCCCGCTCACGCCCAGGTAAAAGCCCGGCACGGGCAGGATATCGTCCAGCCGCCGTTCCACGCCCGCGAACACGGCTTTTTCGTCGTCCGCGTTCCAGTCCGAACGATTGTCCCACCAGACCTCATACGCGCCCTTGGCTCCGCCGCTGCGGTCCGCCAGGCGGTAGGCGAACTGTCCCTGGCTCCAGGGACCGGACATGGGCGCGCTGGTATAGGTGCCTTCCAGGCGAAAGGTCCACATGTCCAGCTCATAGAGGCCGAAAAGGTAATGCTGGAGGGCGATGCCGTCGAAATTGTCATTGACGCCGCCGTCATCGTCGCTGTCGGTCATGGCGTAGAGGTGGTAGCCGAATTTCAGCCGCCCCGGTCCCGCAGGCAGCTCCCAGCTGCTTTTGAAATGCGCGTTGTGCAGATGCCCCGGCGACTGCCCGTAGGCCGCCTCCAGAGTGATGCCGCTGTCGAAGGCGTAGCGCGCGCCCAGGCTCCAGACGCCGGGCAGATGGCTTTCGCCGTCGTTTTTCATCAGCTTGTACTCGTCCAGGAACCAGGGGGCCTTGTAGGTGTCGGCCAGCATGCCGGCCACGGAAAAACGCCCGAAATCCAGGCCCGCGTTCACGCCCCGCCAGGAACCGGGCATGATGGACCAGTTCACGCCCAGCACGCCGGGGCCTTCGGGCTGAAGCCAGCCAGCGCGCAGCCAGGCCGGACCGGCCTTGGCCTTGAGCGCGGCCTTGTAGATGGAAAGACCGCTGAGCGTGAAATGCCTGCTCCAGTCCGGATGCCAGGGATCCCGCCAGGGCTCGAAGCCCATTTCGTGGTCCGGCGCGCCGTAATTGAACAGATCGTGAGAGGTGAACACGCCGAAATCAAAGCCCAGGTGATCCCAGGCATAGCCGGAAACCAGATCCAGATTGGCCTGAAGAGAGCCGTGGCGCAGATTGGTGCGGTAGGTCTTGCGTTCCACGTCGTAGCGCCGGCGGTCGCGGCCGAAGAAATACAGGCCGCCGCTGACGCGGGCGTCATGCCAGAAGGGACGGAGCGGACTGTCCGCGAACAGGCCGGGCGGATCGGCGACCGCGTGGTCCGCGCTGTCCAGGGGTTTCACGGAATCCGCGAGATTCGGGGGCGTCGCGGCGACGAGGGCGGGTCCCGGCAGGCACAACAGGCCCAGAAGGCAGCACAGAACCGCCGCCAGCCACACGCCGTGCCGCTGCCTGCGAAAATCACCCGGAATGCGGCTACCGTGCCGTTGCGCCACAGGCTAAGGCTCCCTGACGGAAGTCGGCCGCGCCGCGCCGGAGGCGGCGGAAAAGCCGCCTCCATCACAAAGGGCATGATTCGCCTGAATATAGGCCAGACATTCCCGTTCGGGCAGGGACGGGCTGTAGCGCCAGCCCTGGAAGATGTCGCAACCTTCTTCGCGCAGGATGGCGACCTGTTCGTCATTTTCCACGAATTCGGCCACGCAAAGCATGCCCCGCGCCCGGCAGAGGCGGGTGATGGAAGTCACGATATCCCGGCAGATGGGGTTGGTGACCAGTTCCTTGGTGATCTCGCCGTCGATCTTCACGTAATTCACCGGGAACTGCTTGAGATACTTCAACGAGCTGTGGCCCATGCCGAAGTCGTCAATGGCGATGGAAAAACCCAGATCATGCAGGCGCGTCAGCACCCGGCTTTCCGGCGAACCGGAGTCCAGAGCCCTGGATTCGGTCACCTCCAGGCTCATCAGCGCGGGCGGCAGCCCCCAGCGCCGGGTCATCGCCATGAACTGTTCCGGCAGGGAGTCCTGCAATTGCAGCGCGGAGACATTAACCGCCATGCTCAGATCCGTCAGCCCCGCGTCCAGCCACCGCCTGCGCGTACGGCAGGCGGTTTCGAAAATCCAGAGTCCCATGGGCCGGATCAGACCGGATTCCTCGGCCAGGGTCACGCCCACAGGCGCGGGAATAGCCCCGTAAACCGGATGCCGCCAGCGCAGCAGGGATTCCACGCCCACCACCCTGCCGGTCAGGGCGTCAACCTGGGGCTGATATTCCAGGGAAAGCCCCCGGGCCTCGCGGCTCTCCTCTTCCAGATCCGCGATCAGGCTGCGGGCCAGGGTGCCCGCGTCGTCCTGCAGACGGCTGTAAGGCGCGCCGTCCCCGGCGTAAATCCTTTCGGCCAGGGTGGCGAAGGCCGCATTGGTGCGCCGGATGTTGACCTTGTTGGTCAGCACCACAAAAGGCGCGTAAATACAGATGCCCAGAGAGAGATTCAGCAATTGCAGCAGGGTGCCGCTCAGAGAGCCGGTGGTCAGATAGCCGTTGAGCAGAACGGGCGTGGTCCATTCCAGGGCCACGCTCGCGCCCGGCACCAGACCGTAGCTCGCCGCCAGATAGCTGACGCCGGCCAGTAGCAGCGGCGTGCACACAAAGGGAATCAGCATCAGGGGATTGAGCACCACGGGCAGGCCGAACAGCAGGATTTCATTGATATTGAACACGCCCGGCAAGAGGGAGAGGATGCCCAGCCCCCGGCTGGTGCGGGTCTTGCCGAACAGAATCAGCGCGCCCGCCAGGCAGATGCTTGACCCGGAACCGCCCATGAACACGAACACGTCCATGAAATTTTTGGTCATAATGTGCGGCAGGGGCAGACCAGCGGCGGCGGCCGCTTCATTGGCCAGCATGGCCGCGCCGTAAATGTCGTGGGTGATGGGGTCCAGCACGTTGGCCCCGTGGATGCCCATGAACCAGAGCACATGCAGGGACAGGATGTAGAGCAGGCTCCGCTCCAGGCCGTCATGCAGGGCGTCGAAGGGCAGACGGATGTAATGATGGGCCAGTTCGTGCACGGACGAACCCGCGCCGTGCAGCAGCGCGCCCACGCCGGCAAAGACCAGCAGGGTCAGAATACCGGGCAGAAAGGAATTGAAGGTCCGCGGCAGGGCGATGTCCGGCGCGCCGCCGCGCAAGTGCAGATGGAGTTGCTTGAAGGAAAAGAAAAACAGAAACAGCCGGGTGGAGGCCAGGCCCACCAGCAGGGCCACAAAAAGACCGGCAACGCCGAACCAGCGCAGATATTCCGGTGAGGTCGACTGCGGGAAAAGACAGAACAGGGCCGCCAGATTAACAAGCCCGGCAATGACCGGGTTGGCCCGGAAAATCCGGCTGCCGCTGTTGAACTGGTCCACCAGGTGCTGGCCGATGGAAAAAACCAGACTCAGGGACATAATGGCGAACGTGCCGCTGTAGAGCGTCTCGCCGAACAGGGTCCAGCGCGGACCGAAACAACGGACCATGAAATCCTTGTAGGCGGCAAGGGGAAAGCTGTTCAGCAGAATCGCCAGAGAGCCCAGGAACATGAAGGGCAACATGACGATGAGCGCCGAACGGACAGCGGCCAGGGTGGGAATGCCCGCCGCCTTGTCGGCCAGAAAGAGCGCCGGGCTGACCAGGCGGTTTCGGAGGATGGCGGCAGCATCCGTCAGTTTCACATTCACGGGAACCCTTGGGCGCGGCGGACATCCCGCGCTGGACGGGCGAAGCCATGGCAACAACCCTGGCGGGGCTGACTTCGGTTGGTGGACGCCCGGCGCGGCTGTCCGTAAAAATGACGCAACAAAACACCCCACAGCGGGATATCCCGTTGTTGCACCGAAAAGCTTCTCTCAACATAGCGATAGGCCGTGCTTTGTCAATGCGCAACGCGGCGTTTGCCAGGGCCGGAGCATCTCGTTTCGGCGTTTGCCGGCCTTTTATGTTTGCCGGGATGCTCCGTCGAAACCAGCCGTCCGTCCGCGCTTCACTCCTGCGGGGCAAAGACGGCCCTGCCCTTTTTGTTCGCTCCCGGGCTATGGGATCACTCTACATAAAGATTTTTCAGATGCGTCTGTCCCGCGGCGTTGGGAACGCCGTCCACGGCTGAAACGCGAAACGCACGCGACAGGGTTCAAACGCCGGAGGCGCTTCTACGGACAGGGCGTCAGAAACGAGGCCCGCTCCTCGCGCACAATGCCCAGCACTTCCTCCAACTGGGCTAGGCTCGGGCGGCCGTGGTTGCCGGACAGCAGGCGCAGCAGGCTGTCCACGGTCTCCAGACGGGTCGCGGCGAAGCGCGCGTCGCCGAGCAGGCCGCGCCGCGCCAGCAATTCCACCAGCTTGCCCTGGTTGGTGCTCAACGCCGCGTGCACCTTGTGGAGCGGCTCCAGAGTGTCGCTTTCGGCGGCGGCCAGCACCATGACGGACGTGGTGTACAGGCGTTCCAGAAAAAGACCGTACAAATGCGCTCCCAGCAGGCGCAGGTTGGCTTCGCTTTGGGAGGCGGCCCGCAGCATGGCCCGCACCTGGGCCTCGCTGCGCCGCACGATGATTTCCCGCCCGGCGGCGCTGGTGGGATTTTTGGCCAGGATATTTTTTTCCTTTTGCGTCAGGGCGGGCAGATGGGTCGCTGGACTCAGCTTGCGCAAGAGACGGTTTTCGCGCGCCGCGTCCTCGGCCTTGCCGAAGAACAGGGCACAGGCCTGATCCGAAGCCGCCATGCCGCTGAGCACCGCCGCCTGATCCCAGTCGCCGGGCTGGGGGCAGATGCCGTTGGGCACGGACAGTTCCGCCTGATAAGCGAAACCCGCGGCCTTGAGCAGGCCGATATCATCCAGGCTCTGGCGCAGCGCGCGGATGTCCAGCAGGGGACGCATCTCCGCGACCACGGCGGCGGGTCCGGCCTGTTCGCCGGATCTGGCGGTGTTCACGGAAGGCAGGGCGATACCCTCTTCCAGACCGGAACCGGGGTCGTCGGTGTCCGGCGCAAGGGCGGCCTCCCTGTCCCAGTCCGGGGCCGGATGCGCCTCGCGGTGTTGCGCGCTGACGGCCCCTCCGGCGCGTGACGCGGACTGCCCGCCCGACGTCTCCCGCGCGGCCGACGTGGACGCGCCGAGACCGGCGGCCCGCGCGGGCGCAAGCGGCGAACTCAGACACAGGGCGAGACAAAGCATCAAGGCAAGACATGAAAAATAAAATGCGGAACGCGGCATGCTTCCTCCGGGCGAGTGCGCCGGCCCATCCACGCAGGGTCCGTGCGCCACTGGAGCAGATTACCGTTACAAAGGCACATCCTTTAAAGACGCCCACTAATGACGCGGCCCGGCTCTTTTCAGGGCCGGGCCGTCATGATTACTCTTCGGCCAGAGCCTCGGCGAAACGGGCTCGCAAGGCCTGCAATTTGGCCTTGGCGTCCAGCAGCTGCCCGGCGCGTTCGCGCTCGCGCGCCACCACTTCGGCCGGGGCGCGGCTCACGAAGCTCTCATTGCTCAGCTTCATGTTCACGCCCACCACGTCCTTTTCCAGCTTGGTCAGTTCCTTGTCCAGACGGGCCAACTCACCGGCCAGATCCACGGCCCCGCGCAGGGGCACGATGACCTGACAGCCCTGGACCACGGCCGAGGCCGAAGCTTTGGGCGCGTGCACATCCGCCCCCAGCTCCAGGGATTCCAGACGGGCCAGCGTCGTCATCAGGCCCCGGTTTTCCTCCAGCAGGGCGGCCTGCTCCTCATCCGCGGGATGGAGCAGCAGACCCACCTTGTGGCCGGGGCTAATGCCCAGCTCGGCCTTGATGGTGCGCACGGCCACGATCACGCCCTGGATCAGTTCCATGCGACCGGCCTCGGCCTCGCGCGCGCAGCCGGGCCGCAGCGGCGGGTAGGGTTCCAGGGCCAGATCCGTGGGCCGCTCCCCGGCAGGCACGGGCAGAGCGCGCCAGATTTCGGCGGTGACAAAGGGCATGATGGGGTGCAGCAGCACCAGCAGCTCGCGCAGCACCAGCCAGAGCACATACTGGGCCGCGGCCTTGCGCGCGGGGTCATCGGACTGCATGTCCGGCCCCATATCCGGTTTGACCAGTTCCAGATACCAGTCGCAGAACTCGTTCCAGAGGAATTTGTAGCCGACTTGGGCCGCATCGTTGAAGCGATAGTCCGTGAGGGCCTGGTCCATGTCCAGTTTGACCATCTCCAGACGGTGCAGAATCCACTGGTGGTGCAGGCCCTGTATGTTTTCCAGGTTCACGGACGCAGGCGCCTGCTCCGGCAGATTCATCAGGGCGAAGCGAGCGGCGTTCCAGAGCTTGTTCACAAAATGGCGGTAGCCTTCGATGCGCTCTTCGGACAGGCGGATATCCCGGCCCATGGCCGCGAAGGCCGTCAGCGTGAAGCGCAGGGAGTCGCAGCCGTATTTTTCGATCATCAGCAGCGGGTCAATGACGTTGCCCGTGGATTTGGACATCTTGCGGCCCGTGGCGTCGCGCACCAGGGCGTGCAGATAGACGTCGCGGAAAGGCGGCTGCTTCATGAAGTGCTGGCCCATCATCATCATGCGGGCCACCCAGAAGAAAATAATGTCAAAGCCCGTGACCAGCACCGAGGTGGGATACCAGCGCGCCAGCTCCCTGGTCTGTTCCGGCCAGCCCATGGTGGAGAACGGCCAGAGCGCCGAAGAGAACCAGGTGTCCAGCACGTCCTCGTCCTGTTCCAGATGGTCCGAGCCGCACACCGGGCAGACGTCAGGCGCTTCCTCGGCCACGATCAGCTTGCCGCAGGCCCGGCAGGTCCAGGCCGGGATGCGGTGGCCCCACCAGATCTGGCGGCTGATGCACCAGTCGCGGATGTTGTCCAGCCAGTGGTAATAGGTCTTGAGCCAGGATTCCGGGAAAATTCTGGTCAGTTCCGGCACTGCGGCGCGCGCGGCCGGGGCCATCTTGGTGGCGGCCACGAACCACTGGGTGGAAACGTGCGGTTCCACCACCGTATGGCAGCGGTAGCAGTGGCCCACGGCGTGCTCCAGTTCGGCCACGCCCACAAGATCTCCGACGGCCTCAATGTCCGCCACGATCCTCTCCCGGCACTCCTGCTTGGACAGGCCCGCGTAAGGCCCGGCCTCGGCCTTCATCACGCCGTTTTCGTCAATGACCTGCACGAATTCCAGATTGTGCTTTTTGCCCAGCATCCAGTCGTTGTGGTCGTGGCAGGGCGTCACCTTCAGCGCGCCGGTGCCGAATTCCCGGTCCACGTAACTGTCCGCGATGATCGGCACTTCGCGCCCGAGCACGGGCACGCGCGCGGTCTTGCCCACCAGGTGGGCGTAGCGTTCGTCCTCGGGGTGCACGCAGACGGCCGTGTCGCCGGGGATGGTTTCGGGCCGGGTGGTGGCGATGACGATGGAGCCGGAACCGTCCGTGAGGTGGTAGCGCACGCTCCAGAGCCTGCCCTTGCTCTGCTCGTGTTCCACTTCGTCGTCGGCCAGGGCCGTATGGCAGCGCGAGCACCAGTTGATGATGTAATCGCCCTTGTAGATCAGGCCCTCATCGTACAATTGCACGAAAACCTTGCGCACCGCCGCCGAAAGGCCCTCGTCCATGGTGAAACGCAGGCGCGTCCAGTCCACGGAAGCGCCCAGGGCGCGGATCTGATCCAGGATGCGGTGGCCGTAATCCTCGCGCCATTCCCAGACCCGTTCCACAAAAGCCTCGCGGCCCAAGTCCCGGCGGGATTTGCCCTCCTTGGCCAGAGCGCGTTCCACCACGTTCTGGGTGGCGATGCCCGCGTGGTCCGTGCCCGGCACCCAGAGCACGTTTTTGCCCTTCTGGCGGGCGTGACGGCAGAGCACGTCAATAAGCGTGAGATTCAGGGCATGGCCGATATGCAGCGCCCCGGTGACGTTGGGCGGCGGAATGACGATGGAATAGGGTTCGCCGGGCGCGTCCGGATCGGGCGTGAAAGTTTTCGCCTCTTCCCAGTGCTTGCGCCACCGGGCTTCCACGTCATGGGGCTCATAGCCCTTGGGGAGGGTATCCGCCATCTTGCTTTCTCCGTAAAAGGCGGCGATAGTGCCGGCTTATGCAGCCCGCGCAGCCGATCCATATCTTATGGGACGCATCCCACATCTGGGGCCTGATGGCCTGGCGCGCACTGCGCGCGCTGGGACTGTCCTGCCGCCTGGTTAAGGGCCAAGAAATAGCCGAAGGCGCGCTTTTAGGCAAGCCGGGTTCCCGCCGGGACGCCGGGCGCGCCGCTCCGCCTCCGCTGCTGGTGGTCCCCGGCGGCAACGCCCGCCTCAAGGCCCTGGCTCTGGGCGAGGCGGGCGTTGC
>OJIY01000274.1_pt1 | contig 20191 bp, 16 predicted proteins | sample 1596061 | NCBI WGS metagenome assembly OJIY01 (sample SAMEA4350111, study PRJEB24818) | metagenome | biome: human; feature: gut; material: faeces | place: Denmark | collected 2013-09
GGCCAGATTCATCAGCGTGGGCACGCCGAATTCGCGGCAGATGGACGCCATGTGCCCGGTGAGGCTGCCGGTTTCGGCAATGATGGCCGCCGCCCGCTGCATGGCGGTCATGGCGTTGGGCGAGGAATGCTGCATCAGCATGACTGCGCCTTCCGGAAAGTGGGTCAGATCCTCATCCGGATGCACCCGCACCACCGGGCCGCAGCCCACGCCCTTGGCCGCCACGTCCGCGCCGGACAGCAGGGGCCGCATATGCTTCAGGGCCGGGGCCGCGCTCTCCTCCGGCGTGCTGTCCAGGCCCATGGGTCTGGTCTGGAGCAGGACGATCTGGTCGTCTTCGTCCACGGCCCACTCCAGATCCTGCGGGTACTGATAGTGGCGCTCCAGTTCCAGGGCCATTTCCGCCAGCCGCCGCACCTGCCCGTCACTGAGGCAGGGCACGTCCCGCAGTTCCTCGGGCACGTCGGTCAGCGCGCTTTCCACGCCCTTGTCCGTGCGCGCGAGCTGCAGGCGCGTCTCCTTATGGGCGATGGTGGCCTGAGTGATTTTGCGGGTGGCCCGCGAAACCAGCCATTGATCGGGCGTGCCCGAGCCGTCCACCACCATTTCGCCCAGTCCCCAGAGGCCGTTGATCAGCACGCAGTTGGAGCGCAGGTCCACGGGATGACGCGAGAAAGCCACGCCCGCGGCCTTGGCCTTGACCATCTCCAGACAGCAGAGGCCCATGCCCGTGGCGTCCAGGGCATAGCCGTGCGCGGCCCGGTAGGTCAGGGCGCGCTCGGAAAAAAGGCTGGCCATAACCTTTTTGAAGGCCATGAGCAGGTCCTGCCGCCTGACGCCCAGAATGCTGCGGTACTGCCCGGCGAAGGATTGCACCCCGTCCTCGGCGACGGCACTGGAGCGCAGGGCCGCCACAATGTCGCTTTCCGCGCCGAAGGCTTCGTCCCAGGCCGCCAGCATGGGGTCGCTCACCGTGTCAGGCACCTCGGCTTCCAGGATGAGACGCTGCACCTCCTGGGAGGCCGCGCTGATGGTGGACGGCTTTTCGGTGTCCACCGACCGCAACTGGCTGTAAATATTCCTGAACAGGCCGCTGCTGCGCAACAGAAAAAGCGTCCCCGCCTTGATGGTGATGGCGAAGCCGCGCGGCACGGGCATGTCCAGCATGTTGCGCAGTTCCCCCAGGTTGGCGTTTTTGCCGCCTACGCTGTAGGCCATGCTGGCGTCCACCTCGCTGAGAGGCAGGGTCAGGGAAGTCACGTCGCCGCGCGCGTGCTGCTCCAACTCGCGTTCAATACGGCCGCCCAGAGCTTCCACCGCCGCGCTGAGATCCCGATGGCGCTGATTGGAAATGTCGTTGAGGCAGGCCGCCATGCGTTCGCACTGAAGGATGGCCCGGCGCGCTTCCTTGCGCACCTGCCTGGTTTCCAGGCTGCGGTCGCCGCGCTGGGCCGCGTTCAGCCCGGCCAGAATGCCCGCCAGGTCGGCATTGGCCTGCAACAATTCCTTGAAGGAGGCGTAACGGCGGGTAAAGGCGGCCATGGCCTGCTCACGGCTGATGCGCGGCGCGAGGCCCAGCAGTTTCCGCAATGTCTGTACGGCGTTCATCTGGGGCGTCCTTTGTCGGCCGGTGTTTGTCCGCCGGGCTGCACGATCACGTAACGCTGGGCCGGGCCGCGCCCTTCCTTGCGCATCAGGCCGAGGCGCACCATCTGTTGCAAGTCGTATTGCGCCGTGCGCATGGAAATGCCCTTGCCAGCCAGGTTCTGATATTCCTGGCGGCTCACGCTGCCCAATACCGCCAAGCGCGGCAGCAGTTCCCGCTGCCGGTGGTTGAGCTGGTCCAGATTCGGGACGGACGGCGCTTCCCCCGTGCCCTGCTCCGAAGTCGGAGCCGGACGCGCGGGCGGATCACGGTGCGTGTCCGGCTCTCCGCCTTTTGTCTCTTCCGGCGTCCGGCTTTCCCGCGAAGCCTTGCCGTCCGGCGTGTCGTTCACCGACTGGCCGCCGGGATCAAGCTGGATGTTTTCCGCCAGAATCAGATCTCCGTCGCAAAAGGTCAAGGCTCTGGTCAGGGTATTTTTCAACTCACGCACATTGCCGGGCCAGTGGTGGCGCATGAGCTTTTCCAATGCGCCCCGGCTGATCCGGGGAATGGTTCTGGGCATGCCCGGCTCGCGGGTCTTCACGGCCTCATTCATAAAATGGACCATCAGGGCCGGAATGTCCTCTTTGCGTTGCCGCAGGGGCGGGGTGTGAATGGTAATGACGGCCAGCCGGTAGTACAGGTCATCGCGAAAGGAGCCGTCCTGCCCGTCGCCGCGTAGTTCGGCGTTGGTGGCGGCGATGATCCGGGTATCAAAGGGCACGTCGTGGTCCGAGCCCAGAGGACGGATGCACCGGGTGGAGAGCGCCCGCAACAGGGCCTGCTGCACCTTGGGGGTGGCGTTGCCCACCTCGTCCAGCATCAGGGTGCCGCCCTCGGCGGCCAGAAAAGCCCCTTTGCGCGCCTGCTTGGCCTCGGTGAACGCGCCCTTGACGTGCCCGAAGAGGGTGTCCATAAGCAGGGCCTCATCCAGAGCGCCGCAATTGATGGTGATGAAAGGGCCGTCGGCGCGGGCGCTCAGACGGTGAATGGACTCGGAAACCAGTTCCTTGCCGGTGCCTGTTTCGCCCACGATCAGCACATCGGCCAGCACCTGGGAGGCCTTCTGAATCTGACCATACAGCGCCTGCATCGGCAGGGAAGCGCCCACCAGACCCCGGGTCGGCAGATCCGCCGGGTCGGGCAGGTCCTCCACGGCCTCCCGCTGCCAGAGGGCGGTCTGCGCCGCCGCCTGGGAGCGCTGGTCGGCCCTGGCCCGGCGCAGCCGGTTAAGCAGGGTGTCCACGTTCTGCTTGATCGCTTCCAGTTCCAGCGGCAGAGGGGGCAGATTCAGGGGCTCGGCGCTGTCGTCTTCATTGCGGCTGCGCAGCTCGCCGGAAAGGAGATTCAGACTCCGGCCCATGTTGCGGGCGAGCCACCAGAGGCTCAGCCCCAGCAGGAGCAGCCCGCCCAGAAAACAGAGGGTGTAAATGCTCAGCAGCTGTATGCCCGCATGTGTGGATGTAAAGCTGCTGTCCAGCATGGCCAGCCCGCCGACCACCACGCGCGGGCCTTCCGGATTGGGCATGAAGGTCACCGGCGCGTAGCTCACGCTTTCAACCCGCATCTGGCCGCTATTCCAGGCCGTGCCCACCTCCGAAAGAGGAAGCCGGCCGGAGCGGCCCGCCTGCACCTCGGCCACCATGGTCCAATAGTTGAGATGTTCCGGGCCGGGACGAAAGGCCATGCTGAAACCGGGGCGGCCGAAATCCCCGCGGAAACCGGCCCGCACCGCATCGGAACGCAGGGCTTTTTCGCCGGAATCGTTGTCGAGGTTTTCGGACTGGAAAAGCATCCAGCCGTCCTGATCGAAAAAAAGGCTGCGCACTCTGGTTCCCGCTCCGGCACTGATGGGCGCCTCGGGCGAGGAGTACAGCGACATGGTGTCGCGCAACGCGTTGAGATCCAGCGAGAGAATCAGAATGCCCTGAAAATTTCCGGCCGCGTCGTAAATGGGCGTCGAAAAGCGCAGCACATAAAAGGCCAGGCTTTGCAGCGACTTGTCAATGGGCACCATGGAATAGACCACTTCCAGGGGCTGGCTTACGTTCACATGACCGGGCCGCTGACCGGGACTGATGTTGTGAAAGGGACCGGCCGGGGCGTCCAGAGCCACATGGGGCGGCACTGCGATGATCTCGCCGCCGTAGTTTAAAAGGAGATAGCGGTTTTCAGGCGTCAGGCCCATGAAGGCCACTTCGCGGTAACGCAGGCCGTCGGCGCGGGAGCGGAATTTGAGGCGGCGCGCCATTTCCTGCCGGTCCATGGAGCCGGCGGCCAGAATCAGCAGCTGGTTGCGCGTTTCCACCAGAATCTGTTCCAGCGCAAGGCTCATGGCCTGGGTCTGTAATTGTGTGTTGCGCGCTATTGCGCGATTGACGAGATTTGCGAGGCTGCCGCCGGTCACGAAAAAAATCAGCGCCAGAACCGCTGCCAGCAAGGGCAGGCCCAGCAGCAACATGCGGCTTGTCAGGCTGCGGTTCACAAAAAAGGAGGCGGTTTCCACGGAGTTGCCGCCGACGATGAAACCAAAAAAGCGCATGTTCCTCCTTGGTTGCGCAAAAAAGCGCAAGCTCTGGGCCGAATATAGAAAAAAAACACCTTTTTGACAAGGCTGTGAGCGGGATTTGCTGGAATAATACGAAAAAAATCTTTGAAATCACGCAGTGGCACGGGCTTTGCTATTATTTTCACAAATTGCAGTGGCATGTGGTTTGACCGGCGGCTGCGCCGCCTGAAGGGAACCAAACAATTGTGGAGGATACCATGAAGAAAATGCGCAGGCTTTGGACCTGGATTTTGGGCTGCGCGCTGATGCTGCCCGTACTGATGCCCTCAGTGGCGCTGGCGGCCAAGAAAAAGGCCGACGTGGTCATCGTGGCCGACACCCGCAAGCTGGACGGCATTTTGTATTGGTGGGCGGAAATGTATAATGAAAGCCATTTCTTCTTCGCCATTCTGACCATGATCATCATCCCGATTCTCGGCTGTCTTCTCGGCTTTCTCGCTGACATCGTCATGTCCCACATCGGCATTGACCTCAAACACCGCGAACTGGCTGAAAAGTAGCCCGGAAAGGAGGCGGATATGGATTGGCTGTATATTTTGATGCCCATTTCCGGCGTGAGCATTTTCTGGCCCGGCCTGGTTATCCTCGGTTTGGGCGTCGGCATCATCGGTGGCTTCTTCGGTCTGGGCGGCGCCTGGATGGTGACGCCGGGTCTGAATATTCTTGGTTTCCCCATGGCTTTCGCCATCGGCACCGACGTGGCGCAGATGGCCGGTAAATCGCTGATTTCCACCATGCGGCACGGCAAGTTCGGCAACGTGGACTACGCGTTGGGCCTGACCATGCTGATCGGTACCGTTATCGGCGTGGAAATCGGCGCCCAGATGGTCATGTGGCTGGAACGCATCGGTTCCGTGGACAAGGTCGTGCGCTGGCTGTACGTGGTGCTGCTCATCCTGCTGGCCTGGCTGGTCTTCCATGATGTGGCCCTGCGTCGCAAGAAGGAACGCGAAGCCAAGGCTCAGCATCAGGATCTGGACAAGACCGCCGTGGGTCTGGACTGGGCGAGCAAGCTTCAGGCCATCAAGATTCCCCCGGTCGTGCACTTCAAGCATGCCAACATCACCTGCTCGGCCTGGCTGCCCATTATCGTCAGCTTCTTCACCGGCTGGCTGGCCGGCATCCTGGGCATCGGCGGCGGCCTGATCCGCATGCCCGCCCTGGTCTACCTGGTCGGCTGCCCGACCCACCTCGCCGTGGGCACGGACCTCTTTGAAGTGGCCATCTCCGGCCTGTACGGCACGGCCTCCTATGCGTACAAGGGCCGCGTTGAACTGCTGGCCGCCATCATCATGCTCTGCGGCGCTGCCATTGGCGCTCAGATCGGCGTCGTCGCCACCAAGTACGTCAAGGGTTACGGCATCCGCATCGTGTTCGGCCTGGCCGTACTCGGCTGCCTGATGTCCGTTGTGCTCAAGCTCCTCCAGGCTGAATTCCCCGCGTATGCCTGGCTTTTCAGCCCGCTGGCCACTGTTGAAGTGCTGGGCTTCGTGAGCGCCATCTCCATTTACATCACTATCCGGATGGTCCAGGGCGCCAAGGCGGAACTTGCGGCCAAGAAGCAACACGCCGCCGGCAACTAGAAGGAGACAAGCCATGAAAATACGTAGTTTGCTGCTTACGCTGGTGCTGGCCCTCTCCTTTGCTCTCGCGGCCTGCGACTTTGACGGCGGTGTGGAACAGGGCCGTTGCGTGGCCTTTGACCCGGCCGCGAAAACCCTGACCATCGTGGTGGACGTGACCCACGACCAGTTCAATCCCCATTACAGCGGCGGCGTACATACCTACAAGCTGCCCGCCGAAGCCCGCGACATGGGTCCGGTCCCCGCTGTGGGCGGCCGTCTGATGGTCGATCTGGAAAAGTCCTCCCTGCTACTCTATGATCCGGCTTCCAAGAGCGTCAAGGAACTGCCCGTGCAGTTCACGGATGTGGAAAAGAACATTGGCGCCAAGCATCCCAAGGTGGCGGGCAAGACCTTCCCCATCGTGGACAAGGAAAAGGAAAGCGTCACCATTTACTCCAGGCGTCTGGAAGCCCTGATTACCTTCAAGGTGCCCGCGCCCGCGCTGGATCTGCCGCCCTACACCTGGACGGCCGGCGACGAAATGCGCATCGCCTTCCGCAATTCCGACAAGAATCAGGCCATTCGTATCATGAACGTGAGCAAGACCAACATCTTCCAGAAGTAAACCCGGCAATCCGCCGTAATCCGCCGGACGGGGCTTGAACCCCGTCCGGCGGCGCGGCGCGGACGGAGAAAAATATCATGAACAGCTACAAACAATCCCTGTATGTCGTGCTGATCCGCATCGCGGCCAACCTGCTCATGCTGGGGGCGGTGTTCCTGTCCATGTACCGGGCCTCCCAGTGGTCGTCGTGGCCGTCGGAAGCGGTGTTCTGTTTCTGGTTTTTCGGCATCACCGTACCGGTCTGGATCGGGGCCTTCTATCTGACGCGCCTGGTGCGGCGGCGTTTCCCGGCGGAACATGAAAGCCTGATCGACCTGCCTCGCAAGGGCCGCCAACTGGTGCGCTGGCGCGTGCAGGAAGAAGCAGGGGGCAATTGTCTTCTGGCCCGCTGACGCGCGACAGGAGCGCCCCCGGGCATGAGAGCCGGATGCGGCGAAATTTGCAGGCGCGCGGCGTTCCACGCGTCTCGGACTGATGACAAACCCCGCTTTGCGGGGTTTGTGCCGTTGTCGGCTTGTTTTCAAAGAACTCGCCGAACGGGATGCACGAAATCCGCTCACTTACAGCGGGAATAGGTTCCGCCTGTTCGCGGATTATCGGCGCCGCTGACAACGAACAGCGGCAAAAAGCGCGCGAAACACCGCGTGCTTTTTGCTTGTCCCAATGACCGCTTGCCCGTATAAAAGAAGCCATGACTTTACAGTTCAGCACACCTCTCTGGGACGCCTGTCGGCAGACCCGCCAGCGGCAGCGCCTTGTGGGCAAGGTCAGCGCCTTGCTGCTGGCCGTGGCCCTTTTGGGACTTATCGACGGCCTGCTGGCGGGCATGCGCGCCGGTTCTGACCAGGTGGAGATTCTGTCCGGTCAGGCCGTACCTCTTTCCGGCCCGTCGGCACTCAAAAATCCGCTCAACAGCGACGTGCAGGTGCGCTTCACGCCTGAAAACGCGCCTCTGCATTTCAATCTGGAAGGCTTTTTCACCGGTTACTGGTTCGGCAACGGCATGTGGCGCGGCGAAGTGCGGGCCGAACCCCAGGCCGAACCGGGCAGCTACGAATTACGCTTGTCCTTCAAGGGCGCTACGGCGCAGAGTGCGCAGAAGTTCGTTCTCGTGGTCTGGGCCGACGAAGAGGCGCAACGGGCCGGTTCGCTTTCCTGGATTCGCCGCATCACGGGCTGGAATCCCTTTATGCTGGCCGCATGGTGCGCCGGTCTCGGGCTTGTCTGCAGCGCGCTCACCTATCTGCTGGGCCGCCGCTATTTCCGGCTGCTGACACAACTGGGCTGCGGCGAGGTCTTCCGCGTCAGCGCGGAGGGCGCTCCCTGCCATATCTGGTGCCTGGCTTCCGGACCCGGCACGCCCCGCCCCGGAGAAGCCCGCCAGATTCTGGACGCCGCCGGTCAGCCATTGGGCGAGGCGCGTGCGGAAAAGGCGCACAAGGGCGTTCTGGAACTGGTCATGCTGGACGACGTGCCTGTGCTTCCCGGCTGCCTGGTTTGCCTGCGGCCTCCCGTCGTTCCCAAGCCGGAAGCGGACGAGCGCGGCTGACGGGCTCCGCCGCCTTTCATGCCCTTGCCGCCCGTCAGACCATAGGCTATGCTGTAGGGAAGGACATGGCCCATCCCGGGCCGCGTCAAACAAAGGCGGCTTTTTTCATGTCCCAACTCTGTCCCTGCGGCAGCGGCCTGTCCTTTGCCGACTGCTGTGGCCCCTATATTGACGGCGCGGCTTGGCCGGCCGATGCCGAAACCTTGATGCGTTCGCGTTACGCGGCCTATGCGCTGGGGCGCTACGCCTGGTTGGTGGAGAGCACGCATCCTGATTTCCGGGAAGGGCTTTCCGCGGAAAAACTGGCGGAACAGGGTAAGGATGTGCACTGGCTTCGTCTGGAAATGGGGCGGTGCGAGAACGACGCGCCGGTGGGTGAAAACGGCGAGCTATACGATACCGTGGAGTTCCGCGCGTTTTACGAGCTGGACGGCATTCCCCGGCAACTGGGTGAGAAAAGTTTTTTCCGGCGCAAAGACGACAAAATGTATTATGTGGACGGCGTGGCCCTGCGTCCCGCGGCTTACCGGCGGCCCGAACCCAAGCTGGGCCGCAATGATCCCTGTCCCTGCGGCAGCGGCAAAAAGTACAAGAAGTGCTGCGGGGCGGCGGCTGAATAAACATGGCCAGAAGCGGCGCCATAGCGCTCATCCGGCAATTTTGCCTGGAATGCCAAGGGGCGTCCTCCAGATCGGTACGATCCTGTCCGGACGCGCAATGTCCTTTGTGGGTCTGGCGTCTGGCGGCCCTGCCCGGCGAAGCGTCCCCGACCCCGGAGGCGGGCGACGCGGCACGGGCGGCGTTGCGCGCCGTACGGCGGCAGTGCATGAACTGCGCGGGCAACCGGCGCGAAGTGCGGGCCTGCCCGGCGCGGGAGAGCTGCCCGCTCTGGCGCTGCCGTTTCGGCGTGCGCCCGCAAACCTATAAGGCCGTGCGCCGCCGTTTTTTCGCGCCCAAGGCCTTGCGGCTTTTTTAGCGTCATTTTTCATTGCAATCATCCAGCCCCAATGTGCCAAGCGGGAGGTGCGTCATGTCCCATAATCTTGAATGGTCCAGAGCGTATACGGCCCGTCTGCCCGAGACGGCTGCCGCGGCCTGCGCGGCCCGGAGCGAGGAACTGGTGCAACGTCTGGCCCGCGAGGCGGCCGCCGGAGAACTGCCTTTCCTGACCATGCCCTATCGCGCCAAGCTGGAAGTGGAGCTGGCTCCGCTGGTTCCGCGTCTCAAGGCCTACAAGCATATGTTGGTGCTGGGCATCGGCGGCTCGGCCCTGGGCGCGCGCGCCATGCAGCGGGCCTTTGCGCCGGGCCAGGACGGTCCCGGCCACAAGGGCCCCTGGCTCTGGATTGCAGACAATGTCTGCGCCGAACAGTTTGAAGCCCTGCTCGGCAAGCTCAATCCCGCCGAAACCGTGGTGGTCTGCATCAGCAAATCCGGCGGCACCATTGAAACCCTGGCCCAGTATTTTCTGGTGCGTGACTGGCTCAAGGCCGCGCTGGGAGAATGCTGGCAGGAACAGATGATTGTGGTCACCGACGAGCACAAGGGCTATCTGCGCGAGGAAGCCGCGCGTTACGGCCTCACGGCCCTGGAAGTGCCGGATTATCTGGGCGGGCGCTATTCCGCCCTGTCCGCCGTGGGCCTGCTGCCCGCCGCTTTTCTGGGCATCGACTGGCAGGCTCTGCTGGACGGCGCGGCCGACGTGGCCCGTCCCCTGGTGGAACATCCCGACAGTCTCGGGCAGCATCCGTCCTTCGCGCTGGCCTGCTGGGCCAAAGCCCTGGAGGATCATGGCTACAGCCAGTTGATTTTTTTCTGTTACATTCCGCAGTGGGCCACCTACGGTCCCTGGTTCGGCCAGCTCTGGGCCGAAAGTCTGGGCAAGGACGGCCAGGGCAGCATGCCCGTGCCGGCCACCGGAGTGACGGACCAGCATTCCATCAACCAGATGTTTCTGGACGGTCGGCGGGACAAGGGCTGCCTCTTCCTGACCAGTCGGAACCAGCCTCAGGGCCGCAATTTCGGCATGGACGTGCCTGAACAATGGGCCTGGCTGCGCGCCAAGCCTTTCGGCAGCCTGCTGGAGGCCGAGGCGCTGGGCACGCGCATGGCCCTGTGCAAGAGCGGCGTGCCGCTGGTGCATATCGAGATGAGCGACACCGGGCCCCGCGCCGCCGGTTCGCTGATGATGCTGCTGGAAGCCGCCACATTGTTCACCGGCTGGCTCATGGGCATCAATCCTCTGGATCAACCGGCCGTGGAGTTGGGCAAGCGTCTGGCCAACGCCCGCTTGGGCGCGGGCGGCTACCCGCAGGAAGAAGCGGATCTGGCCGCCTATCTGGCTGTGCCGCAACGGACACAGGGCTTTTAGAGCAATTTCGCTTTGAAATTTCTCTGGCGGTTGCGGGAGCAGCCGCCGCGCAATTTATTTGCGCTGTTAAGCGACGAAGCGGGCGTCTTTAAGCATTACGAATGTACATTCTTAACATTAATCTGCTGTAGATACCCAGTCGTAAGGAAACCCCGCGCTTTTTTCGCGGCAGGCAGGGGCGCATGGACATGACCAGAGAAGATGGTGAGGCGATTGCTCCAGACGCCTTTTGCATTCGTCCGGCCGAGGAGCGCGACCGCGCCGCCATTGAGAATATCGCCCAAAGCGCCTATGCCGTGTATCTGGAGCGGATGGACATCAAACCCTTTCCCATGATTGACGACTACGGCGTCCATATCCGCAACGGCAATATTCTGGTGCTGGAGGCTGCGGGCAGGGTCGAGGGCTATGTGGTCCTGCTCCCGCGGGACAAAGATACGCTCCTTCTGGACAATATCGCGGTTCGCCCCGGCTCTCGGGGCACAGGCTACGGCCGGGCGCTGGCCGGCTGCGCCGAAGAAAAGGCCCGCAGTCTCGGCTGCCGGCGTATTCAGCTCTACACCAACGAGGTCATGACGGAGAATTTGGCCTGGTATCCACGGTTGGGCTATACTGAAAGTCACAGATGCGTGGAGAAGGGCTACCGCCGCGTTTACTTCGTGAAGACGCTTTTATGAGTACGCTTTCTTTTTTACAGCTTTGAAAACGCTCTGAAATGTATCCTGAGGCTCTGAACGGCCTTCAGGCTTGGGTATTGCAATGGAGAATTGTTCCAAGAGGCGCGCATGAGCCAGTCAAACCCCGCGGTGCCGGAAAACTGCGACTGCCGTCGGCAGGACGCGCCCGTGGAAAGCGCCCTGCCCCTGAGCTATGCCCGCACGCTGTCCTGGCTGTCGCTGGTAGTCATTCTGCTGACCAGTCTCGGACTGTCGTTTTTTATTTCCAATTCGGCGCGCGAAACCCTGCTGACCCGTCAGGAGGATTTCGCGCGACTGCTGGTGGAAAACCTCAACAGCCAGATTTTCCGGCGTTTCGCCCTGCCCACCATTCTGGCCAACGGGCGCATCGCCCTGCGCCAGCCCGCCCAGTACGAACGGCTGGATCAGGTGGTGCAGTCCGTGATCCACGGGCTGCCCGTGGAGCGGCTGCGCATCTATGATTTTTCGCGTCTTGTGGCGTATTCCACCAAGAAGGAAGACTTGGGCCGGGCCGGTCTGTCGCCGCCCAATCTGGACGACGTGCTGCACGGCGCGGCCCCCAAGTCCGAGATCATTTCCAGCATACCGGCCTGGCAGGCTCCCTTCCGGGTGCCGCTGCGCGAGGGCACCTTTGTGCTGCGCGTGCTTTACCCCCTGCGCGGCGAAACCCTGCGGCCCGGCGAGCAGGCTCCGGTCATGGGCGCGCTGGAGCTGACCCAGGACATTACCGGCGACTATGAGCAGGTGCTGGCGTTTCAGGGCATCATTGTGGTCATGTGCCTGCTGTCCTCGGTAGTCATGTTCGGCCTGCTGCTGATGCTCATCCACCGCGCCGAGCGGATCCTGGCCGAGCGTATGCACAAAAACCGTCTGCTGGAAAACGAGCTGCACAGCAATGAAAAGCTCGCCGGCATGGGGCGGGTGGTGGCCAGCATCGCCCATGAGATCCGCAATCCTCTAGGCATCATCCGCTCCAGCGCCGAACTGCTCCAGCGCCGTACGGACAAGGCCGACGCGGGCACCTCGCGTATTCTGGGCGCCATTTACGACGAGTCCGTGCGTCTTTCCCAGACGGTCAACGATTTTCTGGACTACGCCCGGCCGCGCCAGCCCCGCCAGAGCCTGGTGGACGTGAACTTGGTGCTGGATCAGGTGATGGCTTTCCTGGAAGGGGAGCTGGGCCGCCACGGCGTGGCTGTGGAGCGTGAAGTCGAGCCCGGCCTGTTTGTGCGTGGGGACAAGGATTTGCTGTACCGGGCCTTTTACAATATTCTGGTCAACGGCCAGCAGGCCATGGACGGGCCGGGTATCGTGCGGATTCGCGGCGGTCTGGAGCCGGACCAGGGAAACGGGCCGGGCCGCGTACGCCTGGAATTTCTGGATTCCGGGCCGGGTTTCGATCCTGCCACCCTGCCCAGTCTGCTGGATCCCTTTTTTACCACCAAGGACGGCGGCACGGGCCTCGGCCTGCCCATCGTCCAGTCGATCATCGCCAGCCACGGCGGTCAGATCGAACTTGAAAACGGCCCCGAAGGCGGGGCGCTGGTGCGGGTACTTTTGCCCGCCGCCGACCTGAAAGCGCCCGAGGTTCAAGATGAGTGAAAAATCGCATATTCTGGTCCTGGACGACGAAAAAAACTATCTTCTGGTTCTTCAGACCCTGCTGGAAGACGAGGGCTATACGGTCACGGCCATCAGCGACCCGGAAACCGCGCTGGCGTTTTTGGACGAGAGCGAGGTGGACGTGGTGGTGACGGACATGAAGATGCCCAAGGTCAGCGGTCGGGAGGTGCTGCAACGGGTCAAGAAGTCCTGGCCGTATATTCCGGTGCTGATCATGACGGCCTTCGGCTCCATTGAAAGCGCCGTGGAGGTGATGAAATACGGGGCCTTTGACTACATCACCAAGCCCTTTTCCAATGATGAACTGCTGCTCTCCATCCACAACGCCACGGAGCTCGCCCGTGCCCACCGCCAGTACCGCCTGTTGCAGGAGGTCATGGAAGAGCGCTACGGCGTGCACAAGATCGTGGGCCGCAGTCGGGCCATCCGCGACGTGCTGGTCATGGTGGACCGCGCCGCGCCCAGCCGCTCCACGGTGCTGATCACCGGCGAGTCGGGTACCGGCAAGGAGCTGGTGGCCCGCGCCATCCATTACACCAGTCCGCGCAAGGACAAGCCCTTTGTGTCCGTGAACTGCATGGCCCTGAATCCCGGCGTGCTGGAAAGCGAGTTGTTCGGCCATGAAAAAGGATCCTTCACCGGCGCGGTGGCCATGCGGCGCGGTCGCTTCGAGCAGGCCGACGGCGGCACGCTTTTTCTGGACGAAATCGCCGAACTGACGCCCGATCTCCAGGTCAAACTGCTGCGCGTGCTGCAGGAACGCCGCTTCGAGCGCGTGGGCGGCGGCGAGGAAATTGAGGTGGACATCCGCGTGGTGGCGGCCACCAACAAGGATCTGGCGGCCATGGTGGAGAAGGGCGCCTTTCGCGACGACCTCTATTACCGCCTGAACGTGGTCCAGATTCCCCTGCCGCCCCTGCGCGAACGGCGGGAGGACATCCCCTTGCTGGTGGCCCATTTCGTGGAAAAGGTCATCGCGGACAACAACATGCCTTCCAAGACCTTCAGCACCGAGGCCCTCAATTATCTCACCGGCTACGAGTGGCCGGGCAACATCCGCCAGCTGGAAAACGTGGTGGAAAGCTGTCTGGTGCTGGTGCCGGGTTCGGTCATTGAGGTGGACAACCTTCCGGCGGAAATCCGCGACGAGGAATCCCAGTTTAAAAGCGCCGTGGATCTGCTGCCCGTGCAGCTGGATCTGGCCGACACCCTGGAAAAGATCGAGGCCGCCCTGATCCGCCGGGCGCTGGTGCGTGCCGATCTGGTGCAGGTCAAGGCGGCGGAGTACCTGGGCATTTCCAAGAGCCTGCTTCAGTACAAGCTGAAAAAGTATGGCATTACCGGGCATTAGAGTAATTTATTTGCGCTGTTAAGCGCCGGAGTGGGCGTCTTCAAACTTTAAGGATATATATTCTTAAAGTTAATCTGTTCTCAGAAACAGCTCCTAGAATCGAATAGTTTCCGAAAGCGTGCCGCCCGTTGGGCCACTCCGTCCTGACGGATGGAGCGGCCCAACGGGCGGTTTTGTTTTTCGGACGGCCCGCGCGCGGGACGATAGCGAAAAAACGTTTTCCCCCTTGCGACGGGCTCCATTTTGGCATAGTCTTCATATATGCTTGAAAACACATATTGAGGCGAAAGCGTGCGGACGAGCGACGGCAATCGTACGGCCGTCGCTGTTTTGGAGGTTTTTCAGCTCCAACAAGGAGAGGCCTTATGCAGTGCTCACGTCGGAAATTTTTGAAACTCGCGGGCATGGGGACCTTGTGCCTCAGCCTCGGGCAACTGGGCTTCAATCTGGAGGATGCCCTGGCCTACTCCAGATCGCTCAAGATTGAAGGCGCCAAAGAAGTGGTGACTATCTGTCCGTTCTGCGCGGTCTGCTGTCAGGTCATCGCCTATGTGCGCGACGGCAAGCTCGTCTCCACGGAAGGCGATCCGGACTTTCCGGTGAACGAGGGCGCGCTCTGCGCCAAGGGCGCGGCCCTGTACAGCATGTACACCAACGACCGCCGGCTGAAAAAACCTTTGTACCGCGCCCCACACAGCGACACCTGGGAAGAGAAGGACTGGGACTGGACGCTGGACCAGATTGCCCGGCGCGTCAAGGACGCCCGCGACAAAGATATGGTTCTGAAAAACGCGGAAGGCCGGACGGTCAACCGTCTGGAGAGCATTTTCATGATGGGCACCTCGCACGCCTCCAACGAGGAATGCGCGGTCATCCATCAAGCCATGCGCGGCCTGGGTGTTGTCCATATGGACCACCAGGCCCGGGTCTGACACAGCCCCACTGTTGCGGCTCTGGCAGAGTCGTTCGGACGCGGTGCTATGACCAACCACTGGATCGACATCAAGAATGCCGATGCGGTGCTTATTATCGGCAGCAATGCCGCGGAACATCATCCCGTCGCCTTCAAGTGGATCATGCGGGCCAAGGACAAGGGCGCGGTTCTCATGCATGTGGACCCGAAGTTCTCGCGCACTTCGGCCCGTTGCGATTTCCATGTGCCCTTGCGTTCCGGCACGGACATCGCCTTCCTCGGCGGCATGGTCAATTATATCCTGCAGTCGGAGAGCTATTTTAAAGATTACGTCCTCAATTATACCAACGCCGCCTTTGTGGTGGGCAAGGACTATGCCTTTGAGGACGGACTGTTCAGCGGGTATGACCCCAAAACCCGCAGCTACGACCGGAGCAAATGGGCGTTCGAGAAAGGCCCTGACGGCGCGCCGTTGCGCGACGTCAGCCTGCGGAACGAACGCTGCGTCTTCAATCTGATGAAGCGGCACTATTCCCGTTACAGTCTGAAAAATGTCTCGGACGTGACCGGCGTTTCGGAGAAAAATTTGCTGCGGGTTTATGAGGCCTTCTGCGCCACGGGCAAACCGGACAAGGCGGGCACCATTCTCTATGCCCTGGGCTGGACCCAACATACGGTGGGCGTGCAGAATATTCGCTGCTCCACCCTGGTGCAGTTGCTGCTGGGCAACATCGGCGTGGCGGGCGGCGGCATCAACGCCCTGCGCGGCGAGCCCAATGTGCAGGGTTCCACCGACCATGCGCTGATGTACCACATCCTGCCGGGCTACATCGCCCTGCCACAGGACCAGTGGCAGACCCTGGCGGAATTCAACAAGGCCAACACGCCGGTGACCGCGCTGAAAAACAGCGCCAACTGGTGGGGTAACCGGCCCAAGTATATGGTCAGCCTGCTCAAGGGCTGGTTCGGCGACGCGGCCACGCCGGAAAACGACTTCTGCTACGACCTGCTGCCCAAGGGCGACAAGGGCGTCGATTATTCCTACATGTACACCATGGACAAGATGTTCCACGGCGAAATGAAGGGCGGCTTCATTTTCGGCGTGAATCCCATGAACAGCTTCCCCAACACCAACAAGATGCGCGCCGCGCTGGACAACCTGGACTGGCTGGTCTGCTCGGAGTTGCACCATTCGGAAACCACGGACAACTGGCGCCGTCCCGGTGTGGACCCCAAGGAAAAGAAGACCGAGGTCTTTCTGCTGCCTTCGGCCCACCGCGTGGAAAAGGCGGGCACCATCAGCAACAGCGGACGCTGGCTGCTGTGGTTCGACAAGGCCGTGGAACCCGGCGGCGAGGCCCGCAGCTTCGCGGACATCTTCGTGCCTCTGGTCAACAGACTGCGCGCGCTTTACAAGGCCGAGGGCGGCGCGTTCCCTGACCCTCTGCTCAAGCTGAACTGGCCGGAAAGCTTTGACGCCGAGGAGTGGACCCGCCGCATCAACGGTCTGTTCTGGGCCGACAGCAAGGTCGGCGGCAAAACCTATAAGCGCGGCCAGCTGGTCCCGGCTTTCGGCCAGTTGAAGGAGGACGGTTCCACATCCTCGCTGAACTGGCTGTATTGCGGCAGCTTCACGGAAGAGGAGGGCAACAAGTCCAAACGCCGCGACCCCAGCCAGACGCCCATGCAGGCCGCCATCGGCCTGTATCCCAACTGGTCGTGGTGCTGGCCGGTGAACCGGCGTATCCTGTACAATCGCGCTTCAGTGGACGTGAACGGGAAGCCCCTGAACCCCGCCAAGGCCGTCATCGCCTGGGAGAACGGCAAATGGGTGGGCGACGTGCCCGACGGGCCGTGGCCCCCGCAGGCCGATACGGAAAAGGGCAAGCTGGCCTTCATCATGAATACCGACGGCTATGCCCAGTTATACGGCACGGGCCGTCTGGACGGCCCTTTCCCCGAGCACTACGAACCGGCGGAAACGCCTCTGGCCCGCCATCCCTTCTCCGGGCAGCTGAGCAGCCCGGTGTACAAGTTCCACGACTCGGAAATGGACAAGTTCGCCAAGGCGGCCGACCCGCGCTATCCCATCGTGCTGACGACCTACAGTCTGACCGAGCACTGGTGCGGCGGCGGCGAGACGCGCAATGTGCCGAACCTCCTGGAAGCCGAGCCACAGCTCTATATTGAAATGAGCCATGAGCTGGCCAAGGAGAAGGGCATCGCCAACGGCGACGGCGTCATTATCGAAAGCGCGCGCGGGCGCGTGGAGGCCATCGCCATGGTCACAGTGCGCATCCGGCCGTTCACCGTTATGGGCAAAACCGTCCATCTGGTGGGCATGCCCTTCGCCTTCGGCTGGACCACGCCCAAATGCGGCGACGCCACCAACCGCCTGACCGTGACGGCCTATGATCCGAACACGACCATCCCTGAGGCCAAGGCCTGTTGCGTGAACGTGCGCAAGGCCGACAAGCTGACAGAAATAGCCTGACCGGACGGGCGCGTCCGCAGGGGCGCGCCCACGCAAGGAGCATTGCTATGCCGAAAACCTTTTTGATCGACACCACGCGGTGCACGGCATGTCGCGGCTGCCAGCTGGCCTGCAAGGAATGGCACGATCTTCCGGCCAACGCCACAAAGCAGCGCGGCACACACCAGAATCCCCCGGATCTCAACCCCAACAACTATAAAATAGTGCGTTTCCACGAGCATCTCAACGCGGCGGGCGACGTGGTCTGGAATTTCTTTCCGGATCAGTGCCGTCATTGCCTGTCGCCCGTGTGCGTGGACGTGGCGGACATGACCGTGCCCGGCGCGCTGGTCAAGGACGCCAAAACCGGTGCGGTGCTGGCCACGGAAAAAAGCGCCAAACTCAGCGCCGAGGATGCGCGCGCCGTCACCGAGGCCTGCCCGTACAATATCCCGCGCTATGACGCCGCGACCAGGCGCATCGCCAAGTGCGACATGTGCATTGACCGGCTGGAGGCCGGGCTGCCGCCCATCTGCGTCAAAACCTGTCCCACCGGGGCCATGGTCTTTGACGAGCGCGAGGCTCTGCTGGCCGTGGCGCAACAGCGTCTGGCCGTCGCCAAAGAGCGCTTTCCCAAGGCGCACCTTGTGGATGCGGAAGACGTGAGTGTCATTTATCTGTTGGCGGAAGAAAAGGAATACTATCACGAAAACGCCGCCTTCATATAGAGCGGAACCACACGGCGCGCGGAACAAGTCCGCGCGCCGTGTTCACTTTTCGGACGGAGGCGCGTCCTCCGCGCAATGGGGAGCGGACATGGTCCTATCTTGTCAGAGCGTGGCGCAAACCCTGGCGGACGTCGTTACGCGCCGTCCTGTGTTGGAACCTGTGTTGCGTGCTTTTGAAGACCTGCTGGCAGACCGTTCGGCTCTGGCCGGCGAACTGACGGCGGCATGGACAAATCCGGCGGCCGCCGGAGGACCGTGCCCGCCGGAATGGCAGACAGAGCGGGCCGCGCGGGGCTTGAGCCTGCTGGCGGGCGCTCCCCTGACGGGATTGTGCATCAGCGTGCGCACGGCCGCAGAAAGGCTGCTGCCCCTGCTTTGCGCCCAAGAAAGCCTGGCCTCTCAGAGAACCGCGCTGGAGGCTTTTTTTCTGGCTCCGCCGGTATTGGGGCCGGATTCTGAGCCGGACCGGCGCGACGCCCTGGCCCGGGCTATGCTGAGCGGCGATGCCCCGGCGTTCCGGAATCTCGCGGATGAGGCCGGTCTGGTCCCGGAACTACTGGAATTCGCAGCGGAATTTATTCTTTCACCGCCCCTGCGTGCCCTGGCCGCGCGTGCCGTCCAAACCGGACAGGTTGAGCGGGAAGAACGGAACGCCGCGCCCTGGGACGAAGAGGGCGCGTGGCGGCAGGGCTATTGCCCGGTCTGCGGCTCTTTCCCGGTTATCGGCTGGCTGGACAAACCGTTTTTTGAAGAGAAAAACGCCTTTCTTTCCGGCGGCGGCGGAAAAAAGCATCTCTACTGTTCGCTGTGCGGCACAAACTGGAAATTCCGGCGGGGCGCCTGCCCCTCCTGCGGGAAGGACGGCAACGGCGTCATGGAAATTCTGCGCGAAAGCGGGGCGGCCCGGGGAGAGCGCCTGGACTGGTGCACCAGCTGCAAAACCTACTGCCCCACGCTCGACCTGCGCGAGAACGACGCGATTCCGGACATGGACGCCATGGCCCTGGGCATGCTACACTTGGACATGGTCGCGGCGCGCAAAGGGTTGGGCCCGCTCAAAGCTTCCTTCTGGAATCTTTTTTAACAGGAGCGTCTTCATGAGATATTTCGTTGTTGCCCTGTTCGTGCTTTCCCTGCTGTGCGCCGTGCAGGCGCAGGCCCAGGAGACACGGGGAAATCTGAACACTATCAAGAAACCCATTGAACTCAATGACGGCACCTCCAAGCGCATGTACGTCATGTTCAGGCATTCCTCGCACAAGGATGTCAAATGCCGCACCTGCCACCATGAAGGGCTGCCGGGAAACCGCTACGCCTCCTGTACCAACGAGGACTGCCATTCCATCAAGGGCGCGCGCGAACGCGATCCCATGAGCCTGTTCATGGCCTACCATTCCCCGGATACGGACCGTTCCTGTTACGGCTGTCACCGAAAACTGGCAGGCAAATATCCCAATTTCAAAGGCTGCCGTCCCTGCCACATGAGCCCGCAGGCCCGCGCGGCCGCTGCCTCAGAGGCCAAATAAGCTGAAAGCGCGCGCCAGACGGATGACAAATCCCGCTTCGCGCGGTTTGCGCCGCTAACGGCGGCAGAGCAGCCGAGCGGAAAGACACGAAAAGCTGTCGCTGCTCTGCGCCAAGGGAAATGCCCCTTCGGAGCGCCTTTGGCCAACTGGAGCGAATTAACTTTAAGATTATACATGAGCGGGACACGATGTTCTAACCCATAAGTTTCACGTCTCCGCCGGAGCTGCACGCCGCGAGTGAATTGCGGCTACTCCGGCGTCGCGGCGCCTTCAGCCGTTCGAGCGAAGCGAGTTACGGATGAAGAGAGCAGAGATGAGTCTCACTTTGCTCGACTCTGTGAGCAATTTTAAAGTAAACTTGCTCTAACAGCGCAGCATAGCTGCGACCTGCTCCCTATTTTCGAGGCTGTCGCCAAAGTCGGCAGCCTCAGGCGCGAAAAAGCCCCGGCATATCCGCGGGATAACGGTTATGCCGGGGCTACGCGGCGAGGGAAGCTCCAACCTCAGCTCGACCACGCCGACATTGAACCGCACGGCGGTTTAATGTCGTTATCT
>OJIY01000275.1_pt1 | contig 20150 bp, 20 predicted proteins | sample 1596061 | NCBI WGS metagenome assembly OJIY01 (sample SAMEA4350111, study PRJEB24818) | metagenome | biome: human; feature: gut; material: faeces | place: Denmark | collected 2013-09
CGTCAGATCTGAAAAATATAATAACATATTGTAAATATTATAAATTGACAATTTCAACATCCGAACTTTTCAGCGGGCTGCCCAGAAAGAGGCTGCCTGTGCGGGCAAAACGGTTCCGGTTGTCCGTGGTCATAAAACGGCGGACGCCCGTGGGCCCGTCCGCGCGCAGCAGGCCCAGACGCGCCAGTTCTTCGCCCACGCTTTCGGCCGTGGTGGCCGCCGAATCCACAATACGCACCTGCGGGCCCACCACGTTTTGCAGGGCGGCCTGCAGCAGGGGAAAATGCGTGCAGCCCAGCAGCAGGGTGTCCGGGCGCGGCGCGGTGACCGCCGGAGTGAACAGGTCTTCCAGGTAGCGTCTGGCAATGCCCTCCACCAGGGGACCGTCCATCCAGCCTTCTTCGGCCATGGGCACAAAGAGAGTGCAGGCCCGCCCCTGCACATGGGCCTCGGGCCGGATGCTGGCGATGGCCCGCTGATACGCGCCATCGGTGATGGTGGCCTCGGTGGCGATAACCACGATTTCACCGTTGCGGCTGGTGCGGGCCGCGGCCTGCGCGCCGGGTTCCACCACGCCCAGAACCGGCAGGGGCGCGAAATGCTCGCGCAAGGCGGGCAGGGCCGCCGCCGTGGCCGTATTGCAGGCCACCACCAGCATTTTCGCCCCGTTATCCACCAGTTTTTGAGCGGCCCGCAAGGTATAACGGATGATGGTGTCGCGGCCCTTGGTGCCGTAGGGCAGCCGGGCCGTATCGCCCAGATAGAGCAGGTCCTCGGCGGGCAGACGCGCGGCCAGGGCCTTGAGCACGGTAAGACCGCCCACGCCTGAGTCGAACAGGGCCACGGGCAGCAGAGAAGCGTCTTTCATGGTCGTCCTTTACAGCTACAGCGGCGTGCGCGCCGCAAAACTCAGAAAGCTTGGCCCAGATAGCGGGCCGCTGTAAAGAGCAAAATGCCCGCCAGCAGATATTTCAGCACTCTGGCCGGGACGTGCTTCTGGCAGCGCGCGCCCAGGTACATGCCGGCCATGCCCCCCAGGCCCAGCAGAATGCCCAGCCGCCAGTCCGGGGCCACGGCCAGTCCGGGGTACAGGGGGGCCAGCAGGCTGTAAAAGCTGACTCCGGCTACTGAGGTCAGGAAGGTGGCGAAAAGCGACGCCCCGGCCACGGCGTGGACCGGCAGGCCGAAAAAGGAAACCAGAAAGGGAGCCATGATGGCCCCGCCGCCGATGCCGTACACGCCGCCCACCAGACCCACGATCAGGCTGAGCAGCACGATGCCCCGGCAGGAAATGCGGTACTCCTGTTCCTGAAAGCAAAAGGTCAGCAGGCGGCTGTTCCAGGACAGCAGCCGGCATGCGCCGCCGCCGCGCGGCCCGTCCTGCCGGGGCGTCGCGCCGGAGGCGTCCGCCTTCCGCCGCCGCATGACGTCGCGCAGCATTTTGAGCGCCACATACAGCAGCACCAGCCCGGCGAAAATTTTGAAGTGGCGCGGGTCGGGCAGCAGATTGATCCGGATCAGCGCCCCGGCGAACACGCCGGGCAAGGTGCCCAGGGCCACCACCAGGGTCAGCGGCCAGAGCAGACGGCCTTCGCGCCAGTAGCGCCAGACTCCGGCGGGACAGGCCAGCACGTTGAAAAACTGGTTGGTGGCGCTGACGCTGGGATTGGTATAGCCCAGTACGCTCATCTGAAAGGGCAGAAGCAGAAACGCGCCGGAAACCCCGCCCATGGAGGTGAAGAAGGAAACGCCCAGAGCCACGGCAAAGGGAATAAAGGGGGAGCATTCAATGCCCGCGGTGGGAAAATACATGGCCGCCTCCCGTGTGGCTGGGGTGGGTCTGGCCCGGCAGACGCCGGGAAATGCGCGCCGTAATAATCACGGTTTTTATTATAAGCGTGATTATCAGAATTGTCATCCCCGGCCGGGCACGGCGCCCTGCGGCGTCAGGGCATACCGCCGACAGTGGCCTGTTTGCCGGGCGGGGGCAAGCTCCTCCCGCTTTCCGCACATTGCCTGCCGGGGCCGAAACAGCTATATTCGGCGCGCAAGGCCCGCCGTTGCGCGGGCCGCACCGCAACCAAGGAACACACATGCTGGCCATTCTGGATTACAAGGCGGGCAACCAGACGAGCGTGCGCCGCGCTCTGGAACATCTGGGCATTCCCTGTACCGTCACGGCGGACCCGGCGCTGCTGGAAAGCGCGCAGGGCATTATTTTTCCCGGCGTGGGCGCGGCGGGGCAGGCCATGCGCGCCTTGGGCGAGGCCGGGCAGGACGCGGCCCTGCGCCGCGCCGTGGACGTGGGGCAGCCCCTGCTGGGCATCTGTCTGGGCTGTCAGATTCTGCTGGAGCGCAGCGAGGAAAACGACACGCCCACCCTGGGGCTGGCGCCCGGCGTCTGCCGCCGTTTCGAGGACGGCCTGCGGCAGGAGGACGGCAGCCCCGCGCCCGTGCCGCACATGGGCTGGAACAGCCTGCGCGCCGTTGCGCCCTGCCGTCTGCTGGAAGGTGTGGAGCCCACGGCGGAATTTTATTTTGTGCACAGTTATTATGTGGAGCCGGATCCCGCCCTTGTCCTCGCCACCACGGTCTACGGGCGGGAGTTCTGCTCCCTCTACGGGCGCGAGGGCCTCTGGGCCGCCCAGTTCCACCCGGAAAAAAGCGGACGGCCCGGTCTGGCCCTGCTGCGCAATTTTTACGACTACTGCCGGGAGGCGCGCCATGCTCAGTAAACGGGTGATCCCCTGTCTGGACGTGCGCAACGGGCGGCTGACCAAGGGCGTCAAATTCGCGGGCAACGAGGATATCGGCGACCCGGTGGCCAGCGCCCGCCGTTACTATGAGGAAGGGGCCGACGAAATCGTCTTTTACGATATCACGGCCTCGGCCGAGGCGCGCGGCATTTTTCTGGACGTGGTGGAGCGGGTGGCCGAGCAGATTTTCATCCCCTTCAGCGTGGGCGGCGGCATCGCCACTGTGGCGGATATGCGCGCCGTGCTGCTGGCAGGGGCGGAGAAAGTCTCGGTCAACTCGGCGGCGGTGAAGAATCCCCGGATCATCAGCGAGGGCGCGGACGCTTTCGGCTCGCAGGCCATTGTGGTGGGCATGGATGTGCTGGCCGTGCCCGTGAGCGAAGCCGTCCCCTCGGGCTATGAGATCGTGATCCACGGCGGGCGCACACGCATGGGCCTGGACGCTCTGGCCTGGGCCCGGCGCTGTCAGGACCTGGGCGCGGGCGAGCTTTGCGTCAATTCCATCGATGCCGACGGCACCAGGGACGGCTATGAACTCAAGCTGACCCGAGCCATTGCCGACGTCGTGTCCATTCCGGTCATCGCCTCGGGCGGCGCGGGCGAGCCCCGGCATATGTACGAAGCCGTGAGCGCGGGCGGCGCGTCGGCGGCCCTGATCGCCTCCATTGTGCATTACGGGGAATACAGCATCCGCCAGTGCAAAGAATATATGGCCGCTCAGGGCGCCAAGGTCCGACTGACGTGGTAGGCGGTCCGGCCGCGGCCCTGCCCGGCGGGTTCGTCAGGGCGCTGCGCGGTCTGCCGCCGCTGGCCGTGGCCTTTTCCGGCGGTCTGGACAGCCGTTTTCTCTGCCACGCGGCCCGCCTCTGCGGTTGCGACGTGCTGGCCCTGCACGCGCGCGGGCCGCACATCCCGCCGGAGGAAAGCGCGCGGGCCGCGCAGTGGGCCAGAGACAACGGTTTGCCGCTGCTGACGCTGGATTTTGATCCATTGTCTCTGCCGGAAGTGTCGATCAACAGCCGCGAGCGTTGCTACGACTGCAAAAAAGGGCTGATTGCCGCCCTGCGTGGGGTTCTGCGGGAGCGGCGCGCGGGGGAAGGCAGCGACCGTCTGCTCTGCGACGGCAGCAATGCCGACGATCTGCGCGCGTTCCGGCCCGGCCTGCGGGCACTGGCCGAGGCGCGGGTGCGTTCCCCCCTGGCTGAAGCCGGGCTGGGCAAGCCCGCCATCCGCGCGCTGGCCGCGTCCACTGGCCTGGACAGGCCGGAACAGAAGGCCCGGCCCTGTTTGCTGACCCGTCTGGCCTACGGCCTTGCGCCCGACGCCGCCCTGCTGGCGCGGCTGGCACGGGCCGAAGCCGCCCTGGCGCAACTGCCCGCGCCGGATGACGACGCGTCCGCGTTGGGGGACTTCCGCCTGCGGCTCAGGCCCGCGCCTCTGCTCCAGGTCACGCGCCCGCCCGGAGCGTTGCGGCCCTTGGTTGACGAGATTCTGGCCAGGCACGGCTTCGCCCCCTGTGAGATACGCGAGACGAGCGGCGTCAGCGGCTTTTTTGACGCGCCGTAGCGTGGCCCGCCCGGAGGGCCAATGGATTTTCCTTATGCGACTGTCTTGAGCGTAAATGGCCGGGGCTGGACTTTACGGCGGAAAAGGTCTAGAGATTACCCCTTAAACATATGAAATTTGCCGGAGGAACTATCATGGCACATAAAAAAATCGAGCGGAAAAAAGAACTGGACCGTCGCCGTCAACGCCGCGCCGAGCGCCTGAAACAGCGCGTGCGTGAAGCCAAGGCCGCCAAGGCTTAGTCCGCCGCTCCTGCGCCGTCCTGCCCGTTGTCTCAACGACGCGTTGCGGCGCGGGCTTTTCCGGTTCGTGTTTCGCCTGATCCCGCGCTGACAGGGGCGGCCTCTTGACGGACGACGGAAAAGCCGTATCTGGAGTGTGCATATCCGCACGGCGCGCGCCGTGGGCCTTCGCGTCCGGCCCGGAAGGACGCGTCCATCAACAGTAGGCTGCTCCGCTGGCGCGGGACGGTCTTTTAGTGGCGTCATCATGCCTATTTACGAATACCAATGCCCCAAGTGTCAGCGCGTGTTTGAGGAATGGGTCAAGGCGTCGGAAGCGCACGGGCAGGAACCCTGTCCCGAGTGCGGCACGCCCTCGTCCCGGATCATTTCGCAGACGTCCTTTGTGCTCAAGGGCGGCGGCTGGTATGTGAGCGATTACGGCTACCGCAAGGGCATCAGCGAGGACGGCGCCGCCGCTACGTCTTCCGCCCCCGCCGGGGAAGCCAAGTCCGCAGCGGCGGAAGCGCCCAAGGCCGCGTCCGCTCCGGCGGAAAAGAGCGCCCCCGCGGAAAAGCCCGCAGCCAGAGCCACGCCTCCGTCCAAGGCCGTCGCCAAAAGCGCCCCGTCGGCATCATAATCTTCGTTATACGTCCACGAGGAAGCCATGATCGAACGCTACACCCGGCCGGAAATGGGTCGGATCTGGACCCTGGAAAACCGTTACCGGGCCTGGCTCGCGGTGGAAGTGGCCGTGTGCGAGGCCTGGGCCGAACTGGGCCGCATCCCGGCCGAGGCCGTGAAAACGATCCGCGACAAGGCGGACATCGACGTGGAGCGCATCCTGACCATTGAGGAAACCACGCGCCACGACGTCATCGCCTTCTTGACATCGCTGGAGGAAAAGGTGGGGCCCGAGGCCCGCTTTATCCATCTGGGCTGCACCTCTTCGGACATTGTGGACACGGCCAACGCCCTGCTGCTGGTCCAGGCCGGGGAGTTGATCCTCAAGGATCTGCGCGCCCTGCTGCAAACGCTGGAAGGCCTGGCCCGCCGTCACAAGGGCGTGCTCTGCATGGGCCGCACCCACGGCATCCACGCCGAGCCCACCAGCTTTGGCCTGAAGATGGCCGGTTTTCACGCGGAATTCGCGCGCCACCTCAAGCGGGTGGAAGCCGGGCTGGAAAGCGTGCGCGTGGGCAAGATTTCCGGCGCGGTGGGCACCTACGCCTTTCTCTCGCCGGAGCTGGAGCAGAAGGCGCTCGGCCGCCTGGGCCTCAAGGTGGACCCGCACTCCACCCAGATCATCCAGCGCGACCGCTACGCCCACTTCTTCACCTCCCTGGCCGTCATGGCCGGCGGCGTGGAGCGGCTCTGCGTGGAACTGCGACACCTCCAGCGCACGGAAGTGCTGGAAGTGGAGGAGGGCTTCGCCAAGGGCCAGAAGGGGTCCTCGGCCATGCCGCACAAAAAGAATCCCATTTCCGCCGAAAATATGAGTGGTCTGTCGCGCCTGCTGCGCTCCAACGCCCTGGCCGCGCTGGAAGACCAGGCCCTCTGGCATGAGCGCGACATCAGCCATTCCTCGGTGGAGCGGGTGATCATGCCCGATTCCACCATCCTGGCCGACTACGTGCTGACCCGTCTGGCCCGCCTGCTGGAAGGCCTGGTGGTCAAGCCCGAGCGCATGCGCGAGAATATGGAGCGCTCCTTCGGGCTGTATTTCTCGCAGCGCGTGCTCACCGGCCTCATCGCCGCCGGGTTGCCCCGCCAACAGGCGTATGAAGCGGTGCAGCGCCTGGCCATGCAAAGCTGGGAATCGCGCCGTCCCTTCCCCGATCTGGTGCGGGAGGACGCGGACATGCGCGCCCGTCTGGGTGAAGCGGCTCTGGCGGAATTGTTTGATCCCGCTTATTATCTGCAACACGAGGACGCCATTTTCGCGCGCGTCTTCAGCGCCGACGCGGCGGAAAACTGAGCCTGGAGCAATCGCCATGCTGGAACTCAAGCGTCGTCTGGCCCGTCTGCTGGTGGAAAAATCCTACCGGGAGGGGGATTTTGTGCTGGCTTCCGGCCGCAGGAGCGATTACTATTTCGACTGCAGGGTCACGGCCCTGCACGCCGAGGGGGCCTGGCTCATCGGCACGCTGTTCAACGATATGCTGAAAGAGCTGAAGATCAAGGGCGTGGGCGGCATGACCATGGGCGCTGACCCGCTGGTTTCGGCCACCACGGTCATTTCACATGAGCAGGGACGGCCGCTGCACGGGTTGCTGGTGCGCAAGGAGGCCAAGGGCCACGGCACCGGACAGTTTGTGGAGGGGCTCGGCAATTTCAGCTCCGGCGATTCCGTCGCCATGCTGGAGGATGTGGTCACCACCGGCGGTTCACTGCTCAAGGCCTGTGACAGAGTGCGCGCGGCCGGTTTGTCCATTGCCGCTGTCTGCGCCATCCTGGACAGAGAGGAGGGGGGACGTGAAAAGCTGCGGGAAGCGGGCTATGACCTGCTGGCGCTTTTCACCCGCAAGGAGCTGGTTGAACTGGCCCGCTGAAGCCGGAACCGGGTTCCCTTGCAGCGCCGCTGTGGCGGCGTCTCTTCGCACGTCCGCATGCAGGCTTCTGTCGGCGGGCTTGGCGCTGTTCCTGATGGTCATCGTCATCCAGGCCGCTGTCGCGCCCGCGCGGGCCGAGAACTGGCGGGCCAATCTGTATAACGAAGGGCTGCCTTCCCATCTGGTGGCGGTGGATAAGAACCGCCAGACCTTCCTCTTTTTCGAGAAAAAAAGTCCCCTCAAGCTCAAGTATTCCTTTCCCTGCGTCACTGGCCAGCTGGCGGGCGACAAACAGGAGCTCAACGACCTGCGCACGCCCGAGGGCATCTATTTTGTGGAATACAAAATCGCCAGCGGCCTGGATTTCAAGGAATACGGGGGCATCGCCTATACGCTCAATTATCCCAACCCCGTAGACCGGCTGCGCGGCAAGACCGGACACGGCATCTGGATCCACAGCAAGGGCTTTGGTCTGGTGCCCACGCGCGGCTGCGTGGCCATCGGCCTGAAAGAGATCGACACCGTGGGGCCGCAGCTCACGCCCGGCACGGCGGTGGTCCTGGCCGAGCAACTGGACGAGAGCAAGGTTCCCCAGCCGGACAACGGCACGGCGCGCGAGCTGCGCCGCCTGATGCATGCCTGGAGCAACGCCTGGGCCGCGCGCTCGCGCAAGATGTTCGATTACTACGATCCCGATGCCTATTCCAAGGCTACCGAAAGTTTCTCGGCTTTCCGCCAGAACAAGGAGCGCCTGTTCAAGGCGCTGGGCTTCATCAAGATTTACAATCGCGAGATTCACGCCCTGGAAGGGCCGGGTTACTGGGTGACCTGGGCCGAGCAGTTCTACACCGCGTCCAATCTTTCCACCGAAGGCGTGCGCCGTCTGTACTGGCAGCGGGGCAAGGACAAAAAGTTCCGCATTGTGGGCATGGAATGGAGCCCGCGCGATGTGGGCATGCGCGCCGATTTCCAGAAAGGCCGCCTGGTGGCGGCCGCTCTGCCCACGGCTACGGACGCCTCGTCCGAAGCGCCCCTGCCGCCGCGCCTGGACATGCCCGAAGCTCCGGGTGAAAAAACAGCGTCCGGCATTCCCGCCGTTCCGGCGGCTGTGGCTCAGGCTGAAAAGTTGCTGGCCGTCAGCGAACCGTTGGTGCCCCGCAGGGCTCCCGCGCCGCCGCCCGCTGAAGTCAATTGGGGCAGCAGGCCGGGCATGGACGCCGACCGGGAAGCGACTCCGCCGCCGGTCCCTGAGACGCCCGTCACTCCCGCCGCGCCCGTAACGCCCGTCCAGACCGGACAACCCGAAGTTGCGGCTCCGGCCCTTGACGCGCAGCCCGTGCAGCCTGAGGCCTTGTCCCTGACGCCGGAGACGCGCGCCGCCTTGGAGCGGGCCGTGCAAAGCTGGAACACTGCCTTTGCCGCGCGCTCCACGGCGGACATCGCCGCCCTCTACGACAAGGAGCGCTACAACCGCCTGCCCGGCGTGCCGCGCGGGTATTCCTACAACAGCGCGCAACGCGAACTGGAACGGCGCTTCCGCGCCCCTTGGCTGACCCTGATCAGCCGCGCGCCTTCCCTGGAAATTCAGGGGGCCCTGGCCGTGAGTCGTTGCGAGCAGCTCGTGGCGGCGCCCGACGGCGTGGAGCAGGGCGTGCGCACGCTCTGGTGGCACAGAGAGGCGGACGGAAACTTCCGTGTTGTAGGCTCGGAATTCAGGCCCGCCGAACTGGGCCTGGCCGCCAATTATCTGGAGGACGTCAGCAACGCCGTGAGCGCGGACCTGGAAGCCTGGCGCAAGGCCTGGGAGGCCGGCAGCCTGGACGACTACATGGCCTTTTATACTGACGACGCCGTGCAGCAGGGTCGCTGGGGGGCAAAAAATATCCGCCGCCAGAAGGAAAGCCTCTGGGCGCGGACCAAGCCCACTCTGGTGCAGCTTTCCGGCCTTCGCCTGGTCATGGACAAGCGCGGGATCCGCGCTGATATGAATCAGGTCTATGCGGACAGCGCGGGCCATAGCGACCGGGGCACCAAGACGCTTCTGTTGCGCTTTGACGGCAGAAACTGGCGCATCCAGCGCGAGGATTGGGCAGCGCAGACGCCGCAAGGACAGGCCGGGCGGAATGTCGCCGCGCCCCGCCAGAGCGCGCAGAGGGCCATGCCTTGAAATATCAGGAACGGCTCTGCATTATCTTTATGCGGGACAACGGCCCGCGGCGCAGCTTTCGCGTACGCCGTGGGCGCTTTTTTCTGCTCATGGCCTTTTTCGCCTGTCTGCCCCTGGTCTGTGGAGGGCTCGGCTGGCAGGCTTGGCGACTTTGGCAAGAAAACACGGCGCTGCGCGAAAGCGTGTTGCGTTTTGAAAGCGATTATCAGACGGCCCAGGCCACAGCCGAGCGCCTGGAAAATCTGGAGGAATTGCTGCGTGAGGAAGGGGTGCAGGGCCGGGAACTGGTCCTGCGCAAGCTGGCCAGCGCTGAACAGGCGGAAACGCCTCCCCCTGCCGCCGGCGGCGAAACCGCCCCGGTTCCGGCCCCCGAAGGCGCGGCGGCCATGGGCGAAGGCCCTGGCCACGAGGAATTTCCGGCCATCGATACGGGCTATGTGAAGGTGGGCAACGTACAGGCCCGCGCACTGCGCGGCAGCAAGCTGCGTATCGCCCTGGACCTGCGCAATACGGACAATCAGAAGTTGGCTTCCGGCACGGTGCAGGCCGCTCTGGTAACGGCGGACGGTCAGAAGCGTCCGCTTTCCTTTGACCCGGACGGCGTGGGCGATTTTCGCATCAGCCGCTTCAAACGCTCGGTTATGGTGGCCCGTCTGCCAGAACATCTGAGTATGGTCAATGCCCAGATCATCCTGGAAGTCAAAAGTCAGGATCAGAGCGTGGTGTATCGCAATATTTTCGCCGTGGAGCACTAGAGGTAATGTTCCAATAGGTTTTCACCTTCTCCCTCGGTCGGTTCTGGTAGGGTGGTAACTCCAGCGGGTGAACAATCTATTGGAACATTACCTCTAGGGGCTGTTTCCAACTTTTGCCCCCTGGCTGTGTCAGGCTCGCCCCGCGCGACGGCCGAACCTGGACGGAGAAGGGACATCCCGATCCGGAGCGCCTCCGGCTTTTCCCGGCATCTTCCCCGCCATGTGCGCCGCGCAAACCCCCGCATTTCATTCCTGATACTCCCCGCAAGACCCCGCCGGAATTTTTCCCCGGCGCGGGCTTTCATCCGCATGGGGCGCGGCCCGCGCCGCTTGCGGCCCGTCGTCCTCTCCATTGATCGAACATTCAATTAAAAAAACAACTTGCCATATTTCTTTTTTGCGGTGTAGCGTGAGGAGTATTCCATAAAAATGCGTGATGCGGGCGTTCTCTGTGGGGACGCCGCCGGCCCGCGGACCGGCGCTGGAATTCTGAACAAGCGGAGGTGGCGATGCAAGCAGTGTATGATTTTCTGCAAGCGGTCAGCAATGTGGTATGGGGCCCGATCATGTTGGTTATGCTGGTGGGCACGGGCCTGTACCTGACCATCGGATTGCGTTTTTTCTCCTTCCGTAACTGGATCCGGGCCTACCAGTGCCTGTGGCAAGGCCGCAAGCACCAGTCCGAACACGGTGAAGTCTCCCCCTGGAATGCTCTGATGACCGCCCTGGCGGCGGACATCGGCACCGGCAACATCGTGGGCGTGGCCACGGCCATCGCCTTGGGCGGGCCGGGCGCGCTGTTCTGGATGTGGGTGACTGCCCTGGTGGGCATGATGACCAAATTTTCGGAAGTGCTGCTCTCCGTGCACTTCCGTGAAAAAACCCCCGCCGGCAACTGGGTGGGCGGTGCCATGTACTTCATCAAGAACGGTCTGGGCAAAAACTGGACCTGGCTGGCCACGGCTTTCGCCTTGTTCGGCATGATCGCCTGCTTCGGCATCGGGGCCATGGTTCAGGCCAACGCCATCAGCGTGAACCTGACCAAAGCGTGCAGCGTGCCGGGCTGGGTCACGGCCCTGGGCCTGCTCTTCTTCGCGGGCATCGTGCTGGTGGGCGGCGTCAAGCGCGTGGGCGCCGTGGCCGGCAAGCTGGTACCTTTCATGGCCGCGCTGTATGTCATCATGTGCCTGATCATCATCTTCATGCACATCGACCGGGTGCCCTCCGTGTTCTGGTGGGTGGTTTCCGACGCATTCACGCCCACGGCGGCCCAAGGCGGCTTTGTGGGCGCTTCGGTGATGATGGCCATCCGCATGGGCATGGCCCGCGGCGTCTTCTCCAATGAGGCCGGTCTCGGCTCCGCGCCCATGGCCCACGCCGCCTCGACCGCCGAATCCCCACTGGTGCAGGCTTCCATCGGCATGCTGGACGTGTTCATCGACACCATCATCGTCTGCAGCATGACCGGTTTTGTGATCCTGGTTTCCCTGGACCCCGCCGGTCAGCCCCTCTGGAGTTCCGGCATGAGCGGCGGTGTGCTCACCGCGTCGGCCTTCCAGCACAATCTGCCCGGCTTCGGTGAATACGGCGTGACCTTCTGCCTCACGCTCTTCGCCTTCACCACCGCCCTGGGCTGGTGCGTCTACGGCGAACGCTGCGTCATCTACCTCTTTGGCGACAAGGCCCAGAAGCCCTTCCGGGTCATCTATGTCTGCGTTGTGGCCCTGGGCGCCGTGCTGGCTCTGGATCTGGTCTGGTTGCTGGCGGACATCGGCAACGCCCTGATGGCCTTCCCCAACATCATCGGCATTCTCCTGCTCAGCCCCACACTGTTCAAGATTGTGCGCGAGGAGGTCAAGAAGGACCCGCGCTTCGTTCTGTAGCTTCAATTTACGATAATACGCAATGGCGGTCGCGAGGCCGCCATGCTTGCGTGGGCAGTGCGTCCGGACATTGAGAGATGTCCGGACGCACGTGTTTTTCATCTGTACAAAAAAATAAAACTTCTTCTATTAAAAATAAAAACGCTTTGTTACAGAAAAAAGGGAAAAATTGCCTATGGATATTTCCTAAAAAATGTTTACTGTCATCGCAATCCGGCAAATTTTTTATATTATACAATTTTTATCACAGCGTTTGCGATGGCCTGTAAAAAGCTTGATTCCACCGGCACGGTCAGCGGAATTTTTTCCAGAAGCCTCTGGCTGGTGTTCGCCGCGTTCGTCTGCATCAGTCTCGGCAGTACGCTCTACGCCGGATATCTCTTCATCAAAACCACAGCCGAGGATTCCACCAAGGCGCTGGCCGGGGATCTTACATCCCGGCTTGAGGCGACCTACAATCTGCTTGAGGGCATGAGCAAACAGCCTCTGATCCAGGATACCGCCGTTTCCGTTCTGGACCGCGCCATGAGCATGAAGCCCTACGCCGAGGCCTTCAAGTTCTGGATGATCGGCGTGGTGGACCCGGACGGCACCATTTCCAGCACGTTGCGGCCCAAAGTCGCCAAGCTGAAGCGCGACTATATCCCCCGGATCATGCGAACCGGCAAACGGGAGCTCAGCGACCCCTTCCCGGCCGGGGCCACGGGCGACATGAATTTCACCCAGTTCATGCCGGTCAAGAAAGACGGCAAAGTCGTCAGCATCTGTTTCGTCACCACCCCGCTGGCGCACATGAGCCAGTTGCCGCCGTTCCGCACCCGTTCCGAATACGGCTATTCCCTTCTGGTGGACAGCCGCCGCGCGATCATCGCGCACCCGGACGCCGACAAGCTGATGGTGGATATAAAAAATCTGGTCGACAAGGAAACCTTTTTGCTCGGCAGCCGTCGGGAACAGTTCCTCGACGATATCGAAAAGCAGCGCAGCGGCAGTTTCATCTGCTTTTTTGAGGGGCGGTTGACCTTCACCGTTTTCAGCCATGTGGCCGACAGCAAATGGACGCTCATTCACCGCGTGCCGATGCTGCCCACCATGCGTCCCATACTGTGGAGTTTCGGCGTGCAGACGCTGCTCTACGCCCTGTTTTTTCTGCTCTTCCAGCGCTATGGGCGCAAGGCTTTTTCGCCGGTGGACAACATCTTCCACCATGTGGCCGATCTGGACAAAAGCGTGCGCGGCTCCAATGAATTTTCCGTGGAGAAGGTCAGCGGCCTTATCGAAATTTCCCGGCGCGGCCTGTTCGACACGCTCACCAACCTGCCCACCCGCCATCTTTTTTACCAGAAAGTCGGCGAAGTTCTCAAAAAGTCGCCCGGTCAGCGGCATGCCGTCTTCTTTTTCGATATGGACAGGCTGAAGCCCATCAACGACAACCTGGGGCATGACGCCGGGGATATGGCCCTGCGGGAGTTCGCGGACAAGCTCAGGGAATTTGCGGACAAGCGGAACGCTCTGGCCTGCCGCTACGGCGGGGATGAATTCGTGCTCTTCGCGCCTGTGCGGGACGACGCCGACATTGAGGCGCTTGCCTGTGAACTGAGCAAAACACAGCGGGGCAGCGTGGAAGGCAATGGCAAGGAGTACGTTTACAGCACAAGCATCGGCATCTGCCCGTATCCGCTTGAGGGCTTTCTGAGTTTTGAAGAAGCGCTGCAGGCTGCGGACCAGGCTCTTTACAAAGCCAAGCAGCGGGGACGGGCAACGTTTGCCGTCTACGAACCCGATGAAAACGCGCGCCGGGGCTGAGCCGCCCAGGCGTGTGGCCGGAAATTTTCTCCCTCTTTTCGTGCCTCCAGCCTCTGTGCGGAGGTTTTTTTCTTATGTTCATTGGCTGAACAAACAATTTGTAACGCGGCCAATAATGCGGATTTTCCTTCATTGGACACGGCTCGTGAAAAATGGAGCAGCAAGAATATTCGTAACATGCCTTCCCAAAAGGAAAAAAATTTACTATGATATTCAAAGGAGTCTCACCTCAAATAGGGTTTCACTGTAGCGTCGCAATAGAGAAAACGCTCCCTGTCGGTCCTCACCATTCACGCGCGGACGAAAATCGCCGTCGGCAATGGATTATGACGTCAGGCAGAGGAGCCCGGCCCGGGCGCTGTTCCCTTGCCTGCGGCGGGGGATTGTCGCGGTTTTATTACTGTAAGGGGTGCAGCGTTGCAAAAGCGTTACTTTCCTATAGCGTTGTTGACAGTCATTCTGGCGGTCCTGGCCGTGGTGGGATATGTGCTGCCCTTGCCTCACGAAGCCGTGCCCCAGCGCGTCCTGCTGGACAACGCCGGCGGCCCGGTGGTCCTCCAGCACGCGGAGCACGCCTTCCAGCAGAAGATCCCCTGTGAGAAATGCCACCACGAAAGTCCGGTCAGGCGCGAGAACGTGCAGCGTTGCGAATCCTGTCACGGCGCGGCGTTCGATGCGGCCTTCAGGAAAAACCACATGGCGGCCTTCAACGACAACGCATCCTGCGCCACCTGCCACCATTATGAGCTTGCGGCCAAGAAGTGGGGGCACAAGAGGCATCAGGAAGAATACGGGGTGGACTGCCGCGAATGTCACCACAAAAATACCGAGATCGAAGCTGAACCGCAGAATTGCGCGGACTGCCACGATTCCGGCGCGCCCACGGGCAAGAAGGCTGAAGAGGGCACGCCGCCCAATCTGGCCGACGCCGTGCACGCCCGTTGCGTGACCTGCCACGAGGAGATGTTCGCGGCCAAGGCCAAGGGCTGTGCCCAGTGCCACAGCCAGACGGCCGTGCGCGACATTCTGCCCAAGGAAGGCCTGGTCAAGCTCAATCCCATGTTCACCAATTGCGCCGTCTGCCACGGTCTGCCCGCGGACAAGCTCATTCCCGGCCGCATGGACGCCTACCACAAACTGTGCATGGGCTGCCATGAAAAGCTGAAGAAGGGCCCCTACGGCAAGGAACAGTGCGCGCAGTGCCATACCAGCAAGTGAGGCGGGGATGAAAGAGTTATTTCAGATGTTGAACGATCCCCGTTTCCATCTGCTGTACGGGGTGACGCAGCGCTTCAGCACCGGGCCGGAGCCGCAACTGGTGCGCCTGAACCGTGAGGGCTTCAAGTTGGTGGAGGGGGTGACCAAGAAAACCCTGGTCCACCCGCGCATGCGCCTGGCGGTGCATCCCTCGCCGCTCAAGGGAGACGCCTTTTCGCCCATCTTCGGCCGCATTTCGGAGATCAACGAGCGCAGCATCTTTGTGGAAGCCGTGGAGCCCAACGAAGAGCAGCGTCTGGCCGCGGAAGCCGTGGAAAAGGACAAGGTGGACCTGCTGGCCCTGCCGGAACGCGGGGCGGAGCTGGGCAAAATTCTCAAGGGACTGGGTCTGAACACCCGCTCTCTGGGCCAGGACTGCAAGACGCTGATCATCAACGGCCTGAATCCGGACCCCGGCGTGACTTGGGCCGAGCCCATGCTACTCACCCATCTGGACAATCTCAAGGCCGGTCTGGAAGTGCTGCGCCGCCTTTCCCCGGCGGAAAAGATACTGCTGGCCGTGCCCAAGGAAATGCGCCTGCACTACCATGATATTGAGGTGGCCCATGTGCCCTCCCAGTATCCGGCCAGCGTCAACGCTCTGGTCGTCAAGGCCGTCACGGGCAAGGAAAATCCCGAGGGCGTGGGCATCGTCGGGCTGCACAACGTCTGGAGCCTGGGCCGGGTGGCCCGCACCGGTCTGCCGCTCATCGAAACCGTGCTGACCATCGGCAGTTTCGAACACTCGGGCAATTATATCGTCAAAGAGGGCAGCACCATCGGCGAGCTGCTGCACTTCGCCAACATCGAGCTGAAAAACGGTGACACCCTGGTGCGCGGCGGCCCGTTGCGCGGCGAGAGCCTGGACAGGCTGGACCGCAGCGTGACCAAGGGCTCTACCGGTGTGTTTGTGGTGGAGGCGGGCACCATCCCGCCCATGCAGGGGCACAGTCCCTGCATCAACTGCGGAGCCTGCGTGCTGATCTGCCCGGCCCGTCTGAGCCCCAGCTTTCTCAGCCGCTACGCCGAATTCGCCCTGCATGAGCGCAACCGCGCCGAGCACATCGAATGTTGCCTGGAGTGCGGCCTGTGCGGTTATGTCTGCATCGCCCGGCGGCCCGTGCTGCAATACATCCGCCTGTCCAAGCATAAACTGGCCCAGGCCGACGCGGCCGCGAAACTTCAGGAGCTGCGTCCCGTGCCCGCCGAGGGCGCGGCGGCTCCCGAGGCCGCAACCGCCGCCAAACAGGGAGGTGAATGATGTCCGCAGCCGCCACGTCCGTGCTTCTGGCCATGAGCGCCCCGCCTTACTGGCACTGCGGGCGCACCATCCGCCAGACCAGTTTTTACATGCTGGCCGGTCTCGCCCCGGCGGTCATCATGGCCGTCTGGAACTGGGGCCTGCCCGCCGCGCGGGTCATGGCCCTGTGCGTGGCCACCGCCGTGCTCACCGAGGCCCTCTGCCAGAAAGCCATGGGCCGCGAGCTTTCGGTGGACGATTTCACGGCGGTCAATTCCGGCCTGCTGCTGGCATTTCTGCTGCCCGCCGCCGCACCCTGGTGGCTGGTGATGCTGGGCGCGTTCATCGCCATGACCCTGGGCAAGATGGCCTTCGGCGGACTGGGGGCCAATCCGGTGAACACGCCTCTGGTGGGGTGGGCCGTGCTCTTCGTCTCCTTCCCCCTGTTCATGGACCCCAACGCCATGCAGCTGGCCACGGACTACATGGACCCGCTGATCCGGCTCAAATATTTCGGCGCGGCCGCGGCCGACGCCATTCCCTTCACGGACCTGCTGCTGGGCGGACAGATCAACGGACTGGGCGCGGGCCAGGTGGGCGCGCTTTTCCTGGGCGGTTCTTTTCTGGCCGCGCGCGGGATTATCCGCTGGCAGATTTCGCTGGGCTTTTTCCTGGGCGTGGCCGGTCCGGCGGCCCTTTACTACATGCTGGACCCGGCCCTGAACGCCTCGCCCTTCTTCCATCTCTGCACGGGGTCGGTGATGCTGGGCGGCTTCTTTCTGGCCACGGAATCGGCCAACGCCCCGGCCCGGCCGCTGCCCATGTTCATTTACGGTCTGCTGGGCGGCGCGCTGACCATAGTCATCCGTAAATACGGCGTCTATGTGGACGGCACTCCCTTTGCCATCCTTCTGGTCAATCTGCTGACCCCCTTCCTGGATCTGATCCGTCCCAAACCTTTTGGAGCGCGTTAGTCATGATCGGCATGTTGCGAATGGTGGTGGTGCTGTCGGTGCTCTGCGGACTGTCGGGCTTTGCCCTGTCCTATCTCAAAATGGTCACGGCGCCGCGTATTGAGGAACAGGTGCTCACCTACGTGCAGGGCCCGGCTCTGGCGCGAGTGTTCACCCATGCCCAGAATTCGCCCATTGCGGACCGCCGCAAATTCCCGCTGGAGCACGGCTCGGTCATGGTCTTTCCGGCCTTGCGCGACGGCAGGCTGGTGGGCGTGGCCCTGGAAGAGCAGGGCAAGGGCTACGGCGGCGAGATCGGGGTCATGGTGGGCTTTAACGTGGGCAACGACAGCCTGGAGGGCATCGGCATCACCACGCTCAAGGAAACGCCGGGCCTGGGCATGCGCGTGACGGAACAGGCCTTTGCCGGGCAGTTCAGCGGCGCGCGCGCTCCTGTGGCTCTCACGGCGCAGGGCGGCGGCATCGACGCCGTTTCCGGGGCCAGCATTTCCTCCGGCGGCGTGGTGGCGGCCGTGAACAAGGCGGCCCAGGTCTACAGCCTGCTCAAGCCGGAAATTCTCAAGGCCTGGTCCAAATAGGGCGTCCCGCGCCGGACCGGGAGCGCCGCGCGCGGCGCGCTGATTTTGCCGTAAGGAGGCAGCCATGACTGTCATGCAGGAATTCACCAAGGGGCTCTGGAAAGAGCTGCCGCCTTTCCGTCTGGTGCTGGGACTCTGCCCCACCCTGGCCGTGACCAATTCAGCGGACAACGGCCTGGGCATGGGCCTGGCGGTTATTTTTGTGCTGGTGCTCTCCAATATGCTGATTTCCATGGTGCGCACCATCATCCCCAAGAAAGTGCGCATCGCCTGCTTCATCGTCATCGCGGCCTCGCTGGTGGTGGCCGTGGAACTGCTCATGCAGGCCTACGCCTATCCGCTTTATCAGCAACTGGGCATCTTTGTGCCGCTCATTGTGGTCAACTGCATCATTCTGGGCCGGGCCGAGGCCTTTGCCGCCAAAAACGGCGTGGCCGCCTCGGTGGCCGACGGCCTGGGCATCGGCATCGGCTACACCTTGTCCCTGACGTTTCTGGGCTCGTTGCGGGAAATCTGGGGCAACGGGACATGGTTCGGCCATGCCGTCATGTGGGACGGCTTCGAACCTTTTCGGATCATGGTCAAAGCGCCGGGCGCGTTCATCTGCCTGGGCCTGATCCTGGCGGCCATGAATCTGATCAACTTCTGGCAGGCCCGGCGCAAGGGCCGCGAACCCCAGCCCCTGACAGAGGGCTGCGGCGCATGCCAGGCCTGCAATATGAGCCGCGAGGCTTAGACCCCGGCCCCCACGGACGTGTGAAAGGAGCGGCGCATGGAAATTTTCGCGATCTTTATCTCCGCCATCTTCGTCAACAACATTGTGCTGGCGCAGTATTTGGGCAACTGTCCCTATCTGGGCTGCTCCAAGGAAAAAGGCGTGGCCCTGGGCATGGGCGGGGCCGTGATTTTCGTTATCATCGTGGCCACCTGCTGCACCTGGCTCATGCAGCGCTATGTGCTGGCCCCTTATAATCTCGGCTATCTGCAGACCATTGTCTTCATCGTGGTCATCGCCGCTCTGGTGCAGTTCGTGGAGATGTTCCTGAAAAAGGCCGTGCCGCCGCTCTACGCGGCTCTGGGCATTTTTCTGCCGCTGATCACCACCAACTGCGCGGTCATGGGCGTGGCCATCCTGGTGCAGCGCGAGGGCTTCGGCCTGCTGGAATCCATGATCTGGGGCGCGGCCTACAGCGTGGGCTTTACCCTGGCCCTGCTGCTCATGGCCGGCATCCGCGAGCGGCTGGACACCTGCCGCCTGCCCAAGTCCATGGCGGGCACGCCCATCGCCCTGGTCATGGCCGGGCTGATGTCGCTGGCGTTCATGGGCTTCAAGGGCATGGGCCATTGAGAAGAGGCGTCTTTTGGTCCCCGGCGGCGTCAGGCGTCGCGCCGCGGGACGTTGCGGGCGGCATTGCGAAGTAAAAGAAAAGTCGTATCTGATAGTGAGAAGTTAGTCGCGTTATTGTTACGTTAGCCGAGGTTGCCGTTATGGTCTTTGTCTCCATTCTGACCCTGTTCGCCCTAGGGCTCACGGCTTCGATCATTCTGGCCGTGGCGTCGCGTGTCTTTTACGTCAAAGAGGACCCCAGAGTGGAGGCCGTGGTGGAGGCTCTGCCCGGGGCCAATTGCGGCGGTTGCGGCTTTGCGGGCTGTGAGGGTTATGCCACGGCGGTGGTCAATGATCCCTCGGTTCCGGCCAATAAATGCTGCGCCGGAGGCGCCGCCACCAGTATCGCCGTAGGCGAGCTTACCGGCAAGACCGTGGCCGAGGCCGAACCTCTCTACGCCTTGCGGCGTTGCGACAAACTGGCCGGCAAGGTGGCCCCGCGCTACCAGTACCAGGGCATGCCTTCCTGCGCGGCGGCGGCCCTGATGCGCGGCGGCACGGACGTCTGCGTATACTCCTGCCTGGGTTTCGGCGACTGCGTGCAGGCCTGCCCCTTCGGGGCCATGGAAGTGCGCGACGGTCTGGTGCGCGTGGATCGCGGCAAATGCACGGGCTGCGGCGTATGCGTGTCCGCCTGTCCGCGCGGCATACTGGAACTGACGCCCCAGCGGGGCCGCGTGGCGGTCTACTGCAACACCAGGGACAAGCTGCGCGCGGTCATGGACGTCTGTGACGTGGGCTGCATCAAATGCGGGAAGTGCATCAAGGCCTGTCCGGCCAAGGCTGTGCGCCTGGAGGACAACCGCATTGTCATTGATCAGCTCCAGTGCCTCTCCTACGGACCTGTCTGCGAAGAAGTCTGCGTGAGCGGTTGTCCGCGGCATATTTTGCGCTCCACCCGGAAGGCCATCGCGCCCCGGCCCGCTGCGGATGCCGAGGACACGGCCGCGACGCCGCCCGCGCCCGCCGGTCAGGAACAATCCCAGCCCCAACCCCAAGCCTGAGAGG
>OJIY01000278.1_pt1 | contig 19582 bp, 16 predicted proteins | sample 1596061 | NCBI WGS metagenome assembly OJIY01 (sample SAMEA4350111, study PRJEB24818) | metagenome | biome: human; feature: gut; material: faeces | place: Denmark | collected 2013-09
GCCCCTGAAAAACCGCCGTCCGGCGGATTCGGCGGCCTGTCCGGCAACACCTTTCGTGTAACGAAAAAGCGCCGCGCGCGCAATGGGGCGCGCGCACCCGTCCGGCGCGGCTTGCCCCCGGCGGCGGCCTTGGCTATGCTGCGGCTTGTGGAGGACATATGCTCATCAAACTTGTCTCCTGGAATGTAAACGGCCTGCGGGCTCTCTCCGCCAAGCCGGAATGGGAGTGGTTCGCGCGCACCGACGCCGGGATCGTGGCCCTGCAGGAAACCAAGGCCCACCCGGACCAGCTCAAGGAAGAGCTGGTCAGCCCGGCGGGCTGGGAGGCCCACTGGTCCTCAAGCATCATAAAAAAAGGCTATTCCGGGGTGGCGGTCTTCAGTCGGCTGAAGCCTCTGGCCGTGCGCGCGGAGCTGCCCGATCCCCAGTGGCAGGGCGAAGGCCGCCTGCTGCATCTGGAATTTCAGGATTTTCATTTTTTCAACGGCTATTTTCCCAACGGCGGGGCCGAGGAACTGGATGAAAACGGCAAGCTCACGGGCCGCTTCAAGCGTGTGCCCTACAAGATGGGCTTTTTCGAGGCTTTTCTCAGCTATGCGCAAGAGTGTCGCAAAAGCAAACCCATTGTGGTCTGCGGCGATTTCAATATTGCCCACAAGCCCGTGGACCTGGCCCGGCCCAAACAGAACGTGAAAAACACCGGTTTTCTGCCCGAGGAGCGCGCCTTTCTGGACCGCTTCACGGCCCTGGGCTACGTGGACACCTTCCGCAAGGTGCACGGTGAGGCGCCGGACCAGTATTCCTGGTGGTCGTACAAAACCCGCGCGCGGGAAAAGAACATCGGTTGGCGCATTGACTACTTCTTCGTATCCGAGGAACTCGTCCCGGCGGTCAGCGACGCCTGGATCGAAAGCGACGTCCGCGGTTCGGACCACTGCCCGGTGGGCCTGGCTCTGGATGTGTAAGCTCAGCGGGCCTGCCGACGGGCGGACTTCCGAACAGTACGGCCGGGGATCGACTATGGCGTCCGGAAGAAGATCGAAACGAGAGTGCCTAAAAAATACTTAATTTACAGCATGTTATGATATTTTTTGACTGTATTTTCTTGACGTTGCGGACGTTTTTGTTGCATCCTGAAGACACGGCACCGGCTCGGATTCGTCATGCCGTATGACGGATTCCCGCATATTCCTCTCTGGTAAAGCAAATTATCTTTAGAAGCGCCGTAAGGCTTGAGGATTCGTTCGGCCGAAGCGACCGGCGTCACGCCGCACACGGTGCGGCGTGAGAGCACTTCATTGTTGAAATGCTCTGTTTGTAGTGCACCCTAGAGCATTGAACACTTGAAGTGCCCGCTTGCGACGGGAAAAGCCGCTTCTTGTATTTTGTGGCAAGAATTTGCAGACAAATTCTTGCAGAGTAGTTGACGCGTTTCATGCGTGAACTACTTCAGCCGTTGCTCCGCTCAAGCGCGAGGTCCTCATTCCGGTGGATACCGGGCGATCTGAATGCCGCCGCGGCAAAATTTCAGGGAAAAGTTGAAGATAGCCGGCCCGGCCGGGATACAACGGAAAGGAAGCGTCGCGGACCCAGTCCGCCGCGCGATGCGCGGCGGACGGAAAACGCGCCGCAGGTACGGGCTGCACCCGGGAAGGGGGAATTGTGAAAAAGCAGACAGTTTTGCCCGATGCACGGCTTGAGGATTCGGGTGCGGTCCGGGAAGCCGCTGTGCGGCGCGGCGGTTTTGAGGCGCGCGATGTTCCGTGTGCGCTGTTTGCGCTGAAAGACGATGAAGATTTTACCATAATCTTCGGCAATGCGGCTTTTTATGAACTGCTGGATTGCCCGTTGGAAAAAGTGCGTTCCAACTACGGCAATCGCCTGACGGCTCTGGCGGACGCCGCGTCGCTGAAGGCGCTGAGCGTCTGGTGCCGAAAGGCAGGGGCGGCCTCGCCCCTGCGTCTGGAACAGAAATTTCGCGGACCCGGCGGCAGGGAAATCCGGCTGCATACCGAAGTCGTCCGCGGTTGCGCGGCGGAAGGCATATTGTACTGCGCGGCTTTTGATGTGAGCGACGGTTGGCGGCGTGAGCAGGAGCTGATCCGGCGACTGGCAACCGCCCGGCTGGCGGTGGACCAGATCGGGCTGGAAATATTTACGTATGACGTGGACGCCCGCTCGGCCCGCTATGAGTTGGCGCGCGACGTGCTGGACAGGGTGGGAGCGCCGGCGGCGGACGTTCTGTCAGTCCCGCCCGGCTCACCGGCCTGCCCTGATTTTCCCGCGACGCTTCTGGCCTCCGGCGTGGTGGCGCCGGACTTTGCGGACGCGGTGGCCGACGTATTCCGCAGTCTGGAGAGCGGCGAGCCGCGTGCCGTATGCGAATGGAAAACGGCGGACGTGGGCGGGAGGTACGCCTGGATGCGCCTTTCGCTGGTGGCGATGCAGGCGGAGGAGAGTTCCGGACGCCGGGCGGTGGGCATTCTGGAGGATATTTCGCGCGAAAAGGAAACGCTGCTGAATTACCTCAACGAGACCCGGTTCTATCAGTCCATGCTGTCCGAAAAAGACGCCTACGCGCAGCTTGACGTTACCGAGGACAGGCTCATCCGCGTGGGCGGCATGTGGAATCTGTACAACGAAATCATCCATACGGTCAGCTATTCGTCCCTGTTTGAAGAATTCGTCAACAAGGTGGTCCATCCCGACGACCGGAAACACTATTTTGAACTTATGCAATGCCGGAATTTCGAGCAGTCGTGGGCCAACGGCATTGACCGTCTGGGCTGCGAATTCCGGCGCATTGTGGAACAGAACAAGATGATGTGGATGGAGCTGAAGGTTCATTTGTTTCAGGATCCCATGACCAGACACCTTCTTGCCTTGTTCTACATCAAAAATATCGACGCCGGGAAAAAGCAGCAGATTCAACTCGTGTACGAGGCCGAGCGCGACCCGCTGACCGGCGTGTTCAATAGAAAAGCGGCGGAAACGGCCATTCGGGACTATCTGAAGCGGGTGCAGGAAGACGAAGTCTGCGCGTTCATAATCCTGGATATGGATAATTTCAAAGAGATCAACGACGTATACGGCCACAAGGCGGGCGACGAAGTGCTGGTCAAACTGGCCGGTCTGGTCAGTCGGACGTTCCGGCGCAGCGACATTATCGGGCGTTTCGGCGGCGACGAATTCATCCTGTTTTTGAAAAATATCGGCTCCGAGGCCCGGGTGCGGGAGCGGCTGGACGTGCTTTACACGGTGCTCGGCGAGCAGAAGGAGCCGGAGCTTTCCTGCAGCCTGGGCGTGGTCCTGGCACAGGGGGGCGCTTTCTACGAGAAGCTTTTCCGGCATGCGGACACCGCCCTCTACGACGCCAAGAGCGGCGGAAAAGGTTCCTATGTGTTTTATAACGGCCGGGAAGGCGGCCCGCTGGGAGGTCTGAAGACCCGGCGGGAGCGAGGGGCCGGAACCGCGGGGAAAACGCGCCGGCCCGTGGAGGAAACGCCGCGGGAAGAGGAAGATCCCTTTGCCTCGTTTGTGGGCGGCGAAGGCGATATGGCCTATCTGGTGGATCCCGACAACTTCAATCTCATCTGCGGCAACAAGGCTTTCTACGAGCGCATCGGCCGGTCCGAGGCGGAATGTATCGGCATGAAGTGCTATGAGGTCATGCACAAGCGCGACAGCCCCTGCCCGTTTTGCAGCAAGGCCAGCTGGTCCGCGGACAAGTTCTTTTTGTGGAAAAACCTCAACAGCGCGCTGGAGCAGGAATTTCTGATCAAAAACAAGCTGGTCCAGTGGCGGGGCAGGGAGGCCCTGCTGGCCCTGGCCATCGACATTTCCAACGACAAAAGTATTGTGGATTCGCTGGAAAACGGCGCCACAGAAAGCCACAGCATTATCAGCGGCATCCAGCGCATGAGCGAAGCCCACGATCTGGAGTCGGCCATGCGTAGCGGCCTGGAAACCGTGGGCAGCTTTTTCCGGGCCGACGCCGTGCGGCTCTGGGAATGCCGCGACCCGGCGGAGGGCTACCGCTGCGCCCACATCTGGCACAAGTCACAGTCCGGCACCGGGCTTTTCCCGAGCGAGGAGGACAGGCGGATCGTGAGCTCGTGGCTGCGGGACCGCGAATGGGGCCGACCGATCATGATTGAGCACCGCGAGGTCATGCTCTGTTATTCCTTCGACATGTACCAGTCCATGAAGCGCAACGGCATCGACAACCAGCGCTGGCTGCAACTGCGTGACGGCGAAACCGAGCTGGGCTGCCTGTGCATCGAAAACATCTCCAGCAATTTTCAGAACATGGCCTTTCTGGAATCGTTCAGCGGCTTTCTGGTCGGCGAGTGGAAAAAACGCCGGCTGATGGAAAGCATCCTGTATGCCGGCAGCCATGACGCGTGGACCGGACTGTACAGCCGGAGCAGCTATGAAAAATACCTCCGAGACTATGACGCCAACGCGGTTTCCTCGCTGGGCGTCATGACGGCCAACCTGAACAACCTCAAAGGCATCAACAGTACTCGCGGCTTTCAGACCGGAGATCATTACATCAAAAAATTCGCGTCCATTCTTCGCGATGTGTTTTTGGATCAGGGGCTGCTGTTCCGGATCAACGGCGACGAGTTTGTGGCCCTGGCCGAGGACATGCCGCTTGAGGACTGGGACGGGAAAGTGGCGGAAGTCGGGAGCCGGGTGGAGGAATTCGGGCATTTCAGCGCGGCCGTGGGAGCCGCCTGGGACAATGCGGAAAAGGACGTGGACCGGCTGCTGGAACTGGCGGGCCAGTTCATGAAGGTGGAAAAACGGCGTTATTACGATTCGGGCAGGGGCGGCGTGGACAGCGAGCGCCGGGCCGTGCTGCACGAATTGCTCGCTTCGCTGGAAAAGCGGGAATTTGAAATTTTTCTTCAGCCGAAGGTGGAGCTCCGGAACCGGACGCTGACCGGCGCGGAAGCCCTGATCCGGTACCGGGACAAGACGGCGGGCCTCGTTTCGCCCGCCCGGTTCATCCCTTCTCTGGAAAAAAACAGCCTGATCCGTTACGTGGATCTGTTCGCCTTTGAGGAAGTCTGCCGCCTGCAGGAAAAATGGAAACGACGGGGTTTCGTCTGTCCGGCGCTCTCCGTGAATTTTTCCCGCCTGACCCTGCTTGAACGCGACATCGTGTCCAGCATGGAAACGATTCTGGCCCGGTACGACGTGTCGCGCCGCAACCTGGAAATTGAAATCACCGAAAGCCTGGCCGATCTGGGCAAAGGCTTGCTCCACCAGGCTGCCGGGAATCTGTACAACGCCGGATTTTCCATTTCGCTGGACGACTTCGGCACCAAGTACACCAATCTTTCCGCGCTGGGCGACATTGATTTTTATGTGCTCAAGCTGGACAAAAGCCTGATCAGCTCGCTCCGCCTGCAGAAACGCAAGCGGATTATTCTCAAGAACGTCATCCGGATGTGCCGCGACATGCGGATTGAAGTGATTGCCGAAGGAGTGGAAAATGATGAGCAGGAACACATTTTGCGCGAACTCGGCTGCGGTTTGGGCCAGGGATTTCTCTACGACAGGCCCATGCCCGTGGCGGAGTTCGAGGCAAAGTACCTGGGCGGGCCGCCGCTTGCGGGAAGCGACTGAGCGTGCCCCGGGGGCTGCCGTGGCGCAACCGCCGATTGGCAGCGGGATTTTCCGGCCGGCAGGGGGAATGGCGTTTTTTGCGCGGAATCAGTCCAGCAGGCCCAGCAGGCGCGCCACCCGCTGCTCGTTGAGGCCGGAGTGGACCTGAATCAACTCCTGGCTTTGCAGGGCGGCCTTCTCTTCCACCTGGGCCAGGGTCTGAGAAACTTCTTCCATACCGGGCAGATGGGGCGTGACCGGAGCGCATTCTTCCGGAGAGGGCAGCACGGGCGCGGCGGCTTCGGCGGCTGCGCCAGCCGTTTCCGCCGGGCGGGCGGGGAGCATGGTGTTGACCCGCTCCTGAAAAGTGGGGAAATACGGTCCCAGATCATTATTGCGAAAGCGAAATTCCAGTTCCATGCGCTTGTGCTCCTTCTTGCTTGCGGGCCGGACCAGGGGAAGCCCGGACACGAAAAAACGCGGACGTCGGAAAATTTGACCGTCCGCGTTTTTATCAGCAAGAAATATGCCGAAAACACGCTGTGCGGAGCGCGACCCCGCTTTATTTTCTGTGGGGCTTCAGTTCTTCCAGAAAGCCTTCCGGCACCTCAAAGCCCAGCTCGCGCGCCTTGTCCGCGGCCTCGATGGCTTGGTCGTATTCCTTGAGGTCAAAGAGGGCCAGGGCCAGATTGTTCCAGGCCGGGGCAAAGCCCGGTTCCTGGGCCAGCAGATCCCGGCAGGTTTCCTCACAGGCCTTGAAGTCGCCCTTCATGTAATAGGCCGTGGACAGGGCGTTCTTGGCCTGCACGAATTTGGGGTCCCATTTCAGGGCCTTGCGCAGGGCCGTGATGGCCTTGTCCGGCTCGCCGCGCTGGAGGTGCACAAAAGCGATGTTGCTCCAGGGAATGGGGAACTTGGCCCGGCAGTTGGCGGCTTCCTCGTTGTAGCGCAGACAGCCTTCGAGGTCGCCGCGTTCAAGGCAGATGCCGCCCAGCTGCACATAGGCTTCGGCCAGGTGCGGAGAATTGCGCACCGCGTTGAGCAGCGCTTCCTCGGCGGCCACAAAATCGCGCTTGGTCAGCAGGGCCAGACCCAGGTTATAGTAGTGGGTGGCGCATTGCTCGTTGGCCTCAATTTCCTTTTTGAGGTCCGCGATATATTCGTCCAGATCGTCGTAGCGCTCTTTCATTCGATATGCCCTTCTTTTTTCAAAAGATCGTGGTACCAGAGGCAGAAGTCAAAAATGCCCTGGTATTTTTCGTCCTTGTTGACCACGCCCAGGGCGCATTCCATGGCGCCCTTGCCGTAATCATTGCTGTACGGCCCTTTCCGGGCCGCCTCACGCAGAAATTCATTGACCAGCTGCTGGGTGGTGCGCTTGCTCACATCCATGCGCAGATCCAGCGGATCGTTGGGCTTCTGGAAGGGATCCCAGGTTTCATAGCCGATGCGGTCCACGAACTTGCGGCGGCGCGGATTCATTTTTTCGTAGATCTCGCGCTTGAGCTTTTCCTGTTCGTCCGTGAGCGTCTGCGGCGTGCCGTCGCGGAAAACAGTGGCCGGAATGCTGTCGAACATGGGGGCCTAATCCTCGGGTTTGGCCGGGCCGATGCCCAGATAGGCCTCGTCGTAGCGGGTGAGCAGAGCCATGGACAGGGGCACGTAAACTTCGTGCAGCTCCGTGAAGCGGGATTCCACGGTTTCGGCCACCTCCCGGCTGAGTTCCTCAAGCCGGGCCTGGATTTTGTCCAGATGCACGGTGGGGTAGGCTTTGCCCTTTTCAAAGGCCGAAAAGCCGCAGACGTGTCCCTGCCCGGCAATGGCTGTGGGCACGCCGTACAGGCGGCAGGTGATGGGCCGCGCCGCGTAAAGCAGACAGCGGTCCTCCTGGTCCAGCAGGGGACAGCGCAGCCGGGCCTGGGCGGCCTGGGCCATGATGGCCTCCGGGCTTTCCCCGTCTTTTTCGGCGCGGAACAGTTCCCGCTTCAGGCGGGTGAGACGACGGTCGCTTTCCGAGGCGCGGGTGAGGATGTCCGAACGCTCCGGCCCGTGGGCGAAAGCCGCCTCAAAGGCGCGGTTCAGGTACATGGCCTCCACCAGCGAGAGATCAAACAGGGCGTGGCAGCAGTCGCTACAGCCTTCCTTGCAGGTCACGCAACCGGGCTGCGCCTCGCGCACGCGCGCGAACAGGGCGTCGGTCTCGGCCCGCAAGGTTTCGTAGCGGGAAAATATGGGGCTCAGATCGGGGATCATGGCTTTCCTACGACAACGCGGACGGGTTACAGCAGTGCCGCCAGACGCACACACGCCCGGCGGCACTGTGGAAAGAACAAATGTTCCGTAAACGGGTCAGCAACGGAATGCCGCGTGGGCATTGCACCGTTAACTAGGCTTCTTCAACAGTGATGGCGCTGGTTTCGCAGACTTCCACACAGGATTCGCAGCCGAGGCATTCTTCGGCGTTCACGGGTTCGGACTTGCCGTCCTTGATTTCATAGACTTCCACAGGGCAAACGTCCACGCATTCGCCGCAACCCACGCATTTGTCGTTATCAACACTCACATTGTAGCCCATTGTTTCCTCCCAAAGTAACTTTGTGTTCTGCTTGATGCAGGGGCGGCTGGAAACCGCTTGTGAAAGGGATAGCTTCAGCCCTTGGCCCTGTCAAGTGCCTCCGGTCTTTTTGCCCGGTCCGGCCCATGCGGGCTTCGCCATACAAATAAAGCCGTTGCGCCTTTTGGCAAGGGCGGCCTGCCGCCGGGCTCAGAGCACCAGACGCGCGTAGTAGCCCCGGCCGTCGCGCACCACCTGCAAAAGCACCTGTCCGGCGAGGCGCTCTTTGCGGAAGGCCTGGAGCAGCTCGGCCATATTTTTGATCCGCGCGCCGCCCACGCCGGTGATCACATCACCCTTGCGCAGAAAGGCAGCCGGACCGTCGGGGCGCACACTCTGGATGACCGGACCCTGCCTGGATTCCCGCACGCCCAGACCCCAGCGGCGTTCCATGAGTTTTTGGGTCGTGGCGTCGTCAAAGGGCGCGGGCGTCACGTCCAGAGTGATATTCTTTTCACCCCGGCGCAGGCTGAGGCGCAGGCTTTCTCCGCCGGTCTGGTTGCGCAGCACATTGATGTAGTCGCGCCGGTCGCGCACGGGTGTGGCATTGATGCTTTCAATGATGTCGCCGGGCGTGATGCCCGCCTTGGCCGCCGGCGTGCCCTCAAAGACCGCGCCCACCAGCACGCCGCGCGCCTCCCGCAAGCCCAGGGCCATGGCCATGCGGCTGTCCAGATCTTCGGCCATAAGTCCCAGCCAGAGCGGAGCCACCCGACCCTGGCCCATGAGGTCGGCCATGACCCGGCGGGCCTTGTTGATGGGAATGGCGAAGCCGATGCCCTCGGCCCGGGCGTCCACGGCGGTGTTGATGCCGATGAGTCCGCCCTCGATGTTCAGCAGCGGGCCGCCGCTGTTGCCGGGATTGATGGCCGCGTCGGTCTGGATCAGATCCGTGAACACGCCGCCGTCGTTGCGGATGGTGCGGCCCAAGGCCGAAACCACGCCCGTGGTCACCGTATGGTTGAAGCCGAAGGGGTTGCCGATGGCGATGACGGTTTCGCCGGGCATGATGTCGGCGGAGTCGCCCAGACGCACGGCGGGAAGGTCGCGCGCGCCTTTGATTTCCAGCACGGCAATGTCGAAATCCGGTTCCGCGCCTTTGACCGTGGCGGGAAATTCGCGCCCGTCCAGCAGATGGACCATAACTTCGTCGCCGCCCGCGATGACGTGGGCGTTGGTCAGCACCAGACCCTTTGGGCCGTCCACAATGACGCCGGACCCCAGGCTGACGCGCTTCTGCCGTCCGGGCCGCGCGCCGGGAAAGCCGTCAAAACCCGGAAAACCGGGGCTGAAGCCGGGGCCGAAAAAGCGTTCCAGAGGTGAGACGCGCTGCCCTTCAATAATGTGGGTGCTGGTGATGTTGACCACCGCCGGGGCCACGGCCTGCACGGCGCGGACCACCGGGGTCATACGCGGACTGTCCGGTGCGGGAGCGGCCGGGCTCCCGGCGGGGAACCCGGCCAGCAGGCAGAAAAGAAGCAGAAAACCACGGACGCTCTGGGCTGCAAAATTGGGCATGATTACCTTCCGCAATACATTTCAGCGCCCGGCCGGATCTGTCCCGATCCGTTCCTGGCCGCCTCGAAGGAAGCGGGGGCTGCGGCCGCGCGTTGTTCGATCCGAACCGTTTCGACCACAGGAACAGCGTGCGCTGCCAGCGCGCCCCGGATGGGCAGACCCACCAGGGCGGTGAGCAGACAGAACAAGAAGAAAAGAGCCGCCCTGCGGGCGTTGCGAGCTATATTGTACATAATTCACCTCGTCAGATAAAGTCCCGCCGCCTCAATAAACCCGGCCGGGCGGCGGTGTAAGCGGCATGTCCGGTTATGGAAGCATTGCCGATCTGTTTGCTAGGTAATTATCATTCCCGGCTTGTAAAGACCTTGCGTCGCCGTCCCGTACAGGCTACAAACCGCCAATGGACAAGAAAATCAGTTTCACTCAGGCCGAATTGGAACGGCTTTTTCCAGGACTACGCATTGAGCGTCCGCGCCGGGAGGATCTGGACGCGGCCCAGGCCCATCTGGACAATCTGACCAAGCCGCGCGGCAGCCTGGGGCGGCTGGAGGAACTGGCCCGGCGTCTGTACGCCATGCGCCGTGGCGAACTGCCGCTTTCCGTGAGTCCGGCCCTGATGCTGACCGTGGCCGGGGACCACGGCGTGGCCGCCCAAGGCGTTTCGCCCTTTCCTCAGGCCGTGACCAGGCAGATGGTCATGAATTTTCTGCACGGCGGCGCGGCGGTCAACGTGCTCTGCCGGTGCGGCGGCCTGGATTTGCGGGTGGTGGACGCCGGTTGCGCGGGCGGGCCGTTCACGCCGCATCCCATGCTGCTGGACCGGCGTCTGGGCGACGGCACGGCGGACATGAGCCGTGGCCCGGCCATGAGCCGCGAGACCTGCCTGAACGGTCTGCGCCGGGGCGTGGATCTGGCCGCCGAGGCGGCCGGGCGGGGCTACCGCTGCCTGGGCACGGGAGAAATGGGCATTGCCAACTCCACAGCGGGCACGGCCCTCTATTGCGCCCTGCTGGGCCTGGACCCGGACGCGCTCACCGGTCCCGGCGCGGGTTCCGATCCTGCCATGGTCCGGCACAAGGCGGGCATCGTGCGCGAGGCCCTGCGGGTCAATGCGTCCCTGCTGGCCTCCGGCGATCCGGTGGATATTCTGGCCGCCGTGGGCGGCTTTGAGATCGCCGTGATGAGCGGCATCATGCTGGGCGCGGCGGCGCAACGGCTGCCCGTGCTGGTGGACGGCTTCATCTGCAGCGCGGCCTATGCGGCTGCTCTGGCCATCTGCCCGGCCCTGGCCGACTATGCCGTGCTTTCCCACGCCTCGGCCGAACCGGGGCACAGCCCGGCGCTGTCCAGGCTGGCCCATGACGGAGCCGCCCCGGATGGCGGCGGGGAACCCCTGCTCCATCTGGGCATGCGCCTGGGCGAAGGCACGGGCGGGGCCCTGGCCTATCATCTGCTGCGCGGCGCGGCGGCCATATATAATGATATGGCCACCTTTGACGCGGCGGGCGTGACGGCCACCGAAGCGGACAGGACGGCGTAAATGGCGGCCTGTGAAGCTCCCGTGAGCGGCGCGATCAGCGCGGTTGACGCGACCGGCGCGGCCGACGCGACGCCCCTACTGGCGCTGGACGGCGTGAGCCGCCGCTTTACGGTGCGGCGCGGCTGGTTCGGGGAGCAACGGGAGCTTACCGCCGTGGATGGCGTGAGCCTCGGCCTGCGCCGCGGCGAAAGTCTCGGTCTGGTGGGTGAATCCGGCTGCGGCAAATCCACGCTGGGGCGTCTGGTCTGCGGTCTGCTGGCTCCTTCCGCGGGCCGGGTGCTGCTGGAGGGCAGGGCGTTGCCCCCGGCCGGAGCGGACAGCTGGGCCGCCGGGCGCATCCAGATGGTTTTTCAGGATCCTTTTTCCTCGCTCAATCCGCGTCTTTCCGTGCGGGCTTCCGTGGCCGAACCCCTGGCCGCCCGGAGTATGCCCCGCGCCGAGCGCCGCCGTCTGGCCGACGAAATGCTTGCCACCGTGGGCCTGAAAGGGGTGGGCGGACGGTATCCGCATGAATTTTCCGGCGGCCAGCGCCAGCGTATCGCCGTGGCCAGGGCGCTGGTCACCAGCCCGGACGTGATCGTCTGCGACGAGCCGGTTTCAGCGCTGGACGCCTCTGTGCAGGCCCAGGTGCTCAATCTGCTGTGCGACGTGCAGGAGCGCTTCAGCCCGGCCTATCTCTTCATCTCGCACGATCTGGCGGTGGTGGGCTTCATCTGCCCGCGTATTATGGTCATGTATCTCGGGCAGGTGGTGGAGGAGGCCCCGCGTGAACGGCTGTTCGCGGGCGCGGCCCATCCTTACAGCCAGGCCCTGCTGGCGGCCATGCCCACGGGCATGGCGGGAGAGCGCGGCGTGGAGTCCCTGCCGCAGGCCCTGGAAGGGGAACTGCCCAGCCCGCTCAATCCGCCGTCAGGCTGCCGTTTTCATCCGCGTTGCCCCAAAGCCGTGGAAATCTGCCGCCGCGAAGCCCCGGCCTGGAAGGATCTGGCTCCCGGCTGGCGGGCGCGCTGTCATCTGCTGTGAATGAAAAACCCCGCTTTTGGCGGGGTCTTAAGGCTCTGCGGCTGTATGCTGTCTCCGCGCGGACCTATCTCTCGAAATAGGTGTAGCCGCGCAGACCGTCCTCAAAAGCCTGCATGACGGCGAAGCGCTCGCTGGGCGAGATGCGGCCCTGGCGCACGGCCTGTTCGGCGGTGCTGCGCAAATCCTCAAGGATGCGGCGCGGGTCGTATTCCACGTAGCTCAGGATGTCGGCCACGGAGTCTCCGCGAATTTCACGCACGTATTCGTAGCTGCCGTCTTCCGAGGCGCGGATGGAGACCACGTTGGTGTCGCCCATCAGGTTATGCAGGTCGCCCAGCGTTTCCTGATAGGCTCCCACCAGAAAGACGCCCAGATAATATTCCTCGCCGTCGCGCAGGGGATGCAGGTCCAGGGTGGACTTCATGCCCTGCGGGTCGATGAAGTGGTCGATGCGGCCGTCGGAATCGCAGGTGATGTCCGAAATAATGCCCTGGCGCGAGGGAAATTCCTTGAGCCGGTGCACGGGCATGATCGGAAAGAGCTGATCAATGGCCCAGGAGTCGGGCAGGGACTGGAACACGCTGAAGTTGCCGTAATAAATGTCCGCCAGGCTTACGTCGATGTCCGCCAGGTCGCGCGGCACGTTCTTGAGCCGGGTTTTCTCCTGGGCGATGCGCATGATGATGGCCCAGAAAAAGCGCTCGGCCAGAGTGCGCTGGCGCAGGTTGACCCGGCCCGTGGAAAAGAGCTGGCGCATTTCGTCGCGGTAATAGATGGCGTCGTTGTAGCATTCCTGAAGATTGCGCAGGGAAATGCCGGAGAGCACCTCGCGCAGGTTGCGCACGGGCTCCGGCGTATCCTCGGGCAGCTCGTCGGGCAACTGCACTTCCTCCACCACGCTGACATCCAGAATATTGAAGAGCAGCACCGAATAATAGGCCACCGTGGCCCGGCCGGATTCGGTGATGATGTGCGGGTGCGGCACCTGCTCCTCATCCAGGATGCTCATAATGGCTTCCACCACGTCCGCGCAGTATTCGTCCAGATTGTAGTTGCGCGAGGAAACGTAATTGGTGTGCGAGCCGTCGTAATCCACGGCCAGACCGCCGCCCAGATCCAGATAGCCCATGGGCGCGCCTTCCTGCACCAGACCCACATAGAGGCGCGCGCCTTCCATGACCCCGGTGCGGATGTCCCGGATGTTGGAGACCTGGGAACCCAGGTGGTAGTGCAGCAGGCGGAAGCAGTCCAACATGTCGTGGGCTTTGAGTGTGTCCACCACGTCGACGATCTGGGCCGGGGACAGGCCGAAGGTGGAGCGCTCCCCGCCGGAATCCGTCCAGTGCCCGCCCGCTTTGACCGCCAGCTTGGCCCGCACGCCGAGGTTGGGCCGTACGCCCAGAGCCTTGGCGCGCTCCAGCAGCACGTCCAGCTCGCCGGGCATTTCCAGCACGAAAAAGACGTTGAAGCCCAGGCGCAGGGCCTGAAGCCCTAGGTCGATGAATTCCTCGTCCTTGTAGCCGTTGCAGACGATGCAGGCCTCGGTGTCGCGCATCAGCGAGACGGCGGCGATCAATTCTGCCTTGGAGCCCACTTCCAGCCCGTGGTGGTAGCGCGCGCCGAACTGGGCGATTTTTTCCACCACCTGCTGCTGCTGGTTGACCTTGATGGGGAACACACCCCGGTACTCGCCGGTGTAGCCCAGATTTTTGATGGCCTTGCGGAAGGATTCATGGATGCTGGCAATGCGCGAGTCCAGAATGTTTTCCACCCGCAGGAGCACGGGCATGTCGTAGCCGCGCTCATGCAGACCGGCGATGATTTCCGGCAGAGGAATCTGGGGACCCTTGGGACCCTGCGGGCAGACGACCACTTCGCCCGCGTCCGAAACATTGAAATAGCCGGCGCCCCAGTTGCGGATGCCGTAAAGTTCGATGGAATCTTCCACCCGCCACTGCTGCAATGCGCGGTTTTTGGCCAACGTGTTCTCCTTGAGTGCCGCCGCCCGGCGGGAAACAATGAGGGCATGCGCCCCGAAGCCGCGCCATTATGCCGTGAAAACGCGCAAAGTCAATGTGAGCGGGCGTTGCGGCCTCCGGGCGGTTCCGGCCTCCCGCCATGTCCGCACTTGACGAAGGGCGGGGCATGCTTCACTTTTAAAAGTATATGTCGTCGGCATGTGGCCGCAATCCGTTTTGAGGACGATTATGAGACATTTTCCGTACAGTTGTTTGTTGTTGCCGCTGCTGGCGGTTCTGTTGACCGCCTGTTCGGGCGACGACGGCAAGACCGGCGGCCCGCCGCCCGCGCCCGTGCATGTCCGGCCCGTGGCGCGCGCCGACGTGCCGCGTCTGCTGCATGTGGTGGGCAATGTCAAGGCTTCGGCCACGGTGGGGGTCAAACCCAGGGTCACGGGCGAGATCCAGGAAATCCATTTCAAGGAAGGTCAGGACGTACGGGAAGGGGATCCGCTGATCGGCATTGATCCGCGTCCCTTTGAGGCCGCATTGCGCGAAAAGCGCGGTCTGCTGGCCAAATCCCAGGCCCAGTTGAGCAAGGCCAACGACGACATGCGCCGCTACGGCAAGCTGGTGGGCGGCGGCTATGTGAGCCGCGAGGCCTACGAGCAGACCGCCACCGAAGCGGCGGCCCTCAAGGCCACGGTGCAGTCGGACAAGGCCGCCGTGGAAAGCGCGGCCCTGGATCTTTCCTACTGCACGGTGACCGCGCCCATCAGCGGTCGGGTGGGCGCTCTCAATGTGGACAAGGGCAATATGGTCAAGACCACGGACGACACGCCCGTAGTGACCATCGACACGCTCTCGCCCATCTATGTGAATTTTTCCGTGCCCGAGGCGCATCTGCCGGTGATTCTGGAGCGCATGCGCCAGGGCAAGGTGTCCATCAGGGCCACACCCACGGGCGGAACAGTGGAAAGCGGCCTGCTGACCCTGGTGGACAATACCGTGGACACGCGCACCGGCACCATCCGCCTGCGCGGCACGTTTGAAAATTCTGACCGCCGCCTCTGGCCCGGCCAGTTTGTGGAAGTGGAACTGCCTCTGGGCGTGGCGCGGCAGGCATTGACCGTGCCCAGCCGCGCCGTGCAGTTTGGCCGCGAGGAATCCTACGTCTATCTGGTCGGCAAGGATGATCGCGCCGTGTACCGCAAGGTCAAGGTGCTCTTCGAGCATCAGGGCGTCAGCGTGGTGGAGGGCGAACTGGCCGAAGGCGACCGGGTGGTGGTGGACGGCCAGGTGCGGCTGGCGCCGGGTCTGGCGGTGCAGGTTCTGGAATAACATCCGCGCCGGATTTTTTATCCGCCGTCCGCATCAGTTTCCAGAACCCGGCAGAGCGCCGCGCCGTTGCTCGCACCGGCCACGGCCCTGCAAAAGGCCGCCGCCTGTTCTTCCGGCAGGCTGAGGCGCAACCGGGCCTCGGCCTGGTAATCCTCATCCGCGATCTTGGCCTCAAAGGCGGGCAGAAGGCGGCGCAACGCGTCCAGGTGGGCGTAGCTCACGGTGCATTCCAGCCGGGACAGCGGCACTTGTTCGGCCAGGGCCAGACCTGTCAGATTTTCGCGTACCGAGTCCTGATAGGCCCGAACCAGCCCTCCGGTACCCAGCTTGACCCCGCCGAACCAGCGCGTCACCACTACGCAGATCTCCCCGATGCCGCAGTGCAGCAGCACTTGCAGCATGGGCCGCCCGGCCGTGCCGTGGGGTTCGCCGTCGTCGGAGGAGCCGATCCGCGCGGTGTGCCCCGGCGCGCCCGCGGCATAGGCCCAGCAGTTGTGGGTGGCGTCGGCGTTGGCCCGGCGGATGGATTCCACAAAAGCCCGCGCGGCCTCCGGTCCCGGCGTATGGGCGCATTGGGCCAGAAAGCGGCTGCGGCGGATGAGCAGCTCCGTGCAGTGGGGCCGGTCCGGCCCGGCGGCGGGGATGGGATAACGCGCCATTGCTATGTTCCGTTTTCCGCCGGGCAGAATTCGTGGATGCAGGCCGCGGCGTTGGGAAGTGCCACAGGTGGAATGTCCCCGGCCCTGCAACAGGCGCGGCGGTAAAAGCCGCCTTCCGGATGGGAAACGAGCGCGAAATGCGCGATTACTGCCTCGGCGTTCATCGTTAGTTCAGTAACGTCCAATGCCCGCCGGGGCAATGGAAAAATTTATTTTATAAAACAAATTATATAAATAGGTTATGAGGTAAACGCAAATTTCTCTCGGCAAATGCCCAAAAAAGGCTTTACAAGACCGGCGGCTTTTTATAAACAGGAATCGTTCCTGCTAATGGAAGCAACAAAATTTCACATACGCTAAAGGAGAGAACAATGAGCAAGACCCAGGAAAATCTGATGGCCGCCTTTGCAGGCGAGTCCCAGGCCAATCGTAAATACCTCGCTTTCGCCCAGGTGGCCGACAAGGAAGGCATGCCGCAGGTTGCCAAGCTGTTCCGCGCCGCCGCCGCCGCTGAGACCATCCATGCGCACGCGCACCTGAAAAACGCCGGCAAGATCGGCGACACGGCCGCCAATCTGCAGTCCGCCCTGGAAGGCGAGACCTACGAATTCACCAAGATGTACCCCGAAATGATCAAGGACGCCCAGGCCGAAGGCAAGACCGCTGTGGCCAAGTACTTCGAATTCGCCAACAAGGTGGAAGAAGTGCACGCCAACCTGTACAAGAAGGCGATTGCCGATCCTTCCGGCCTTGCCAATGTGGACTATTATGTCTGCAAGATCTGCGGCTACACCCACGAAGGTCCCTGCGACGCCTGTCCCGTGTGCGGCGCCGGCGCGGCGGCTTTCTTCAAAGTGGAAGAGTGCTGCAAGTAGCCTGACCCGCGCGACGGAGCCATGCCGCTTTTGGGGGCGGCGTGGAAGCCGGGTTGCGACTGTGATGGTTGGAGGGGCCGCCGCAAGGCGGCTCCTTCAGGCTGCAGACAAAGTCGGCAGCCCCGAAAATCAGGAGTAGGTCGCGGCTTTGCCGCGCCGTTACGCGACTGATTTCCGTGCCTTTCCGCCCGGCGGCTCTGTCGCCGTCGGTGGCGCAAACCGCGCGAAGCGGGGTTTGTCATCACGCTGGAGGGGCCGCCGCAAGGCGGCTCCTTTCTTGTTGGCTCGGGCCGCGCGCCGGGCGGCCGCAACGCCTTCGGCATTGCATTTTGGGCTGAAAAGAGTCAGTATCCGCTTGATGTTTTTTGCAGCCATCGGCGCTGTTGGCGCAACAAGACCGGATTGGCGTTGAAACGGCATCCCGTTTCAAAACCGGCGTTATCTGCGGTCGGCGGAAAATGTGGTTTTCCCGTGGCTGCGGGTAGGGGCGTCGCCGTTCAGCGCCGCCGGGCGGTGCGTATGTTCAATGCGGAACCGCTTGTTATCAACAACTGACGGCGACGCGGGCGTCCGTCCGCTTTCCCGCTTCCCGGCTTCTGCCTCGGGAGAGCGGGTTTATGTATATCGCCGTGGAGGCCTTCTTATGCGTGTTTTTGTCCGCTCCTGCATTTTTGCGCTTCTTCTGGTTCTGTGCGGCCTGAGCGCGGTCCAGACCGCCGATGCGGCGGCCAAAAAAGAACCCGCCAAGGAAGCCCCCAACAAATTCGAAGCGTTGAAACGCTTCAGCCAGGTGCTCGACCTGGTGGAACGCTATTACGTGAAGGATGTGACCCAGACGGACCTGATCAACGGGGCCGTCAAGGGCATGCTGCAGGGCCTTGACCCGCACTCCACCTTCATGAATACGGAAGAATACAAGGAAATGCAGGAAACCACCTCCGGCGAATTCTTCGGGGTGGGCATTGAAATTTCCATGGAGAACGGCCAGGTCGTGGTGGTGACGCCCATTGAGGACACCCCGGCCTTCCGCGCGGGTCTCCAGTCCGGCGACGTGATCCTGTCCATCAACGGCCAGCCCACGCAGGAGCTTTCGTTGCAGGAAGTCGTCTCGCGCATCCGGGGAGCCAAGGGCACGGAAGTGGAGCTGACCGTCCTGCACAGCGACGCCAAGACCCCGCAGACCGTGCGCATCGTGCGCGACGCCATTCCCCTGATCAGCGTCAAGTCCAAGAAGCTGGACGACGGCTACTACTGGGTGCGCCTGACCCGCTTCTCCGAACGCACCACCGAGGAACTCAAGGAAGCGCTCAAGGATGCGGAAAAGGAAAGCAAGGCCACGGGCGGCCTCAAGGGCATTGTGCTGGATCTGCGCAACAATCCCGGCGGCCTGCTGGACCAGGCGGTCAGCGTGTCCGACATCTTCCTGCAAAAGGGCGTGATCGTTTCCATCAAGGGCCGTCGTGACAACACTGACCGTGTCTACGAAGCCAAAAAACAGTCCGACGACGTGCGCGTGCCCATGGTTGTGCTGGTCAACGCCGGTTCGGCCTCGGCCTCGGAAATTGTGGCCGGCGCGTTGCGCGACCAGAAGCGCGCCCTGATTCTGGGCGAACGCTCCTTCGGCAAGGGGTCGGTGCAGAACATCATTCCGCTGTCCGACGGCTCCGGCCTCAAGCTGACGGTGGCCCTGTACTATACGCCCAACGGCAGTTCCATTCAGGCCGAGGGCATCGTGCCCGACCTGGAAGTGGTCTTTGAACCGCCGCGCACCGAGGACAAGGATAACCCGCGTTTCCTCCTGCGCGAGCAGGACCTCAACCGCCATCTGGAAAACGGCAAGGACAAGAAGGGCGGCCAGAGCAAGGCCAAAAAAGACGAGGGCAAGGAGCAGCTGGCCCGCGACAATCAGCTGCGCATGGCTCTTCAGGTCGTGAAAAGTCTGCCCAAGATGCGGGAGATTCAGAATTAGGCGGCGTTGTCTTCGTCCCCGCAGCCGGGGATGAGGCCCGCCGGACGGCATAGCCCAGCGTGTACGATAAAGAAAGAAACGGCAGCCCCCTGACCGGCCCCCTCGGGTCCGGCGGGGGGCTGCGTGCTTCCAGCCGCCTGGGGCTGGGCGGCCTGGTCTGGCTGTTGTGCTCCCTGGTTTTTTCGCTCTGGTTGGGCGATGGGCTCAACGTGCCGGACGTTGCGGAACGGGGCGGCCCCGCCGCTTCTGACGCCCGGATCGACGCCCTCATCCGTCCAGGCCAGACGAGGACGCAAAGCGTCCCGCCCGGCGGCGGACAGGGCGGAAAAGTCCGAAGTCGTCGCCGGATGCAGCTTTTCCAGCAGCGCCACGGCCAGGCGCAACGGCGCGCAGCGTCCTGTGATCCGATACCGGCGCGCGCCCGCGTCCGCGACGCCCGGCGGCAGTTCTTCCTCGCGCCGCCAGCGGG
>OJIY01000280.1_pt1 | contig 19506 bp, 18 predicted proteins | sample 1596061 | NCBI WGS metagenome assembly OJIY01 (sample SAMEA4350111, study PRJEB24818) | metagenome | biome: human; feature: gut; material: faeces | place: Denmark | collected 2013-09
ATGTGTATAAGAGACAGCTACGGGTCCGAAGATTTCGCCCTGAAAGATCTGCATGTCCCGCTTCAGGCCGGCAATCAGGGTGGGTTCGTAAAAATTGCCGCCCAGCGCGTGACGGTGCCCGCCCGCCAGCAGACGCGCTCCCTTGGCTTCGGCGTCGCGGACCAGACCGTCCACCCGCTCCACGGCGCGGGCGTTGATCAGCGGCCCCATGTCCGTGGCCGGGTCAAGGCCGTCGCCCACGCGCAGGGCCTTGATCCGCGCGGTCAGCCCTTCCACGAAACGCTCATGGATGCCCTCCTGGACCAGAAAACGGTTGGCGCAGATGCAGGTCTGCCCGGCATTGCGGAATTTGCAGGCCATAGCCAGATCAAGGGCCGCCTTGAGGTCCGCGTCGTCAAAGACCAGGAAGGGCGCATTACCGCCCAGTTCCAGGGACATGCGCTTGAGGGTGGGCGCGCAGTCGGCGGCCAGTTGTTTGCCCACCTCGGTGGAGCCGGTGAAGCTGACCTTGCGCACTGCGGGATTGGCCGCGATTTCGCCGCCGATCTCCGACGCCGTGCCGGTCAGCACATTGATGACCCCGGCGGGAATGCCCACGCGCACGCCCAGCTCGGCCAGCGCCAAAGCGCTGTACGGCGTGCGGCCCGCCGGTTTTATCACGATGGTGCAACCCGCGGCCAGGGCGGGCGCGGTCTTGCGCGGCAGCATGGAGAAGGGGAAATTCCAGGGGGTGATGGCCGCCGCCACGCCCACGGGCTCATGCCGGGTAAGGCCCTGCGTGCCCGGCCTAAACGAAGGCGTCACGTCGCCGCAGACGCGGCGGCATTCTTCGGCGAACCAGGGGAAATAGGACGCGCCCTGCAGAATTTCGCCCTTGGCCTCGGCCAGGGGCTTGCCTTCCTCCAGGGTCAGAATCTTGGCCAGATCCTCCAGATTGTCCCGGATGGCCTGTTCCCAGTCCCGCAGGTACGCGCCGCGCTGCAAGGGCGTGAGCGCGCGCCAGGCCGGAAAGGCGGCCGAGGCCGCTTCAATGGCCCGCCGGGTTTCGGCCGCGCCGCATTTGGGCACCGTGCCCAGCTGTTTCTCATTGGCCGGATTGGTCACGGCCAGCACGCTTTTGTCGTCCGCGTCGCACCATTGGCCGTTGATCAGGCACTGCCGGCGGAACAGGCTTTTGTCTTTCAAAATGGCAAGCATGGATTCAGGCATGGAAAACCTCTTTATATTTCATCCGGCGTCGCGCCGGGTTCAGAACAGCATTCTGCCGCCGAGCCAGTGGTGTTTGACGCGTCCGCGCAGGCTCTGTCCCAGAAAGGGAGTATTGCGGCTTTTGGAGTGCATGGTCTCGGGGCCGGGGGTCCAGACCTCGTCCGGGTCCAAAAGAAAGAAATCCGCCGGGTCGCCGGGCGCGAAGCTGTTCCAGGGCAGACGGAAAATTGCCGCCGGGGCGCGGCACCAGAGGCGCTGCAGGTCGGCCTCGGCCAGGACGCCCTCGCGCACCAGCCCCCAGGTCAGGCTCACGGCCAGGTCCAGGCCGGTGAAGCCGCAGGGGGCTTCGTCCAGAGTGCCTTCCTTTTCATGGGCCGCGTGCGGGGCGTGGTCCGTGGCCAGAATGTCGATGGTCCCGTCCTTGACGGCCCGGCGCAGAGCCTCGCGGTCCTCGGGGCGCCGCAGCGGCGGGCTGACCTTGGCGGCGGTGTTGTAGCCCTCCAGCGCGCTCTCGTCCAGAAGCAGGTAGTGCGGGCAGGTTTCGGCGCTGACCCTGACCCCGCGCGCCTTGCCCCAGGCAATGACGTCCACGGTGAGTTTGCTCGAGACATGCGCGATGTGTACGGGCAGGTGCAGATATTCTGCCAGCATGATGTCGCGCGCGGCCTGTACGGCCTCGCCCACGTCGGGCTGGCCCTTGACGCCCAACAGACCACTCACGGCCCCCTCGTTCATCAACCAGCCACGGGCCAGGCAGGGGTCCTCGCAGTGGTCGATAAAGGTCAGGTCCAGGTCCGCCGCGTATTCCATGATCCGGCGCAGCAGTTCGGCATTCTCCAGCGGGCGGCCGTCGTTGGACACGGCCACGCAGCCCGCCTCCTTCAGTTCCGCCAGAGGGGCCATTTCCTCGCCCTTGAGGCCCACGCTGGCCGCCGCGATGGGGTGCAGGCGCGGGCCGTGCGGATGGCTCAGACGGGCGCGTTCCAGCATGAAACGGGTCACGGACGCCGCGTCGTTGACCGGCTTGGTGTTGGCCATGCACATGACCGCGCCGAAGCCGCCGTGGGCCGCCGCGGCCAGGCCCGAGGCAATGTCCTCCTTGTATTCGAAGCCCGGCTCGCGCAGATGCACGTGCGCGTCGATGAAGCTGGGCATCAGCACCAGCCCTCTGGCGTCGAACTGCTCACAGCCTTCGGGCGCGGCGTGGCGGCCCGCCGGGGTCATGGTCACTATCTTGTCCCCGTCCACCAGCAGATCCACCGGGGCTTCCAGATGACGGGCGTTTGTAATGCAGAGCGTCATGCGTTTCCTCCGTCATTGCGCGTGGCCAGCAGATAGAGCACGGCCATGCGCGTGGCGACGCCTGCAGCCACCTGATCAAGCACCAAGCTGGCGGGCGCGTCGGCAATCTCATTGGAAATCTCAAGCCCCCGGTTCATGGGGCCGGGATGCAGCACCTTGGCCTCGGGCCGGGCCAGCTCCAGATGGGCCGCGCCCAGGCAGAAGCGGCGCGAATACTCCGCCAGATCGGGCAACAGGCCGGCCTGCTGGCGCTCCAGTTGCAGACGCAGGCACATGACCGCGTCCACATCGCGCACGGCCCGCCCGAGGTCGGAAAAGACCTCCACCGGCCAGTTTTCCACCCCGGCGGGCAGCAGGGTGCGCGGCGCGCAAAGCCGGACCTTGACCCCCAGCAGGTGCAGCAGATGCACGTTGGAGCGGGCCACCCGGCTGTGGGCGATGTCGCCCAGAATCAGCAGGCTGCGGCCCGCAAAGCTGTCCCCCCAGGCCTGGCGCAGGCTGAAGCAGTCCAGCAGAGCCTGGGTGGGATGGGCGTGCCAGCCGTCGCCGCCGTTGACGATGCCGCAGGGCAGCAGGTCAGCCATGAAGGCCGCCGCGCCGCTGCTGGAATGCCGGATGACGATGACGTCCGGCCCCATGGCCTGCAGGGTCAGGGCCGTGTCCTTGAGGCTTTCGCCCTTGTTCAGGCTGGAACCGGACTTGGCCAGGGAATAGGTGTCGGCGGAAAGGCGCTTGCCCGCCACGTCAAAGGAGGTTTTGGTGCGGGTGCTGTTTTCCACAAAAAAAAGCACCACGGTCTTGCCCTTGAGCGTGGGCACCTTCTTGACCGGGCGGCGGTTGATTTCCTGAAAGCTGGCGGCCAGATCCAGCAGATGGCGGACGTCTTCGCCGCTCAACTGGGTCACGTCCAGCAGGTCCTTGTGCTGCCAGTGATAGCGGTTGTCGGTATTCATGGGCGTGGGGACTGAAAGTTAAAAAAAAGCCCCGCTGGAACCAACGGGGAACAGATCGGCGCGCGGCCGGGCCGCATCGGCGCGGACTCGGACAGCAGCCCGGGACGGCGCGAGGCATGGGCTTTACACAACTTCATGGCCAAAAATGTTAGGCGCGCGGCGGGCCTTTGTAAAGGAAAAATCCGTAGCGGACAGGACCGGCCCCCCCTCAGAAAACCTTCAGCCCGTGCAGCAGGATGATGACGATCAGCAGGGGCGTCAGCGTGCGGCAGGCCCGGCGCAGCAGCCGCGCCCGTCCCTGCAGGGGCAGATTGCCGCTGTTGGTCAGGGCGGCGACGAATTCCCGTTCCGGCCAGACATAGCCCGCGAACAGGCTGGTCAGCAGGCCGCAGACCGGCAAAAGCAGATTGGAGGTGGCGAAGTCGTAAGCGTCGAAAAAGGAGAGGCCGAAAACCGTCCACGACGACCAGATTCCCGTGGAGAGTGTGGGCGGAACGCCCAGCGCGGCCACGCCCAGGGTCACCAGCAGGGTGGCTCTGGGACGGGGCAGTTTGCAGGTTTCCAGCAGCCAGGCCACGGGAATTTCCAGCAGGCAGAGCATGGCTCCGGTGGCGGCCACGGCCGAGAGCACGAAAAAAAGCGCGGTGAAGAACTGCCCGCCGGGCATGGAGGCGAACACCGCCGGAATGGTCAGAAAAAGCAGGCTGGTGCCCGCCGTGGGTTCAAAGCCGAAGCTGAACACCGCCGGAAACACGGCCACACCCGCCAGCAGGGAGACCAGCAGATCGCAGACCATCACCCGCAGGGCCAGGGCGGGTACGTGGGTGTCGGCCTGGAAATAGCTGCCGTAGGTGATCATGCAGCCAAAGCCGATGGACATTTTGAAAAAGGACAGGCCCATGGCCATCAGCACCACGTCGCCGTCAATGCGCGCGAAGTCGGGCATGAAGAGAAAGCGCAGGCCCGCCTGAGCGTTGGGTAGCGTGAGGCTGCGGATACAGACCGCCACCAGCAGCAGAAACAGCAGGGGGATCAACACCCGCGTGACGCGCTCAATGCCCGCCGAGGCTCCGCGCATGATCACGGCCGCGATGCAGCCCAGCACCAGCCACTGCCAGAGCAGGCTTTCCCACGGGTTTGCCAGCAGATCCCCGAAAATGCGGGCCGCCGCTTGCGGGTCGGTGGTGGCCACGCCGCCGCTCACGGCCTTGGGCACATAGGCGAAGACCCAGCCCGCCACGTCGCTGTAAAAAGCCAGAATAAGGGCGGCGGCCAGCACGGACAGGCCGCCCGTGATCCGCCAGATCCGCGCGGACGCCCCGGACATTCCAGACAGACCGGGTCGGGGCGGAGTCAGCATGACGAAGGTTTTATAGGCGTTGGCGCGGGTGCGCCGCCCCATGATCATCTCCACAATCATCAGGGGCAGGGCCACAACCAAGGTAGAGAGCACGTAAATCAGCAGAAAGGATGCGCCGCCGTGCTGCCCGGTGAGGGCGGGCACCTTCCAGATATTGCCCAGGCCCACGGCCGAACCCAGCGTGGCCGCCAGAACCCCGAGCCTGGAAGCGAAAAGATCGCGTTTCCCCTGTGCCGCTGCCGCCATAGCTCCTCCCGAAAAACAGCCGTCACGCGGCTATACCGCCGCGTCCAGCAGCAGATTGTCCCTGTGGATGACTTCGGGATAGTGGGCGTCGCCCAGAATGGCTGCCACTTCGTGACGTTTGAGGCCCATAATTTTTTTGAGGTCCGCCGCACTGTAGTTGGAAAGCCCCACCCCCAAGCTCCGGCCCTCGTGCAGCACGCGCACCAGCGCCCCTTTCTGGAACGCGCCCTCCACCTGGCGCACGCCGCCGGGCAGCAGGCTGCCGCCTTTGCGCAGCAGCGCCTGCGCCGCGCCCGCGTCCACAGTCACCCCGCCCGCCGGTTCCGACTGATAGGCCAGCCAGAATTTGCGGCGCGGTATGGCATGCCCGGCCGGGCGCACCCAGGTTCCGGGAATCGGCGTCGCGCCGGAGTCCGCGCCCGCCGCGAAGGCACGGCTTAGCACGTCGGGCGCGCGGCCGGGCAGAATCAGGGTGGGCACGCCGATCTGGGCGGCGCGCCGCGCGGCCAGCAGTTTGGAATACATGCCGCCTGTGCCCACCGACGTTTTGCCGCCGCAAAGCTGGCCGAGATCCAGGGCCGCCACGTCGTCAATGTGCTCCATGACCGGCGCGTCGGGTTCCCGCTGGGGATCGGCGGCCAGCACGCCGGGCGAGGACGTCAGGTTGACGAAGAGATCCGCGCCCGTGAGATTGACCAGCAGGCTGGCCAGGCAGTCGTTGTCGCCGAATTTGAGTTCGCTGACCGACACCGTGTCGTTTTCATTGACAATGGGCAGCACGCGCCACTGCAACAATTCCGCGAAGGTATTACGGGCGTTGAGAAAACGCTGGCGCGAACGCAGGTCGTCGCGGGTCAGCAACACCTGCGCCGTGGGCATGCCATGAACGTGAAAAGCCGTATCCCAGGCCTGCATGAGGCGGCCCTGCCCCACGGCCGCCGCCGCCTGCCGGGCCGCCAGGCCCGTGGTTTCCACCTGCCGACCGCGCGCGGCCAGGGCTGTGCGTCCGGCGGCCACCGCGCCGGAGGAGACCAGCACCAGACGCCGCCCGTCGGGCAGGCCCGTTCCCGGAGCGGCCAGCCGGGCCAGCTGCCCGGCCAGACTGTCCAGCACAGCGGCGTTGAGCCCTTGCGCGTCGGTCAGCACGGCGCTGCCCACCTTGATCACCACCACACGGGCCTGCGCCAGCACCCGCGCCCGCTCCCGCCGCCAGTCCTCCGGCCTTTCCATCGCCGCCTCCACTGCATCCGCACTTGAGCAGATTCCCTTTGAAACGCTACGCTTTTTCAAAGGTTCATTCAGTCGAAAAACACGATTTTCTGCTGAATCCACGCCGCTTCGCGGCGCGCCGCACCTTGTGCGGCGTCAGAGCATTTCAACGTTGAAATACTCTGGATACAGAGCATACGCATTTTGAAACGCGCGCCGCTTCCGGCCCGTTTTCCTCACTCGCGCGTGTAGATCACCTCAATATCCGGAAATTCCTCGTCCTCTTCCGTCTCTTCCAACTGGTGGCGCAGCAGCGGCTCATGCCGGGCCAGTTCATCACGCAGCCGCCAGAGCTCGGCAATCAGCGGTTCCAGGCCCTGCTCCTCCCGGGCGGAAATGAAGAAAATCCTCCGCTCGTCGGCCTCGGCACGGGCTTTCAGGGCCTCCAGGCGCTCCGCATCCGCCAGATCAATCTTGTTGATCACCTCAACCTGTCCCCGTTCAGCCAATACCGGATCAAAACGCCGCAATTCCTCATTGACCAGCTCGAATCCGGCCCAGGGGTCCGCGTCGTCCACATCCTCGATGCTCAGCATATGCACCAGAAAGCGGGTGCGCTCCACATGCTTCAGGAAACGGTGCCCCAGCCCCTGCCCGGCGTGCGCTCCTTCAATGAGTCCGGGAATGTCGGCAATGACCATGCGCTTGTCCGGGTCCACTTCATCGATCATCACGCCCAGATTGGGCGTGAGCGTGGTGAAGGGATAGGCCGCGATCTTGGGCCGGGCCGCCGAGATCCGCGAAATAAGCGTGGACTTGCCCGCATTGGGCAGGCCGATAAGCCCGGCATCGGCCAGGATTTTCAGCTCCAGCCGCAGGGTCAGCTCCTCGCCGGGTTCACCGGGTTGGGCGAAACGCGGCGCGCGCATGGTGGAGGATTTGAAATGCTCGTTGCCCTTGCCGCCGCGCCCGCCGCGCGCCGCCAGCACAAGGCTGTCCGGTTCGCTGAGGTCGGCCAGCAGGCGTTCGCCTTCCGGCCCCTCGGCAAAAACCAGGGTGCCCACCGGCAGGCCCAGCACCAGGTCCTCGCCCTTTTTGCCGTCGCACTGGCTGCCCTGGCCGGGCTGGCCATTGCGGGCCTCGTAAAGCCGCTTCAGGCGGAAGTCGTACAGAGAAAGCAGGCGGCTGTCGGCGCGCAGATACACGGAGCCGCCGTCGCCGCCGTTGCCGCCGTCCGGGCCGCCGCGCGGCACAAACTTCTCGCGCCGGAAGGACAGGCAGCCGTGGCCGCCCTTGCCCGCCCGGACCTGTATTTTCGCTTCATCCACAAATCGCATAGTGTGCCTCTGATCCACCGGCGCATCGCGGCTCCGGCTTGTATATAAATCGTGGCCGCCGGCCGTTCAACGGCAAGCGGCGTCAGTATGTCCGTAAAAATGCAAAAAGGGAAGGAACCGCGCCCGAGTGCGGCTCCTTCCCCAAACAAATTCCACGCGGCCGCGAAGTTATTGAGCGGCCGCTTCCACATGCACGCGCGTCAACACGCGACGTTTGCGGACATATTTTTCAAAGCGCACCACGCCCTCCACCTTGGCGAAGAGGGTGAAGTCCCTGCCCATGCCCACGTTGTTGCCGGGGTACACAACAGTGCCCAGCTGACGCACGAGGATGTTGCCGGCCAGCACACGCTGACCGCCGAAACGCTTGACGCCGCGGCGCTGACCCGCGCTGTCGCGGCCGTTGCGCGAAGAGCCGCCTGCTTTCTTATGAGCCATGATAGCCTCCTGAGCGCTGAGCCATCAAAGCGCGCGGCCCGTTCCCCCTCGGATTCCGGCCGGAACGCGATCACTGATCGCCGCCGGGCGGGGACCGGAAAAAACGGACGCTCGCTCCGAAAAGCCAGCCTAGCTGTTGATGCTTTTGACGCGAATGGTGGTGCAGTCCTGACGGTGCCCGCGCAAGGTCTTGGAATCCTTGCGACGACGGCGCTTGAAGACCATGACTTTGGGGCCGCGCCCCTGTTCCACCACTTCCGCCGTCACGGCGGCGCCGGCAAGATAGGGAGCGCCGACTTTGCAGTCCGCGCCGCCGACCATCAGCACCTTATCCAGAGTAACGTCGCTGCCGGCCTGGGCCGCGAGTTTTTCCACAACAATCTTGGAACCTTCTTCGACGCGGTACTGTTTTCCGCCGGTCTCGATAATCGCGTACATGATCAACCTCCAAAAAGAGAAAGGCATATTTGCCCGATCAGACGAAAAATGTCAAGGCCTCGTCCGCAATCATTTCAGACAAATTCCGCCCGTGCCTGTCCGGACCGGCCTTGGCAAAACCTCCCCGGCGCTGCTATCCTGTCCGGCATGAGCGAAATTCTCACTGTGACCGTGGACAGTCTGGCCCACGACGGGCGCGGCATCGCCCGCGTGACGGCGGACGGGAACGACGGGCGCGGCGCGGCGGTCTTTGTGACCGGCGCGCTGCCGGGGCAGATCGTCCGGGCGCGGGTTGTCCGCCGCAAGACCCGCCTGCTGGAAGCCGACCTGCTGGACGTGCTGCGCCCGGCAGCGGATGCCGTGCCGCCGCTCTGCCCGCATCAATCCGTCTGCGGCGGCTGCCCCCTGCAAATCATGCCCTACCCGGCGCAGTTGCGCTGGAAGGAAAACCTGGCTCTGGAAGCCCTGAGCCGCATCGGGCGTCTGGACCGTACTCTGCTCAACAGCGTGTGGGAAGCCCCGCGCCCTTCGCCGGACCACACGGCCTTCCGCAATAAAATGGAATTCGCCTTCGGCCCGGGCGCGGACGGCGGCCTGGTTCTGGGCCTGCGCCGCCGCGGCGGCGCGGAGGTCGTGCCCGTGCCGGACTGCGTTCTGCCGCCCGCCGGAGCGCGGGACATTCTGGAGGCGGCCCGGAGCATGGCGGAAACAAGCGGCCTGCCGCCGTATGTCGCGCCCGCTTCCCGACGCAACGCGGGACGGAGCAAGGGCATTGACGCCGCCGGGTCACACGGCTTCTGGCGCTTTCTGATCTTGCGGCACGGGCAGAAAGGCGACGACCCCGCGCCCCGCTGGTGGGTCCTGTGCGTCACCAGTCCCGGCGGCGCGACGGGCCGGACGGCGGCGCGCGCCCTGGGCGAACGTCTGCTGCAACGCTTCCCAGACCTGGTCGCCTTCATCCATGAAGAGCGGCAAAGCCCCGACGCCTTGGCGGCCGGGGAGCGCCGTGTGCTCTGCCTGAACGAACGGGGGCGGGAAGAGGCTGAAGCCGCTCTGCTGCATCTGCCCTTGGGCGGCCGCCTGTTCGGCCTGGACGCGGCGTCCTTCTTTCAGGTCAATACCGGGGCCGCGCAAAGTCTGGCCCGTCTGGCTACGGAAATGCTGAACGCCGGAGGCGTGGAAAAAGGTTCATCCCTGCTGGATCTGTACTGCGGCGTGGGCGCGCCGGGCCAGTTGCCGGCCCCCGCCTTCGAACGCCTGATGGGCCTGGAATACGACAGGCGCGCCGTGGCGCTGGCCCGGCGCAATGCGGAACAGGCCGGTCTGACGCACTGCCGTTATGAAGCGGGTGACGCGGCGGTTCTGCTGGAGCGTCTGCGGCGCGACCGGTCCGCCGCCTGGGATACGGTGCTGGCCGATCCTCCGCGCGCCGGACTGGCGCCCAGAGTTCTGGACAGCCTGCTCAAGCTGCGCCCCCGGCGCATCCTCTATATATCCTGCAACCCGGCCACGCTGGCGCGGGACGCCCAGGCGCTCCAGACGCATTATGAGCCGGCGCGTCTGACGGGCGTGGATCTTTTTCCGCATACTCCGCACCTGGAATGCCTCAGTCTCTGGCGGCTTCGGGGCTGAACGCGCGGCGGGAATATGCGCAGATGCCGAATGTTTCGGCGCAAAGCCGTTGACGCGCCGCCGAGGCTGTGATAATTTACACAGCGTTAGGGGTTTTACAGCGTGCGGAATGTACGCGCCGCTGACATTCGCGGAGGCGGCCCGTGTCATTCAAAGACATTCTCAAACAACAGCAGAGCGGCATGGAAGCCCTGGCCACCACCGGGGTCATCGGTCTGCATCTGGTCAGCGGGCCGCTGGTGGGTTTCGCCATCGGGTACGGCCTGGATTACTGGCTGGACACAGGCCCCTGGTGCAAATTGTGCTTTCTGTTGCTGGGCATTGCCGCCGGTTTTTTGAACGTCTACCGCGACACGCAGCATCTTTTGAAAAAAATTGCGGCCGAAGACGCCCGCCGCAAGGGGCTTGTCCCGCCGCCCGATACGCCGCCCACGGATGAGGCTTCCACGGCGCGGCGGACGGCGGAAACGCAACAAAGCGGAGAGACGGATGGCCGTGCAGGCGCTGAGAACCATGACGCACAGCCTTGACGCCTGGCTCTGGCGGCGGGGCATCAGCCACCCGGTTATCCGGCCGCTGGTGCGGAACGAACTGCTGCTGACGGCCCTGTTTCTGCTGGGCGGCGGCATCGCCTTCGCCGCGACGCCCTGGTTTTTCTGGTTCGGCGTGGGTCTGGGCATCATGACCCTGACGTTCTGGAGTCTGGCGCGCTTTTTTCTGCGCGCGGGTCTGGGCGAGTACAGCACGGCTTTTCTACGCGTTGTGCTGTTGCGCTGGGGCGGCAGACTGCTACTTCTGGCCGGGTTGCTCTACCTGGCGCTGGTAGTCTGGAAAGCGCCGGTGACGGCCATCCTGGGCGGCCTGACCGCCGGGGCGGTCACAGCCCTGCTCACCTTCGCCGTGGTTTCGCGCGAAGGCCGGGGCGCATCCGGCCGGGGTTGAGCGCCGCCCCTGGCGGCACATCAAACGGGGTGATATTATTGGGGAAAAGGCTGCGGGCATTCGAGCCGCGCGGCCTTGGAAAACACGGTTCAGCTTGTTTCACACAGGAGGCTGGCTCATGGCAGGTGGTTTGCCGCATCCGGTATTGCTCTCCACATTTATGGGCATGGACGAGATCACCCTGGGCGGGCAGGTGATCGAATTCAAACACGTCTTTTATTCCTGGGTCTGTATGGCCATCCTTTTCACGGTGGCCTTCATCATGCGCCGGCGGCTGACCCTTGTGCCGGGAGGACTGCAGAATTTCTTCGAGGCGCTGATTGATACCATTGAGCGCTTCGTCTGTTCGACCATGGGCGAGGTGGGGCGCAAGTACGTCCCCCTCCTGGCCGGCATGTTCATCTATATTTTCGGCATGAACCTCATGGGCCTGATCCCCGGTTTCGACGCGCCCACAGCCAATCTGAACACCACGGTCTGCATGGCGCTCTTCGTCCTGGTCTACTACAACGCCGTGGGCCTGATGCGCTGGAAAAGCCATTACATCCATCAGTTCACGGGACCGTCCAAGTTTCTCATTCCGCTGATGTTTCCGCTGGAAGTGGTTTCGCATCTCTCCCGGCCGGTTTCTCTCTCCCTCCGTCTTTTCGGCAACATCCGGGGTGAGGAAATCGTCATGGTCCTCTTCTTCGTCATGGCCCCCCTGCTGGGCACCCTGCCCATCTATGCCCTCTTCCTTCTGGGCAAGACCATGCAGGCCTTCGTCTTCTTCATGCTGACCATGTTCTACATCAAGGGCGCTCTGGAAGGCCCTGAGCACTAGAAACACGCATTACCGCTCTCTCGCGGCCCGGAAAAGGGGCCGCGGGTGGAGCGCCGCAGCAGCCGCCCGAGCACGCGGCCCGGAAAACGGCATAAAACTGCTCGCATCTTGGGGGAATGGTCGCACGCGACCCAACAATAAACCAGTGGAAGGAGTGCTCTCATGCGTAAATTTCTGATGATCGCCCTGAACACCGTGGCGCTGCTGGGCTTGGCCAGCATGGCTTTTGCCGCCAATCAGCTTGACTCTGCCGCTCTGGGCTATACCTGCCTGGCCGCCGCTCTGGGCATCGGCATCGCCGCTTTCGGCTGCGGCATCGGCATGGGCCTGGGCCTCAAGGGCGCCTGCGAAGGCGTCGCCCGTAACCCTGACGTCAGCGGCAAGATCACCGGCACCATGATTCTGGCCTTCGCCTTCATCGAATCTCTGGCCATTTACGCCCTGGTCATCAGCTTCATCCTGCTCTACGCCAATCCTTACGCGTAGTCCGCATTCGACCGCAGCAAAAGGGAGGCTTCGGCCTCCCTTTTTTATTGCCGTGGAACATTTTTATTTTATATAGCCAGCCAGCATATCCGGGCTTATATGCCCGCCTCCGCTCCAGCCAAGACATGTACTCCAAAAAATTACTCCTCGTATTATATCAAATAAATGGCTGACAGACATTAGAAAAGAAACCACGCCCGCAGCTCTGCGCCCAAAGTTGTTTGCCTTTGAAAAAATCTGCCTTTTCAAAGAATTTTTCACTGAAATTAATAAATTTTAGCTAATCAATCATTATTTCGGCAAATTGCACACTACCACGAAGCACAGAGCCGTTTAATATTGAAACGCCCTAGCCACCCGTCTCGATTTTCACCTTATTAAGAAAATTAGCGTCTTGCCATAATGGCTAAACAAGCACAGGATGCGCGCCTCCGCCGGGCCTGCGGGAAAGCCCGCTTGCACTGCGGTCTGTTTTCAAGTATTCTGAGTAATACTTTATTTCACAAGTCAACATTAACGAATCCATTTCGAGCAATAAAGGCACCGCCCATGGTCACGCAACCCAAAAGCAAGCATATCCCCCGCGCCACCATCCAGCGCCTTGCCACCTATGTGCAGGTGCTTGAAAATTTCGCCCGCGACGATGTGGAAGTCATTTCGTCCAATCCCCTGGCCGAAGCCTGCGGCGTCAACGGTTCTCAGGTGCGCAAGGATCTGGCCTACTTCGGGGAATTCGGCATCCGTGGCGTGGGCTACCATGTGACATCGCTCATTGCGGCCATCACTTCGGCGCTGGGCGTGGACCGCGAATGGCGCATGGCCCTGATCGGCGTAGGCAACCTGGGCAAGGCCATCCTGAACCACGGCGAATTCCGCGCGCGCGGCTTCAACATCGTGGGCATCTTCGACTGCGACCCATTCAAGATCGGTGAAATCGTGCATGGTCTGGAAGTGCATTGCACCAAGGACCTCAAAAGCATGGTGGTCGAACTCGGCATTGAGATCGGCATCATCACCACCCCGCCGGAACGCGCCCAGCGCGCGGCCCAGCACCTGATGGACGCGGGCCTGACCTCCATTCTCAACTTCGCCCCCGCGCGGATCAAGGTGCCGGAACGCGTGCATGTGGAATATGTGGACTTCTTCCACCATCTGTACGCGCTGGCCTTCAATCATACCCAGGCCCGTTATTGAGCGGATATGCCTCACGACTGAGCAGGGCCGGAGGCCGTTTTCTGGACGCTCTGGCTTTTCTGAGCCGTCTTGCGCCGCCCCGGCCCTGCAACGCGCGGTCCCTGGCCGCCTGCGTGCCGTGGTTCGCGCCCGCGGGCCTGGTTCTGGGCAGCCTGTACACGTTGGCGGCCTGGCTGTTTCTGACTCTTCTTTCCGCATCACCCGCCACGATGCTTTTTTCCGGGGCAGTCTGGTCTGCCGCCGCGCTGGCGGCCTGGCTCTGGCTGGCTCTGGAACTGTGGAGCACGCGCGGCCTGCACTGGGACGGGCTGGCCGATCTGGGCGACGCCTGTGGCAGCGGCGCGACCGGCGCGCGGTTCTGGGAGATTCTGCGTGACAGCCGCCTGGGGGCCTTCGGCGCATTGAGCCTGCTGCTGATTTTCAGTGGCCAATGGCTGGCGCTGACTTGGCATCTGGCAGCCGGACACTGGCTGCCGCTCGTCCTGGCCCCGGCCTGGGGCCGGGCCTGCGCGGTCTGGCTGGCCGCGTCCGCGCCGCCCCATGACCCGGATTCTCTGGGCGGCCTGGCCTGCGCCGGGGCCGGTCCGGCCGTGCGCCGGATTTACCGGCTGGCGGCCTTTCTGCTGACCTGTCTTTTAATGGCGTTGGGCCTCAGTCTCTGGCAGGGACTGGTCCTGCTTGGAGCGCAATACTGGCTCACGCGCCGCCTGGCCGCCACGGCGCGACGCCAGGGCGGACTTTCCGGCGACTTTCTGGGCGCGGCCATCGAACTGGGGCAGTTGTGCTTTCTGCTGGCAACGCTGTAGAATAAGGTCAGGCGGCGCATCGTGCCGCCAAAACCAAGGAGTACGGCATATGAACTTCAAAGAACTGGTGGAGGCGGCCCGCACCTGCCGCCGTTTTGAAGAGGACAAGCCCCTGAGCATGGCCGATCTGGACTGGCTGGCGGATTGCGCGCGCATGGCCCCTTCGGCTCGCAATGCCCAGGAACTGCGTTTCATTCTGGTGGGGCCGGGCGAAACCTGCCAAAAACTGTTCAGCCTGACCCGCTGGGCCGGCGCGCTCAAAGACTGGGGCGGCCCGCATCCCGGCGAGCGGCCCACGGCCTTCATCGCCGTGCTCATGCCCGAAAGCGGCAAGGAACTGCTCTGCTACGATACGGGCATCGCCTGCCAGACCATCCAGTTGGCGGCCACCAGCCGGGGCTGGGGCTGCTGCATCATCCAGGCCTTTGATCACAAAGCCGCGCCGGAGTTGCTGGGCGTGCCCGAGGGCATGAAAATCGCCCTTGTGCTCGGCCTTGGCGTGGCCAAGGAAAAACGCGTGCTGGCTCCCATGCCCGCCGACGGTTCCTTCGGCTACTGGCGCGACGCGGAAGGCGTACACCATGTGCCCAAGCGGCCGCTGGACGAATTGGTGCTCAAACGTTTCTGAGCCCTGGCCTAAGCGCGTCACCGGGCTATTCCGGCGGCGCGCTTACGCACCAGCGTCCGTCTTGCCGTAACGCTCCAGCCAGTGGCCGAGCAGTCCTGCCAGATACGTGTCTCCGTCGGCATAGGCCTTGCGCCGCGCCCTCTGGACCAGAACACGCCGTGACGGCTCATCCTTCCGCGCAGCCTGCATATATTCCTCTATGCCGCGCGCGAATTGCGCCATCTGCTCGTGCAGGCCTGCCTTGCGCAGCAAGCGCAGCAGGCGGTTCCTCACGTCCGGCTGAGAAAAAAAATGCATGGCGCGCACACCGGCCGCCAAAGCTTCGCGCCGCTTCCCTTCAGCCTCCAGTTGATCCATAAGCAACAGCCAGCCCCCGCGCCAGAGCGGTTCACGCTCCAGTTGCGCGGCGCAGGCCGCCGCATCAAAATCCGTCCCGCTGAAGGCCGCGCCCAGCTCACGCTCTTGTGCTTCGGGCAGAGCCAGCCAGCACGAAAGCGTGGGACCGATGCGCATTTCATAGCCGTCCAGACGGGCCAGGCAATGCATATCCGCCTGAATATTCTGCACCCGGCGCTGATAAAAAAGTCTGCTGTTTTGCAGATCGTACTCAAAACGGCCCGGCGTCTGGCTGGTGTGGTGGTACAGCACGCTTTCCCCGGCGACAGTCAGACTGTAACCACGATCGGTCAGCGCATAGCAGAGATCCAGATCCTCAAAGCCGTTTTGGTAGCCCTCGAAAAATCCCCCGCACTCCGCAAAAACCTCTCGCCGGATCACCAGCGCCGCGCCGGTAATGGCCTGCAAAGGACGCTTCTTGCGCAAGACAGGGTGGTTGCCGGGAAAGTGCTCGTAAAGATGGCTGACTTTACAGAAAGGTGAAAACGTGACGCCGCAGTGCTGAGCCGTACCGTCGGGATAGAGCAGCAACGGTCCGGCCGCGCCCAGTCGCGCATCCTCGAAAGCCGCGCGCAGCGGCGGCAGCCAGCCGGGCGTGCAGGTGGTGTCGTTGTTCAGAAAAAAGAGCAGATCGCCGTCGGCGGCGCGCGCGCCCAGATTGCAGGCTTTGGCGAACCCCAGATTTTCCGGCAGGCGCAACGCCCGGAAATCCGCGCCCCAGAGACGTTGCCCCAAGGGTTCAAGCTCACGGGCCGTGGCGTCCGTGGAACCGTTGTCCACCACCAGCACTTCCAGATCCTCGCCGATGGAACACTCCGCCAGAGAGCGCAGACAGGCCGCCGTCATCTCCCAGAGATTCCAGGCCGGAATAATTACGGAAACGCGCATGACCGCCTCGCTTTAGCCGCTCAGGCCATACTGTCCCGCTCCCGGTGGAACTTCCGGGCGACGGCCACAAAATTGGGCGCCCAGCACGGCACGGCGGGCGCGAAAATATGGGTATACGCGGCCCAGACCCGGCCCCGCGTCAAGCCGTCACGGGCCGCGCCGTCTATATGGCCCATGCCCTTGCCCCGCGTGAGTTCCAGAGCACAGAGGGGCGCGTCCTTTTCCCACCGGCAATGCGAATAGTGAAATTCATGCCCGCGCAGAACCAGGCCTGACGGAAAAAAGGGATTCTCGCTCCGCACCGTGCCCTGCACATAGCCCAGGCCTTGCGGTCTGGCGCAGAACCGGGCCGTCACCGGAAAAACATTGCTCATGGGCCAGAGCCTGCCTTCACGCTCAATGCCTTGGGCCAGCAGCATGAAACCGCCGCATTCCGCATAGATGGGCAGTCCTCTTTCGGCCAGGCGGGCCAGAAGAGGCAGACGCGGCGAACGGCTCAGCTCCGGCGCGCAGTCTTCGGGAAAACCGCCGCCCAGATAGAGGCCGTCCAGATTCCGCCAGGGGTCAAGGGGGTTGGGGGCGTCCCCGTTCGCGCCGTCCAGCAGGGAAAGGCGGACCAGTTCCGCGCCCGCGTGAGACAAAGCCTCGAGATTTTCCTGGTAATAGAACCAGAGCGCCGCGTCGCGCACATAACCGATGCGCGGGGCCGGAAGCTCCACCGGAGCACGATCGTGGTCCACGGGTCCGGAGAGGACTTCCACCCCGCTTCCGGCACTGTCCTCCACGTCCCCGGTCTGGTCCGCGTCCGCCAGAAGCGGCGCTGCCCGGGCCGCCGCCAACACCTCTGCGAGGTCCAGGTGCTCACGCGCCAGAGCGGCCAGTTCGTCCAGTCGGCGCTGCGCGTCTTCGGCCAGAGCGTCGCCGTGGCAGGCTATGCCCATATGCCGTTCGGGCAGGGGATTCTTCGCCAGGCGCGGCAGCGCGCCCAGCACGGGCAGGTCCGTATAGGTTTCGAGGGCGTGGCGCAGCACGCTTTCATGCCGGGCCGACCCCACCTGATTGAGCACCACGCCGCAAAACCGGAGGCCCGCTTCGAAATTGAGCATGCCCTGAACCAGCGCAGCCGCCGTGCGGGTCATCTTGGTGCAGTCCAGACTGAGCAGAATGGGGCACGCCAGAACGCGGGCCAGCTCCGCCGTGGAGCAGGAACCCTCCACGTCCAGACCGTCGAACAGGCCCCGGTTGCCCTCCACCAGCCCCAGCGCATCCCGCCCGCCGCCTGCCAGCGGGGCCATGGCGCGGACAAAAAGCGCGCGTAGCCGCGCGGGCGGCAGAAAAAAGGGATCCAGATTGGTGGCCGGCCGCCCGGCGGCCAGAGCCAGCCAGGCCGCGTCGATATAATCCGGCCCCTTTTTAAAGGGCTTGACCGCCACCCCGGCGGCGGACGCGGCCCGCGCCAGCCCCAGGGTGAGCAGCGTCTTGCCGCCCCCGCCGGACAGCGCGGACACGCAGAGCCGGGGCAGAGAGATGGAAAACTCCGGCGCGGTGGAGGAAAGAGCGCCCATAAGCCTCCGGAAGGGGGCCGTCTCCCAAAAGACGGACTTTGTTCCCTGGCAAGACAGAAGCCCATTGCAGGCCAGGGATGGTACTCTTACGGTACAGACCTGGACCGTAATGGGCTTCGAACGCAGTCCAGGGAGCAAAAAGCGCTGTTGGAGAGCCCCCTTAATGTTTGAAGGAGCGCTGGCCCGTAAAGACCATCGCCACCTGCGGCTGCGCCTCATTACAGGCCATGATCACCTCGGCGTCGCGCAGCGAACCGCCGGGCTGGGCAATGGCCGACACGCCCTGGGCCACGGCGGCGTCCACGCCGTCGCGGAAGGGGAAAAAGCCGTCGGAAACCAGGCGCGAACCCGACAGTCCGCCGCGCGCCTCGGCCGTGCGCGCCTCAATGTCGGCCAGCTTGCCGGCCAGAGCCGGATCTGCGGCAGCCTTCTGCTTCAGCTCGTAAAGCGAAAGCCCCAACTCGCGGAAAGCCAGGGTGTCAGCATACTTGGTATAGGCCTTGTGCACGGCCAGCTCCACGCACCCCACGCGGTCCTGCTCGCCGGTGCCGATGGCCAGGGTGGCTCCGTCGCGGGCAAAGATCACGGAATTGGAGGTCACGCCCGCTTCCACGGCCCAGGCGAAGCGCAGATCGGCCAGTTCGGCCTTGTCCGGCGCGCGCGCCGACACCTCAAGGCCGTCCTTGGTGGAAGCCGTGGCGGACAGAAAGTCCGCGTCCGTAAGAATGCGGTTCACAAAAGATTTCTGTACGATGATGCCGCCGTCGGCCAGACTCTTGATGTCCAGAAAGGCCGAACGCGTCAGTTCTTCCAGACGTCCCAGACCGGGCAGTTCCATGATGCGCAGATTCTTGCGGCGTTTGAGGATCTCCACCACACCGTCCTCAAAGGCGGGCGCGGCCACCACTTCGAAATAATTGGCCGCCACCATTTCGGCGGCCTCGCGGGTAAAGGGCCGGTTGACCACCACCGCGCCGCCGAAGGCCGCGATGCGGTCGCACCAGAACGCCCGCTCCAGGGCCACGGCCACGCCCTCGTCGGTCCAGGCCGCGCCGCAGGGATTGTTGTGCTTGAGAATCGCGGCGGCCGGGCGTTCGGCAAGGTATTGCAGAATATTGGCCGCGTTGTCCACGTCCGTGAGGTTGGTCTTGCCGGGATGCTTGCCGGCCTGGATCATCTGGGCCTCGGTGAGGGCGGAGACGATGCCGTTGCCCGGCCCGCGCCAGCTCAGGCCGCCGCAGCTCAGGGAGCCTTCCTTCAGAGCGTAAAGCGCGGCGGGCTGATCGGGATTTTCGCCGTAGCGCAGGCCTTTTTCTTCCTGATCCAGGGTCCAGACGCGCTTCTCATAGACGAGTTTCTCCTCGCCCAGAATAATGGTCATGGTTTCGGGAAAAGCGTCCTTGCGGACGGTGCTGTACATGGCCTTGAGATCCGACATGCTGCCTCCGATGTTGTGGCCGGTCGTGGAAGGAGCCTGCATAGCACAAAACGCCCGCCGGGGCCAGACCCGCCCGGCCCCGCCCGCCGCTCCCGCGTTGACGAAGCCGACGCAACAACATACAAACAGCCCGACGGGAAACTGGCTGTGGATCCCGCGAGAGCGGACGGCCATGGCGTCGATCCGGCACTCTCACCACGCTGCCCTGGAGGTCAC
>OJIY01000282.1_pt1 | contig 19266 bp, 10 predicted proteins | sample 1596061 | NCBI WGS metagenome assembly OJIY01 (sample SAMEA4350111, study PRJEB24818) | metagenome | biome: human; feature: gut; material: faeces | place: Denmark | collected 2013-09
GTTTATGGTGCTGATGGCCAGCGGCTTTCTGGGCAAAGGACAGGAATACATCTCCTCCGGCGTGGCCGCCGTGGTCACCGGCTCCACGCCCATTTCCATGCTGGTGGCGGCCTGGCTGTTCGGCGGGGAGCAGCGCCCCTCGGCCATGCAGTGGCTGGGCCTGGCCGGAGGCTTGTGCGGCCTGGTGCTGCTGGGCGTCAGCCAGAACGCTTCCGGGACGGGCCAGACCAGCCCCGCCGGCATGTTCTGGGTTTTCGGGGCCACGCTGGGCTGGGTGACCGGCTCCCTGCTGACCCGGCGTTTTCCTCTGCCCACCCGGCTTTCGGCCTTGCAGTCCTGCGGCCTCCTGCTGCTGGTGGGCGGGCTGGAAACCCTGCTGTTGGGCTTCGCCTGCGGCGAGGCGGCCATGACCCGTTGGGAAAACCTGCGGTTCGAAGTGGCGCTGGCCTTTGCCTGGATGGTCATCGGCGGTTCCATTATCGCCTATTCCAGTTATTTCTGGCTGCTGACGCATGTTTCCATCGCCACGGCCGTGTCCTACGAGTATGTGGTGCCGGTCATCGGCATTTTCCTCGGCTGGTGGCTGGGCGGTGAAACGATTACGGGCCGGATTGTCCTGGCCTGCTGCCTGACTGTGGGCTCGGTCTTTTTCGTGCTCTGGCACAAGCACAACAAATAGCCTGGCAGGGCCGCATTCTTCGCCTGTTCCCGCCGCCGGTCCGTTCGCCGGATTCGACGGCGTTTCGTTTTTCCGGCTGAAGTTTTTTAAATTTTTTGCTCCAGGCAGGAGACATGCTTGACAAACTTAATAGAAAATGAATATCATTTTCAATAGGTCAAGGGGGCACGTCGGAAAAATTTTACCGTCAGGAAGCGGACGTCGCTTCAAGCCATACGAACTATAAAGGAATATATCATGGAAAATCTGATCAACAAGAAAGTGGAACCCTTCACCGTCCAGGCTTTTCACAACGGCGAACTGAAGGATGTCAGCGAATCTGATCTGTTGGGGCACTGGTCGGTGATCTTCTTCTATCCGGCGGACTTCACCTTTGTCTGCCCCACGGAACTGGAAGACCTTTCGGACCATTACGAGCAGTTCCGGAAGCTGAACTGCGAACTGTACTCCGTGTCCACGGACAGCGCCTATGTGCATAAAGCCTGGGCCGACGCCTCGCCGAACATCGCCAAAATCCGCTATCCCATGCTTTCGGACAGCGCCGCCTGGCTGTCCCGCTTCTTCGGCGTCTATATTGAAGCCACGGGCCAGGCCCTGCGCGGCACCTTCATCATCAACCCGCAGGGTGAAGTCAAGGCCTATGAAGTGCACGACCTGGGCATCGGCCGCAACGCCGAGGAACTGGTGCGCAAGGTGGAAGCCGCCCAGTTCGTGGCCGAGCACGGCGATCAGGTCTGCCCGGCCAAGTGGAAGCCCGGCGCGGCGACTTTGAAGCCGGGGCTGGATCTGGTGGGCAAACTGTAGGCGGCAGGCGCGTCTTTTTGTCGCCGGCAAGGCAAACAAAAAATCACAGCTGCCGGATGATTGATGTGCTACGAGAAAGCCCGGTGTGGAAGATCACACCGGGCTTTCTCGTTATTGTTCAGCTTAGAGCAATTTTTTACTTTAAAAATTGCTCACGGAGTCGTGAAACTTACGGGTCAGAACATCGTGTCCAGGTCATGCATACTCTTAACGTTAATTCGCTCTGGGAGCTGTCTTTAAATTGTCCTTTCGCCCTCTGCCTGCGCCAGGCTCGCTCCGTGCGAAGGTCGGGTTTGAATATACTCCCTCCGCCCGGAACTCGCCTTCCTGGGCAGAGAACAAAAATCCTCATTTAGAAACAGCTCCTAATGCCCGCGCAGCATTTTCACCGAGCAGAACTTCCCGCACATGGCGCAGACTTCCTCGCTCTTGTGCGCCTCGCGGCGTTTGGCGAGCTGGTCCGGGTCCAGAGCGGCCTTGGACATGCCCTCCCAGTCCAGGGCCTTGCGGGCCGCGTTCATGGCCGCCTCGCGTTCCACGGCCCTGGGACGGCCCAGAGCCACTTCGCCCACATGGGCGGCCACGCGCGAAGCCATCACCCCGGCGCGCACGTCGTCCACATCCGGCAGGGTCAGATGCTCGGCCGGAGTCAGGTAGCAGAGAAAGTCCACGCCCGCTTCCACGCCCAGAGCGCCGCCGATAGCCCCGGCAATGTGATCGTAGCCGGGCGCGCTGTCGCAGCACAGCGGTCCCAGCACATACAGGGGCGCGTTGTTGGTCAGGCGCTTGATGCCCTGAATCTGGGTGCGCACCTGGTTCAGCGGCACATGGCCCGGACCCTCGATCATGCACTGCACGCCCTTTTCCAGCGCGTATTTGGCCAGCTGGCCCAGATTGATCACTTCCTCCCACTGGGCCGCGTCGCCCGCGTCCACGCCCGCGCCGGGGCGCAGGCCGTCGCCCAGCGACAGGGTGACGTTGTAGGGCAGGCAGAGCTCCAGCAGGCGGTCGAAATATTCCAGCAGGGGATTTTCACGGTTGTTTTCCAGCATCCAGCGGGCCAGCATGGAGCCGCCGCGCGAGACGATGCCCAGCACGCGGTTGTCTTTCACGGCCAGTTCCGCGCCGCGCCGGGAAAGCCCGCAGTGCACGGTGATGAAATCCACGCCCTGGCGGGCCTGTTTTTCAATTTCCGCAAAAAGGTCGTCGGGCTGCATGCTGCTGATGTCACGCTCGGCGTCCAGGATCTGCTGGCCCACGGCATACATGGGCACCGTGCCCAGGGGCAGGGGGCAGGCCTTGAGCATGCCCGCGCGGATGGCGTCCAGGTCTCCGGCGATGGAAAGATCCATGACCGTGTCGGCCCCGGCGTCCAGGGCGGCCTTGATTTTGCGGTTTTCGGTTTCCGGGCAGTTGCAGAGCGGCGACGTGCCGAGGTTGGCGTTGACCTTGATCCGGGACGGCTGGCCCACCAGAATGGGCTTGAGGCCGTCATGGGCCGGGTTGCCCAGAAGCACCATGCTGCCTTCTTCCAGGGCGCTGGTGATGCTTTCCGGGCTCAGGCCTTCCTCCTGGGCCAGGGCGGACAGATGCCGGTCGAGCAGGCCGCGCAGGGCGGCGTTTTTTGAACAGAGCGAAGATGTCATGGGTGCCTCACGGTTTGTGACGCAGGGCGCAAAAAAAGCCACAACCTGCGGGAAAGCGGGTGCGGCCTCAGCTTCCCTCCGGCAGTGCGAACTGCGTCAGGTTCATAGGGTCTGGGTCTGGTTCCCCACTCTCAGCCGCCCTGAACGCGCTCTCGCAAAGCGTGTTCCGCGCGGCTCCCCTAGCTCGGGTTTTCTATAGCGTGGCCCCGTCGCCCTGTAAAGGACTTTAGCGCGGCCCGGCAGTGGAAAATGCCGGACCGCGCCTGCGTGAGGACAAAGCTGGAAATGCTCTACGCCCCGCCCTGCGCGCCCCCGCGGCCCAGCCAGAGGCGCAGTTTCAGGCTGAGCACCTGCGGATCAATGGGCTTGGTGATATGGTCGTTCATACCCGCTTCCAGGCTTCTTTCACGGTCGCCGCTCATGGCGTGGGCCGTCATGGCGATGATCGGCGGAAACGCGGGGCCAACGCCCGGCAACGCGCGGATGCGCCGGGTGGCGGTCAGACCGTCCATGACCGGCATCTGGATGTCCATGAAGATCAGGTCAAAGGGCTGTCGGCGGCACAGTTCCACGGCCTCGGCCCCGTCCTTGGCCAGGGTGACCCGCATGCCCAGGGCCTCCAGAAGATTGGAGGCCACTTCCTGGTTGATTTCATTGTCTTCGGCCAGCAGGATGTGCGCGCCCGCCATGGAGCGCATGTCGGCGGGCTCATCCTGGTCTCTGGCCCCGCGTACGGGGATGAGAGCGCGGTCAAGCCCCAGGGCTTCCACAATGGCGTTGTGCAGCGAGGCGCGCCAGACCGGCTTGGAGAGAACGCGCGTATTGCGGTCCGCCCCCGGCGTTTCGTGACGCCGGCCCGCATTGAAGGCCGGAACCAGCAGCAGCCGGGGCAGCGCGCCGCCGCTGAGCCGGCCCAGGGCCGCGACACAGTTCTGGCCGTCTTCTTCCGGCAGGTTCTGGTCCACAAGGGCCAGATCAAAGGGCGCGCCCTCCGCTTGGGCCGCCCGGGCCGCATCCAGCGCCGCCGCGGCGGAATCCACGGAATGCGCCGTCATGTTCAGGCCGTCCAGCAGGCGTTCCAGCACGCCGCGGGCCGCTGCCGAGCCCGTGGCCAGCAGGACGCGTCTGCCGCGCAGTTCCGGCGGGGCCGGATCCGCCATGGCCTCGTCCGTCAGACCGAAGACGGCGGTAAAGCTGAACGTGCTGCCCGCGCCCGCTTCGCTCTCCACCCAGATGCGGCCGCCCATCATGCTCACCAGCCGCTGGCAGATGGCAAGACCCAGACCGGTGCCGCCATAGCGCCGGGTCGTGGAAGTGTCCACCTGCTGGAAGGGCTGGAAAAGCAAGCCGGTCTGTTCCCTGGTCAGGCCTATGCCCGTGTCGCGCACATCCACCTGCAGGCGGGCCTGTTGGGCGTCTTTGTCCAGAAGGCGCACGCTGACCGTCACCGAACCATGGCTGGTGAATTTGAGGGCGTTGTTGGCCAGATTGGTCAGCACCTGCGAAAAACGCAATTTGTCGCCCACCAGCATGTAAGGCACGTCCGGCGCCACATCGAAGAGCAGCTCCAGGCCTTTCCCCGCAGCGCTGAAACTAAGCAGATCCGCAAGGTTTTCCAGTATTTCCGAGAGCAGGAAGGGCTCGTTTTCCATGGTCATGCGGTCGGCTTCGATCTTGGAGAAATCGAGAATGTCGTTGAGCAGGCCCAGCAGATTGCGCGCGGCCTGCCGGGTGCTTTCCAGATAGTGTTTCTGGCGGTCGTCCACGCGGGTCTGGAGCAGCAGGTGGGTCATGCCCAGAATGGCGTTCATGGGCGTGCGGATTTCGTGGCTCATGCGCGCCAGAAAGTCGCTTTTGGCGCGGGTGGAGGCCTCCGCCGCCAGGCGTGCGGCATTGAGTTCGGTGATGTCCTGAAGCCAGATCAGCAGGGCCGGATTGCCCCGGTAGTTGACGGGACTGACGCTGGTCAGGGTTTCCAGAAGCGGGCCGTCCGGAGCGTCCAGGCGGCGGATGGTCATGGGCGCGTTGACCGTCGGCCGGCCCTGCCGGGCTTCGGCGCAGAAATCGCGATAGGCCTGGTAATCCGCCCAGATGCCCGAGCAGTCCTCCCCGGCGGCCAGGCCCGCCAGCCGTTGCGCCGAGGGATTGAACATGCGCGCCTTGTCCTCGCCGGAGCAGATCAGCATGGCCGAGGGCGCGGCCTTCACCACGGCGCTCAGAAGCTGCCGCTCGTTTTCCAGAATGTTTTCATAGGCGCGGATTTTGCGCAGATCGTGCAGCGAGGCGAAGTAGCCCAGGCCCAGGGGGGAGGTCAGCCGCACCAGCACCGCCTCGCAGGGCAGAAGTGTGCCGTCGGCGTGGCGGCATGTCCAGCTCGTGTGCACCATGCCCTTTTGGTCGCAGAGGGAAAAAATATCCTCCAGGGCCTGAAGCGTGGTCGTGCCGTCCTCCTGCACGGTCGGCTGAAATTCCTTGATGCGCGCCAGCACCTCTTCCTTGGAGGACGCGCCCAGCCATTTGACCGCCGCTGCGTTGCAGGACTGAAGCTTGCGCTTTTCATCCCAGATGAAAAAGGCTTCTCCGGCGCTGTCAAAAATGATGCGCTGCCACAGTTCGCTTTTGTAGGCCTCGCCGACGTCGTGGAAAGCCAGGATGGAGCCGGTGGCCGCGTTCTCTTCCAGAATGGGCGCGATGCTGCCGCTGACCAGGACGATGTCGCCGCTTTTGTGCAGAAAGGATTCCAGAGTGAAGCGCATTTCGTCCGAGCCCAGCCGCGCCCGGCAAAGCGTGCAGCTTTCGCGCGGATTGTGCGAGCCGTCCGGACAGAACGGATGCAGGGTTTCGTGCAGGTTTCTGCCGATCAGCTCGTTTTCCGCATAGCCCAGCATATTCTGGGCGGCGCGGTTGGCAAAACTGATGTTTCCTCCGGTATCCACGCCGATGATGCCGTCGCTGGTGGCGTTGAGCAGGCGCAGGCTGTGCGCCTCGGAGGCGTGCAACTGGCGGGTGCGTTCGTCCACGCGCTGTTCCAGATCGTCGGCCAGCCGCTGAAGTTCATTTTGCGCCTTGTCGCGCTGGTCGATGCGCCGCAGCAGTTTCACGCTGAACCAGACCACGCCCAGCATGCAGAGCAGGGCGAAGAGAAGGTGCACAAGGGTGATTTTGCCGCTCAGCACATCGTGCATGCGGGCCATTTCTTCCAGCGGCGGGCTGACGCTGAGCCCGCCGAGCACGTCGCCCTCCTTGTGCTCCCGCGCCGAGTGGCAGGTCAGGCATTGCTGTTTGGCCCGCAGAGCGTGGATCAGGCGGATGCGCTCCTGTCCGTCCGTTTTTTTCAGGCTGAGTTTTTCCTCGCCGCCGGTCCGGATCAACTCCTCCAGGGCGGCCGCTTCCCACGGGTCGGCCCGGTTATCGGGCCGGATGGGCTTGAGGCTGACCAGCCGTCCCCGGCCGGTGGAGGCTTCCATCCAGCGTTCCTGCACCAGCCGGAAGGCATAGGCCGGGTTGATGCGGGTGACGGTGATGCCGTCAGGCAAGGTGAAATCGCGGTTTTTCGGAGGCAGCCAGGGATTGGGAGGCGTGCCGGGGGTCACGGGCGCGTAAATGCCGCCGATATCGGACACCCAGGCGCGCAGGGCCAGATCCTTGCTGATGGACAGATGGGTCAGCCTGATGGCGTGGCTGCGGGCCTGATCGGCGAGCAGAACGGAAAAGTTCCAGCAGGAAAAAGCGGCCAGAGCCAGAATGCCCAGACAGAGGGCCCCCGCACCCAGCAGGATGCGACGGCGTTCCGTCTGGGAGAATGTCTTGGCTGGGCGCGTAACGGCCATATCATCCTCCCGGCAGGGGGACTGTAAATGGAGCGCATCCGCTACGAAAGTGGACAACAAGGGCTGTGGACAGCAATAAACGGGGGCAACGCGACTACCTTAGACCCTGGCGCGGCATCAGGCAAGTTTCCCGCGCGGCAGGGCCGCCGCATCTGATCTGGAAAAGACGGAGAGGAGAAAAGCGCACTTGTTTCAGTATTTCCGTAACATGGCGGTTATGTTGTAAAACCCGTCTTACTCTCCATGCCCGTAAGCTCCCCCTCGCTGACTGGCACATCTCCGTTCATTGGTAATGCGTGCTTTGCCCGCATGAAAAAACGCCGATTTCGCAAAATTCCCGCAATGCCGGCCGTTCCTTGGTTGCGCCGGTGGCCTTCGCGCGGATCAGGAAAGTACGGAACGGCCGCGCGCGGCGAAGCGTCTTGCAATCCCCCTCCGCCTGGAATACATCACATTAATGCAGCGCAAGCGTTTGTTCAGCCCCCTTACCTGGCCGGTCTTTTCCTTTCTGGGGGCCATTGCCGTGGGCACGGCGCTGCTCTGCCTGCCGCCGAGCTGGCATCCGGGCAGGGAACTGCAAACCCTGGACGCCTGCTTTCTGGCTACCTCGGCGGTCTGCGTCACCGGCCTCACGCCCGTGGACATCAGCTCCGTGCTCAGCCCCTTCGGCCAGGGCGTGCTGCTTTTTCTGATCCAGTTGGGCGGCCTCGGCGTCATGACCTACACGAGCATCATCTTCCTGCTCTGGCGCAGTTCTGTCCCCTTCACCAGCCGCGAGGCGGTCAGCCAGGCCCTGCTGGGCGGCGACTTCAATCTGGCGGCCTTTCTGCGCCAGGTGCTGGCCCTGGTTTTCGGCATCGAAGCTCTGGCCGCCGTGCTGCTCTACCTGCACGATCCCCACTTCTTCCACCCCTTCAGCGCGGTGTTCCACGCGGTTTCGGCCTTCTGCAACGCGGGCTTCGCCCTGAGCCCCGACAATCTGATGCCCTTCCGCGACGACCCGGTGGTCAATCTGGTCATCGCGGGCAGCGTCATTCTGGGCGGCATCGGCTTCGCCGTGCTGCGAGAGTTGCTGGGCCTGCTCAGCGGCGGCAGGCTGGGCGCGCCGGTGCGCCGCCTGAGCCGTTTCAGCCGCCTGGTCGTCAAGACCAGCCTGTTTCTGATTGTGGTCGGCACGGTGCTGATTTTCTGCATTGAATTCTTCCGTGCTGGCAATGAGCAGAGCGTGGGCGACGGCTTCGACCTGGCCATCACCTCCTTTTTCCAGTCCGTGATCGCCCGCACCGCGGGCTTCAACAGCGTGGACATGGCCGCCCTGAGCGAGGCGAGCCTTATGGTGCTCATGGCCCTGATGTTCATCGGCGCGGGGCCGGGTTCCTGCGCGGGCGGCATCAAGGTGGTGACCTTCCGGGTGCTGGCGGGATACGTGGCCGCCCAGTTTCGCGGCGACCGCCAGATCGTGCTGGAACAGCGCGGCGTGCCCAGGGAAATCGTCACCCGCGCCCTGACCCTCTTTTTTCTCTATTCCATGCTCATCGCGGTTTCCACCTTTCTGCTGAGCATCACGGAAAACGGCATCCTGCACCGCACCGGGCGCGAGGGCGTGAGCATGCTGCGCCTGCTTTTCGAGACGGTGTCCGCTCTGGGCACGGTGGGCCTGTCCGTTAATCTGACCCCGGATTTGAGCGCGGAAGGAAAGATGATTATCATCTTCAACATGTTCGCCGGGCGGGTGGGCCTGCTCAGCCTGCTCATGGCCGTGCAGAGCCTGCAGCCCCGGAAGGCGTATACCGTCGCCGAGGCCCAGCTCCCCATCGGTTAGCGGGCCTGGGCATTTGGCCCTTTTGGCGCGGGCCGCGTTAAGCTCGTTTTTTACTGCGGTCGAGTAGGGTAAGACGACACTCCCTTCATAAAAAACTTGCCTTTCTTGTCAGCGACGAAAAATCCGACTGTTTCAGATGTAGAAAGAAGGAAAAGACATGCCGGAAAAGAAACTGGAAATCGGAATCATCGGCCTCGGCAAGTTCGGCCTGCGCATGGCCACCACCCTGGTTTCCCTGGGGCATACCGTGGTGGGCATCGACATGTCCGAAGCCCGCGTGCAGCTGGCCGAGGAAGCCCTCAATTCGGTCTACAAGGCCGACGCCACCAATATCAGCGTGCTGCGTTCCCTGCACATGCAGGATCTGGACTGGGTGGTGATCAGCGTGGGGCAGAGCGTGGAACAGTCCCTGAACGTCACGCTCAACGTGCAGGAGCTGGGCGGCCCCAAGATTCTGGTCAAGGCCTCCAATGAGGAGCACCGCAAGATTCTCCAGCGCCTGCACGTGGACCGCGCTCTGGTGCCGGAAACCGACGCCGCGGTCATGGCCGCCCACCAGCTCACCTATCCGGGCATGCTGGACCTGATTCCCAAATACGGCGGCATCGCCATTCAGGAATTGCGCGTGGAGCAGTGGGACGGCAAAACCCTGGTGGACCTCAATCTGATGCAGCGCTTCAACGTGATGGTCATGGGCATCCGCCCGGTGGGGGAGCATTCCTTCATCTTCGTGCCCCCGGCGCGCACGGTGCTGCACAGCGGCGACACCCTGGTGGTGGCCGGGCGGGCGGATTCCATGGGCGATCTGCAGCCCTGAGCGCCGCATCCCCTTTCGCAAGTCATGAAACAGCGTCCCGCGAATTTTCGCGGGACGCTGCGGTTATGGAGAGGCCGGAGGAACCGGCCGGAAGGAGCGGGCCTCAGCGCTGCGTGGCGGTGGGCAGATCTTCCCAGAGCACGGCGGCCACATGTTCCTCGGGGTGGTGCCGGGTGACCAGGCTCACGCCGAACACGCCCAGCGCGCTGAAAATGAAGCCGAACAGGGTTTGGTCAAAAGAGATGCCCAGATAGGGCCAGACCAAGGTGGAGATAAGGCCGCCCAGCATGCCCGCCAGCACCCCGGCGCGGGTGAGGCGGCGCCAGAGCATGGTGGCCAGGAAGGGCAGCACGATGGTGGTGGCCGTCAGGCGTAGCGCCCACTGGTAGATGGCGATGATGCCCGTGAAATTGAAGGCCACCCACAGGGCGGCCAGGGCCACCAGCGCCACGGTGAGGCGCGAAACCAGCATGAGCCGCTTGTTGTCGGCCTTGGGGTTGATGAGCTGGCGGTAGAAGTCATGGGTCAGGTTGGACGAGCCCTGCAGAATGAAGGAGTCGGCCCCGGTCACCAGAGCGGCGAGCAGGGCGCAGTAAATCAGGCCGCCCACATAGGGGGGCAGCAGATCGCGGGTTACCGTGGAAAAGATCAGGTCCGGGTTGATGTCCGCGGGCAGGAACTGCCGGGCGGACAGGCCGATGAGAATGGGGCAGACAAAGACGCCGCAGCAGATCAGCACGCCCAGGGTGTTGGCGTTGAGGGAGACCTTTTCGGACTTGGCGGCGAAGATGCGCTGCCAGGAGGACTGCCAGACCAGATAGAAGGGGCCCACCGAAATGAAGAACATGGCCACTTCTTTCGCGCCGTATGGCCCGGAGGGTGAGAGGAATTCCGGCGGGGTGGCGGCCAGCATGGGGCCCATGCCTCCGGCCAGACTCACGGCGGCCACGGCCAGGATGATGATGCCCGCGACAATCAGCACGGCCTGCAGGGCGTCGGTGACGATGGTGCCGGGCAGGCCGCCCAGTACGGTGAAGGCCAGCACCAGCAGCGCCGAGAGGATCAGCGCGGCGTGTATTTCCATGCCGAAGCAGGCTGACCAGATGGTGGACATGGCCAGATACTGCATGGCGGTGGTGGGGATGGAGTAAACCACGGCCGAGAGCAGGGAGGGGATGATGCCCACGCGCACGCCGAAACGCTGTCCGAAAAGATCGGCCAGGGTATAGAGGCGCTGGCGGCGCAGAGCCCGGCCGAAGGCCAGGATCAGGATGAGGGTGAAGATGACGCTGGCCAGGCTGAAGCGGATGTAGCCCGACGCGCCCACCTGGAAACCCAGACCCACGGTGCCGATAAAGACCGACGCGCCGCACCAGGTGCTGATCACCGTGCCCACAATGGGCCAGAAACCCATGCTCCAGCCGCCGATGAGATAGTCGTCGGCGCTCTTCACTTTCAGAAAATAGTAAAAGCCGATGCCGAACATAATCAGGAAGTAGACGATGATATAGCCGAGATACCAACCCATGGAATCCTCCTCATGGTCCTGCCGCCAACCGTTCGGGGCGGCTTGTCACTGGGGGTGCGTCAATCCTTCAGACAACCCCGGGCCGGGCGGCCCATGCTGATCACGGAGACAATTTTGACGTCGCGGATTTCTTCCGGCGGCACGGCGCGCGGGTCGGCGTCCAGCAGGGTGAAGTCGGCCGCTTTGCCGGGTTCGATGCTGCCCCTGTTCCGCTCCTCGAAGCACATGGCCGCCGCATATGTGGTGTAGGCGCGCAGGGCGTCCAGAACGCTCACCCGCTGATCCGCCCCCAGCAGACGCCCCGCGCGGGTGCGCCGGTTCACGGCCGTGTGGATGGATTGCATGGTCATCTGCGGCAGCACCGGGGTGTCGGCGTGCAGGGAAAAGGGAAGACCCAGGCGCACGGCGCTGCCGCAGGGGTCGATGCGCGCGGCGCGTTCCGGCCCGAGAAAGACGTCGTGGTGGCGGTCGCCCCAGTTCCAGACGTGCAGGCCGAAGAAGGAGGGCCACAGGCCCGCGGCCTTCATGCGCGCCAGTTGCGCGTCCGAGGCCATCTGGCAGTGGATGAGCAGATGGCGCGGGTCAGCGCGGGGAAAGCGGGCCTGGGCTTTTTCCACGGCCTGGATGGCGGCCTCGATGGCGCCGTTGCCGTTGCCGTGGATGACGGCTTGCTGGCCCGCGCTGTGAGCCTTGAAGACCAGGGCCTCCAGTTCGTCCTGGGGGATGATGGTGGCGGGGCGTATTTCGGGGCGGCTGTGATAGCCTTCGGGCACGGCGGCGGTATAGGCCTGGATGGAGCCGTCCGTGAGCAGTTTGATCCCGTGGAAGCGCAGCAGGGGCGAACCGGCGCCGTCCAGCAGGCCGCTTTCCAGCGCCTGCTCGAACCGGTCCGCGTATACGGGCAGATGCAGATGGAGGCGCAGGCTGCCTTCCCGTTCCAGATCGGCCAGCGCCGCGCCGAGCATGTGGGGCGTGAGGCCGCCCAGGCCCGCGCCGCCGCCGATGCAGGCCGTGAAGCCCTGGGCGTTGTAGTGGTCCACCGCGGCGAGCAGCCCCCGCTTCAGGCTTTCGGGTGTCACGGGCGGCAGTTTGTCCAGTGCCGCCAGGGCCGCGCCTTCGGTGACCAGGCCGTTGGGACGGCCGTTTTCGCAGACGATGTCGATATTGTCCGAGGGCCGGTCCAGGGGAATGCCCAGCAGGTCGTACATGCGGCTGTTGATGTAGGCCGCGTGGATGGAGATGTGCAGCAGCACGGCGGGCTTGTCCGGAAAAAGCGCGTCCATCTCGGCCAGGTCCGGGCCGCGCCGCTCGGCAATGGCGGTGTCGTCAAAGCCGTAGCCCATGGGAATGGGCAGGTCGTGGAGCTGATCATGGCGGCGCAGAATGTCCAGAGCCGAGGCCAGGTCGGCTGTGCCGCCGCAGTAGGCGTAGGGAGCCCAGGCGGCGAGCAGGTCAGGGTGGCTGTGCGTGTCGATGAAGCCGGGATAGACGACGAGACCGTCCAGGTCCGTTTCCCGCAGGCGCGGTCCGCCCAGGCCGCGCAACTCCGCCGCCCCGCCCACAGCCTCAATGCGGTCGCCCGCCACCAGAACCGCATCGGCCCGGCTGTCCTCCGCGTCCAGCGTGACGATGCGGCCGTTGTAATACAGCCTTTTTTCGCAACAGTTCATGTGGCACCTCATGTGAAGCGGATTTCAGACCGCGCGGAGAACCGTCGAGGCGCTCCGGCAGCCCTTGTTCCTCTTTCAGCAAGGGGGGTGCCAGAAAGTAGTAAAATTAATATTCAATTAAAATAAATAGTTAGTTTCGATTGGTGTGAGGCTGGGCGCATTTTGTCTGAGATTTTATTCAGAACTTGTCTCTGATTTTAAATATGTATAAGATTTTATCCAAAGCGGCGCAGCTGTCGCTTGAAGGAATTCGCCATGCTCTTGCCCGTCCAAGCCGCCCATGTTCTGGCCCTGTATCTCGCTCCCCGCCCTCTGAACGCCGAGGAACTGCACTGGCTCACGGGAGAATGCGCGCGGCCGGACGACACGGCCTGGAACGCGCTGGAACGCCGGCATGTGGCGGAGCGCCTGCCGGGCGACGCGCCGCGCTGGCGGGCGGGTCCCTCGGCCGGGGCTTTCGTGCGCGCGCGTCTCTTTGCAGATATCTGGCCGCCGGAGCACCGGGCCTGCGCGCTGCGGAGCCTGCTCCGGGACGGGGCCGGGCCGCGCGAGTGCGTGGAGATTCTGCGCGACGCCTGGACCAGGAGCCGCGCGGATGCGGAACTGGCACCCCTGCTGGAAGTGCTGGTGGCCTTTCTGATGCGCTGGTGCGCGCGGCGCGGCGCTGATCCGGCCGCTCTGGACGGCGACTTTCTGAATCTGCTTTTCGCTCTGCAAAGCTTTCCGCTGAGTTCCCTGTCCCTGCTGCGCAAGATTCTGCGCCTCACGGCCCGCGCCCACCGCATGGCGCGCAACAGCGGCAACGAGCGCTTCACGGCCATGCTGCTGCTTTCGCGTTTCTATCTGCATGTTTTTGTGGGCAACAATTCCAGCCGGCTGGCCGACAGGCTGGAAAGCGCCCTGAACACGGCCAGAGGCTTTCTGGGGCCGGAAGACGACAGCCTTCTGCCGCTGTTTGAAGGGCAACTGGCCTATATGCGCGGAGAGCTCAAAAAGATCATTGCCTGTTTCAACCGCTGCTCCGACGACATGGCTTGGTGTTACCGGCGCTTTTACGACACGCTGGGCGTTTGTGCCCTGTTCAGCGCGGGTTATCTGCACCAGTTCCATTTCGCCCTGGGCAGTGTGGAGCATTTTCAGCGCAAGGCCGTACTGGCGGGTGACGAGCTCACGGCGGCCATGTTCCGGAGCAATTCCTGCTTCCTGCTGCTGCGCAAGGGGGACAGAAAGCGCATGCGGGCCGTGCTGCGCGGCCTGGAGGCCACGCCGCTCTATGAGGAGCATGCCATCGTGCATTCCCACGTCACGCGGGCGCATGCCCTGCTGTTCTTTGTGGAGGGCGACGCGCGGGGCGCGCACGCCCTGCTGGACGCGCAGACCCGGCGGCTGCTGGCGCGGGGCGGCAAACCCGTGACCTTCAAGGACCCCCTGGTACTGGACATGCTGTATGTTTTCTCATGCCACGGCTTTCCGGCTGTCCCCGGCTATGATGCCGCGTCCCTGGTGCAGAGTTTTCTGCAGGGAGCCAATCGGCATCTGAAGGCCACGGCATTGCGCATCCGGGCGCTGCAAGAGCTTGAGGCGGGCGCGCCGCCGCGCGAGGCCGTGGCCCTGCTGCGGCAAAGCTTTGAAATTTGCCGTTCCCTGGGCGATCCGCAGAGCCTGGCGCTCACAGTCCACGCTCTGGCTCAGGCCTGTGAGCGCGACGGCGATGCCGGGGAAGCCCGCCTGCTGAGCGGCATGGTGCGCGAGGCCACGGGGCGGGATCTGCGCGGCGTCAGCTACCATGAGGCTTGCAGGACCTGCATGGAGGTGCGCCCGGCGGCTTTTGAGCTTTTCGGCGCGGCCCTGCCCGAAGAGAACGTGGCGGACAAGAGCGTGGCCGAGCGCTGCCACGCCATTTTCAGCGGGCTGGCCATGCCCGACACGCGCGAGGAGGCCCTGCATCTCTTCGTGCGGGCGGCCATGGACGTCTTCCGCCAGGAACGGGGCGGCCTTTTCCACCCCGGAGACGGGGGCGAGCCGCGTTTCGCGCACATCGTCAATGTGTCCGACCTGGAACTGCGCTCGCTGGGCATGCGGCCCTGCCTGAACTGGCTGGCCGCAGCCGCGCGGGAAAGCCGCCGTCCGGTGCTCTGGCACGAGCGCCACGGCCTTGTGCTGCGTCTGGCCGGAACCGGCGCGGAGGTCTGGCTGTTGTGGCTGGACAGCGTCTACGCGCCCCAGGCCTTTTCCGAAATCCCGGCGGAGGATCTCTTGCAGGGCGCGCGCCTGCTGGCGGCGGAACTGCGCGCCATCCTGCGTCTGGAAAGCTTCAGGAAAAGGGAAATCACCCTCCGGCACGACAAATTACGTGACATTTTTCTGCGGGAGGACCGCAACGACTGTCTGGTGCTGCGCGAAGGCCTGCAGGATCTGCTGGCCCAGGTCGCCGGCGCGGCCGTCACGGACGTGCCCATCCTCATCTGCGGCGAGACGGGCGTGGGCAAGGAGATCATGGCCCGTCACATCCACGCCGCCAGCGGGCGGAGCGGGCCCTTTATTCCGGTGCACCCGGCAGGCATGGTGGAGAACCTTTTTGAAAGCGAATTTTTCGGGCATGAGCGCGGCGCGTTCACCGGCGCGATCAAGCAGAAGATCGGCTTGTTTGAAATGGCCGATCAGGGCACGCTGTTCATTGACGAGATCGGGGAGATGTCACCCCTGGTGCAGACCAAACTGCTGCGCGTCCTGCAGGAGCGGCGTTTCATGCGCGTGGGCGGCACCAGGGAGCTGCATTCCCGTTTCCGGCTTATCGCGGCCACCAACCGCGATCTCTGGCAGGAGGTGCGCGAGCGGCGCTTCCGGCAGGATCTTTTCTACCGCATCGCCGCCTTTCCGCTGACCATGCCGCCCCTGCGCCAGCGCAGACAGGACATCCTGCCCCTGGCCAACGCCTTCATCCGGCACTTTGCCCGCCGCTACGGCAAGACCGTCGCGCCTCTGCGCGAAGATCAGGCCGGGGAACTGCTGGCCTATGACTGGCCCGGCAATATCCGTGAATTGCGCAGCCTGGTGGAGCGGGCCGTGATTCTGCACCGGGGCGGCGATCTGCCGTTGCTTTTCGGCCTCAGCGGCGATCCGGGGTTCGTCGGCATCAGGGGAAAGGAGAGCGGGGACGCGGACCCGGTTTTGCCGGAAGGCCCGTTCAGGCCCGAAAGCCTGCCGACCCTGGAAGAGGCGGAGGCGCGCTATCTGCGCAGGGTCATGCGCCTGACCGGAGGCAGGGTGCGGGGCGAAGACGGAGCCGCGGCGCTGCTGCGCATGAAGATACCCACCCTGTACGCCAAGTTGCGGCGGCACGGCATCGCCTGCGGGCGGGGATAGAGACTGTCTCACGAGATGGATTGCCGTGTTATCTCCGCGTCGAACATCGCCTTTTATTCCGGTCGAGTACCATAAGAGTACACTCTCTGCATAAAAGGCCAGGGCAGACGCATCTCATTTCAGTTTTGCCGGTCTGTTATTTGTCGTGATTATCCGTCAAAACCGGCCTTTTCGGCGCTGGCGGCGTCATCTGGCGCTTTTTGCTGCTCACGTACTTGAGTACATCTCTGCTCTCGATGCCCGTAAGCTCGCTACGCCTCGCCAATGGGCACGGCCCTTTGGGCCGCCTTCCGGTCGGTCTCCGCGCAAAAAGCGCCATCTTCCTTGTCAGCGCCAAAAAATCTTGCTTCAGCCCTTGCGACGCAGGAGCTTTAGCCGTAGGCGAGCTTGTGAGCCGTACGGATACAGACAGCACTGCCAGCTACGGCTGAAGACAGCAATGAGTTACACGAAATTGTGTCCAAGGAAGTCACTGTCGCTATCCGTAGCGATGCTGTCTTGTTCCGTAACACGGCTTCGCCGGGAACGGCTCAAGCAAGCCGCCGGCGCATTTTTTAGGATTCTCCCGGCACCAGCCATCCGCCTGCGCTTCGCTCCGGCGGAGCAGAGGCGGCTTTGCCCCTTTTTGTCCGCTACTGAGCTATCTAGTCAATAAATAAAGATTTTTTAGATGCGTCTGCTCTGCATAACAGGCTCGTTCTCCTTGACATAACACGAAAATCCATCTCGTGGCGAGAGCCTCTGGCATGGGTGCCGATTACCGGGGTAGTTTTCAGCGTTCCCCGTCCGGATCGGAGACGGGCAGCGCCCACCAGGGCAGTTCCCGCCAGGCGCGGGTGAGGGCTTTTTCCATGTCCGGCCACTGCGGCGAAAAGCGGGCCAGCTCGGCCCGGAAGGCCGGGGAATGGTTCATCTGGCGCAGATGGCAGAGCTCGTGCCAGCAGAGATGCTCCAGCAGGGGCACGGGCAGGAGCAGAGCCCGCCAGTTCAGATTGATGCGTCCCGCTGCCGCGCTCGTGTCCCTATTGCCTGTGCCGCCGCTGTCGTTTTCTCCGCCCAGCAGCTTGTCCAGAAAGGCTCTGAATCCGCTGACGCCGCCACGCGGGCGGGCCGGTGCGCCGTGCCCGGCGCGTGAGCAACTGCCCCAGCGGCCGCGCTGATCGCGCACGCTCACCCCGGCCAGGGAAAATCCGGCCCCGGCGGCCAGTTGCAGAAGATGGGGCGGCAGCAGGCGGGCGGCCTGACCCCGGCACCAGCGGCGCAGGGCCAGAGCGCCGAGAGCCGCGTCTTCCGGCGGACCGAACAGACGCAGACTGCCCGGCGTTTCCAGCAGCAGAAGGCGGCGCGCCCCCCGGCTGACCAGCAGGGAGCGCGTGCAAGCCTGGCTGCGGCGTCGGCCCTCGGCCAGATCGCCGCTCATTTCCACCTGAAATTCCAGGCCCGGCAGGGGTAGAACAATGGCGCGCGGGAGGACGGCCTCAGGCGCGTGGCGTTGGTGCCGCCGCCAGGCCCGCTCCAGCCAGGGCAGAAAATGGGGCAGGGCCTGCTCGATGGCGGCGGGGGGCCAGCGTCCAGGCACGGTCAGCAGCAGGCCGCCATCCGGGGCCAGACTCAGACGGGCCTGACGGGCGCGGGAGGAGCGCCGCACGCGCGCCGTAAGCCGGGTGCCGTCGGCAAGAATGAAGTCCGCTGTGGGATTTTGGGCGTCCGGCGGGAGGGGAGCGGCAGTTTTTGCAGGCATGACGGCAGGCTGCCACAGGCGTGGGGGGCTGTAAAGCGGCGGATTGCGCCGGGCGCGCTTTTGGCGTGAAAGTTGCTTCATAGGGGCCGGGGACACTCAGCGGGAGAAAAAATTTCCCAGCCAGCACAGGAGCGCAGCCATGGAAGTCGGATCCGCATACAATGCCAACAGCCTTTGGGATCTTAACGCCATCACCGACGTGGATTCGTCCGCGCGGAAATCCTCGTCCGCGAGCCGGAGCGGCGCTTCCGGCGATACGGTGGATATTTCCGACGAGGCCAAAAAGCTCTTTTCGGAAAAGATCCACAAGTATGACGGCGGCAGCGCCACGGCCACGGCGGCGGACGAAGGCCGGGACGGCGGGTCCGGCGGCGGAGCGGGCGGTTCGTCCGCTTCGGGCACCGACAACACGGAAAGCATCAAAAAGCAGATTGAGTCGCTCAAGAGCCAGCTGATGAGTCTGGCCTCGCAGATCAGCGGCGGCGCGGCGGACGCGGGGATCACCGGCAAAATGAACGCCCTGCAGTCCCAGATCTCCGCACTGGAGGCGCAGCTCAACGCCTCCGAACAGGCCTGAGCCCGCAAGCAGCGCGTCGGGACGGAAAAATCTTATTTTTCAAGCTCCTCCCGACGCCGGCCGTCTGCGTTTCGCTTCGGCGGAGCCATGGCGGCCTTGCTTCTGATGGTTCGCTTCGAGCTATCAGGGCAATAACTAAAGCTTTTTTCGATGTGTTCACTCTGAATCGCGCACGGACATGCCTTGACAGACAAATTGATAGCGGTTACGAAAATGTGATGGGGGATAGCGGGTCTATCCCCTTGTTTTTTTCGACGTATGCAAACTGTTCAACCATGCCCGGCATGATTTGAGTTGAGGTAGTTATGAAATCACTGAAAGGCACCCAGACTGAAAAAAATATTCTGACCGCGTTCGCCGGCGAGTCCCAGGCCCGCAACCGTTACGATTATTTCGCCTCCAAGGCCAAGTCGGACGGCTATGTGCTCGTGCGCGACATCTTTACGGAAACCGCTCTGCAGGAAAAGGAACACGCCAAGCGTCTCTTCAAGTTCCTGGAAGGCGGCGAAGTGGAAATTCAGGCGGCCTATCCCGCCGGGGTCATCGCGGACAGCGAGGCCAATCTGATAGCCGCCGCCGGCGGCGAGAATTACGAGCACACCCAGATGTATCCTTCCTTCGCCGCCGTGGCCGACAAGGAAGGCTTTTCCGAAATCGCCGCTGTCATGCGCAATATCGCCGTGGCCGAAGCCTATCACGAAAAGCGTTTTCTGAAACTGGCCGACGACATCAAGGAAGGGCGCATGTTCATGCGTTCCAAGCCCACGGTCTGGCGCTGCCTCAACT
>OJIY01000284.1_pt1 | contig 19095 bp, 10 predicted proteins | sample 1596061 | NCBI WGS metagenome assembly OJIY01 (sample SAMEA4350111, study PRJEB24818) | metagenome | biome: human; feature: gut; material: faeces | place: Denmark | collected 2013-09
CCACCATTTATGATTCAAATCATCATTTCACCTGCGAAAAAAATGAATATATGCGAAGAATTTCCCGGCACTGCCACCACACCTGTTTTTGCAGAACAGACAGACCTTTTATATCAGACGCTAAAGCAGATGTCATTTGAAGAATTGCAGAAACTTTGGAAATGCAGTGAAAAACTGGCACTTCAAAATACAAAAAGACTGTGCGAATTTACACCGGCTGACGCTGTCACTCCCGCTGTTCTCGCCTATGAAGGGATCCAATACCAATACCTCGCACCGGGCATCTTTTCTGATACACAGTGGGACTACGTAAACCGGCATCTGAACATTCTTTCCGGATTTTATGGTGTCCTGTGCCCTTCAGATGCTGTCATTCCCTATCGTCTGGAGATGCAGACCAAACTGGAAACTGAGAATGCCACTGATTTGTATCATTTCTGGAACAATCAGCTATATCAGGCATTGTACTGTAAATTTGAGAAAGACTCTCCGAAAGAGCTCATCAATCTCGCTTCCGCAGAATACAGCAAAGCAGTACTTCCTTATCTGACAGAAGACGTACACTGCGTCACCTGCGTTTTCGGCGAGTTCGTTCAGGGAAAAGTAAAGGTGAAAGCCACGCTCGCGAAAATGGCGCGGGGAGAAATGGTCCGCTGGATGGCAGAACACCAGATTCAGACTGCAGAAGATCTGAAACAGTTCACCGGACTTGGATTTGCTTTCGAAGAGTCTCTATCTTCCGGGACAGAATATGTGTTCCTAAAAAAGGATATCTGCCCGGAAGATTAGGCTTTTCTTATTCTGCCTTCATTTCCCGGATCTCTCCGCACGCGATCATAGCGCCGGAGTTTCCGGAAGGCTGGGTTGTCATATCATCCGGATGTGCGTGTATGATAACCGCTCTTCCGATCACATCCTCGGGATGAAACCGGTCTGTGTAAAAGATCAAAAATGCATTTCCGTCATTTGCCAGAAGTGAAGGCATATCTCCTGCATGCTGCGGGTGCATGGCATTTGTCGGATTGTAGTGTCCGTCCGCCTGTGCAAAGGATTCCGCTTTTGTTCCCTGACAGGTTCCCTCATGAATATGAAATCCGTGAAACGCATTTCCGTCAGGCAGATTGCGGATATCGGCTGCCACGATCGTTCCATTGTGAACTCCGAAAAAATATACCATTCCCCGGATTTTTGGAAATTCCGGGCTTCCTTTGATCTCTGCAGCGGCATCCGGAATGGTCTGTATCTCTGAAAACATCTTACCACCTCCCGGATTACCATATGCAGTTTTTGAAAAATTGTTATTCCTGATGCGCTCTCCATGCTTCTTTCAGAATCTTTGGATCTTCAAGAAGACCAAGCGCCCCTTTCGCCATACATTCTGCCACATACAGCATTCCCTTCTGCCCGATGCTCATTCCGGACTGTGCGGCTGCACTCCAGTGATGCAGCGGTGTACCCTTACACATCGTAGCAGCACTGAGCATCACAGTCGGCACGGTATGACTGACTTCCGACACATCCGTTCCGATCGCCAGCAAAACAGGTTGATCTTCCAACGGTTCCAGACCTCCAAAATAATTTCCGTCATTGATCAATCCCGCTTCTTTTGTGATGGTTTCTGCAAACTGCAGTTCTTCTTTTGTATATTCCGGGAGTGAAGTTTCTGTCATCGCCTGATAAAAGGCTTCTGCCAGCGGACGGTTCACTTTCATTTCCTGATTGCTCGTCACAAGCTCGATCTCCACTCTCGTTCCGGTCATCAAAGCCGCACCCTTCGCACAGTCATCCACTCTGTTCGATGCATCCTCTGTCCTGGAACGTTTGGATGAACGGATAAAGTAATTCGTAGAAGCAAAATCCGGCACGATATTCGCCGGTCCGTCTGTGTTCGTATATGTATAATGAATCCGAACATCATCCGCCACATGTTCCCGTAAATAATTCACTCCCACATTCATCAGTTCTGCCGCATCCAGTGCACTTCTGCCAAGCTCCGGATGTTTGGACGCATGTGCTTTGACTCCGTAAAATTTGTAATTCTTCATGTCCTGCGCCTGCCAGATATCATAACTCACCCGATTCCGGTCAAAAGGATGCCAGGTGATCGCCGCATCCAGATCATCAAACACCCCCGCTTCATTCATCTGGATCTTTCCGATGATGATTTCTTCTGCCGGACAGCCATATACCCGGATTGTTCCGGAAAGCTGAGCTTTTTCCATCCGCTCTTTCAAGGCACAGGCTGCCCCTGCGCAGGCTGTGCCAAGCAGATTGTGTCCGCATCCGTGCCCCGGCGTTTTCAGCGGCTGATACGTGCAGACCGGCTCCTGGCCAAGACCCGGAAGAGCGTCATACTCTGCCAGAAATCCAAGTATCGGTTTTCCTGTTCCCCACTCTGCAACAAATGCGGTCTGAAGCCCTGCGATTCCTTTTGTGATACGAAATCCTTTTTCTTCCAGATAGTCAGAAAGACAGGCTGAAGATACGACTTCTTCTTTGGAAAGTTCTGGATGCCGAAAAATGTAATCTGCTGTGTTAACCAGTTCTTCTGTGTGTTCCTGTATCCATGTGTGAATATGATCTGCTGTATTTGCGTCTTTTTCCTCGCCTGTCCATACCCCAAGTCCGCTCCCAAGCTTCTCCCCGGATAGCAGATATTTTCTGGCTGCTCTCTGCAGGCTGGTGTCCTCTGCATAGTTTCGGGGATCCGTCTCCAATTCTCCGAAAATCCTCTCTTCTGCCTCTCTCCCCTCAAAATCAACCGCAACAATATGAAACAATGTCTGGAGCTGCAAAATATTAGATTCCGGCTTCATAATTTCTTTGAGCCCCGGATATAAAAGCCAGGAATGACAAAGATATACCTGCTTCTCCTTCCAGAATTGTTCTGCCTGACGAAATGAATCCAGACAGGCATCAAGCTCCAGCTTCTCTCCCTGCGGGATATGCACGCTGATCACGGGATCTCCTTTGTGAACCGATATCCCGTCTGTCTGTATCTCCCATAAAGACGGGATCCTCTCAAATTCCAGACGCCCAAGCCGAAACAGACTCATATCCAGATGTCTGCAAAACCAGTCGTACTGCGCAATCCCATATTCTCCATACGCTTTATAACAATTTTCACACCACAATGTCAGATCATAAAACGTATCCCGGTAAACCCGTCTGGAAATCCCCTGTTCACAATACCGATCATAAACCTCACAGGCCATTTTTGAAAAACAATATAAAAATACCAGCCGGAAATCTTCTCTTTTTTTCACTGCTTCATAAAACAAATTCACATCTCTAAGAAATAACTCCCGCAGCTTCTCATATTCCCCTTCTGTGATCTCCAGCTTTTCAAGCTGCCGCACAGCGTCCGGCATCAGGGATATTTCCTCCCAAAATTCCAATAATTTCATTGTGCACCTCCGTTTTTTGTTTTCCTCTGTTGATTCTATCTGTCAGCATACTTCATTCTTGTGGTATTTGCAATTCGTTTTACGTCTTCCCTTTCTCAATCAGATATATATACAACATTTTGCACATAATCATAGAAAAATCTACTAAAAAATTGTATAATATATAAAAGTTTATGAAAGAGAGGATTCACTATGAAGCAAAATAATATATTAGCAATGATCCTGGCGGGCGGACGAGGCACCCGCCTGCATGACCTGACAAATAAAGTGGCAAAACCCGCGGTTTCATACGGCGGAAAATACCGTATCATCGATTTTCCACTCTCCAACTGCGCCAACAGTGGAATTGATATTGTCGGTGTGCTCACGCAGTATGAATCGATCTTGCTGAACAGCTACGTTGCGGCAGGCAGACGCTGGGGACTGGATGCCAAAGACAGTGGAGTCTATGTACTGCCTCCACGTGAGAAAGCAGATTCCAATCTGGATGTATATCGGGGGACTGCAGATGCGATTTCCCAGAACATCGATTTTATTGACACCTACGCTCCGGAATATATTCTGATCCTGTCCGGTGATCATATTTATAAGATGAATTATGATGCCATGCTAAATTATCACAAAACCTGCGGTGCAGATGCCACGATTGCTGTGATCGAAGTACCGATCAAAGAAGCAAGCCGGTTCGGGATTATGAATACCGATTCTACAGGACGTATCGTAGAGTTCGAAGAAAAACCGGAACACCCAAAAAGTAATCTGGCATCCATGGGGATTTACATTTTTAACTGGAAGCTGCTTCGCAAAATGCTGCTGACAGATATGAAAAATCCGGATTCCAACCACGATTTCGGAAAAGATATCATTCCTACGCTGTTAAATGATGGGAAAGATCTTTATGCCTATAAATTTGAGGGCTACTGGAAAGATGTTGGAACAATCGACTCTCTCTGGGAAGCAAATATGGATCTTCTGGACAAAAATAATGCTTTGGATCTCAACGATCCCGCATGGAAGATCTATACGGAAGATCCGACAACACCTCCTCATTATATCGGACCAAACGCCGATATTAAACGCTCTTTCATTACCCAGGGCTGCATGATCGACGGTGAAGTCAAAAACTCCGTGTTATTTACCAGTGCCAAGATCGATACCGGCGCCAGAGTCATTGACAGTGTACTCATGCCGGGAGTGATTGTCGAAGCAGGAGCTGTCGTACAGCGCGCCCTGGTCGCTGACGGAGTGCGGATCGGGAAAAATGCCGTAGTAGGCAGTCCGGACAGCGAACATATCGAACTTGTTGCAAAACGTGTGAAAGGAGCAGAATAATATGAGCAAGGCATTAGGAATCATCAACTTTTCCGGAAACCACATCTGGGTAAAAGGACTGCAGTCTTACCGTCCGATCGGTGCCATGTCCTTCCTCGGAAGATACCGTGTCATCGATTTTCCGCTTTCCAATATGAGCAACAGCGGCATTGACCAGATTCAGGTGTATATTAATCAAAAGCCCCGTTCTCTTACCGAACATATCGGAACCGGAAGACATTACAATATCAACTCCAAACGTGGAAAAGTCCGAATCCTCTTTTCTGAAAACGGGATTGAAAACAGCATTTATGACAACGAAATTGCAGCTTACATAGAAAACATAGAGTGTATTGAAAATACACCTTGCCCGTACGTGATCATTGCCCCGAGTTACATGGTATACTCCATGAACTTTGATTCACTGTTACAGAGCCATATCGACTCCGAAGCGGATATTACGCTGCTGTATCATTCTGTTGACAATGCAAAGGATCACTTCTTAAACTGTGATCTTCTGAATCTGAACCGCCAGAAAGGTGTTCTCTCGATTGAAAAAAACAGAGGAAATGCAAAAAACAGAAATATCTTCATGGATACTTATGTAATGAAAAAAGAACTGTTTATCGACCTGATCAAAAAAGGGCATGATATGTCCTCTATGTACACACTGCCCCAAGTCATCAATATAGAATGCAGCGAACTGGATATCCGCGGAGTTTCCCACCGTGGCTTCTTTGCCGCCATTACAGATTTGAAAAGCTATTACGAAGCGAATCTTTCCCTGCTCGATTTTAAATCCGCCTTCAGTCTGTTTGATGATAACTGGCCGATCTATACAAAAACGACAGATTCCTGTCCGACTCAATATTTTGAGACTGCAAATGTAAAAACCTCTTTCGTATCCAACGGATGCCTGATCGAAGGCACTGTGGAAAACTCTGTGATCGGACGTGGATGCATGATTAAAAAAGGTGCTGTTGTAAGGAATACCGTTCTCCTTCCGGGCGCTTATGTAGGAGAAGACGTTCATGTGGAAAATCAGGTGGTAGACAAGCGTGCAAAGCTCTTACACGCCAAAGAAATTATTGCAAATGTAGACAATCCGGGATATATCAAGAGGAATGATACCGTATAAAGTAAAGCAGGATGCTTAAGGATTTATTCCTTGTCATCCTGCCTTATTTTTTCTTTTATCAAAAAATAATCTGAATTCCATTCGGTTGTAAAATTAAATCTGCAAGTTTTTCGCTGTCCAGAGAAATATGCAGAAAATTTCTGCCGGGAACTTTTATGTGATTATCTCACTCCAAACTGATATATTGTCGTGGTGTCGTATTTTTCTCCTTTTTTCAGTACCGGTGACGGGAAGCTTTCCTCATTCGCCGCATTCGGATAATACTGTGTCTCCAGACAGAAGCCGGAGTTATCGTGGTAGATCATGTTGCGTTTTCCTCTGACTCCCTCCAGGAAGTTTCCGGTATAGAACTGCACACCCGGAAGATCCGTATATACTTTCATGGTAATTCCGGACTGCTCTCCTTCCACCTCTGCAATCTTGCGCAGTGTCTGATCCCATCCATCGATGACAAAGTTGTGATCATATCCCTTGACCAGACGCATCTGATGATAGTCGGATGCCAGCTCTTCTCCGATCACTTTTCCTTTTGTGAAATCCATCGGTGTACCTTCCACCGGCCAAATCTCTCCTGTCGGAATCGAACCGGTCTCTTTTACCGGTGTAAACGAAGATGCCTGCAGTCTTATCCAGTGACGTCTTACGCTGCCGCAGTTATGTCCATTCAGGTTAAAGTAAGTGTGGTTCGTCATATTCACGATCGTTGTCTGATCAGATTCTCCTTCATAGTGGATCTTCAACTCATTTTGATCTGTCAGGGTATAGGTCACGGTAATCGAGAAGTTCCCCGGATATCCCTGGTCTCCATCCGGGCTGTCCAGATGAAAAGAAACACTGTCTTCCTCCTCTTTCACACAATCCCAGAGGCGGAACGCATAACTGTCCGGTCCACTGTGCAGGTTATTCTCTCCCTCATTTTTCGGAAGGTGATACTCTGTCCCATCCAGCACAAATCCGGCGCCTTCTGTCCGGTTTGCCCCCCGTCCGACTGCTGCCCCGAAGAAAGTTCCGTTCTCTTCATAATCCGATACTTTGTCATATCCAAGCACAATATCCTTGCGCTCTCCCGCAAAATCTTTCATCTCCACGGATACGATTGCCGCTCCGAGACTGCTGATCTTCACACGCATTCCCCGAATGTTGCGCAGCGTATAGGCAGTTACTTCTCTTCCATCTTTCGTGGTTCCAAATATTGTTTTTTCGATACTCATAAGCTCTCCTGTCCGGCATCTTTTCTCTTCCCCAATGCCTGTCCTGTTTACTTCATATTGTAGCTCTGTTTTGCCTGCTCCGCAAACACTTTTTCAGGAAAGTGGAATCAGGATCCGCAGTTCAAACCAGTTCTTTTTCAAATCTGTTGTCACAGAACCACCGTATTTCGCCGCCGTACTTTTGATACTCTTCATGCCAAACCCATGAAAGCGGCGATCTTTCTTTGTTGTGACAGGCATTCCGTTTTCAAACTTTAACTGCTCTTCACAATAATTCTCACACCGGATTCTGAGAAACTGTTTCTGCTTTGCAACGGACAGATGGATCAGCCGTTTTTCCTGTTCATTCAGCTTTTGCACACTTTCAATAGCATTATCCAGAATATTCCCAAACAATGCACTGATGTCCATATCTTCCATAAAATTCAACGCACTTCCGTCTGCCACACACGTCAGTCCGATCCCATTATTCTGACAATACAGACTTTTACTTGTCAGAACAGCATCCAACACTTTGTTCCCCGTCTTATTCTGGGCTTCATAAATCTTGATTTCTTTTTCCATCTTCTCCAGATACTCTACCGATTTTCGGCTGCCCGCTTCCGATTTCAAAAGTGCGATCTGATGCTTCAAATCATGATACTTCTGATTGACAATCTCGATGCTCTCCTGAGAAAGCTGATAATTTTTGTACTGCATCTGTAAAATATTCTGCAGCGTGTCCACCTCAAATTTCATCTGCAGCTCCCGCACCTGAATGTGGTACGCATAGAGAACCGCCATTCCACTCATATCTACCAGGGTCCGGATAATAAACATTTCCGCTGCAAACTGACTGCTGAACGGACTGTCCTTATCAATATAACTAAGGTTACTGACTGCAAACACCGCAGCTGTAATAATCAGAACCGTAAACAGCTCCCGACGATTGATATGCATTTCTTTGCCGCCTTTTTGCAAATACTTTTCCAGCAGATATAAAATTCCAAATATGACCGCATACACGACCACAAGGAGCACCCACTGTACACTTTTTGCATGATTGACCTGAAACGTTTTCACCGTATAATAATAGATCTGCCAGCCGAAAGATGCAGCAAATTCTCCGCTGATAAACGCCCTCGCACAGTAATATCCGGCTTCAGCAAGTGAAAACTGACAGCACCGGTAAATATAAATCAAAAACAGGGAAACTGAAACCAGCATACACGGAAGGAACAAACTGGTCCTCACCCCGTCCGTAACTTCCATAAATCCCACGATCGCCGCCAGAAATACCAGATGTGTCACATACCGTTTTACACCCCGGATCCGTTTCTCATTCGTGCATGTCACAATAAATGCTGCCAGCCAGTATGCCAGCGAATAATAATATCCCGGAGTATTGATCATTTCCTGTACACTCATCTATTTTCCTACCTCGTTCATAAAATCATTGAGCGCATTTAAAAATGCCTTCTTTCTTGCGCGGCTTACCTGAATACATTCTCCATTCACGGTGATGTCACTCCCCTGAAAATTTTCCACAAAATCCAGATTCACCAGATAACACCGGTTACACCGGAAAAACCGCTCCTCTTTCATACCATCCGCCAGACTTTCCTCTGCATCCCGCATCGTGCCTTTTGTTCTGTAATCCTGCCCGACTGTGTGATAGATCAGATCATGATCCTGCACTTCCACATAGCAAATCTCCGAAAGATCCAACTTCATCATACCGCCCTTCACTGCAATCGTCAGATATTTCTTCTCCCGCTTTTTCAGTCTCGTCAGTGCACGGTCGATCCGCTGCGTAAACGCAAAATAAGAAACTGGTTTTAATACATAGTCCAGGGCATCCACCCGGTATCCCTGTATCGCATACTGCGGCATATTTGTAATAAAAATAATCACAACTTCGGTATCCATCTTCCGGATTTCTTCTGCAGCCGACATGCCGTCCATAAATTTCATTTCCACATCCATAAGGATAATATCGTAGTCTGCCCGATACTCTGTTACAATATCTTCCCCATCCGAAAATGTCTGTACGCTGATCCTCTCTTTACTCTCCTTCTCGTATTCTTTCAAGTAAGAAAGCAGCTGCTCTGCATACGCCGGATCATCTTCTACCAGTGCAATTCGAATCATTGTTTCGTCTCCTCTCAACTGTTTTTATCGGTTGTTTTTTCTTAGTATACCAAGCCTGTTTTCAAACGTCAAAATAAGGGTGCCTGTAATAAGACACCCTTCACTCTTCTCTATTTTTCCTCTCTTACTGTTCTGAAAAATGAAGAGATAATCGTCATGATAACTGCTGCCAGAGTACATCCCATTCCGATGATCGCACTGGACAAATCGCCATAGTCTGCGCATTTCTTTCAAATGATAAAATAGTCGCAATGCTGTTCACTCTCAGGCGGACAAAAAATACAAATCCTGCCATCAAAAGCACTCCCGCCAGAATCGGAAGAATATCCAGTACCGGCATTTCCGGCGACTTTTCCTGTCCGGCCACAAAAAGAATTTCCAGAACCACTCCTGCCACAAGACATCCTACAACTCCCCAGCTGATTCCAAGATTGGAAAAATATGCCGTGTTGCAGTTGATCACATAAAATACGATTCCTGCTGTTCCGAGAATTAGTGCAAGCAGCATCAGATAAAAGCCTGCAGCCTGTTTTTTGATAAAATTCATAACATACCCTCCCTTAACTGTTTTTACGTCTCTTGGCATCTCTTATATACATCGCAGCTGCTGCCAGTGTAAGCAGAGCCAACACTGCCGATGTTGCTGTCAATGCATTATCATACCATGTACGCACATCCTTAATCTGTGAAGTCTCATTCAATCCATCCATTGCGTTGGAATTTGCAAGCGCATAATTCTGCCACATCATAACATTTTTCAGATCCTGCATCATAGACGCATCTTTGCTGACCGCCTCTGTGGTCCAGTAATTCCATTTTGCTGTTACAGCTTCCATATTACTGTCACCAGTATTGCAAGTCATCGTTACACCACAGTGTACCGCTTCTTTTAACACACTGTAGTTTGCATCCTGGATAAAGTCTTCTGACATCAGCCCCTGGAATCCCCATTCTTTGCGGAGAATATTCATCAGCAGACCATAATGTGCATTCCCTGCAGTACATCCGATTCTGTTAAATGTTGTCATCATACCAAGTGTCTGTGCATCTTCCACACTTGCCTGTGTTCCACGCAGTTCATTCTCACGTGCTTTCTGCTCTGTCATAAATGTTGCAATACCGGAACGGTTGATCTCTGTATCATTGAATGCAAAATGTTTCGGCGCTATGATACATCCGTATTCTTTTCCTGCTGCAATGTAAGCTGCTGCCTGATATGCTGTCAAAATCGCATCTTCAGAATAATACTCATGGTTTCTTGCATTGTAAGGTGTACGGTGAAGGTTCGTTCCTGCACCCCAGAGGATTGGAAGATTTGACCAGATGGAATAATTTCCGGTCACAGCTCCGTACTCTGCAGCCATCTCTTTACTAAATGTCTGCGCAATCACTGTTTCATTACTCATTGTTCCGAATTTGTAATTCAGATTCTTGTCATCCGGATCGATGACATACGGATCTGCGGAATCTGTATCTGTATTTGCGTACTGTCCCAATGTATAAGAATTAAATCCGTTCGGTCCGTCATTCTGTACTGCCTCCGGAGACACGATCGATACAATTGATTTTGTACTGGTTCCACCAAATCCAGTACGGATCATCGCTTCTTCCAGTGTGATCTGATCAATCAAATCTGTCCATTTTTCATTTGTCAAGTCCGTCTCACCTTTCAGGCTTGCAAGTGTCAGCCCATTGTCCTCGCCAAATGTAACTTCATCCGGATTTCCCTGTTCCTTGATCTCTACCAGATCATTTTTCATCACTTCGATCATTTCATCTGTCGCTGTCAGATCCTTGTATGTTTTTGGCCATGTTGCCTTCCAGTCACTTCTTGATAAGTATGTTACTGTATCTGGCATATAGTAGTTCAAATCCATGTCCTGAAGCTGATTTTCTACCGCTGTTCCGTTTTTCGAATACGCAAATGTCTCAGAGTCGAATGTATCCAGTGTCCATTTCTTCACATTTGCTGCATTTCCTGCATCCGTCATTCCGTTCGCCTTTGTCATACCCTGTGCTGCCAGCACATTGTTGACCGCCTCATGAGAACCATTTCCGACTGTAAAATAATAGTCTCCTGCATCCAGGATCCAGTTTCCTTTTGTTCCTGCCGCATTGTCACATGTGCTGTCCCAGCTTGCCATATCCTGCGCATCTGCTGTAATCTCGACAGTAACAGATTCTCCCGGCTGCAGCACACCTGTTTTTTCATAATCCAGAAGCTGTACCGCTGCTTTTTCTACCGCATGTTCTTTATCATATTCCGTATACGGAAGAGACGTATACAACTGTACCACATCTTTTCCTGCCACATCTCCAATATTTTTTACAGTTACTTTGGCTGTCACTGTCTTATCTTCCAGATTCACATCCAGACTGTCCAGAGTCTGAGAAAATGTTGTATAAGACAGTCCGTATCCAAATGGATACGAAACTTCATCTTCATAGTTCCATGCTTTTCCATTGGAACTTCCGGTCTTGTCAGAAGCATTTCCCTGTCCCAATACTGTATCCGCATATCTTGTCTCGTAATATTTATATCCTGTATAGATCCCTTCTGCTTCTACAATCTCGGAATTGATGGAATATGCAGAATCCGCATTTGTCCACTCATAGTTCCCATAATTCTGCGCTGCAGGAGAGCTTGAGTTATCCACTGCATAAGTATCCGCAAGATGTCCGGACGGATTCACCTCTCCACTGAGTACATCTGCTACACCATAGAAGCCATAACCTCCCGGAAGTCCGACTTCCAAAATCGCATCTACGCCTGTATTGTTTTTGATCTCTTCAATTTCCATGGCACTCGCATTATTCAGCATCACGATCAATTTTCCATTGTTTTCCTTTTTTGCATTGACTGCTTCATCGATGATTGCACGCTCTGTGTCAGAGAGTCCCAGCGGATCCGCCTGATTCAGATCCTGTTCTGGATTCACCCCATCTTCTCCCGGTGTATAGTTGGCATTTTCTCCTGCTGCACGGGCAAGTGTCACAATCATGACATTGTAATCCGTCATACTCTTTTTCCAATTTGGTTCTGCCTCATCCAGCGTTGCTGTCTCAGGTTCCAAACTGGTAAATACTCCAGTTGTAGCCGGTGCTGTTGCACGATAATAGGTTGTCACACCCCATGGAAGAACTGCCTCTGATTTAAATTCTTCCTTTAACCCCTGATACATCTTTTTTAATGTCGGATTCATCTCAAATCCCTTGGATTCAAACGCTTCCAGCATATCTACCGTATCTGCATCCGTTCCCTTATTTTCACTGAGAGTACTTCCAAAATCGCCCCCTTGTACCGGATAATAACTGCTGAATCCAAGTAAAGAGATTTTCTGCGTTTCCTCCTTGGAAAGCGGCAACGCTGCATTCTCATTTTTCAACAAAACAGAGCCCTCTTCATTCATGCGTTCTCCCAGATCTTCAATGGAATCCAGAAGCTCTGTTGTTGAGCTGTAATCCGACTGAAATGTGTAATCCTCTGCACTTACATCTTCAGTCACCATTTTTGTACTCTGAGTGCCCAGAAACTTGTCAATGTCCGTACGAAACCCGTCTATCACCAGAGTCGCTGACATAGACAGCGTCAGTAAAGATGCTGTTGCCGTAGTTACACCGCGCCAGATGCGGCGTTTTGATTTTGTTTGTTTTTCCCGTTTCTCGCTCATAACGTTCCTCCTCTTTGACTCTTTATGAGAACTGGCTTTTTTGTTTTTTTCGAGCCTTCGCTTCTGCTTTTGCTCTCTTCTCTGCCAGTTTCTTCTGATAGCTTGCTTCCTGCATTTCAAAATCCAGGCCTTTTTTCTTACAATATGCTTTGAGTTCTTCGATTCTCGCCTCTTCTGCCATGCGCTCCGCCTCTTCCTGTTCCATGCGAAGTCTTTCTGCTGGTTCGATCCACACTCCTCCGGCTTCTAACACCGCTTTTTTCTGATGCTGCAGAATCGTCTTCTGATCTTCCTCAATATGCTTTTCTACTTTTAAGAAACACATCAGGATTACGATCACCGCATAACAGATGATCTCTGCCCCCAGATAACACAACGCCAGCATGGACTGCACGCCTCCGTTCTGAACTGACGCAGAGGCATCATATCCGGTGGCTGTAAGCAATGCATTGATCAGACCATTCCCCAGTCCTGTCATTCCCACCATGATCGCTCCGTACACAGACATCGTAAATCCATCACTTCGAAATCCATTTTTTGCCTCCAGATGGTCCAGTACATCAGACAAAAGAGCCAGTGTCACATACATTGCAGGAATCGAACCGATTCCTTTTAAGATCACACCAATACATACAATGGTAAAATTGTGAATATCCAGAAAGCTGACCAGACCTCCCACAACCGAAATTGCCAGACCAATAGTCACTGCTTTTTGTTTTCCCAGTTTATTTGCGATCGGCCACGCCAGAACCATTCCGATTGCTGTCGGAAGTCCTCCGATCAGCCCCAATGTTCCCATTGCCGTTCCCGCAGCCGCTTCACTTGTGATTCCGTCAAACATCCAGCGGGAGTAATAACTCATGGAACCGTTCTTTACCAGACCTCCAAACTGGAACAGCAGAAAATATAAGATAATGATCCACCAGTAACTGTTTGACACACAGGCTTTGAGCTGTTTCATCATCGGAAGCTTTTCTTCTTTGATCGCCAGCTTCATATTTTCTTCTGTCACTCGCTCCCGTGTGAAATAATATTCCAGCAAGATCGCCAGAAATGTCACAACACATAATACGATCATCACGAGCCGCCAGTTCTGATAACTCTGTGCGGTATCAATAGCGCCGTCTTTTTCCACAAAGAGAAAACTCTGCAGCAGCATCGGCACTAAAATACTTGCCCCGATTCCTACAGCAGCCACACCGGATGCATTGGAAAATGTTGCCAACATTCCCCGGTGATCGGAGTTTCTCGTAGACAGGGCCACCATAGAGCTGTGCGCTGTGTAGAAAAACGGATACGCTACTGCATAGTAAAAGTTATAGGACAGCGCGATCCAGATCATCTGAGTCGATGGACTCCCATTTTGAGGTGTTAAAAACAACAGCGCGATCGCAATTGTCACAAGGGGCGCCGACAGCAGCATATACGGTCTCGCCTTCCCCTGAGATGTTCTGGTATTATCAATCAGACGCCCTACCAGAAGATTTCCAAGAATCACAAAAATGACAGAAACCATCGGAAGAACCGCTGAAAAAATCCCAAATTTTGCCGTATCCGTCCATCCAAGCACATCCGAATAGTAGCGGTTTAAATACGCCCCGAAGATTGCATTTGAAATAAATGCGCAAAACGGACCGAGAAAATACCCCAGTATCATTTCTTTCGGCTTTACATTTGCCGAAGTGATTTTTGTCCGCATCAGCGGGTTGTCAAAAAACTGATTCTTTTCCATTTCGGTCATTCCTTTCCCTGATTGCTTCTTTTAACGTATAAGTACCACTTCCCAATACCTTCTGTGTATTTCCCGGCATCACCAGTGTACATGTTGTTCCGACCGGAACCTGCACCTGGATCGTAAACATTCCATCTTCAATCTTCCACTCACTGGAAACTGTTCCATAGGCTGTGTTGACACTTCCCTTTGCCCATTTCAGATTTCCTCCCGTCAGCGGCTGGATCCGGAAAGAGCGGTATCCGCCCTCTGTGGCCTCGATTCCGGCAATCCTGCGGTACAAAAAGTCTCCCACTGCACCACTTGCATAGTGATTGAAGGAAACCATACCTCCGGTCCCGTCATCTTTTCCCGTGTTGCAGGTGCCGTCCTCCCGAAGTGCATCCCATCGTTCCCAGATGGTCGTTCCTCCGACTTTCATCTCATAGAGCCAGGATGGACAGGTATCCGTAAGGAGCATTTTAAATGCCTCTTCCTCATACCCATTGTCTGCCAGCGCAAACAGAACGTACGGCGTTCCCGGAAATCCGGTCGTAATGTGATACCCGTCCTTTTTCACCAGACGCGCCAGATTTGCCGCAGTCTTCTTTTTATCCTCTCCGGAGAGCATCTGATAATACAGAGGCAGCACATATGCTGTCTGAAACTCTTTCTTTACCGTGCAGTCTGCTTTCATCAAAATTTCCCGGTATGCCTCCCCGGTCTCCTGACTGAGTTTCCGGTAATACTTTGCATCCTCTTCCTGCCCCAGAATATCCGCGATCTTTGCCAGAATCCGGCTGGAATTTGCCATACATGCGGTGGCGGTCCATTTTCCTCTTCCCATCCACTCCCACATGCCGACACCCGGTGCACACCAGTCTCCATAATGATGCAGAAGCTTCCAGATCCTGCGGTGTTTTCCCGCAGAAAACAGCTCTGCCCAGAATTTGCATGCCTTCAGATATTTTTTCATCACCGGATACATCCGCTCTAAAAGCCCTCTGTCTCCGCGAACCAGATATTCCGCCCACGGCGCCAGGATACAGACATCGCCCCAGTGATCCACCGCCATCGGGATCATGATCTCCCACTGCAGCGGTACCCGGACAAGCGGCACCGTAACCGGAATCCCGCCGCCTTTATTCTGCTCTGCCTTCACGTCCAACAGCCATTTCTCCAGAAAACGGCTGATATTAAAATTGTAAGCTGCCGTAGGCGCAAACAGTGCAATATCTCCCGTCCATCCCATTCTCTCATCTCTCTGCGGACAGTCTGTCGGGATATCCACAAAATTGGACTTTGCTCCCCAGCGAATACTGTTCTGCAGCTGGTTGATCAGTTCATTGGAGCAGGAAAAGTTTCCGTTGTCTTCCACATCCGAATAGAGTGCCAACGCGGTCAGTTCCAGTTGATCCTCTTCAATTCCACGCACACCCACATAGCGGAAGCCCATATATGTCATTTTCGGAGAATAGGTCTGCTCTCCATCTTTACAAATATAAACCGCTTCTTGCTTTGCAGTTCTTAATGGTTCTGTATACAACTCTCCGTCCATCAGAATCTCCGCGTGACGAAACTCCACTTTTTGTCCCTGTCTGCCACGAATTGCCGCGTGTATCACCCCTGCAAAATTCTGTCCGAAATCATAAATCAGCATACCGCTCTTTGCTCTTGTAATCTGTACCGGACGAAACTCTTCGTGTGCACGTACCGGCGCTCCATACTGTGCCATGATCTTTGGATGAATCTTTACCTGTTCGAAGCTTGCTTTTTTCCAGGAAATTTTCTCCAGATCCACGGTGGCATCATACACTTCCCCGTTGTAAAACTCTGTCTCTTTATAATTTCCTTCTTCCGTTACTTCCCACTCTTCATTTGTCCCGATTGTCTCTCCCGTTCCATCGGTATACAAAATCCGCAGCTCTCCAAGCAGCGCCTGTCGCTTTGCATACACTCTGTTCCGTCTTTTATAGGTGAAAGAGCCAACTGCCCAGCCACCGCCGACCACAGCAAGCAGCTCGTTTCGATCATTCAGCATATCTGTCACATCATAAGTCTGATACTGCAGCTGATTCCGGTAGGACGTAAATCCCGGTGCAAAATAATCCTGTCCGACTTTCTCTCCATTTAACAACAGCTCATAAATTCCCAGCGCCGTTACGTACAGTCTCGCACTGGCAATTTCTTTTTCACAGGAAAACCTGGTTCGAAATGTCATCGTCTTCGGAGAAATCTTCGCCTCCTTAAACCGATACTCTCCGTCCGTGATCCACCGTCCGGACCAGATTGTATCCATACGTCCCGTCTCAAATTCCGTGCTGGCCCAGGCACGCTCTCCCGCGTCATCCTCTGCTTCCACCCGCACCGTATATTTTGTAAACGGCTGTAATCTGCTGCCCTCATACGGGACTGCAATCTGGCAGTCTGTTTCTTTCTTCCAGTCTCCTATCGAAATCACCGCTTTTTTCAATGTTACATTTTGTCTGTCACTTTCCAGACAATAGGAAACTCTCGGCTGCGGATTATCGGTCACACATCCTGTTTCCATATTTTCTACTGTCAGTCTGCTTATTTTCAGCATTCTTCCACCTCTTCTTTATTTCTTACCGGAATCTGTACCGCACACGCATATTTCCCGTCCGATACCTGTACATTAACCGTCCCGGACTCTCCTGCCCGGATCACTGCCAGCGCCTCTCCGTAATACGTATCCGTTTTCGCAGTCCGATATCCCCGCTCATTGTACGGACATCCGTTTCCAAGCCCCAGAAGCTCTCCGTTTTCTACATGCACTTCCAGCGTTCCCCGCTTCAACGGTTTGACTGTCCCGGTTTTATCTGTATACTGCAGTCTCACAAAACACAGCTTTTTTGCTTCCGTCTCTTTTTCTTCCGGGATTCCGGTTAAAATCGTTTCCTTCCCCGCTGTATAGAGCACATTTCTCGCAATCTCCCGGTTCTGTGCATCATAAGAAATCGCTTCAATGATTCCTTCCTCATAGATCACATCAAAGGAAGTTCTGCAGTCATTTTTCATCTTCTTACTTCCAACCGACTTTCCATTGATAAACAGCTCCACCCTGTCTGCTCTTGCATACACTTCCACCTGTGCCTTTTTCCCGGAACATCCATCCCAGGACCAGGACTCAATGGCATTGCTCATCTTCCATGCTGATGGCGAGTGCTTCTCCCCGGTGTGGTTGACCGGACGTACCGCGATCACCGGCTTTTCCATCAGTTCAAATGCCGTCTTCGTATAGGCAGCCTCGGCCAGTGGTTTTCCGGTCAGGTCAATTCTTCCACTTCCTGCAGTGATCCATCCTGCTCCATGTGAGAAATCCGGCGCATAATCACTGTATTCCCACGCACCGACACCGACTTCTCCCATATAGTCCATTCCTGCCCACACAAAATCTCCGATGATCCTCGGATGTGTTTTCGCCATCTCCCAGAAGGCATACGCGTCAGAACAGAATGTTTCGCTTCCCAGGATCAAACGCTTTGGATATTTTTTCAGATCTTTTCCATAGCGGTAGATACCATAGTTGTATCCTGCAATATCCATATTGGCAAAGGCATCTCTTGTTTTTACATCACAGCCGTGAAGCGTTGCCCCGATTTTCATCGTCTTACTTCCGAAAATCCCTGCCAGATTATTGAAAAATTCACTTCCTACTGCCTTTTTCTTCCCGCCCGATCGGCTTGCTTCTTTCTTCGCCTTCTTGTCACTGTAAACGCCGAAGCCAATGGAACTTAAGAAGTTAAAAAAGATATTGATCCCGCAGGTTACCGGTCTTGTTGCATCCAGACTGTGCAGATATTCTGTCATCTGTCCCGTGAGACGGATTCCTCTCTCCTGGGCCGTCTCAGAAACCTCATTTCCTGTAGAATATAAGATCACCGAAGGATGATTGTAATCCTTTTCGACCATATCTTTTAAATCCTGCTTCCACCATTTTGCAAAGTGATTTACATAATCATACTCCGTCTTGTGTATATACCACACATCCACGAATTCATCCATGACCAGCATCCCCCGCCTGTCACAGGCATCCAGAAGTGCTTTGGAACAAGGATTGTGGGCAGAGCGGATGGCATTGTATCCATTTTCCTTTAAAATTCGAATCTTCCGTTCCTCTGCCTCCGGATAACAGCAGGCTCCCAGCACACCGTTGTCATGGTGGATACACGCACCCCTCAGGATCACCCGTTCACCGTTCATCAAAAATCCGTTCTCTGCGCTCCACTCAATCGTACGGATTCCGAATATTTCCTCTGCTTCATCTTCTTCAAACCGCACCCTGCATGTGTATAAAAACGGAAACTCAGTACTCCACAATTTCGCATCCGGAATTTCCAGCTGCATCTGAAAATTTCCATCCGCAGACTTCTTCACGCTTGCGACCGGCTCCTGACCGGATACCAAAGACTCCCCTTCGAAAATTTCCAGTTCCAGTTCTCCCGATGCAGATGTCTCAACCTTTACATCGATCACTGCCGGATGGATACTGACT
>OJIY01000285.1_pt1 | contig 18988 bp, 24 predicted proteins | sample 1596061 | NCBI WGS metagenome assembly OJIY01 (sample SAMEA4350111, study PRJEB24818) | metagenome | biome: human; feature: gut; material: faeces | place: Denmark | collected 2013-09
AGACAGGGTGTCTACAATGCCTTCATGCTCTACGACTGGCCGGGCAACGTGCGCGAATTCGCCAACGTCATCGAATACGCCTTCAACATCCTGGAGGGGGATCTGATCGAGATGGAGCATTTGCCGTCCCAGCTCCTGCATCAGGCTGACGCCGAGCTGAAAAGTTCCGGAAACATGGATGCGCTGCTGCGAGCCTACAGCGCCCGCTTGGTGGAGCATGCCCTGGAACGCTGCAAAGGGCATAAATCAGCGGCGGCCAAGGCGCTCGGCATTTCGCGGGCCACGCTCTACCGCCTGCTGGCGCAGGACAGGGCGTAAGAGACGCCAACGCAAAAAGCGGGAAGGCCCCGAAGCCTTCCCGCTTTTTGCGACAGACGTCAGTGGAACGGTTCAGGCCTGTTCGAGGGCCTGGGCGAGATCCGCCAGAATGTCGTCCAGATTCTCCAGGCCCACGGAAAGACGCACCATGCCGGGCGTGATGCCCGCCTCCCGCAGTTGCTCGTCGCTCAGCTGGCGGTGTGTGGAGCTTGCTGGATGCAGGACGCAGGTGCGGATGTCCGCCACATGCACCTGAAGGGAAATCATTTTCAGACTGTCGATGAAACGCGCGCCGGCCTCGCGCCCGCCCTTGAGCGAAAAGGAGACCACGCCGCTGCATCCCTTGGGAAGGTATGTATCGGCCAGGGCCTTGTTGGGATTGCCGGGCAGGCGGGGATAATTGACCGATTCCACCTTGGCGTGTCCGGCAAGATAGTCGGCCGCGGCCGCGGCGTTGCGGCAGTGCCGCTCCATGCGCAGGGGCAGCGTTTCCAATCCCTGATTGATGTAAAACGCGCCCTGCGGGCTCTGGCAGCAGCCCATGTCGCGCATGAGCTGCGCGCGGGCCTTGACGATATAGGCGGCCCTGCCGAACGTTTCGCTGTAAATGAGGCCGTGGTACGAAGGATCGGGTTCGGTGAATTCCGGAAACTTGCCCGACGTCCAGTCAAAATTGCCGCTGTCCACAATGACGCCGCCCATCTGCAGGGCGTGCCCGTCCATATATTTGGTGGTGGAGTGCACAACGATGTCCGCGCCGAACTCAAAGGGACGGCAGAGCACGGGCGTGGCGAAGGTATTGTCCACGATCAGCGGCAGGCGGTGCCGGTGGGCCAGCCGGGCAAAACGCGCGATATCCAGCACATCCATGGAGGGATTGGTCAGGGTTTCGCCGAACACCGCCCTGGTGTTGGGCCGGAAGGCCTTTTCCAGTTCTTCGTCGGAAGCTGTCTGGTCCACAAAGGTCACCTCAATGCCCAGCTTTTTCAGGGTGACGGCGAAGAGATTGAAGGTGCCGCCGTAAATGCTGGAGGCGCTGACCAGATGCTCGCCGCTCTGGGCCAGATTGAGCACGGCCAGCATGCTGGCGGCCTGCCCCGAGGAAGTGCACAGGGCCCCCACCCCGCCTTCCAGTGCGGCGATCTTCTGCTCCACGGCATCCACGGTGGGGTTGCCCAGGCGCGTGTAGAAAAAGCCCGCTTCGGCCAGGTCAAACAGTTTGGCCACTTCGGCGGTGGAGGCATATTTAAAGGTTGTGCTCTGGGCGATGGGCAGAACGCGCGGCTGTCCGTTTTCAGGACTGTAACCGGCGTGCAGGCAAAGGGATTCCAGTTTCATGGCGATATGTTCCTCGGAGTAAGCTGAATGTGCCGCGCATCCGCACAACAGGAATGCGGAACCGCTTTGCGACACAATGGCGACCCGCCGTCGGACTCGTGCCGCGCAGGCAACGCGCGGCGAAAAGTTATCCCATGCGCCCAGGCAAGGCAAGCACCCGCCCCTCAACGCCTTGTGACGGCGCGCGCAAACGACAACAAAAAAAAATCCTCCCTATTGACCCTTCATCTTTCAGGGTATACTCTTAATGACAAATGGTGGCCGTCTCCGTTGTGCGAGAGACCGGACAGGGCAATGTTTCCGTGAGCCGCCGCGCTGGAAGATGGCATGCCATCCGAAAGTTATTGCTGACATCCCGCACGGACAGCCGCCGCGGGCGCATCGGGCTTCATGCCCCGGACGCGCGCCCCTTTCATTGTGGCGGAATATCTGCTCAGTGCGCAGCAACCGGAGACTCTGTGGCGGAGTTTCCTTCAGCCTTTTACTCACCTTTGCCAGGAGGCTATTATGCGTATTGCCGTGGGTCTGGGCAAACAAAGCGGAGAGGAGCGTTTAGAACGCCAGGGCATCAGCCGCCGCGATTTCATGAAATTCTGCACGGCGGTGGCGGTGACCATGGGCATGGGCCCGGCCTTCGCCTCGGATGTGGCCGCGGCTCTGACAGGCCGCCGTCCTTCGGTGGTCTATTTGCACGCCGCCGAATGCACGGGCTGTTCCGAAGCGCTGCTGCGCACCTACAAACCTTTCATCGACAGCCTGATCCTGGATACCATTTCCCTAGATTACCATGAAACCATCATGGCCGCCGCCGGCGAAGCCGCTGAAGACGCCCTGCAGCAGGCCGTCAACGGCCCCGACGGCTTCATCTGCGTGGTGGAAGGGGCCATTCCCACGGCCATGGAAGGCAAATACGGCTACATCAGCGGCCACACCATGTATGACATCTGTAAAGGCATTCTGCCCAAGGCCAAGGCTGTGGTCAGCATGGGCACCTGCGCCTGCTACGGCGGCGTGCAGGCCGCCAAACCCAATCCCACGGCGGCCAAGGGCGTCAACGACGCCTACGGTGATCTGGGCGTCAAGGCCATCAACATCGCCGGCTGTCCGCCCAACCCGCTCAATCTGGTGGGCACCCTCGTGGCCTTCCTGAAGGGCCAGAAAATCGAGCTGGACGAACTGGGTCGCCCGACCATGTTCTACGGCCAGAGCGTGCATGACCTGTGCGAACGCCGCAAACATTTCGACGCCGGCGAATTCGCGCCCTCCTTCAATTCCGAGGAAGCCCGCAAGGGCTGGTGTCTGTATGAAGTGGGCTGCAAGGGTCCGCAGACATACAACAACTGTCCCAAGGCTCTGTTCAATCAGACCAACTGGCCGGTGGGCGCCGGGCATCCCTGCATCGGTTGCAGCGAGCCCGGCTTCTGGGACGAAATGACGCCGTTCTACCAGAACTAGGGGGGAAGTTATGAGTGAAGTCATCAAAGCGCCCCAGAGCGATTACACCGGCCCGGTGGTGGTGGATCCGCTGACCCGTATTGAGGGGCATCTGCGTATTGAAGTGGAAGTGGAAAAGGGCAAGATCAAGGAAGCCCGCAGCTGCGGCACCCTGTTCCGTGGCCTGGAACTCATTCTCAAAGGCCGCGACCCGCGCGACGCCCAGCATTTTACCCAGCGCACCTGCGGCGTCTGTACCTATACGCACGCCCTGGCCTCGACCCGCGCCCTGGAAGACGCCATCAACAAGCCTATTCCGGCTAACGCCACCTATCTGCGCAACCTGGTGCTGGGCATGCAGTTCCTGCATGACCACTTGGTGCATTTCTATGCCCTGCACGCCTTGGACTTTGTGGATGTGACCAATGCCCTGAAGGCGGACCCGGCCAAAGCGGCCAGCGTGGCCACCTCCATTTCCGCGCGCAAGGTCACGGCCGACGATTACAGGGCCGTCCAGTCCAAACTCAAAACCTTTGTGGACAGCGGCCAGCTTGGTCCCTTTACCAACGCCTATTTCCTGGGCGGGCATCCGGCCTACACCCTGAGCCCGGAAGTCAACCTGATCGCCACGGCCGACTACCTGCAGGCCCTGCGCGTCCAGGTGGAAGCGGCGCGGGCCATGGCCGTCTTCGGGGCCAAAAACCCGCACACCCAGTTTACCGTGGGCGGCGGCGTAACCTGCTACGATGCCCTGACCCCTGAGCGGATCAAGGAATTCAAGGAACTTTACAAGAAAACCCGCGCTTTTATCGAGAATTACTACATCCCGGATCTGCTCGCCGTGGCCGCCAATTACAAAGAATGCGCCACCTACGGCGGTACGCACAACTTCATGGCTTTCGGCGAGTTCCCGGCTGCGGGCGGCGAACGCGACCTGCAGAAACGCTGGTTCAAGCCGGGCGTCATTCTGGACCGCAAAATCGGCAATCCTCAGGGCTTCGATCCCTCCAAGATCGAGGAACACGTCCGCCACAGCTGGTACGAAGGCGACAAGGCTCTGCCGCCCTATCAGGGCGAAACCAAGCCCGCCTTCACCAAGATGGGCGATACGGACCGCTATTCCTGGCTCAAGGCGCCGCGTTATGACGGCATCTCCATGGAAACCGGCCCGTTGGCCCAGGTGCTGGTGGCCTACACCCAGAACCACAAAACCGTGAAGCCGCTGGTGGATCATGTGCTCAAGACCCTGAACGTGGGCCCCGAAGCCCTCTTCTCCACCTTGGGCCGCACCGCCGCGCGCGGTATCGAAACCCTGGCCATTGCCCAGCAGATCGAAACATGGCTGAACGAATACGAAGACAATATCACCAAAGACAAGCAGATCGTGGAGAACTACGACGCGCCCAAGGACGCCAAGGGCGTGGGCTTCGTCAACGCGCCGCGCGGCGGTCTATCCCACTGGCTGCGTACCGATGCGGACGCCAAGATCGCCAACTTCCAGCTTGTGGTGCCCACCACCTGGAACCTGGGACCGCGGGACGCCAAAAACGTGCCCGGCGCGGCCGAAGAAGCCCTGGCGGGCACGCCGGTGGCCGATCCCAAGCGCCCGGTGGAAATCCTGCGCGTCATCCACTCCTTCGATCCCTGCATCGCCTGCGCTGTGCATGTGATCGACGGAGAAACCAACGAAGTGCACAAGTTCAAGGTGCTGTAATTCGCAACAGCTGAAACAGAATGAAGCAAGGGGCGGGGATATTTCCCCGCCCTTTTTTGAAAATGCCGCTTCATGTTTTTTGTTTTTTACCGCGCCGGACCCATTCGGTGTGAAACGTATACTTGTCCGGAGACATTTCCGGCGTCCGCCTTGCGTCAGCCACTGCGGAGAAGGGGATTCAGTCTCATGCGAACGAATGAGGCCGTCAGCGCGGCACGGGTCTGTCCCTCATTATAGTGCAAAAGCCCTTTGACTCAGCGCTTCTTTTAGCGCAGTTAACGCTTAAAATACACGTTTACGGCGGGCAAAGCTCGTCTACTTTTGTCGCAAGAATTCTTCCTTAAAATCTTTGCGGCGCACTTGAGACATTTGATGCGTGACCGGCCCTAACCTTTGCATCTTTCCCCAGCCGTCAGGAGGACGTGTGGACGACAAAAAAATACTGATTCTGGGCGTGGGCAACATCCTGCTGACGGATGAAGGCTTCGGCGTGCGGGCTGTGGAGTATCTGGAAACCCACTACCGCTGGCCCGAGCGGGTGCGCCTGATGGACGGCGGCACCCAGGGCCTGATGCTGATGCCGGAGCTTCTGGAATGTGACTTTCTGGTGGTGCTGGATGTGGTGCTGGGACCGGAAGCGCCGGGCACGGTCTATTTGCTGGAAGGCGAAGATCTGCGCAAAAGCCTGAGCTTCCGCGACTCCATGCACCAGACGGACCTGCTGGACACGCTGATCACCTGCCACCTGGCCGGACACAGACCCGAAGCTGTGGTCATCGGCCTGCAACCCTTTGACTATAAAACCATGCAGGTGGGATTGAGTCCGCAGGCCCAAGCCCTGCTGCCGGAATTCTGCCGCAAGGCCGTGGAGGAAATGGCCCGGCGCGGCATCGTGGCCGAAGCCAGGACAGATCAATGCTGAAATGCGGGGGGGGGCAGAAGTGCGGTCAGCCAAAAAATGCCTTTACAGGGAACTCAGGCCCGGCAAAAGAAAAAGCCACTGACCGCGGCCTAATCTTCGCCTTCGCCCTTTCCGCCCAACTCCGGCGGCAAGTGTTCCTCACTGAACAAGGCAAAGCCCGCTTCACGCAACAACCGGGCCCAGACGCCCTCGCCGGGACATAACGCACGGCTGAACGTGCCGTCATAAATCCGACCGAAACCGCAGGAAGGAGAACGACTTTTGAGGATGGCCGCCGTGCAGCCCCGGCTTTGTGCCGTGCGTAGGGCCAGTTGCGCGCCACGCAGAAAATCCTCTGTCAGATCCCGCCCGTCCCGGGAAAGCACGCTCCCTTCCGCCAGCTCACAGGGAAGCCGGGGAACCGGCAATCCTGCAAGACTTTCCGGACAGGCCGGGATAGCTCTCCCCTCTTCCACCAGACGGATCACCGCCGCGCAAGGGTTGCTGCCGCCGTCATAGCGGCAGGCCAGACCAGCCAGACAACCGCTGACCACATAACGTATCCGCGGGGCATCTGCCATCAGTGCTCCTTCGCCATCATACGCCGCTGCCGCATACCTTCGCGCACATCCCGCCGCACGGCCTGTTCGGCCTCTTGGGTGGCAGGCACATTGGAGTAATACAATGCGCCGCTGTCCAGACCGTATTCCTCCTGTGCCGCGTCATAACGTTGCCAGGCGGGCGACAAAGCCACCAGACGCGGCGTCAGCACGGCAAAAAAAAACCACAGGGCCACGGCCAATCCGCCCATTTTCAAAAAATTGCGCACAACAGGCGACATGTCCCCCCCATTAAAAATGGGCCGCCGCGACAGAACACGGCGGCCCTTCTTGCACTTAGCGTTAGATCTTGGCCGTGATTTCGGGGAAGACCTTGTAGAACATGATCCAGGCCATGAGCAGGGTCAGAACCAAGTTCAGAGACTGGCCGCATACATACAGGATGATGGGCTTGCCGCCCTTGAAGTACTTGCCCAGTTCGCGGAAGTTGGTGGTCAGACCGATGGCGACGAAGGCCAGGCCGAAGAACCAGCCGCGCAACGGCACGGAAATCTTGTTGGTGCCGTTATCCACCAACATCTTGCCGAAGTCGGCGCCGAGGCCGCTGCTGACCAGCGAGAAAATGACGGAAACAGCCAGGAAGCCGATGACGAACTTGGGGAAGCGGTGCCAGATTTCCATGGCGCCCACGCTCTCGCCGGCCCGCGCCTCAACCTTGGTGGAAAAGTATATGGCCACGCAGAAAGCGGTTACGCCGATGAGCACGTTCTGGATCATCTTGACGGTAGCGGCCACCTGCAGGGCTTTGGGGCCGATGAATGCGCCGGCGGCGGCCACCGCGCCCGTGGCGTCCACGGTACCGCCTATCCAGGCTCCACCCAGGATTTCAGGCATGCCTACAGCCTTGATGAAGGCCGGCATAACCACCATCATGATGGCCGTAAAGGTCAGCGAAAGGCCAATGGAAAGAGTCAATTCTTCTTTTTTGGCGCGTGCGGCGGCGGCCGTAGCGATAGCCGCCGAGGTGCCGCACACGGACATGTCGGCGGAAATAACAATGTTCAGGGTCTGGGAAGGCATCTTCAGCACCTTCTGCCCGAAGATGTAGGTGCTGATCAGCACGACGGGCGTCACTACCCAGGCCACGAAAATGCCGGGGATGCCGATGGCCATAATCTTGTGGAAGAGCACTTCCGCGCCCAGCAGCACCAGACCGGTTTTAATGAAGTATTCCACCTGCGCGCCCTCTTTGAGCCATTTGGGCGTACCGATGGTGTTGGCGATAATCATGCCGATGGCGATGGACCAGATTTCGGCGTTGATGCCGTAAAGCCGCATGGTCTTTTGGTTGCCGAGAATATTGGCCAGCACGCAGAGCACGTACACGCCCAGAAAAGCGACAAAAAACTTGCCCACGTTAAAGCCCATGAACTTGGCGCCGATGGAGGTCAGCACAGCCAACACGAGGCCCAGCACAATCAGCGTGGGAATGCGGTTGAAGGGCGTAACCAGCTTTTTGGCGGCGTCGGCAGTCTTTTTCTTGGCGGCCTGCCATTCGCCGATGGCCTTTTCAGCCGCGGCGTTCAGCGTGGCGTCGCCAAAAGAAGCGCCGGCGGCGGCTGTCTCAGCATCTTTGGCCAAAGCCAGTGCGGCGGCTTCAGCCTGCTTGGCCGCATCCACTTTCGGCCGGACGGCTTCATTGGCCTTGTCAGCCTGAGCCGGCGACATCATCAGAGCGTCCAGCGGATTGGACTGCCAGCGGGCCGGTGTTTTCAACTGATCAATGATGGCCTTGACTGAAGCCAGTTTTTGGCCTTGAAGCCCTTTTTGAGCGGCGGAGGCCTCATACCATTCAACGGTTTTGAACGGTTTGGCGGACTCGGCTTTCATGACCGCCGCATACTGATCGTACTTGCTCTCCAGATCCTGACGGCCGCTGAAGACCGTACCGATGGCCACGGCCAGAATAAAGAAGCCGATCCAGATAGCCCAGTAATCTTCCTTTTTCCACAGATCGGACCATTGCGACTTTGCTCTGTCGACAACAATCGCCGAGCTTTCCTGAGACATCCCTTTCCTCCTGTCAGCATCTACTGTTTTTTTAGACACGTCCGACCAGCCGGAGTGTGCCGTAGCGCCATTAACAATGTTCCTTTTTTATCCGGCATAACAACCATATTGTGATATTATACACAATAATATGCGTATTTTCAAGTCGCAAATTTTTCACCCGTGACTTCTTATATGGTGATAATGCCGCAACCGTTCCCGGCTGGAAAAACTTTTTGAATTTTGAATGAAAAATTATTGACAATCCCCCCCTCCTCATCTATTTTTCCACCTCGTGTTGGGCTGTCGTTCAATTGGCAGGACGGCGGATTCTGGCTCCGCTAATCAAGGTTCGAGTCCTTGCAGCCCAGCCAACACGCGCGTCCCCATCGTCTAGCCGGCCCAGGACAACGGCCTTTCACGCCGTCGACAGGGGTTCAAATCCCCTTGGGGACGCCAATGATTTCAATGGGTTGCACAGCCCTTTGGTTACTGGAGCCTGTCGGTTACAAGCTCCCGGTTACAATATGCCTCATGAGTTCGCACCTCATGGGGCATTACCTTTTCCAACAAATCCTCTGCCACCATGCCTATCGGACTCGCGCCCAAAGCGCTGAGTATGCCCTCCTGGCTCCCATACAATCCCGCAGACCGCACGTAACGATCAGTCGTCGTCGCCCGGCTGTGACCGAGGAATATCTGTGCGCCATTAAGACCCACAGCCTTGAACGTCACAGCCGCTGAGCAATGCCGGATGGCATGAAAACCAAACGGCTTCACCCCAGCCCGCTTGCACAACAGGCCCATGAGCTTGCTGCGCTGCTTGAACGGTTCACCCAGCGCCCCATCGCAGTGGAGCTGCATGAACACGTTGTCCACCTTGCAAGGCCGCGCCGCGCGCCACCACTTCAGGGCTTTGCCCAGTTCGGGATGGATGTCGCACCAGCGCACCCTTTCCCGACCGTCTTTGCCTTTATGGTCAGTGAGCCTGATCCGGCCTTCATCCAAATTCACGTCTCTGCTCCAGGAGAGCCGGAACACCTCGCCCCGGCGCGCTCCAGTGAAAAAAAACGTGAGCAGCATAATCAGATCTTGCCCTTGGGCAACCTTGAGGACTTTCACCACGTCCTCTTCCGGCGGCACATACCGTTCATCATGCTCGGCCTGGAATGGCCGCACCACCTCAAACGGCGACACGCCCTGGGGAAATCCTTCCACGTAAACCTTGCCCCAGTTCCAGGCGGCAAGCAGATTTTTGCGGTAAACATTGCCCCGGCGCGGGCCGCGCGCGTCACTTACTCCTGCCAGGAAGGCGTAAGCTCTGGCCGTGGAGACGCCGGGCAACGTTCTGATGCCCGATTCTGAGCAGAAGCCGAAGAACTCCCGCATGACGGTGCTCTTCTCAACAAACGTCTGTTTGCTCATGCTGCGCTCCACATGCGCGAGATACTGGTTTCCCCAGCTTAAAAGCAGCCCGCAGTCCGTAAGGGTCATGCGGCCCTGCTCCCTGGCCTTGCGTGTCTCTCTCTCCTCCCACTCTTTTGCGACCCGCCATTCCGGGCCGCCCTTTCTGCCGGCGGGGAACATCCGGGAGGCGATCTGCTCTCCGTCGACTATCACCCGCCCCATCCACATATTTTGACGATCTTTTCTCAGTGTCGGCATCGAAGAACTCCAAGACGCGCCCCCACTGGAACCGCCAACGGCGACCGATGCGCTTGCCGCCCAACTCCCCTGCTACGCGTTTTACAGTGCGGGGGTCAAGGCGCATGGCCGCAGCCACTTCGTTGAGGGTCAGAATGGCGTCAAGGGCATACATGGCGGCTATCTCTGACCGGTTCCCTGGCCATGGCCTACCCCTTGATACCGACGCTCAGGGCAACCCTTGCAGTCGGCGTCGTTGGGGGTGATGTGCGGGGCGCGGGGCAGGGAGTTCCAGGCGGCGATGGCGGCGTCTCTGGAGCACGCTTCTATTGGCCCAGCCATGCTGCAATCTGGGCAAACAGCAAAGAAAAACTCTGTATCCCCTGAGAATTCTTTAATAACGCGCGGGGTTTTACATTCGCACTTTGGGTTCGGGCACGGCTTCAGTTCTTCGGGCATCGTGGAAACTCCGAAAAGTTATATGGCACCAATTCGGTATCGCTCGAAAGATAGAGCGGGTGCTTTGGTGAACCATCATGGTTAATTCCAAGGCACCAAATACTCCTATCACACAAAGAAGCAATCACAGTTGAGGCCCGTTCTTTAATTCGTTTGTGCACCATCACTCCCCAGCCAGCGACCCAGATACACCTTTCACTGTGCTGTGTAGCCCGCTTGATGTAAATATCATTTTCAGGCCCCACGGGGTCAGGATGTGATAAAAGAGCTGAAGGATCAGTACTCCGGAGTGCAAACAGGTTTAACACTCTGAGGCCGGTGCAGCCCTCACGCTGAGCAAACCCAATACACCTTCGGATGGTGGGGTCATCTTCGATCGCGTCAGCAGTAGAAGGATTAAGCAAAAGATAAACCATTATCTTTTGTGACATCAGCGGTGCCCAAGTACGCTCAAGCAAGTATCGGTAAGTGCAGCATTGAGACAATATCGCCCCACCGGACATAGATGTATTACTCATTTCCGTTTCAAAGGCGGAGTCACAGACGGGGCAATGGTAGAAAATCTTCTCTTCAGGCATGGCCGCCCTCCCCTAAAAGCCCGTAAACGGGCTGGCCTCACGGCGGTAGCCGTCCGACGAGGAAAAGATGAACGTATCGCGGTACACCTCGAAGTCGCCGCCTTTCCGAGCGTTCCAGACCTCTTTGAGCATTTTGTTCCGACCCGCGCGGGCGCAGGGTCGGAGCAATACGAGCGCGGGTGATAGGAGGTCTGGACGAAACGGACGCCGCAGTGGACGCAGGTCAGAATATTGCGCTCAGACATGGCTCTCCTCCGTTACCGCTTCCACGAACACGGCCTTGCCCTCCGCGATCCAGGATTCAGGGATAAGGATACGGTGCCCCTGGTCGCAGTGCGGGCACATCCACTCCAGTTCCAGAACACGGATATCTCCCCATGAAGTGACATCTGGGAGATAACAGACGCCCCACGTTTCTTTGGCCGCGCGGCGCATGGAGACTTTCGTCACGTCGTTGATGCGGACGGGCAGCGGCGGGCTTCCGGACGCGCGGAGCATGCCGACTGCGGGCGGCTCGGCCAGGAGGCGCAGATACTTGTAACGGTAGTCGGCCTTTTTGGCCGGGGCGGGAATTTCTCTGCATGCTTGATTTTTCATGACATGGCCTCCTGATGCAGGATCAACTGTAGGCGATTCAAAGCATTTCGGACGTTGGGAGACAGCCACAGGCATTCCTGCCGGGCTGAATTGGCCGCTGATTTCGTTTTGCGCGCCATCATCGTCCAATCCGCGTACAGGCGTTCATACAGGGGCGTGATGTAACCGGAGAGCACCACCATGCCCGACAGGCTTCGCAATACCTCCGCAAGCTGTTCGTGGTCCGCATCGCTCATCTCGTAACGGTAGCAGTCGCCGTGGCTGGTCCGACTCCCGCGGGAGTACGGAGGGTCCACATAAAAGAGCGTGGACGTGGTGTCGTAGCGACGCACAACCGAGAGCGCGGGCTTGCACTCCACGGTCACGGCGCGAAGGCGCCTTACAAAGGCGGTGATGCTGTCCGGGTAGCGGGACCATTCGGAAGACGGAAGGGAACTGTCCGCCCGTTTGCAGCGGAATCCGCTTTTGTACTGCGAGGAGACAGCGGCGCTGCCAAATCCCATATAAGCCCGGACCAGCGTGCGGCGGGCTCGCTCCACAGCGTCCTCGGAAGCCACATACGACAGGTCGTATTCGGCGCGGGCAAAAGGCGTCAGTTCCAGCAAGCTTTTCAAACGAGCGGCGTCGGTCGGCTCGCGCAGCACGCGGAAGACGTTGACGATCTCTTCGTCCAAGTCGTTGTAGACCTCCTGCGCCGAGGGCGGCTTGCGCAAGAGCACGGACGCGCCTCCGCCGTAGGGCTCCACATAGGTGTAGTGCGGCGGAAAGTGGCCGATAATCCAAGGGGCGAGCTTCCACTTGCCGCCGTGGTAGCGCAGGACGGGACGGTCAGGAGTCATATCCCCTCCACGTCGCGCCCACCAGCACGTTGCACACGGGGCGGCCCTTGCAGGCGGAGCACTCGGGGCCACGGCTCCACCCTCCGCAGCAGCGACCCAGGAGCGTGAGCACGTCGACCGCTTCCTGGATGGCGTAGCACCACAGGCTTACCGCGCCGTGGAGCATGAGGCCCGGCGCTTCCAGAGGGCCGCGCACGCCGAGCACCGGCGTGCCCGCTCCGGCGGCGAGGCCCACTTCCACGCCGGCGTCCTGGCCGGATGCCCCCAGGTAGACCACCACATCCGCATGACGGCAGGCATCGGCGCAGAATTCGTAGACCTGTCCGCCCTGCTGCTCGGTATCGAACCACTGGCGGCGCTGGTCGGGCGTGAGGCCCGCCGGAGGCGTGGCCTTGTCCGTCCAGTCCAAAATCTGCACGTCGGGGATGCGGGCACGGAGAGCGTCGTGGAACAGGCGCACGGCGTGCAGCAGACGGAACGACGCGGCGGTGTAGACGGTGAGGGGTTTCATTGGCGCGGCTCCCTGGCGAGATCGGCCTGATAGGCATCCATTTTTTCAAGGACGTTTTTGCAACCCGACACTGATGCTTCGAGGATTTCAATCTTGCCTACCCGTCCCAGGACCAAACCGACCGATTCCGTGTATTGCACGCCGAAAGTCGTGAAGCTGAAATAAAATCCGCGCGCATCCGACATGTTCAGAGCCGTATCCAATGCCTCGTGCAGCCGGGCGCGATCCTGTGCGTCAAGGCTCAAGGGGGTGACGTCGATCTCAGACATGGCGGCGCTCCTTGCAATCTTGCGCCATCCGTCTTAGGCGGCGCTGTTCGGTAAATTCTCTCCACAGACCAAGAGTCACACCCAAAGCGGAAAAAATAACAAGAAACGTAATCATGCCCGCACCTCCCGGGTCCGGCCGGGCTGCGGCAAAAGCTCAAGCAGCAGCTCAAGAATGCCCCGATGGGTGGCGCGGACGCGCATCGTGCAGACTCCCAGGTTGAGGATGTAGCAAGCGGCCTTGACAGGCCGGGCCGGGGTGAAATAGTCTCTGGACATACGAATGCTCCTTTTTGGAGTTGGCCCTCGGTACTGTTGCAGCAGCGCCGGGGGCATTTTTTGTTCCAGCCGTTGCCGCCTTGGTGGCTTACGGATGGAGACAGCATTGCTATGGGCTGCCCTGGGTGTTGGCCTCCACCACGCGCAGCAGGGTCAAGATGCCGGTGGTGGCTCGGTAGCCCACCTCGGCAATGGCCCGACGCTCCTCCTGGGTGATGGTGCCGTCCTCCAGGGCCTTGGCCACGGTTTGCATCAGTTCGCCAAACTCGCGCACGGCCTCCATACACTGGCGGTGCACGGCGTGCTCCTCGCCCTCCGCATCCGGCATTCGCACGAAAAAGCCGCCGCGGGCCTCGGCCATGACGTCCAGCGGCAGATCCGAGCCGGTCACGCCCATGATGGGCAGCAACAGTTCCACGCCGGCCTTGTGCCCGCTGCGTTCGCCCAGCTCGGCCAGCAGCGTGCTGTAGTCGCGCTGCAGCAGCCCGGCCACGGCCTTGGCCGGCAAGCCGTTGGGGGCGCAGAGCACCAGCTGGCGCAGGATGGGCGTGATACGGGGATACTCGCGCATGCTAAAAATTCCTTCAGAGTAGCGTGACGGCAGACATGGAAGCGCGTTATGCCAAGGGAACCTCGGCGGCACTGGTCAAAATTTTGCGGTCTTGCATTAAGGGCAGTTCCGGTATTTTGGGACGCGGGCCGGGCTTGAGGTTTTCCGGGCGCGGCAGAAGCTCCACCGGAAACCCCAGCTCAACGAAAACCTTGTGGCGATCCGTGGATATTGTGGGACGCTTCAGCATTTTGTTTACAGCTTGGGGCGATACGTCCATAAACTGCGCCACAAAAACGTCCGTGAAATTCTTATCCTTCATCCACGCTCGGAGCTGCTGCGGGCGGTTTTGAGTGTCAGTTGTCATGGCTTGGCTTCCTTGATATTACGTTGAGTAGCTAAGTTTAAAAATTAAGTTTCTAAGTTTCGTTGAGATAAATCTATCTAGATTCTAGATTTATGTCAACTCAATTTGTAGATTAAATTCTAAAAACTAAAATTATGGAATTATTTGAACGCGTAAAACAGGTTGCCCGGCGCTATTTTCAGACCGACAAGGCTCTGGCAGAGACTTTGGGCATCCCGCAGAGCACATTCAGCGCTTGGTGCAACACCAAGCGTCAGGACAATCTCTGGCCGCATCTGGCGAAAATTGCCGAACTTTGCCCTCAGGTACGCCGCGAATGGCTTTATTATGACGAGGGCACTATGCTGGAGCCTGAACCATCGTCTCCCCCTGTACCGGCCGAGCAAAACAGCACGGACGAAGTGGCGAAGCTCAAGGAACGCGTAGCCGCATTGGAGGCAGAGCTGCGTGAAGAACGTGGCCTGAACCGCCAGCTTACCACACGCCTGCTTGTGGACGGGGTCGGGGACAAAGGCGCTGCGAGCAATACCGAAAAAACCGGCGAAGGAGCCGGGTAATCCACGTTACAAAGCTGTTGAATATTGTAGGTCCTGGCAACCGAGACTAACCTTGCTGATCTAAATATCAACAAATCCGGAGATGTTCTCTATGGAAGCGGCGCGCGTGATTGGCATACTGTTGGCGTTTGCAGCGGCCATTATGGCAGTGCTCAGTCTGATCTCTCCGAAAGCGGCTCTGCTTAACAAACACAAGACACGGCTCAAGGGGATGCTGACCTGGCTGGGGCTTGCTGTAGCGATTACCGTGGGCACAATGCTGATTTTCCCACTGACGCCGGAAGAATTAAGCGCGCAGCAGGCCAAACGCGCGGCGCGGGATAACAGCCAAGCCGAAGAGCAGCGCCCAGCCACAGCAGTCGCGCTGCTGCCTTACACGCAGGAAAGTGTCGATGATACCTCAACTGCCCGCCGCAAACGCGGACGGGTAAAAATCTATCTTGCCGACCCCACAGCGCACGTAACGCCGGAAGCCCTGACGGCCACATGTATGGCAGCGGCCAAACACTACGCCGACACATACGGTTTTCAGGCCCTTTCCGTTTTTCTGGCCGACATGCCCGGCGGCAACGGCTGGGAAGGAACGCGGCTGGCCCAGTGCTCCTATTCGCCGGACAAAGGAGGATGGAGCGGCAGCCAGGGCTGGCTGTGGGAACAAATCATGGCGGCTCCGCGCGGCCTGACAGATCAGGAGCGCCGGATAAAAAAACTCTGGGGCGAACTGCGAGGTAAATACCAGAAGGACGGCGGCACGGACGAAGACGCGCTAAAGTCTGCCATCGCCAAAAAAATGAATATCAAACCGGATCAGGTCACCCTGCTCTGGTTTATGCTGGACAAGGTTTCAGCCGGACAATTTGAGGACGTTGCCCCGCAAGGCCCTGCAGAGCCGAAAGCGGCGGCAACCACTAGCGTCGCGCCCACAGAGAACGAGGTGCGTGCCCAGGTGCGTGAACTGCTGGCGGAGCTGGACAGTTTTAAAAATTCCGACGTATTTCGGCAATGCGTGTATGGCTGCGGCAGCAAAGGTCCGGGGAGTGCATGGAATACCAAGCGCAAGGCTTTACAGGACCAAATGACCCCGCAACTTGACGTGCCGATTTTGCTAAAAGCCGCACCCGGTGAATTGTGGATGCTGGGCATGGCCTACGCCAAGGGCAAGGCCGCCGAAGCAAGGGAATTACGCGCTGAAATTGAAAAGGCGCTGGCGCAGTAGCAAAAAGGATATGCCGCCAGAACGACTAGATTAACTCTGGATAAGCGATGCCCCGAAGGCAACGACTTCCGGGGGCTTCGTTTATCTGGCCTTGCGCCGCCATTGCCAGGGCGGCATCGGGTCCGGCTCCGCCCACAGGCCGCGCCGGGCGGCTTTGGCCTCGCGCTGGTGCAGCCGCCAGAGGTCGCAGACAGCCATTTTGCAGTAGCGGCCATCCACCCAGGCAAGACCGGCGCTGACCAGAGCATCCTGCAGCACAAGCAAATCGTCCAGCAGCACTATGCCGGCCACTTCACGTCTGTAGCTTTTGGCTTTAGCGGGAATGACCTGTATCGTCTTGTTCAGGAGTATGCGGGCCGTGAGCGCTCGAGCCTGCTCGCCACCGGGCTGCTTCAGCTCCGGGCAGTCCACGCCGTAGATGCGGACCTTTGCCGTTTCCCCAGTATCATCGCGGCGCACGGTGATGCTGTCCCCGTCATGCACGGAAGTCACCGTGCCCGACCAGGCCAAGGCCAATGACGGTATTAATAGGTATACAAATATAAAAATAGGCAATACTTTCACAAGGGCACTCTGCCTCTTTAGCGGGCAACAGGCAAGCCCTGGCATACGCTGCCATAACGAACGACTTTGTCTTAAGAATTTGCTCTTGGCAAAGCAGAAAACTCCGACAAAAAATGGAGCTTCTTATCTATGTCTTCAAGCAATCTTCCAAAATATGCAATATCCGGTATAGTAACATAAATATTCCCATTTTTTTTCTTAATTATCCTATGATACAACATTTCAATTCCAGTCGCCATATCTTTTTCAAGTTTTGTTAGCTCATGCTCATGCAGTTTCCTTAAGTGCATGAAAAAAATAAAAAAATAAAAACTTATATAATAAGCATCCTCTGGATCATGATCTAAAAATGGATATTTGCCATTGTTTGAATTGTACATCTGTTCAAGAGTATTTTTTAACTTTAATAACCAGTCTTTAATATCTTTTTTTGCATTTTTGAAATATCCGCCGGACAAAGAAAATATAGCAATGTATGCCAGAAAAATTTCTTCAATCGATGACGCCGCATAAGTTCGCACAAATATTGAAAAAAGCTCTGTGCGCTGCGCCAGTGTTCTGAGAGACTTGTCCGCAAACAGCATGGTTTCCGAAGAGAGTATCCTTGCCAATGGGAACGCAATATATCCTTCCTCCCTGAACCTCTCTGTCAGAGAGCCAAGCATGGGGATTTTGTCAAGCAGAGAGCGGACAAAAATCCTCTTATCAACTTCCTCCAGGCTGTAAAAAACATCAAAAAATTTCCCCAGGTAGTCCATGCGGCAGTCGCAAATAGCAGTTCCATCTTCTGTGACCCGTTTTAACCCGAAGGTATGCTCCACTTGCTGCAAAAGCTGGGAGGAATCCACAGCCAGCAAAAAAACCACATGGGGCACATTGAAGAGGTGTTTAATGCGCTCCAGCAGATCAATGGCATAGGATGGGCGGCAGCGGTCAAGCTCGTCAACCATGATGAAGAGCGGAAAATCGCCCGACATCCTGGCTGTGTCCGCAGCCAGCTTTGTCAGTTCTTCATTGAAATGCTGCACTGTGGAGTAATACTCGGAAATTGTATCCGTGAGGCTCCTCAATCCTTCAGCTCCGGCATTGGCCGCCGCTGCCGCTGGACTGCCGCTAACGCCCAAGCCAAAGGCGGCCCCTTTCATCAATTGCACGCCAAAGCCAGCCAACTTTAGTACGGCATCGCGCATGGTGTGCAGCACTCCCGGCCAGCTTGTTTGCTGCACCTGATGGTGGATGGCGGCCATCAGGTTGACGAGCGGATCGCCAGACGCATCCTGCTCCCAGGCATTAAAATAGATGCAGGGTTTCGCGTCAGCCAAGAGCTGCTTGCGCCATGCCTGGAGGAAAAAGGTCTTGCCGCTGCCCCAGGGAGAGGTCAGACCGATGACATACGGACCTCGCGTGTTATGGATGAGCGCCGTCAGCCGATCCGCATACTGCTTGCGGCCAAAGAGGTCGTTCTCCCAGGTCATGGCCGCGTGGTCGTTGATTTGCAGTCTGGTCAAACCAAGATCGCCAGGCATATGATAACACTCCTGCGTGATTGCGTGGATTGTGAGAACTTACGCCGCAACCTCTTGCGACTACACCTGCGGATACGCCTCAAACGCGCTGGCGGCGGCAGCCAGAAAACCGGAACGGGTCATGCCCGCGGCCCTGGCCTTGCGGTCAATCATGTCCAGCTTGTACTGACTGAGGGAGATAGCCACCTGCTTGGTCCGCATGTCCAGATTGGGCGACGGCACCGGATGCAGCTCCGTGCCTTCGGGCAACGCGCCGAAGCCAAGCTCCGCATATTGCTCCCGCAGCTTTTCCAGCGCCTCATCTCTGGAGCTGGGCGCGGGGATGGCGTCGCCATCGTCGGCCATTGCCTCCACATGTCCGCTCACGGCTTCAATGGCCATGGCGAACGCGCCTTCCATTGTGGCCCCTTCAGTGTTGCAGCCCGGAAGATCGGGGAAAAGCACGGCATACACGCCGCCTGTCGGAATAAAACCCGCGTAATATACTGCCATGACGCTCTCCTGTGTGACTGATAACCGGAGTCAATGAGCCGGGGGTGCCCCCCTAGCTCATGCTCACTCCTGATTGTTTTTCAATGTTCTTGAGGGTAACGGGGTTGATGTCGCCGGGGTGGAAAGGCACCGTCACCTTTCCGGGCTTTTCGGGGTGCTTGAACTGCTTATGGCTTGTTTTACCGCCCGGCAGTTCCCTCCACCCGTCCGCCTCCAACCGTCTTTGTAC
>OJIY01000288.1_pt1 | contig 18473 bp, 20 predicted proteins | sample 1596061 | NCBI WGS metagenome assembly OJIY01 (sample SAMEA4350111, study PRJEB24818) | metagenome | biome: human; feature: gut; material: faeces | place: Denmark | collected 2013-09
CCAGCCGGGGAAGGGCACGGGCCGCTCCATGCCGCCGGGGGCCAGAATCACGGTGGCGGCTTCCAGGCAGCGCGCTTCATTGTCCACGCTGAAGGAAAGGCAGCGGCCTTCCATGCCCCAGACCACGGCCCCGGGCAGATAGCGCACGCCGCTTTGGCGGAATTCCTCCACCAGACGCAGGCCCGTCTCGCGTTCCCTGGGGTCCATGAGAGCCTGGGCCAGGGGGCTTTCCACATTGCGCAGCAATTGCCCGCCCGGCGCGGCCTGCTCGTCCAGCAGGGTCACTTCCAGGCCGCAGGAGCGCGCCGCGCAGGCCGCCGAAAGACCGGCCGGGCCCGCGCCCACGACAATGACGTCCGTGTGCTTGTCCATTATTTGTCCTCCACGGGCGGCGTTTGCCGGTTCACAACCATGCCTTCGCGCACGGGCACCAGGCAGGACTGGACGTTGGCTTCGCCGTCGATTTCCATGAGGCATTCAAAACAGACGCCCATCAGGCAATAGGGCGCGCGCGGGCTGTGGTCCACGGGATGGGTGGAGGTGTGCCCTATGTGGGCGTGCCCCAGCACGGCGGCGGCCACGCTGATGCCCTCGGGCACGTCCTGTACCTGACCGTCAACGGTGATGCGCACGATGGCTGTAGTGGCGGTGTGCATGAAAACTCCTTTCAGCAGGCGAAGCCGAAGCGTTTGAGCGTCATGCCGCGCGCGGTTTCGGGCAGGTCGCCGCCCAGAATGAAATCGGGCAGCAGACGGCTGTGCGCGGCGGCCATGGTCACGGCGCTGTGGGTATTGATCAGGCTGACTTGCGGATGACCGGGCAGGCGGCTGTAAATGGCCATCTTGTCCTCGGGCATGACCCGCAGGCCGGACCAGGCCCGGATCAGCCGTTTTTTCGCCAGTTCCGGCCAGACCCGCATGGCCCAGCGGCCTTCCGTGGCCACAGAGGCGGGCGCGACCACGGCGTCGTGCCCCACGCGCTCGTGTTTGAAGCCGATGATCACCGTGCCGCCGAAGGTCTGGGTGACGCCCAGCACCGGAATGGGCATGACCATGGGCAGCCGCTCCACCAGCAGCACCTGGCCCTTGTCCGGATAGACGGGCAGGTCCAGCGCGGCGAAGCGGGCGAAGCGCCGGTTGGCCAGCCCGGCGGCCAGCACCAGGCGGCGGCAGAAGTAATCTCCGTCGCGGGTGCTCACGCGGTAGCCGTCCCTGTGCGGGGCCACGTCGAGCACCAGGGTCTGCACGTATTCGGCCCCCAGCCGGGGCAAAGCCGCGCGGTAGGCGCGCAGCAGGGCCAGGGGGTCAATGACGCCGTCATCCTCGCACCAGGCCGCGCCGCAGACTTCCGGCCCGAAGGCGATTTTGGGCAGCTTTTTTTCCAACTCGGCCCGTTCGATGACGGTCCCCCGGTACTCGCCCAGCGCCTCGCGCAGCTTCACGATGTAGTCCGCGCGCTTCTGGAAATCCTCCCCGTCGAGCACCGGGATCAGCCCGCCCGTGAAGTTCACGGGCACATGCAGGCCGCTGATCTCTTCCAGTTCCCGGACCAGTTCCGGAAAGAGCCGCGAGGACATGAAGCCCCAGCGGGCGTATTCCGGCAGATGCAGGAATTTGGACTGGCACCAAATCAGCCCCACATTGGTGCGCGAGGCCATGTTGGTTCTGGTGGGCGCGTCCAGCACCGTGGCCTTGCAGCCCTTGCCCGCCAGGCCGTATGCCAGGGCCGCGCCGGCAATGCCGCCGCCCACGATGATGACGTCGCGCTCTCCGGCAGCTTTTGAGGGCGTTTTCTTGTTCATCTTCCGCCTCCCGGCAGCAATTTGCTCAGGCTTTGTCCCTGTATGCGACGCAGTCCACTTCCACGCGCAGGTCGCTCATCATGGCGGCCTGCACGCAGACCCTGGCCGGGGCGTGCTCGGGCGTGAAAAATTCCGCGTAGACCTTGTTGAACTGGGCGAAATCGCGCGGGTCGTCGATGAAGACGTTCACCCGCACCACATCCTCCAGGCCGTATCCGGCCAGGACCAGGGCGGCCTTGAGATTGGCGAGGGCCGCGCGGGCCTGCACGGTCATGCTGCCGGAAACGATTTCGCCGTCGGCGTCGCGGGGCACCTGCCCGCTGACGTACAGCCAGCCGTCCGCTTCAACGGCCTTGGAGAAGGGCAGCGCGCCCGCTTTGGCCGGGGTTCCGTAACGAGTGATGGGCATGGGAGGCTCCTTGTTTTGCCGCGCGTCGTCCGCGCGGAACCCGGACGGGCCCGCGCGGGCGGGAGAGGCTAGTTCTTGGCGGGGGAAAGGCTCTTCAGCACGGCGCCGATTTCGTCGTACTGCTCCTTGAGTTGCTTCATCCAGGCCCCGCCGGCGAGAAAGTCGGGCGTGGCGTTCATATTGTTGATGGCCTTGACGAATTCGGGGTCCTTGACGACTTCCGCGGTAACGGCGACGAGCTTGTCAATAACGGCCTGGGGGGTTCCCTTGGGAGCGGCGATGCCGCCCCAGCCGTAATACTTGCCCGCGTAGCCCTGTTCTTCGAAGGTGAGGGCGTCGGGATATTCGGCGCTCTTGCTGCCGATGGCGAGAATCTTCAGCTTGCCCGCCTTGACCATGGGGGCGTAGTTCTGGGGAAAGAGAAAGGTCATGTCGCCATGATTGCCCAGCACGGCCGTGGCCGCGTCGGCGCCGGACTTGTATTCCACCTGCTTCATTTTGACGCCCGCGGTGCTCTGCCAGTTGCGCATGGCCAGGGACAGCCAGGAGGTGGCCGCCGGGCTGGCGAAAACCAGCTTGCCTGGATTCTTTTCGGCGTCTTCGGCCAGTTCCTTCAGCGTGTTCCAGGGCGCGTCGGCGTTGACCACCACGGCGCAGTTGGCGATCATGACGCGCGCGATGTAGTCAAAGCTGTCCAGAGTGTAACCGGCGTTGCTGATGGTTTGCGGAATGATCAGCGACGGACCGGCCTGGGCCAGGAAAAGCGTGTAGCCGTCGGGCTTGGCCTTGGCGGCGAAAAGGCTGCCGGCCACACCGCCGCCGCCCGCCTTGTTCACAACCACCACGGGCTGGCCGAGTTTGCGTTTGGCGAATTCCGCCCAGACGCGGGCGGTCAGGTCGGAGTCGCCGCCGGCCCCATAGGGGCTGATGAGCTGAATGGGCTTGTCGGGGTAGGCATCGGCGGCGTTTGCCGACGCCGCGAAGGCGGCCGCGAGCGACAGACAGGCCAGACCGAACAGTGCGGACCGAAGATGCTTGAGCATATTGTCTCCTGGGGTTGAGGGTTTCGTTTTCAGGCCCGCGCCTGCCGGAGCAGACGCGCGTTGCGCTTCCGCCCGCGAAGGATGCTGAAAACCGCGCCCGCTGTGAGCAGCAGCAACAGCACCGCCACGGGTTTTGTCAGAAAGATCATAAAGCTGCCGTCGGAAAGGGTCATGGTCTGGTCAAAGGCCGACTCCAGCAGGGGGCCGAGAATGAAGCCGATGATCATGGGACCGGCGGGAAACTGGAAGCGCCGCATCCCGTAGCCCAGCAGGCCGAACAGAATCAGGCAGAGCACGTCGAAAAGGCTCTGGTTGATGGAATAGGTTCCCACAAAGGCGAAGATGGTCACCGTGGAAAAAATGATGTGTTTGGGAAGCTGCGTGATGCGCACCCAGAACCGGAAACCCGTTTTGGCGATGACATACAGCAGGACGTCGCAGATGATCAGCGAGGCGAAGATGCCGTAGACCACGGTAGTGTTGTCGAAGAAGATGTTCGGACCGGGAGTGATTCCCTGGATGAGAAAGGCCCCCATCAGCACGGCGGTCACGTCGTCGCCGGGAATGCCCAGGGTCAGCAGGGGGATCATGGCCGAGCCCGTGACCGCGTTGTTGGCGGCTTCGGGGGCCAGCACGCCGGCCACGTTGCCCTTGCCGAAGGTTTCGGGATTTTTTGACGTGCGACGGGCCTCGGAATAGGCCATGTAGGCCGCCGGGGAAGCGCCCAGGCCGGGCAGCGCCCCGATGATGGAGCCGATAAGGGAGGAGCGCAGCAGGACGGGAATGTGGGCTTTGAACTCCTTCCAGGTCAGGCGGCCGTTTTCGTCCTTGAGGTTCAGTTTCTGCTGGATGACGGAGCTGATGCGGCTGCTGGCCTGATGGATGACCTCCGGCAGACAGAGCAGGCCGATGACCATGGGAATCAGCGCGATGCCGCCCATCAGATTTTCATTGTCAAAGGTGAAGCGGATGGCGCCCGTGGCGCCCGAGGCCCCCACTGTGGCCAGCAGGATGCCGACGCCAGCGCAGATGATGCCCTTGGTCAGCGAGGGACCGGAAATGCTGCCCACAACGGTCAGCGCCAGCAGGATAAGACAGCACTGTTCCACGGGGCCGATCTTGAGCGTCAGATAGGCCAGGGGCGCGGCCACGCAGATCAGCAGGATGTTGCTGAAGGTGTCGCCGAAGACGGAACCTGTCAGGGCGGCGTTGAGCGCTTTGCCTGCCTTCCCCTGTCGGGTCAGCGGAAAACCGTCCATGGCCGTGCAGACGGCCGGGGGCGCGCCGGGGGTGTTGAGTAGCACCGCCGTGATGGAACCGCCGAACATGCTGGCCTTGTAGATGCCCAGCAGCATGGGAATGCCCACCAGCGGGCTGACGTAAAAGGTCATGGGCAGCAGGATGGAAATGGCCATGATGCCCGAGATGCCGGGGATGGCCCCGAAAATCAGCCCGGTCAGAATGCCGAGGGCAATGGCTCCGATGGAAGGCAGGGTGAAGACGGAAATGAGTCCTGTGCAGATGTCGGCAAGCATGTGTTCCTCCGGCGGCGCGCTACTCGAACAGGATGCCCTGGGGCAGGATGATCTGCATGAGATGCATGGCCACATAGTCAAGCAGCAGCGTGAACAGGATGTAGAACACCAGGCCGGTCAGCCAGCGCTTCAGGCCCAGCATGAGTGAGATGAGCAACATGACGATGGGGGTGGAATAAAGAAAACCCACATATTGCAAACCCAGAAGATAGAGAAAGAGCACGCCCACATAGCCCGCCAGAGCCAGAAAGCGCCCGGCTTCCTCGCCGGCTTCCTGGAGCAGGATGCGCTCGTCGTCCACCAGCCCCGCGTGCATGTGGTAAAGCGAGCGTAGCGAAAAAAACAGAAGCAGGGCGCTCATGGCCAGACAGATCGCGGTGATGAGCATGGGGAAAAAGGCCGGGGAAAGCGTGCTGGGCATGGTGGCGAGAACCCAGTGCTCGATGTTGAAGTACAGGAAGGCGAAAAAGAGTACGCAGAAAAGACTGAGCCCGAATTCAATCCAGATGTTCCGCTTGAGAAGTTCCGGCATGGTGTTTCTCCGCCGTAACGGTTGCGCAGAAGCCGGGGAGCCGTCCCCGGTGCTGGGCCTCGCATGTTTTGAACGCTCTCTGGATAAAGCAGGAAGTGTGCCAGAAACGGCCCGTCGGATTTTTTTCAAAGTATTTCCACAGGCTGGAAGAAAAATCGGGCCACGCCCCATATGTAACATTATGTGACATAATTCGCGCCGGGCCAACGCCGCGCAAGAGTATTGCGGCATCATAGCTTGTATCTTGCGCTGTTGGCGAAAAGAGTGTAACAAAAAGATACAATGTAAATTTTTATTACATAGGACAAGCCCATGCTGCATCCCATGGCAAGCATTCCCGGCCTTGAGGAGATCATCCGGCGCTCGCATCTGCGCTCCGCGCGCTACGGCGTTGATCCGCGCCTGGACGGCGCGCCCGAGAGCAGCCGCCTGAGCCCGGCCGCCCTGCGCAAGCGGATCAGCGGGCAGCGGGAATTTTTCGACCTGGCCAGGGCGCAGATCGACACGCTGTATGGTCTGCTCAAGGGCACGGGTTTCTGTATGGCCCTGGCCGACGGCGAGGGCTATGTGCTCTATGTGGTGGGCGATCCGGAACTGGAGGAGCACTTCAAGCGGCGGCGCTGCATGCCCGGCTACCGTTGGACCGAACGCGATCTGGGCACCTGCGCCATCGGCCTTGCCCTGGAGGAGCGCGTGCCGGTCTTTCTGCCCGGCGACCGGATGTACTCGGCCCAGGCCCGCAAGATCAGCAATGCGGGCGCGCCGGTTTTCGCGCCGGACGGCGGCACGGTGCTGGGGGCCATTTCGCTCAGCGGCAAGTCGGCCATGATGCACGTGCATACCCTGGGCCTGGTGCGCCAGGCCGCGGAAACCGTGACTTCCCAGTTGCGCGAGCGGGAACGCATGCGCGATCTGGCCACAACCAACCAGTATCTGCGCGCCTTGATCGAATCGGATTCACGCGGCATCGTCACCGTGGATTCACAGGGCCGCATTGTGCAGACCAACCGCAGCGCCCGTCGTCTGTTTCATTTGCCCAAGTCGCCCCAGGGGCGGGACTTCGAGGCGTTCACCGGCGGTCACAGCGGCGTGCCGGAACATCTTGCGGCGGGGAAGAGCTTCAAGGCGCGCGAAATTCTCGCCCGGCACAGCGGCATGACCCATTTCGCCTCATTCGATCCCATCTGCATGAGCGACGGCGGGGTGGCGGGCGGCCTGCTCACCGTGCTGGAAAAAAAAGAAGCCATGGGCATGGCCGTGGAAGTGACCGGCAGCCACGCCCATTTCACCTTTGATTCCATTCTGGGCACCAGCGCCTGTCTGAAGCAGGCCCTGCGCCATGCCCGCATTGCGGCGGACAGCACGGCCCCGGTGCTGCTTTGCGGCGAGACGGGCACGGGCAAGGAACTCTTCGCCCAGGCCATCCACAACGGCGGGGAGCGCCGCAACGGCCCCTTTGTGGCCATCAATTGCGGGGCCATCCCCAAGGAACTGCTGGAAAGCGAGCTTTTCGGCTACGAGGAAGGGGCCTTTACCGGCGCGCGCAAGGGCGGGCGGCCGGGCAAGTTCGAACTGGCCGATTCGGGCACGCTCTTTCTGGATGAAATCGGGGACATGCCCTTTGACATGCAGGTCAAGCTGCTGCGGGTGCTCCAATCCGGCGAAATCCAGCGCGTGGGGGGGCTGCGCTCCGTGCCTGTGGACCTGCGCGTCATTTCGGCCACCAACAAGGATCTCCGCCAAGCTATCGAACAGCAGAAATTCCGCGCGGACCTCTATTACCGCATCAGCACCCTGAACATTATCGTGCCGCCCCTGCGCGAGCGGCCCGAGGACATTCTGCCGCTGGCCGAGTATTTCATCCAGCGACACCGTCTGCGCCTGAACAAACCCACGGCGGTCCTGCCGCCGGACACCGCCGCCATGCTCATGACCTATGCCTGGCCCGGCAATGTCCGCCAGTTGGAAAGCGCGGTGGAACGCGCCATGCATCTGGCCGAGGGCGGCGATCTGCTGGCCGAGCATTTCGGCATCGCCGGTCTGGAACGCTCCCGGCAGGGCGTGCCGTCCGGCGGCGGTTCCGGCCGGGGCACGCTGGAAGATCTGGAGCAACGGGCCGTGGCTGAAACCCTGGCCCGCCATAACGGCAATATCCGGGCAACGGCCCGGACGCTGGGCGTCAGTCGGCCCACGCTCTACCGCAAACTGAAAAAGATGGGGATCAGAACCTGATTTTTTGCGGCGCGAGAATGCTTCCCGCTGGGAAGACGAGGCTGCCGACAAGGGGCGGCAGCCTCACTATCCCGTAACCAGGCGGGGCTGTATACAGCCCTCAGCGCGCGGCAAGCGCGGCCTGCTCCTTGAGCACGCGGTCCAGGGCCAGAAGCAGGCGCCGGGCTGAAGCCGGGTTCATCACAATGCGCCGGTCCAGGTCCACGGCCAGAAGCTCTTCGTCCGCGCCGTCCGCCGCGTCGGGCTTGTTCAGGTTTTCGGGCAGGCTCAGGCCGCAGCAGAGCACGATTTCCTCGGCCGTGCAGCGGGTCTGGAAGACATTGGCGTAGGAGGTGGTCATTTGGGCGCTGTTCAGCGCCACGCGGATCTGGCGGCCTTCCGTCGGGACGGTGGGCTGGTTTTTCTGTGTGCTCATTATTACCTCTTTTTCTTGTCGGAGTTACGGGGAGCGGCCGGGGCCGGGGCGGCCTTGGCGTCGGGCTGTTTGACCGAAATCACGGGCAGGGCCGGACGGAACCGGACATTGCATTCCGGATGCGGGGCGGGTAAGGTTCGGCTACTGATTCTGGGAACCTTAACCGTCCGTAGGTTTCGTTTGACTCATATATGAGTAAAAGTTAACTCGTATTTGTTATCAAAATTCATATTTGTGATAATTCTTCCCATCCGCCGTCACCGGATGCGCTACGGGGGACTGTCAGGCGTGCTTGCGGGCGTTCACGCTAGCGGGAGGTGCCTCGTGAACACCACGCTGGCCCAGCGTTTGCGGCTTGTGCGCGGCAAAACGCCCCAGGCGGAATTCGCCGGGAAGGTGGGCATTCACAAGAGTTCGTGGGGGCGGTACGAGCGGGGCGAAGGTGAACCTGTCGGTTCGGATTTGATAAAAATATGCTCCGTTTGTGATATCAATCCACAGTGGCTGTTGCTGGGCCAGGGGCTGATGCGGCCCGGCGCGCCGGACGGGGTCAGCGCCTCGCCTCCGGAAGGTGCGGCGGCCAGGCCCGTCGCACCGGCGGCTGTATGCGTCCGTTGCGTCCGGCTGGAGGAAAAACTGGACGCCCTGGACCGGGAACGCCGGGAATTGAGCCTGGAAAACCGCCAGCTCTGGAAAGAAAACGGCCTGTTGCGCGAACGGCTGGCCCGTTGTGAAAATCCTGTCGTTGCGGCGGACGCTGCTGATCTGGCTGGTCCGGACACGTCGGCGGCCTGAGCGCGGGGCTGATGCCGCAACGTATGCCGGCCCTGCCTCGGGCGGCGCTTGACCTTCTTCTTTGTTGTACGTATTTTTGTACAAAAGGAAGCCCGCCATGAGCCAAGCCATCACCTATTCCGAAGCCCGCCAGAATCTGGCGGAAACCATGGACCGCGTGTGCGACACGCATGCGCCTGTGATCATCACCCGCCGCAAGTCCCGGCCTGTGGTCATGCTTTCGCTGGACGACTACAGCAGTCTGGCTGAAACCGCGTATCTGCTGCAAAGTCCGGCCAACGCCGAACGCCTGCGGGCGGCCCTGCGCGCCGCCGATGAAGGGCAAACCAGACGTCACAACCTTGATGAGGCGTGAAGCGTGCTGTTGGCCTGGACACCGCAAGCCTGGGAAGATTATCTGTATTGGCAGCGCACGGACAAAAAAATCCTCAAGCGTGTCAACGAACTCATCCGTGATGCGCTCCGCGACCCCTGCTCCGGACTCGGCAAGCCGGAGGCACTGAAATTTGATCTCGGCGGCTGCTGGTCCCGGCGTGTGGATCTCACCCACCGCCTTGTCTATCGCGTGGACGAAGCCGCCGGTGCGCTTGTTGTGCTGCAGTGCCGTTATCACTACTGACAAGCGGCCCTTCCCCTCCCGCCTTCCCGGCAAATCCCTTTACAAAAAGACGCGCCGCCAGCTATTCTGCCGGGCAAGCCGGGCCGCGCGCCGTGCGCGCCCGTCCCCCCCGGGTCCGGGGGCCCGGCTCAAACCAAGCGAGAAGGAAGATGGAAGAGTTTTCGCGTATCCAGCGGCTGCCCCCCTATGTCTTTGCGGTGGTGGGCGATCTCAAGATGAAGCTGCGACGGCAGAATGTCGACATCGTGGATTTCAGCATGGGCAATCCCGACATTCCCACGCCGGGCCATGTGGTGGACAAACTGGTGGAGGCCGCGCAAAAGCCGGTCAATCACCGCTATTCCCTGTCCAGGGGCATCCCCAATCTGCGCAAGGCCGTCTGCGACCGCTACGCCCGCCTCTACGGCGTGGAACTGGACCCGGAGAGCGAAGCCATCGTGACCATGGGCTCCAAGGAAGGTCTGGCCCACCTTTCCCTGGCCATGCTGAACCCCGGCGACGTGGTGCTGGCCCCGGACCCCACCTATCCCATCCATAAATACGCGCCGATCATCGCGGGCGCGGACGTGCGCAGCGTGCCCATCGGGCCTGGCCGCGACTTTTTTGAAGATCTGACCACCGCCACCCGGCAGGCCTGGCCCAAACCCAAGCTGCTCTTTCTCTGCTATCCGCACAATCCCACCACCGAAGTGACGGACCTGGACTTTTTCCGCAAGGTGGTGGCCTTCGCCAAGGAGAACAATCTCTGGGTGGTCCACGATCTGGCCTACGCCGATCTGGTCTTCGACGGCTACAAGGCTCCCAGCTTCCTCCAGGCCGAAGGGGCCAAGGATGTGGGCGTGGAGTTCTACAGCCTGTCCAAGAGCTATTCCATGCCCGGCTGGCGGGTGGGCTTCTGCCTGGGCAATCCGCGTCTGGTGCATGCGCTGGCCCGGATCAAGAGCTATCTGGATTACGGCATCTTCCAGCCCATCCAGATCGCCGCCACCGTGGCCCTTAACGGGCCGCAGGACAGTGTGGACGAGATCCGGGAGGTCTACCGCGAACGCCGCGACCGGCTCATCGAGGGCCTGGGCCGCATCGGCTGGGAAGTGCCGTCGCCCAAAGCCACCATGTTCGTCTGGGCGCGCATCCCCGAAGCTTTCCGCAAGATGGGTTCCGTGGAGTTTTCCAAACTGTTGCTGACCGAGGCGCAGGTGGCCGTGTCGCCGGGCCTGGGTTTCGGTTCCTACGGCGACGAGTACGTGCGTTTCGCCCTCATTGAAAACGAGCACCGCACCCGGCAGGCCGTCAGCAATATGCGCCGCCTGCTCTCGGGCGCGCCGGAGTAGACATGACGAAAGCCAACGAAAGCAAACCCCTGGTGGCCGGTCTGGCCGGTTTCGGCACAGTGGGCGGCGGCCTGGCCCGCCTGCTCAAGGAAAATGCGGACATCATCCGCCGCCGCACGGGCCGCGACATCGTGGTCAAACGGGTCCTGGTGCGCAACGCCCAGAAAGCCCGTAACGTGCCCCTGCCCGAGGGCGCGGAACTGACCACCGATCCGGCGGCGCTCACCGACGATCCGGATATCGACGTGCTGGTGGAGCTCATCGGCGGCATCGACCAGGCCCGCGCGCTTATCGACCGCGCCCTGGACCAGGGCAAGCACATCGTCACCGCCAACAAGGCCCTGCTGGCCGAAGAGGGTCTGGCGCTCTTCCAGAAGGCCGAGCGCAAAAAGCGCATCCTGCGCTATGAGGCCAGCGTGGCCGGGGCCATCCCCATTGTCCAGGCCCTCAAGGAAAGCCTCACGGGCAACCGCATCGAGTCGCTCATGGGCATCCTCAACGGCACCAGCAATTACATCCTGTCCGAGATGACCTCCAACGGTCTGGATTTCGACGTGGCCCTCAGGCAGGCCCAGGAGTTGGGCTATGCGGAGGCCGATCCCACCCTGGACATCGACGGCCACGACGCGGCCCACAAGCTGATTCTGCTGATCCGTCTGGCCTACGGGGTCAATTATCCCTATACGGCCCTGTCCGTGCGCGGCATCCGGGGGCTTTCGTCCCTGGACATCCGCTTGGCGCGCGAATTCGGCTACCGCATCAAGCTCATCGGCCAGGTGCGCGAAGTGCGCTGCCCGGAAGGCAGGGATTGCAGGGACGATGGTCCCATCCGGCTGGAGGCCGGGGTGTTTCCGGCCCTGGTGCATCACACCTTTCTGCTGGCGCGCGTGGGCGGCGTGTACAATGCCGCGCGTGTGGAGGCCAATGCCGCCGGGGCGCTCTTCTTCCACGGGCGCGGGGCCGGGGACCTGCCCACGGCCGGGGCCGTGCTGGCCGACCTGATGGCCGTGGCCCGCGAGGAGCGGCCCAACAACACGGGCTTTGTGGGCAGGGATCTGCCCAAGGCCGCCATTGTGCCGCCCGAGGAATGGCGCTCCTGCTACTACGTGCGGGTGATGGTCCAGGACGCGCCCGGCGTGCTGCGGGATATTTCCGGCTGCATGGCCGCCGAGGGCATCAGCGTGGCCCAGATGATCCAGAAGACCGACGAGGGTCATGGCGTGCCCCTGGTCTTCATGACCCACGAAACCTCGGCACAGGCCATGAGCGACGCGCTCCAGCGCACGGTGGACGCGGGCCTGCTCAAGGAACCGGCGGTGTATTTCAGGGTGCTGTAGGGCACGGCCGGACGCGGCTGTTCCCGATTGGAAAGAGCCTGATACAGGAATATTTGCGCGGTCTTGCGGGCTTGGCGAAAACCGCCAGCCCCGCAAGACGCGCGGGCTATATTCTTTCGACCTTGCCTTACCATCCCGGCATTCTTCCGACTGCCCGCCGGGGCCGCCCGTGTAACAATCAGACAGCCACAGCGGAGCCACATCCAGCCATGATTATTCTCGATGAACCCTATGTTTCGCCGGAACTGGCGGCCTACGCCGCCGCCCGGCAAGAACCCGTGCTGGACAACGCCACGGCCCGCGCCTGTGCCCGCGACTACGGCGCGGCCCTCAACCTGACGCCTGAGGACGCCTTTGCGAGCCTCTGCCGGGAGGACGCGCCGCGTCTGTACACTTGCTCGGAAAACGCGCTGGACTGGGTGTACGCGCATTCCGGCAACAACGCGCTGGTGGAGCGCGTCCGGCGGCTCAAGGACAAGGCCGTCTGCCGCGAGCGGCTGGCCCCGCTCTATGCCGATTTTTTCTTCCGCCAGGTTACCCTGGAAGAACTGGCGGCGCTGCCTTTCGAGGCGCTCAAGGTCCCCTGCGTGCTCAAACCGGCGGTGGGTTTTTTCAGTCTGGGCGTCCACCGCATTGAAAACGCGGCCCAGTGGGAGGCGGCCAAAGTCGCCGTGGCCCGCGACGCGGCCCTCTGGCGCGAGCAATATCCGCCCGAAGTGGTGGGCGGTGGCCGTTTTCTGCTGGAGGAATACATTCAGGGCGAGGAATACGCCGTGGATGTCTATTACGACCGGCAGGGCCGGGCCGTGGTCTGCAACATCCTGCGGCACGAGTTTTCCTCGGATGCGGACGTCAGCGACCGGCTCTACTACACCAGCCGGGAGATCATCGAGAGCCGCCTGAACGAGTTCGAGGCATGGTTCAACCGGGTCAACGGCCCGCTGGGACTGCGCAATTTTCCGGTCCACGTGGAGCTACGCCGGGATGCCGGGGGCCGCATCGCGCCCATTGAGTTCAATCCACTGCGTTTCGCGGGCTGGTGCTCCACGGACGTCAGCCTCTTTGCCTGGGGTTTTCATTCCTACGGCTGTTTTCTGGAAGACACGCGCCCGGACTGGGAACGCGTCCTGGCCGGAAAAGAGGGCCTGCTCTACACCCTGATGGTCCTGAACAAGCCCGAAAACTGTCCGCCGGTGCGCGATTTCGACTACGACGCCCTGTGTCGGGATTTCGGCAAGGTGCTGCATTTGCGGCCCTGTGATTTCAGGCGCTTCTCCCATTTCGGCTTTCTGTTCACTGAAACCCCGGCCGACCGGCGCGAGGAGCTGGACCGCATTATCCGTTCCGACCTTACGGAATACATTCAGCAGGAATAGATATATATGCATAAACTCACATTTGACACCCGCGCGCGTTGTGAAATGCGCGACATCACCCCGGAACTGCGAGCCTTCACGGAACGCATGGCCCGCGAACACGGGCGGCGGCACGGGGCGCTGGCCCTGTTCTGCCCGCATACCACCTGCGGCCTGACAGTCAACGAGGGCGCGGACCCGGACGTGCGGCGAGACATGCTGGCCTTCTTCAGCCGCCTCGCGCCGGAACACGGCGACTACCGCCATGCCGAGGGCAACAGCGACGCGCACATCAAGGCCAGCCTGCACGGCCCCTCCCTGCTGCTTCTGGTGGAGGACGGCGAACTGCGCCTGGGCACGTGGCAGGCTGTCTATCTCTGCGAGGGCGACGGCCCGCGCCGCCGCTCCCTCTGGTTGCAATGGCTGCCCGGCGAGGCCGGAGAGCATGAGGGGGATCGGGCATGAGCGGCTCTCATGAAGTGACCCTGATCCTGACCTTGGCCGGGGGGCTGACCGCCGCCCTGGTCCTGGGTTTCATCACCCAGAAGATGCGTCTTTCGCCTCTGGTGGGCTATCTGCTGGCTGGCGTGCTGGTGGGGCCGCATTCGCCGGGCTTTGTGGCCGACGCGGCCACAGCGTCCCAGTGCGCGGAGATCGGCGTGATCCTGCTGATGTTCGGCGTGGGCCTGCATTTTCACCTCAAGGATCTGCTGGCCGTGCGCAATATCGCCGTGGCCGGGGCCGTGGCCCAGATCGGCCTGTGCACCGCGGCCAGCATGGGTGTTTTGTCTCTGTTCGGCTTTTCGCCCCTGGCCGGAGCCGTGTTCGGCATGTCCATTTCCGTGGCCAGCACCGTGGTGCTGACCCGCGTGCTTTCAGACAACCACGCCCTGCACACCCGCACCGGGCACGTGGCCCTGGGCTGGCTGGTGGTGGAGGATCTCTTCACCATTCTGCTGTTGGTGCTGCTGCCCGCCGTGCTCACGCCCGACGGCGGCGGCAGCGGCAATTTTTGGTCCGCGCTGGGTCTGACCCTGATCAAACTGGCCGCGCTTTCCGTGTTCACCCTAGTGGTGGGCCAGAAGCTGATCCCGATTTTTCTGGGCTATGTGGCGCGCACCGGCACCCGCGATCTCTTCACTCTGGCGGTCATCGCTCTGGCGTTGGGCATCGCCGTGGCCGCCGCGTACTTTTTCGACGCCTCCATGGCGCTGGGCGCGTTTCTGGCCGGCATGGTAGTGGGCCAGTCCGATTTCAGCGCCCGCGCCGCCGCCGAAGCCCTGCCCCTGCGCGACGCCTTCGCCGTGCTCTTTTTCGTCTCCGTGGGCATGCTTTTCGACCCGGCGGCCCTGCTCGGCGACTGGCCCCTGATGCTGGCCACGCTGGGCATCATCATCGTCATCAAACCCCTGGCCGCGCTGGGCATGACCCTGCTGTTCAGAAAGCCGCTGCGTCTGGGCCTGTCCGTGGCCGTGGCCCTGGGCCAGGTCGGCGAATTTTCCTTCATCCTGGCGGCCATGGGCATCAGCTATGGTCTGTTCGGGCAGGAAGTGAACAACGCCATCATCCCGGCGGCCATGATTTCCATCACCCTCAATCCCCTGCTGTACCGGCGCATTGAGCGTACGGCCCGCTGGCTGGAGATGCACGGTCCGGCCTGGCTCTCGCGCTCGCCCCTGCCGCATCTGTCCGCTGAAGCTGTGGAGGGCGACGGCTCCCAGCGCGTGGTCGTGGTGGGCTACGGCCCGGTGGGCCGCAACCTCTGCCGCATCCTGCGCGACAGGGGCATCACCCCGGTGGTGATAGAGAACAACATCGACACGGTGCGCGCGCTGCGCACCCAGGGCCGTCCGGCGGTGCACGGCGACGCGACCCAGGCCGAGGTGCTGCGCGAGGCCGGACTGGAGCGGGCCGAGGCCCTGCTGTTGACCACCCCGGCCATTCCGGCCCGCGAGGTGACGCCCATCGCCCGCGCGGTCAATTCCGGCATCCGCATTCTGGCCAATACCGCCTTTCTGAGTGAGGCCCGCCGCCTGCGTGAACTGGGCGTGGCCGAAGTCTTCAGCGGCGAACGGGAAGTGTCGCTGGCCATGTCCGAATTTCTGCTGCACGAACTCGGAGCCGCGGACGCCTATGTGCAGAGTGAGCTCGGGCGGCTGCGCGAGGAGCTGGAATAGCCGTGCCATGTTCTTTTGTCCGTTGACTGCGTCAGGCGAGCTTTTTATTCCGGTCGAGGACCGGAAGAGTCCACTCCCGTCATAAAATGCTCGCCTTCCTTGCCAGCGGGCAAAATTCCTATGGCACGGCCTTGCTGGAGGCAACACCGGATTCGGCATGATTCTGCACCTGGACATGGACGCCTTTTTTGCCGCTGTGGAGCAAATGGACAACCCGGAACTGCGCGGCAAGCCGGTGATCATCGGCGGCGGCCTGCGCGGGGTGGTGTCCACGGCTTCCTATGAGGCGCGGGTCTTCGGCGTGCATTCGGCCATGCCCATTGTCACGGCCCGGCGGCTCTGCCCGCAGGGCATTTTCGTCCACGGCCGTCGCCGCCGTTATGCCGAGCTTTCGCGCGCCATCATGACGGCGCTGGGCGATTTTTCCCCTCTGGTGGAACCGGCCAGCATCGACGAGGCCTATCTGGACGCCACGGGCCTGACGCGCCTGTTCGGACCTCTGGAAGAGCTTATCGCGCGCGTCAAGACCAGGGTGGCCGAGGTTACGGGCGGACTGACCTGCTCGGTGGGGGCCGCGCCCGTGAAATTTCTGGCCAAGATCTGTTCGGACGTGAACAAGCCCGACGGCGTGTTCATTCTGCGGCCCGAGGAGGTGGACGCTTTTCTGCTGCCGCTGGAAGTGGGCCGCCTGCCCGGCGTGGGGCGGCGCATGGTGGGCAGTCTGCGCGATCTGGGCATTGTGACCGTGGCCCAGTTGCGCCGCTACAGCCCGGAATTTCTGGAAGGCCGTTACGGCAAATGGGGCCGGGCGCTCTACGAGCGGGCCCACGGCATTGACCCGCGTCCGGTGACGCCCGAGCGCCCCGTGAAGAGCGAGAGCGCGGAATGCACCTTTGAGCGGGATACCCGCGACCGGGAGTTTCTTGTCCGCATGCTGCTGGCCCATGCCGAGCGGGTGGGGGCCTCCCTGCGGCGGCATCAGCTCAGCGGCCGGACCATCACCCTGAAGGTCAAGTTCGCGGACTTCCGCCAGATCACCCGTTCCCGCACCCTGCCGGAAGCCACCAACGCCACGGAAACCATCTTTGAGACGGGCCGGGACCTGCTGCGCGAACTCCGACTGGCCCAGCCCGTGCGGCTCATCGGCCTGGGCGTCTCCGGTTTTGAGGAAAATCCGATCCAGTTCCTGCTGCCGGGTCTTGCGGGCGGCGCGGCGGGGGGCCGTGACGGCCGCGATCCGCAGCGGGAGGCCCGGCGGCGCAAGCTGGATCAGGCCCTGGACACCCTGCGGGGGCGCTTCGGCAAGGAGGCCGTGCAGCGGGGGCGGCTGTTCCGGCAGGAAAAGGCGGATACGCCGGAAGCGGGCGGCGTGACGAAAAAGAAGTGATTTCGGCGGCTAGGTGTTTAGTCCCACGGTGAAATGGTTTGGATCGACAACAAATCTCTCTGGCTCCAGCTCCCATATCGACCGTATGAAGTCGTATGGGGATTTGCCCTTAAGTGTCTTCAAGCGTCCAGCGAGATTATAGGCCATGAGGAACGCATGCAGATGCTTTTTGAGTTGCTTGTGGCTCGCATAGTGATAGCGGCCTACAGTTGCCTCTTTGATCTTCCTGTTCATCCGCTCCACTTGGTCATTGGTCCAGGGCTGTTTTACTTTTGTCAGTCTGTGCTCAATTCCATGCTTGTGGCATACCCGATAGGATACGATTTAAACTTCTTTTTTTTTCGGGGCGTCTTTTTCCTTGGGCAGCCTGGAAAGCCCATGTCGCTGCAAACAGCGGTGCAGAGCGGAGCGGCTCAAGTGTGGAATTATTTACTGCAATGAATACAGGCAATCATCTAGCGGTAACTACGTATCTACCCTGAAAGTCACAACAATGGCTTCTTCAGCCAGGCTCAGGCTCTTGGAGCGAATAACTTTTGGTCCCATGGCGCATCATGAACAAAGTCTCTGCCGCGCCACTTCTCCACAGTTTTTGGGTTCACCACATAGCGCTTGGAGAGTGTGATCAGGCTTTCTTGACTATTCTGTATCTCTCTACACACTTCCGCAGTCGTTCTGGCGCGAGCATGGAGCACATGTCCCATAAATTTCCCCTCCTGAGTTGGCTATAGCATACACCATTACCCACAGGGACTAAACAAAACGCAATGCCGGAAAGAAAAGGGAGGAAGAACGGGAAGAGCTGGAACAACGGCAGCGGGAGCGACGGGAGACAGCCACAGTCCGTCTTGCCCCGCATGGACTTTCCATCTTGAACATCGCCCGGCACTGTCTGAAAGAACAGAAGAGGGAGGAAAAAGCGGCTCTCCGGGACAGACCGCTTCAACCGAAACAAGCGGAACGGTTCCGGCGTTTCAAGTACTGGCTCGGCAAGCGTACCCCCTATCTTGGCAACCCCTGGCGTTTCCGTAAACAGATCGCTCCCGGCGTGGAGGTCAGGCAACGCGAATTCCCTAGGGTCGGCACACTGCCATCTCCCTATGCCGTTTACCGGAGCATGGTCAAAAAGCGGTTCCCGGAAAAGATGGATGAAACACGGCTGGATGCGGTCATTGCCCTGTACATGCGCTGTGCCGGATACACCGTGCAGGAAGTTGTCAACGAAGTATACAGACACACCCCTGCCCGTCCCCAAGGGCAGAACCGCGACGAAAGGATAGACTATAGCCGCAGAGTAGCCTGGTATGCCTTTGGAACAGCGGGAGACATTGATATTGCCAATATCAATCCCTCACCGGAGCAAATTTGGAAGTTTATTGCCGAAGTGAGACAGATTGAATGGCAACACACGGTGGCCAGTGAACCGGCGAAGCTGGAGCAGCCCCGACGCCCAACGTTTCGCTTACGCTAAATCTTGAATCAAAACTTGCTATTGCATATTATAT
>OJIY01000289.1_pt1 | contig 18427 bp, 15 predicted proteins | sample 1596061 | NCBI WGS metagenome assembly OJIY01 (sample SAMEA4350111, study PRJEB24818) | metagenome | biome: human; feature: gut; material: faeces | place: Denmark | collected 2013-09
GGTCGGCGGCGGCCGCGCGGTGCCGGAACAGGCGCTGGCTCTGGGGGTTCTGTTGGCGGCACGGCGCGAGGAAGCCGGTTTCGCCGCCAATTTTGTGGACATCCCCTGCGATGAACAAGGGCATATCCCGGCCCCGGCCGCGTCAGCGCTGGCGGACTGCCTGTTCCATACGGCTCTGGCGTCCCCGGAGGATGCGGAGCGCATGGCCTGGCTGCGCCTGGACGCGGCGGGCGGATTTTTCAGCCCCGGCCTTTCCTCTCCGTTGCAAGCGGATGCGGCGGCGTTGCCGCAGTCCGCGCCGGAAGAATGCGTGTTGATAACCGGAGGACTCGGCGCCATGGCGCTGACGTTGGCAGGACAGCTTGTCCCGCGCTTGGGCGGCAGGGCGGCCCTGCTGCACCGGGGGACGTTCCCCGCCGAAGCCGATTGGGATGCTCCCGCGGACAAGCGCACGGCGGAACGCATTGCGGCTCTGCGCGAACTGCGGCGTCGCGGCGTGAGCTTCCGCCTTTATGCGTGCGATGTCACGGACGAGCACAGCTTGTGCGGCGTTTTGGAGCGCGTGCGGGGAGAATGCGGCCCCATCGGCGCGGTGATCCATACGGCCGGGGTGGCGGGCGACGGTTTCCTGTTGCGCAAGGACGGCGAGGCCTTTGAGGCCGTGGTCGCCCCCAAACTGGAGGGCGCGCGCTTGCTGCACCGGCTGACCCTCGGGGATCCTGTGCGCCATTTCGTGCTGGCATCGTCGCGCACGGCCCTGGCCGGAGCGGCGGGGCAGAGTGATTACACCGCCGCCAACGCCGCGCTGGACAGCTTTGCCCGCTGGCGCGCGGCCCAGGGGCTGCCCGCGCTCTCGCTGGCCTGGAACACCTGGGCGGAAACGGGCATGGCCGCGCGCGCCGGGATTTCCGCGCCGTTCATGCTGTCCCCGGACCAGGCCGGAGACGCCCTGTTGCGCGCTCTGGCCAGCGGGGCGGAACATGTCATTCTGAGCATGCCGGGCGAACCTCTGTCCGCCGCGCCGGAGCCTTCCGCTTCCCGCATCTCCACGGCGGCCTTGCCGATGGCCGCCCGGGACATGGCCGGGCGCCCCGTGCCCGAGGTGGTGCGCGTGGTCATGGAACGGGTGCTCGGCTACGAAGACAGGCTCACGCCCGATGACGATTTTTACGCTCTGGGCGGGGATTCCCTTTCGGGCATGCGTATTGTGACGGCCATCAACGCGGCCCTGGGCGCGTCCGTCGGCATGGCGGACCTGCTTTCGTGCAGCCGGATCGGCGCGTTCTGCGCGCGGGTGAGCGAACTATTGGAAAACGGCGCATCCGCCGCGCGTCCCGCGTCCGCGCCCGCCATGCCGGACTATCCCGTGAGCCGCGAACAACTGGCTGTCCTGCGGGCCGAAACCCTCTCCGGGCCGCACACAGGCTACAATCTGCCGCAATTCCTGCCCCTGCCGCCGGAATGCGGATGGGAAGCGCTGCGCGGGGCCTTGGAGGCCTTGACGGCCCGGCACGAAATTCTGCGCACGTGCTTCGTGCGCCTGGAACAGCCGGAGCCGCGCATGCTCGTGCGGGCCGCCGTGGCCGTGGCGCTGCCGGAACTCGATTTCTCCTGCCTGGAAGAAGCCGCCGCCGAACTGATCAGGCCCTTTGATCTGCGGGAAGTCCCGCTGTTCCGGGCGGCCCTGCTGCGCATAGACAGGCTGCCGGAGGGGACTGCCGGAAGCAGCGGGAACAGCGGACGCAAGGTGCTCTTCTTTGATATTCATCATTCGCTGGCGGACGCCAAGGGTGTGGGCATTCTGCTGCGTGACCTGCGTGACCTGCTCGCCGGTAAAACGCCGCCCCCGGTCAGCCTGCAACAGAAGGACGCGGCCTGGCGTCAGCACGAAGAGGGGCCGGAAGCGTCGCGGGCGGCGCGCGCGTATTGGCTGGATCTGTATGCCGACGGTCTGCCGCGCACGGAACTGGCGGCGGATTTTGCCCGCCCCGCCTGGCATACCAACAGGGGCGCGGCCTGCTCTTTCACTCTGCCGGAAGAGCTGACGCGGGAGCTGAGGCGTCTGGCCGCCGCCTGCGACGCGACCCTGCATTCCCTGCTCTATGCCGCCTGGGCTCTTTTGCTCAGCGCCGACGCCGGCAGTGAGGATATGGTCATGGCCGTGGCGGCGGACAGCAGGGGCGTTGGTTTTGAGGAGACGGCGGGCATGTTCGCCTGCCTTCTGCCCGTGCGCCTGCGTGTGGCACGAGGACAAAGCGTCTCCACGTTGATCCGGGCCGCGCAGAGGGCGAACACCGAAGCCCTGCGGCACAAGGACTTTCCGCTGGGGAGCCTGATGGCCGAACTGAAACCGGCCGTGGACCTTTCCCGCACCCTGCTTTCGGAAGTAACATTTTCCTATATGAACTACGGGCCGGAAACGGACGAAGATGCGCCGTACATCGTGCCCAACAGCGGCTGCAAGGCGGATCTGGCCATTTTCGTCAGCGACGTGGCGGGCGGTCTGCGCTTCGGGCTGGAGTACTACGCGGATCTTTTCGCCCCGGCCCGCATGGAAGCGCTGGGACGGCGCTTCGCGGCCCTGGCGGCGGCGCTCGCGGCGAACGGGGCGCGGGGCACCCTGGCGGAACTCCTGTCCGCATCCGGGATTTTGGAGGCGCGGACGCTTTCTGTCGGAGCCGGGGCCGCCTTATCGGCGGACGTCGCGCCCGCCTCCATGCCGGAAGGCGATGCCGCGCTGGAAGCCGTTGTGATTGAGGCCTACCGGGAATACTTCGGCCTGCGAACCGTCGCCGCCGGGGATAATTTCTTTGAACTCGGCGGGCACAGCCTGCTGGCCATACAGATCGTCAATGCTCTGAATAAAAAGCTCGGAACCAACCTGACCGCGCGCGACCTGTTCATCAATCCGGAACCGCGCTCCCTTGCCGTCCGCCTTGCCCGGCGGGACGAAATCCCGGCGACGTCCGCCGGCCATCCGGCAATGCCCGATATTCCTCCTGCCGCTCCAAAAGAGGGGCTCTATCCGCTCAGCCATGCCCAGCAGCGCCTCTATGTCCTGCACCGGATGGAAAACGGCGGCACTTCCTACAACATGGCCTTCGTCTTCCTGTTGGAGCGGCCGCTGGACAGGGAACGTCTGGCAAAAGCGTTGCACGCGCTGGCCCGTCGCCAGGAGATGTTGCGCACTGTCATCATTGAGCGGGAGGGCGCATTGTGGCAGCGGGTTCGGGAGGACGTCCCGCCTCTTTGCCTGTTCCGCGATCCCGCGGTCCCGGAACGGGAAGCCTGCGCCGCCGCCGTGCGGGAGGCTCTCGCGCCCTTTGATCCGGCGGCCGGCATGCTTCGTCTCTGCGTCCATCCCACGGCGGAAGGCGGGCAATGCCTGGCGCTGGGCATGCACCATCTTATTGGGGACGGCTGGTCCATGCAGATCTTCTTTGGAGAGTTGATGGCCCTGTATGCCGATCCCCAGGCGGCGCTGCCGCCCCTGCCCATGCAATACCGCGACTACGCGCTTGCGCAGCAGGGCCGCGACTGGAGCGGGGCGGCGGCCTACTGGCGGGACTGCCTGCGGGATATGCCGGGCCATGTCGCGTTGCCCGCCGACGCTCCCGCCGGACAGTCCGGACAGCCGGGACAACGCGGCCCGGCGGGCGTGGCGACGCGCATGCCGGCCCGGGAGACGCTGGAAAAACTGCGGACTTTTGCCGCGAAACGGCGCATGACTCTGGCCTCTTGCCTGCTGGCCCTGTTCGCGGCGCTGCTGTTCCGCCTTTCCCGGCAGGACGATATCCTCATCGGCATGGGCGTCGCGGGGCGCGAACGGAAGGAATTGGAAGGTTTGGTGGGCTTTTTCGTGAACATTCTGCCCATCCGCGTGCGTATGCCCGCCGACGGCGGACTGGACGAACTGCTGGAAGCGGTCAACACCTCCTGCCGGGAAGCCCTGGCGCGGCAGGAGTATCCCTTTGATCTGCTCGTGCGCCAATGCGCCCCCAAAACAGCCGCCCCGCGCGAAAGCCAGATGCTCAACGTCATGTTCGAATACCAGCGTTACGGCGATCTGGCGGGAATCAACACCTTGGGCCCGGCGGCCCCGGCCGCCCGCATCGTGGACGAGGAAGAGTGGATGCCGCTGGCGGGCGGGGCAAGTCCGCCAGCCAGATATGATCTCACCGTCTATGTACAGGACGAGCCGCGTGGCTGCCGCCTGCGCGCCGAATATGACAGCGCCCGTTTCACGCGCGGGACCGTGGCGCAGTGGCTTGTGTTTTGGGAGCGGCTCATGGAGACATCAGTCGGCGCGGAGCAATAGAGCGGATTGCTTTTGAAAATAGACATTCAAAAGCTGGAACGCCGCCCTCCGTCCGAGGGGAAAACGCGGTTTTTCCTTGCCGTCGGGCGCGTAGTATACGGGGTGCGCAATGACGGACGGCAATCCGTTACGATTCCGGAGAGGTTTGGAATGAAGCTTGACGACCTGTTCTCCTCCCTGTCGGCCGAAGCGGCCGCTGCGACGGAAAATGCCGATGCGGGAGACGCCGCGCCCTATCCCTTCCTGTCCATGTCCCGGCGTCTGGAAAGCCTCGCTGCGGCGCATCCGGAGCGCCGGGCCGTTGTCGATGATGAGGGCTTTTTTACCTATGCGGAGCTGGAGCGGCGGTCCCGCGCCATTGCGGCGTTCATCCTGCGCCAGGCTTTTGCGCCGGAGACGCCTGTGGCCGTGCTGACCGGACGCAGCCGCCGGCACCTGGCGGCCGCTCTGGGCGTCTGGCGCGCCGGAGCCGTGTACGTGCCGCTGGACCCGGCGCTGCCCGGCCCGCGCCTGCGCCGGATGCTGGATGACTGCGCGGCCCCGCTGCTGATCGCGGACGCCGTCCATGCCGGTCGGGCGGAACGGCTTTCTTTCGTCTGCCCCGGTCTGCGCCTGCTGCTCTGTCCCGATTTGCCCCGCTTTGAAGATGCCGTGGAGCGCGCCGGCGACCTCATGGCCCTGGAATTGTGGGAGCATGTGACCCGGACCGCGCCGGACGGCAGTTGGAAAAGCTTTTTTACCGGACGGCCCATCGCCGGGGAAGCTCTGGCGGGCATGGCCCGCAACGTCCGCGCCAAGGCGGCCGAAGTCCTGACCCCCGGGGCTCGCGTGCTGGACGTGGGCGGCGGCTCGGGCGCGGTGGCCCGCGCCCTTTTGGAGAACTGCGCTGCCTACACGGCTGTGGAACTGTCGGACAACGAACTGGAACGGGTGCGCGTGCTGGGCGCGGAGCGCGGCGTCGCGGTCAGAACCCATTCCATGGAAGCGCTGGACATCGGCATTCTGGAGTCCGGTTTCGACCTGATCGTGCTGAACAGCGTGGTGGAAAATTTCCCCGGCTGCAACTATTTGCGGAGGGTGCTGGATAAGGCGGCCGGGCTGCTTCGCGAGGGTGGAATCCTGTTGGTCGGCATGGTCTGGGACAGCGGCCGCCGGGATGCCCTGGGCGAAGCCTTGCGCGCCCATGCCGTTGCCACGGGCGACAGCGCCGGGCTGACGCGTTTTGAAGAAGGGCGGGAACTCTTTGTGCCGCGCGGCGTTTTTGAGGCCTGGGCCGCCGGACGCGCGGACGTGTCGCTTTCCTTTTCCGCTCCGGCCTGCGGCCTAGAGGAACTGGACGCCTACCGCTATGACGTGGTGATCCGCAAGAGTCGGGGGCAGGCGCGCAAGGCCGCTCCCAGGCGCCTTTTCGGCGCCGCGGACCTGACGGCTGAGGGGGCCTGCGCGCTACCGGACGTTACGCCGCGCACGGCGGCGTACATCATGTATACCAGTGGTTCCACGGGCAGGCCCAAAGGGGTGGTGGCGGAGCACGGCGGTCTGATGAACCTGATGGACAACCTGCTGGAGCGGGTCTACGCCCCCCTGCGGGACGACGGCCCGCAGGGCGCGGCGCAACTGGCGTCGTTTTCCTTTGACGCCTCGCTTCAGGGCTGGGCCGCGTTGTGCGCCGGGGGCACGCTTTTCCCCGTGGCCGACGAACTGCGGCGCGACCCGCGGGGCCTGCACAATTTTCTGCAACGCCGGGGCATCGCCCTCTGCGACGGCACACCGAGCCTGTTCGGCCTGCTGCTGGACCATTGGGAACGCCATGCCCGGCATCCCGGCGTGAAGGCCTGGCTTTTGGGCGGGGAAAGCCTGCGTTTCGACCATCTGTCCCGCCTGTATGGCCTGCCCGGGCAGGAGCGGACCCGCGTCCACAACGCGTACGGACCCACGGAGTGCTGCGTGGACGCCACGTTGCAGACCTTTACGTCCGCCACCTGGCGGGAGCACGTTTCACCCCCCATCGGCGCGCCGCTGAAAGGCGTGAAAGCCGGCATCCGCGACGGCGCGGGACGGCCGGTGCCGGACGGCATCCCCGGTGAACTGTGGCTGGGCGGGGCCGGGCTGTGCCGTGGCTATCTGCACGCGCCTGAAAGCACGGCGGCCCGTTTTGTGGAACGCGACGGAGAGCGCTGGTATCGCAGCGGGGATATCGTGTGCCGCCGCAACGGCTTGTTTTTTCATCTTTCCCGCGAGGACGGGCAGGTGAAGAGCGGCGGCTACCGCGTGGAAACGGCTGAGGTGGAAGCCGCGCTGGCGGCTTGCCCCCTGGTGCGACAGGTCGTGGTGACGGCGGGGGATTTTTCCGGCAACGACGTGATGACCCTGGCGGCCTATGTCGTCCCCGCCGCAAGGCCGGACGGACGTGAGGGCACGGCGCCGGACGCGGCCACGCTGCGCGGCTATCTGGCCAACCATCTGCCCGCCTATGCCATCCCCGCATTTTTTATTCCCATGGCTTCCCTGCCCATGACCCCCAGCGGCAAGGTGGACCGCAAAAGCCTGCCCTCGCCGGTCACGACAAAAGGCGCGGGCGCGCGGGGCAGAGCGCCGGAAGGCCCCACGGAAACGGCGCTGGCCGGGCTGTGGTCCGACTTGCTGGGCCGGGTCGTGACGGACGCCGAGGCGGACTTCTTCGCCCTCGGCGGGCACAGCGTTCTGGGAGTGCGCCTCGCCTCGCTTATTGAGGCACAGTTCGGGCGGCGTCTGCCGCTTTCCGCCCTGTTTTCCCACGCCACCGTCGCGGCGCAGGCCGGGCTGCTGGAAAGCCCGGAAGACGCTGAAAGCGGCGAAGCCCGGATCCTGCCGCTCTGCCCGGAAGATAACGGCCGGGGAATGCCCTTGTTCCTCTTCCATCCCGCAGGGGGCAGCGCTTATTGCTACAGGGCGCTGGCGGAGCGGCTCGGCGCGGAATTTCCGGTCCTGGCGGTGGAGCCGCCGTCGCTGCTGGCCCGCTGGCCCGCCATGCTCAGTGTGGAGGAAATGGCCGTCAATTACGCGCGCGGCATCATGCGCGCGCTGGCGGACATGGCGGACGGACGGCCCTATCTTCTGGGCGGCTGGAGTTTCGGCGGCATGCTGGCCTTTGAGACGGCGCGTCTGCTGCGCGGCAGAGGGTTGCCCGAACGGGGCATGGTGATTCTGGACACCCTGATGCATACCGACCACAGGGCCAGCCTGCTGCGGCTGGACGAGGCGGACTTCCTGCTCGACCTTTTTGGGCGGGGGCTTTCAGTGCCGCCGGAAACCTTTCGGGCCATGTCCACGGCGGAGCGCATCGCCTTTCTCCTGCGGGAAGGCCGGGAAAGCGGGCGTCTGCCGTCCGGATTCGACGAAGCCCGCATGCGCGCGTTGTTGCGGACGTTTCAGTATAATGCCCTGGCCGCGGCGCGTTATGTTCCTTCAGCCATGGACGGGCGCGCCCTGTTGTTGCGCGCGCGCCGACTGGACGGCCAAACCGCTGCGGATGCCGATCCCTGCCTGGGCTGGCGGGACTGCCTCACGGGAGGCGTCGATCTGCACTGGGTGCCCGGTTCCCACGAAAGTATGCTGCAGGCGCAGAATGTCGGCAACGTGGCGGAGGCTATTCGCGAATACTGCCGGGGTTTGGCATGAACGCGCGCCGGGCTTTTGTCTGCGGCGGGCAGGGTGCGCGCCTGTCCGGCCTGGGCGCGGAACTGCTGGCCCGCAGCCCGGAACTCGTACGGCAGGCGGACGCCTTTTCCGCAGCGGCCGGACGGGACATCCGCGCCCTGCTGCACGATACGGTGGAACCGGGGGATACGCTTTCCGCGCACCTGGCCCTGGTGAGTTTCGCGCTGCTGGCCCATGCGGCGGAAAGCAAAAAGTACGGGGAAAACACGGCGGTCTCCTCGTTCCGCCTGCTTGCCGGACATAGTCTGGGCGAAATTTCGGCTCTGGCCTGCGCGGGAGCTTTATCCCCGGAAGACGCGTTGCGCCTCGCCGCCGCTCGGGGACAGGCCCTGGCCAGGGCCTGCGCCCGAGGGAAGGGCGGCATGCTGGCGCTTCTCGGGAAGCCCATTGCGGAAATGCAGGACTTGGTGCACTCTTTTATTGAAGATAAAAGTGCAACCGATATCTGGATCGCCAATTATAATTCACCGCTGCAACTTGTGCTTTCAGGAGAGGCCAAGGCGCTTGCTGCCTGCGCGCCGTACATGGAAAAAGCGGGACTGCGCGCGGTGACGCTGCCCACGGCGGGGGCGTTTCACTCCCCGTATATGGCCGGCGCGGCGGAAGAAGTTTTCGCGTTCGCCAGTCGGCTCGACTGGCAAGAGCCTCGCGGCGTCTGCCTCTCGTCCATGACGGGCAGGGCGCTCAGCGGCCGGAGCTTCGCCGCGCATTGCGCCTTGCAGATCGTCAGTCCGGTACGCTGGCTGGAAGTGATGGAAGGCATGCGGCGCGCCGGAATCACGGAGATCGTCGAGGCCGGTGCCGGCGGGACGTTGGGGCGTTTTTTCCGGAGTGTTCCGGAATGGCGGGTGCGGATCCTGCTGTGCGGTGCGGCCTAATATAGCCGAAAAGGGGGATGCGATGAGGCCTGTGCGTCACGTATGGTGTATCTGCTGCGTTCTGCTCCTGTGCGTGGCGTCGGCATCGTGCGCGACGGCGAACCCCTCGGCGGAGACAATCGCGCCGCTGCTGGACGATTTTCTGCAACGCACCCATACGCCGGGTGTGGTGGCGGCCCTGTCGTTCCCGGACATGGAGCGCCCGCTGGTGGTGGCGCGCGGCCTGGCCGGTGTGGAAAACACCGTGCCGCTGCGCCTGGACGCGGTGTTCCGCTACGGCTCTATCACTAAAGTATTCACTGCCATGCACGTCAAACAGTGCATGGAGACCGGAAAGCTCTCGCCGGAAACAGACATCCGCCCTTTTTTCCCTGAACTGAAGCTTGCCGGGCCGATCACCGTGTTTCAGCTCATGACGCACACGTCCGGCCTGCCTGAACTTCTGGAACAGCCTGAAGTGGTCGCCAATCCCGCCAAAGCCTGGACCCCGGCGGAACTGCTCGCCGTCATCGGCGGCAAAGCGCTGCTGTTCGAGCCCGGGACGCAGCAAAAATACAACAATACAGGATACTTTTTGCTTGAGCAGTTGCTGGAGAAGGTCGATGTTCCGGCAAAAGCGTGGCTGGAGCGTCAGCGCGAGGAGCTGGGGATGCCGTCCCTGCGAGTGGAGGATGACAGCTCAATCGTGCCGTTCAGGGCGACCGGCTATTCCCTCACGAAGGAAGGATTCCTGTGCCTGCCCATGTTTTCCAGCACCACGTTAGCTTCCGGATCAGGCGATCTGGGGGGCAATGCCCTGGATCTGCTCCGTCTTCCCCAATTTCTCAAGCGCTACGGCCTGCTGCCCGAAAAAGCCGAACCCCTGCGTCTCAAGGACGGCACACCCGCCGTCACGCGGGTGGAGTACGGGGGACTCTCCTACAATTTGGACATGCTGGAGGGCATCAATCTGTACGATATGGGCAATGGAAGATTTTTTTTCGGCAAGGACGGCATGATTCCGGGCTACGCGTCCCAGTTTGTCTATGATCCGGAAACGGGCGCGGCCGCGGTCCTGCTGCTGAATCAGGAAAACGCCTGCTTTGAGGCCTTCAAGCTGGCCCTGGGTCTGCTGGATGTGGAACGCGGCGTGCAAAGGCGGCGGAATTGATGCCGGAAGAAACACTGTTGTTTTGTCTTCCCCACGCCGGAGGAAGCGCGGGATTTTACCTGCCGCTGGCGGAACATCTGCCGCGCTGGCTGCGTCTTGTGCCTGTGGAACTGCCGGGCAGGGGCAGGCGCTCCATTGAGCCGCCGTGCGGCGATTTTGAGCAGCTGGCTGAAGACGTCGCCGCGCGGATACGCGGTGGGCTGGAGCGGTCCGGGCAGCCGCGCTACGCCTTGTTCGGGCACAGTTTGGGGGCCATGCTGGCTTTTTACGAAGTGCGGAAGCTGAAAGCGCATCCCCCGTTCCATGTTTTTCTTTCCTCGCCGCCCATATTTCATCCCCGTGGGACGGAACAGGGGGAGGAGACGCGTTGCTGTCACAATTTGCCGCGCGAAAAATTTCTGGCCATGCTGCGCGAAATGGGCGGTCTCACGGATGAGGTGCTGAACTCGCCCGCCTTGATTGAGTATGCGGAACCCGTGATCCGGGCGGACTTTGCCGCGTTGGAAACATGGTTTCCCCCCGTATGGCCGCCGCTCGACCTGCCGTTCACGCTTTTCAGCGGCGAGGCGGAAAACCGCCCGTTGAGCCACTGGGCCGCCAGAACGACAGGCACATTCGCGTCGTACCGTTTCCCCGGGGGACATTTTTACCTGACCGCACACTGGGAAAAACTCGCCGCTCTTATGGTCCGGGCATGCGGGACTCTGCATCAGGGTGTAGCGGCCGCCGCCCGGATGCGGAATTGAGGTCTATGGTGCTGTACGTTCTTCTGGAGCCCGCCCGGCTGGGCGAAGATTTCTGGCGACGCGCCCTGCCCGCGCTTTCGGCGGACAGGCAACAAAAAGTGCTGCGTTTTCGTTTTGCGCGCGACAGGGTTCTGTCCGCCGTGGCGTATCTTTTGTTGCGTCTGGGATTGGAACGTGAATACGGTATAAGCGGATGCCCGGAATGCGTTTTCGGCCCGTACGGCAAGCCATCGCTGCGGAACGGCGAGGCGGGTTTTTCCCTGAGCCACTGTCATCAGGCCGTTGTCTGCGCCCTGGACAGGGGGGAAGTGGGCGCAGATGTAGAACATTGGACTTCCTTTGCGCCGGAGCGCCTGGATACGGGCATGCTCGAACGCATTTTCGCACCCGAGGAATTGAAGGCCGTTCAGGCCGCTTCCAACGGGCCGCAAGCGGCCTGCGCCTTATGGACGGCCAAGGAGAGCGTGTGCAAATATACCGGAGAGGGACTGCGGGACGATCTGCCTCTGGTGCTGCACCGGACCGACGTGCGGGTGGATACCTACGGCTTTGGCGGCCGGGGGTTGTGTGCCGCCGTCTGCCGCCGCGCGCGGGCCGGGCTTGCGCCTTTGCCGCGCCAGGTTGTCACTGCCGGTGCATTGCGGGATTTCTTGCGGCAATGCCTGAACGGGACCAAGGGAGGGAAAACAGGAGCATGAGGAACAGCTTTGCATGGTTGGCTCTCTGCGTCATGGCGCTTGTGGCCGTGCATGGACCGGCGCGGGCGGACAACTTTTTTCTGATTCAGGATGCGTCCGATATGAGCGAGTTGTTCAGGGAGGTGAATGCCACGCCTCCCTCCAATGTCTCTGTTGAAGAGAATTCGGCTATAATTCGCGAACGCGTCGCCTGCTTCGCACGGAATTTCAGTTACGTGAAGCGCGCCAAAATATGCATGGACACGTATCAGCGCGATATTGTCGCCACGGCGCGGGCCAATGTCAGCGGGCGGCCTGAAATCGGCCCGTTCGTCAAGAATATCGAGTACTGTCCCGTGATGTACAATTTATGCGAAGGACAGGTTGATGCGCAACATCGTACGAGTCCCGGCTTTTGCATCAGATTTGAACGGCAATGCATTGATTATATGCTGGATAAATTCTGGAGAGGCGTTCCTTTGTATGACAACCTGCAGCTCAGGATTGAATGATGCGTGTTAAAGACATCGTCGCAGCCTGCTGGACCAGAACTCGTCTCTATCTGATGGCGGCTGGCCTGTTATGCACACTCTTTGTTCTTTATTTCTGGAATGATATCGTCGTGACCATTCATTCCGGCGAATTGGGGGTCAAGTACAGCAGGTTCTGGGGCGGTACAGATCTGAGCGAGACCTATCCTGAAGGCATATATTTTATATGGCCTTTCGACATCATGTACGTCTATGACGCGCGCATCCTCGAACATACGGAAACGTTCGTCATGCTGACATATACCGGCCTTCCCGTGACGGTCAGCGTTTCGTGCCAATACCAGGTCGACCGTGAGCGCCTGCCTCAACTCCATCAGTTGGTCGGCCCACGCTACAAGGAGAAGATCATTCTGCCCATGATGAACACCGTGGCCCGCCAGGTGTTCGGCACATATGCCGTGGGAGCCTTGTATTCCACGGCCCGGCAGGAACTTGAAGACGTGATGATGGTCAAGGCCGTGGCGGCCATCGGGCGATTGCCCCTCGCCATTCACAATTTCAACATCAGAAATATTGTCCTGCCCAAGGAAGTCGAAGCGGCGGTCATCGACAAAATGGTCGCCGCGCAACGCTACAAGCGCTATGCGTACATTCTGCTGACAGAGGGCGAAGAAGCCAAGCGCAAGCATATTGAGGCCATCGGCATCAAAAATTTCCAGGAGATCGTCAACGCGGGCATGACCGAGAATTATCTGCGTTACCAGGGGATTATGGCCACACGTGAACTTGCGGGCTCGAACAATGCCAAGCTCGTCATTTCCGGCGGCGGCAGGGACGGGCTGCCCGTTATCCTCAATACGCAAGATATGCCCGCCGCACCCGCGCAGAACGCCGCACCCGCGCGGCCCGCCAAGCCCGGTGAAGAGCGGCGGAGCGAATCGTCCGCGCCCCAGGCAGCGCCGGTTCAGGCGGCGCCGGAGAAGGGGGATGACCGCTTTTCGGCGCTCATCAATTCCATCAACAAAATCCTGACATGGCCTGTCACTCCCCCTCCCGCACAGAATCAACCCACCCTCGAAGGGAGAGAAAATTGATGTCATTTATGATAGTTATTGTTATTTTGAGCGCACTGGTGATCGGTTTCTTGGGCCGGCGGCACAGATTCGGCTTCTGGGGGTATTTTTTTGCCACCCTGCTGCTCACGCCGTTGGTCGGCCTGCTCATGCTCATCGCCGCGAGCGGCAGCAAGGTGGACGCGCGCTGACCTGCGTGGCGCCGCTTGCATGGAGTTTTGTTACAACAGCCATAGGGTGTGCCGTATGTTCAGGGGGTCATTGTTCATTTCCTGCCTTGCCCTTGCCCTTCTGCTTTTTTCCGGAGCGGATCGCGCATTTTCGGCTGGGCACCAGCCGCAACAGGTTTCCGATTCTGATGGGGAAAGTCGCCAGGTGCAGCGGAACATACAAAGACTTCCCTATGCCAAGCCCGCCTACATGGTGGCCTATTTTGAAGGCGGGCCACATTGGGAGTTTTCGGAAATCCGGGCGGCACTGCTGGACGCGCTCGCGGGCAGCGACCACAAGCGCCTGATACGCTTTCCCGAAAAGTATCATTACAGCCCCGGCTGGAATTTGTCGGAATCCGAGTATGCCGCCATTGCACGGTCCATCATGGCCAATCCCGATATTGACATGGTGGTGGCCATGGGGTCCGTCGCATCCAAGGCCCTGCTCACGTGCAACAATGGGAAAAAGCCCGTCATCTGCCTGGATGTCGCCGACCCTCCCTTGATCGGTCTTGTTGACCCGCAGACGCGCGCCGCCACGGCTCCCAATTTCATCGTGGACTACGTCCCCGACAAGTGGAACAAAAGCATAGCGTTGCTGTATACCCTCCTGCCCTTCCGTAAAATCGGCACCATGTCTTCCGGTACCCGGGAAGGGCGAACATACAGCAATAGCAAGGAATTATATGAAGTCGGCAGAGAAAGAGGCTTTGAGATCGTGGTCTACGAAGGGCTGGACCCGCAGGCCACCGTCGAATCCTGCAAGAAAGGCATTCAAGAACTCATGGCTCAGGGCATTGATGCCCTGTATGTTCCCGCCATCCAATGCTTTGACCCCGAACTGGGCGACCCCGCGCTGCTGTTCGATATCCTGCACAAGAACAAGGTGAAGACATACGCCAAGGATGGCAGAATCCCTGTGGCCAAGGGAGCGCTTATCGGCATTTCCACCTTGAATTATCAATATATCGGCAGCTTTTTTTCCGCCGCTCTTCTCCAGCATGTGTCTCCCGATGCCAAGGGGAATGAAGTCATCCTGCCCTTTGAGCCCCGCATTTATCTGAACAACGCCACGGCAAGGCGGCTCGGCATTACGTTTCCGGTGGCCCTGCTCATCAATGTGGATGGCATCTATGACGATTCTCTGCCGCGAATCAAGGACTGGCCCTCGGTATACTCTTCCGAGTGATGGTGGTGGACTGCCGTTGCGCGCATTAAGGCGCTCCCTTCCGCGCTCATCTGGACTTCACCCTGGTATGGGAACAACCGTGCCCGGCGGTAGGGGTTCTGGGAACATCAGCCCCATCAACTGGGTAAAGAGGAAATTACGGGGTATCATTCTGAAGTGAGCCTGGCCCTGTGCCTGTTGACCATCCGGCGCACGCTTCGTATTCCTCCGCAAAGGAGGTCGCCATGTCGCTGACCTTGGAAGAACTCGTCAAAACAGCCATGGAGAATCAGCATCTCATCCTTGAGCAGGAGCTGAAAAAAGGCGTGCCGCTGAACTACCTTGACGACAAGGGGCAGTACGTCTTGCGCTATCCTGACGGGCATATGGAAACAGCCAGCCTGCCGGAAATCCGGCAAGCGGGATGATGCATGCCCAAGCTGCTGTGCATCTGCGGCCCCAACGGCGCGGGCAAAAGCACGTTCTCCCGCGCTCTGGCCATACGGGAAAACCTCTTGGTCATTGACCCGGACAAACTTGCCGCGGAAGGGCTTTCGCCCATCGCCGCCGGAAAAGCCGCCGCCCGTATGGCCCGTCTGTTTCTCAGGAGGGCGTTTCTTTTGCGCGCGAATCCACGCTGACGTCACATTTTGACTTCGTCCTGATGGATGAAGCCAGACAGCACGGGTATGAAGTGGAGCTTGTCTATATACGCCTGGCGTCCTCCGCGCTGGCTTTGGAGCGTGTTGCCGCGCGTGTTGCCCGCGGCGGGCATGACGTTCCGCCTCAGGATGTGATATGGCGCTTTTCACGAAGCCTCGAAAACCTGCCCAAGGCTGTAAACCTGGCCGACAGGGTAACGATTCTGGACAATTCCTCCGGAAACTACACCAAATCCGAATAAGTTACGCACATACCACGTGAAGAGCCCGGTTCCCTTTGAGGAGCCGGGCTCTTCACATTGGGGAGATCATTATGACCACGCTGATCAATGAATTGAAATCTCTTCAGCCCGCCGAGGTGGACGCCGGCCAGGTCTTCAGCGGCAAGCCCTCCGGCACTCTGGTCAAAGGCTGTGCCCAGCCCTCGGCCTACACGCCGGCCATTGACCCTTCCTATATTTTCCACGAGTCCAGCCGGGACGTGATTGTCTGGCTTCTCGGTCCGCAGGAACCGCTCTACGTCTTCGGCCCCACAGGCTGCGGCAAGACCTCCTGTATCAAGCAACTGGCGGCCCGGATTAATTATCCCGTTTTTGAAGTGACCGGCCACGGCGGACAAAAATTTGCGTTCAAGGGTGATCCTGTCGGTCAGGCCGTACAGGGAATAATCTCCGGTCTGCAATGCGCCTCCCTCCACTACGGCTTCGGCATAGCGCGATGCGGCGAAGGCATAGGGCGCTTGTTCGCGGCTGCCCTGGAAAATTCGCATTAGACGGAGCGTGATTCCCCATAAAAGCAAAGTCCGCCAAGGTCTTGCGAACCTCGGCGGACTTTGGCGGAACGTGTGTTGGTGGCCCACCACCTCTTGAAAAGGTGTGTTAATGAGCTGATATACTACAAGTATTTTCTAATAAGAAAAATGACATGCCCCCAAAGTTGCCCCCAATTCTTTTCTGCATAGGGGGTTTCATCTGGAGCAGAAGTAACTTCCATCATTATTACTGGTTTCGTCAAGCGTCAAATACATCGTCAGGAATGACGAAAGTTTCAGGGGGTCTGAACGGCACGCCCCACCACTCCGGCATGGGAGCTTGAGGTGTGCCTAAAATGGCTGGCTGCCAAGTTTATTCTTGCTCTGATTCCATAGCTTGTCATGTTCATTAATAGAACGTATTATGATCACACCTCTAGCTAAAAAATCGTTTGTCTAAGGAGAGTGTATGAAGGTTTCTTTTCAAGCATTCAGCATAAACTGTACAGCAAAATGCCTTCCTATTGATATTTTCTTTGATAAACTATCTAATGATAGCTATTTTTCATCCGGCACAAGGAGGATATATACCATCAAGCTCAAAGATTTTTATGCTGGTCTTGTCTTAACTATTAAAGACATGCGAAAATTCTGCAAGATTGTCAGTGAAAAAGGAACAATTAGAATTACTGAGCATAAACTAGATGATAATGAATCAATGACAGAATTTAATTTTTTTATTTTTAACCCGAAACATCATGTAGGTATGTTTCAATACTATCATCATTCATGTTCCTTAAATTCACTGCTTGGAGTGAGTCTAAAGAAAAAATACGCCTCTTATCAGCAAGAAATGTTTAATGAAAAAAAAGAACAGCTTGAGCTTGAAGGATATAATGATAAGGCCATTAAAAAAGAACTAGATCCATTCCGGGGTAGGATGAGCTATTCCATCATCGAGCGGCAAGGTTCATTTGAAGATAGAATTCGAAGAATGAGAGAAATTAGCAGTATAGAATTTGAAACGATAGAGCCTTTAGAAAAATTATTTTCAGGGTTTAGTGCCATTTCAAATGACATTAACAAACAGAGACATACGCTTTCTTTTAAAGCCGAATCTAGAAGGGAACGAAGGCTGAGGGATACGGTTGCCGAATTCATGGGGAAAAAGAAGCCTGTCCGTGCGGTTGCAAAAGGTGAGGACGAGCATGGAGCCGAAACCGTATATAAACTATTAAACGATTTTGATAGCTTCGCTACATATGAGTACGATAACCTAGTTCCATCTCTTATGCTTGACCAAGCAAATATTCATTCTTCCATTTCGAAGAATAAAATTGTTTCTGAACTGATTATAGAATACAACAAAAGAAATAAATATTTTTCTGAGTTATGAAAAAATATATCACAATATTTTTTTTGATACCAAATTTGATATTGGTATCTGTAATATATTTTTTATTAAATCAAGATGTTTTAAATATTTCATGCGTATTTTATAGTTACATTAGACCTTCTTTTTTTACAGCTTTTCTAACAGCTGGAAGTTTTATGCTTTCGCTTTTGGCAACAGTTTTGTTTACTTTTTCCTCCAAATTTTTTGATGATAAGTTATATATAGATAACTATAAAACACTAAAGAAAGACTTTCCAAAGATTGGAAATCTATATGCTCCATTAATTCGTTTAGGAAAGGTTTTTATTGTTTGCGTTGGTTCTTGCATTATTACATCGATATCACAAACAACTTTGGGTTTTATCAAATCAAACTTGTCTATATCCATCTGCGTTTCTCTAGCTTGTGTGTCATTTTTCTTGATTCTTTTCTTGTTATATCATTTCGCTAAGAATCTGATGAATTGGTTTAGCTTATTAGAAGACAAAGGCTCTAAGCTGTAGATTTATAACGTTTAAGCTGACTTTCTTCGATAAGCGCCAGTGTGGCTTTTGTGGTTGAAGTCTTGCGAAGAAAAAGAATAAGCCGATCTTTTATCGCAAGGTGATTTGCCTGTCTGCCGCTTGGTGGCAGATGCCGGGAAGAAAGGAATCCGCCGCGCAATTGCACATCCCTAATCCCTCACAAGTGGTGAGGGCGCACTTACCAGTTTCCTGTGGAAATTGAGTGCGCTCTGCGAGGCTTCGAGCGCGGAAGGCATAAGCGGGCTGGTCTGACTCTGGTCTTTGTGGAAAGCAGAAGTATAGCCACTATACTTCACTCCGCGAAGTGTGGGCAAGCTTCCAGCTTGACCGGGAAGAGAAAAGTTACAGCTTACCGCCTCATTTCTTCACAGGAGTCCATGAGGCGGCAACATCTTTTTGCACCGCTTCCGCGTCCATAGGCAGCATAGCCCGGCGGACAAGTTCATTCACAAGGTCTTGCGCGGAGCATTCTTCTGGCGGCCTGACTTCCACCACCTTGACCACATGAGGCAATTCGTTTTTGGAATTTGTCTTGAGATATTTCGCGCCAGTTCCTAGATAGTGTAGTCACGAGATTGAGGCCCAAAGAAAAATACACCTGATATGAATTGCGGCCAGAAATGATGATGTATTCTTTGCATATCTGGTCGCAATTCCCCGCCATCGCTTCAAGTGAAGAAAG
>OJIY01000292.1_pt1 | contig 18278 bp, 17 predicted proteins | sample 1596061 | NCBI WGS metagenome assembly OJIY01 (sample SAMEA4350111, study PRJEB24818) | metagenome | biome: human; feature: gut; material: faeces | place: Denmark | collected 2013-09
CTACTACTTTCTATATCATTAAATTCTTTTTCAGATTCGCGTATAAATGAATTATACTTATTCGCAAATGGAATTGTAGATATAAATTTTTTTTTATTTATTAATAGCTGCCTATTTTCTTGCAAAATCTTTTGAAGTGCTGTCGTGCCTGTTTTTAGTACCCCAATATGCATAATAATGTTCATATATTATTCACCATACATTTTTATTCTTTTATTTGTTTTCGCACTAGAGGGCTTCAGACAGCTAACTGTAAATATATCACGAAAATGACGGCAGCGAATCTCGTAATACCCCTGCTCCGCTACTTTCTGTAAAAAAATATCCATATCTGATTGTCCATATGTTTTAGGATCTATGTCAAAAACACAAATTCCTCCTGCGTTCAACTTTTCATAAGAGACACGCAATGCTTTCTCAAAAGGAACAGCGTTACCATTACCGACAAAAACTCCCACAATCAATACCGCGTCATAGAGTTTATCCATGGAAAACAACGGTAGTGTAAAATCACCGCGTGGTACTAGGCGAAGATTGGGGCTTTCAGAAAAGCTTGTCTCATACAAATGACGCGCAGCAATGAGCCAACGAGGATTGGCTTCTATCCCGCACATAGAAGAAAAGCCTCGGCAGCGTCCAGCGAGCAACATAGGCCCGACTCCACAGCCTACATCAGCTATAATGGCATCCTTTGAGAGAGAATATTTTTCCAGTATATCAAAAACTAAATTTTGTTTTTCTGTATTAACAAGACTACGCAAGTAGTATCCTTTGCTGAAAGCAACTATGTAACGCGTGTCGTGGCTCAACAAGACTTGCTGCCAGGAAATATTTATCTCCTTATTTATATTGTCTTTTTTTTCTGAGATTTCGTCAGAAAATTCAATAATTTTACAGCCATCTCGACTAGAAAGTAATAATTTATCAGCGTATGGATAAAATTCAATATTTCGCCCAACAGCTCCAGAAAACGTTACACATTTATGCCAGTGTATGGCATCATGGCTTGTATACAGTATAGAAGAGTCATCGCCGACACATACTGTCCAAATAGCTTTGCCATTATTGCTGATTTGCCAACAGTAGCCTTTACCTTTCCCCTTACTAAAAGAGAGCTCAGGACAAGTCAGACAACGTTTAGGCTTATACTCGCGCTCTTCACCTGTATCTTCAAAAGTCGCTATATAATTATCGCCCTCAAAATGGTCAGTGCCTAACGCTACTGTATTTTTAATAAATCCAATAGACAGATATAAAGGCCTGGCTCGGCCTTTTGACGTTATTTTAGGTTCAATAATAGGGAAGCAGGTCTCTCCTTTATCTTTTGACCTCCATACGCGGTTACCGTCCAAGATATGCGGTGCTTTTCTTTCTCCACAGACTACATAAAGCCAATTTGTATGGGGATTGACAGCCACAGTATGAATGTGCCGACAGCGAAACGTCTGGATGGAAGTCCAGTGAGCTCCATCATCATCACTACGATAAAGACTTGCCGGGCCTTCTGATCCATATGAACCGGTATAAATAGAACCATCACAATCAAGGGCAAAACCACGGAATGCCTTTCCTCCAACATCCCTGAGGCAAATTTGAAAACTTCGACCATAATCACGGGATCGCCAAAGAGCCCCTGATCCACTCCCAGAGTAGTAAATATTTCCTCCATTATCAAAAGCAAGTATACTACATGTAACTGATGAATCAATCGAAGTAGACAATATAAAATCTTTTGCGCCAGGTTCTTTCCTATATAAAATTCCATCTAAGACACAAAATAAAGTTCCATCTACGCCTTGCACTGCATGCTCTGCAGATATAGCCAGTGGAACAACACTAAAATTAAATCTATTATTTTTTACATTTATATAATTATCCATTTTTTCCCCCAAATCTCCTTCTTTTCCCATCAGAGTTGAATATCTTCAACTCAACTCCATGCCTAGTAGATATTGATATAATATTCGACATAATATATGCAAGTGGAGCTCGCCTTAATTCACTTGTACACTTATAACGCGTGATTTTTACATATTTCACCCATTCCCCACAAATATATTCTATAATTTTTGATTTATAGTTCATATTACTACTCATATCAATTTCACCAGATAAAAATTTTACTGGTACTATATTAATAGCTGCAAATTTAAAATAAGAACATCTTATCTGTAATAACCATTGTAAAGGAGATCTGGCAAAAATATCTCTTTGTGAATTTCCAAACTCCAAAGACAAAACCTGAGCAGCATAATATAAATACCGCCAAGGATGCCGAAAAAATCGACGCCACCAAAGAATCTTTTTACGACCTTTATATGCTGCCCCTTCATAAAGTAATGCCTCCCATGCTGCATGCGTTTTTTCAGGGGCATACTGCTCAATATCCTGCCTTGCACGAGAGGCATACTGCGCGCGTAGAGCGGGCTCGCTCATCAATCGCTGCAAGCATGTCGCCAGTGCGGCCGGGGTGTCATCCGTCGCCAGCAGGCCATTACATTCATGCAAAATGATCTCATTAGTACCCGGACAGCCCTGAAAGCCAACCACAGGCAAATTGTGCGCCATGGCCTCGCGTAAGGCCAGAGGACAACCTTCTGCATTTGAGGGCAAAACAAATATATGGGCGGCTACATAGTGCTCTGTCAACTTGTCCGGTGATTCCACATAACCGGGGAGCCTAATACGATCTACAAGGTTGTACTCCCTAATACGAGCCTCAATCGCAGGGCGTTCAGGCCCATCCCCCACCAATATTACTTCCCAGTCTGGAAACTGAGCGCCCACCATAGCAAAGGCTTCCACTAAAAGTGGTAAACGTTTTTCTGGAGAGAAACGACCAGTATATATAATACGATATTTTCCGTCTTGTGCGGCTTTGCTCGGTTGCGCAAAGACATGGGCGGGCATGGTCAAACTGCAGATAATGCGCGCTCTATCACGCAATTCCAGCGGTAAAGCCAACGGATACGACGGCATAAGGAAATGCTTGAATTCCGCACAGTAGGCGGCAAGTTCATAGCGCCTGCGAGACCTCCATAACGATTTTATGCAGTATTCCGGGCTTCCACGTTCTGACAAGATAACAGGATATGGAGTACGCCGCAACGCAAAAGAAAAAACTCCTCCCCATGCTCCACTATTGACAACAAGAACAACATCAGGGTCTATCCTTTTAGTAACGTCGCAGATTTTATTAGCAAGATTGCTTGAAAATAAAATATTCATACTTTCTAAATGTACGCCATCCGGAAATTTATAATAGATACCATTTTCCCCTATGGGGAGATGCGTAATATGTGTAATTTTATGCCCTTTTTGGTAAAGATATTGATATAACCACGCATAGGATTTCTGTACCCCACCTATTTTACCGAGAAAGCTTTGTCCAAAAACCAGTATATGCATAATTTACATCCATTTTCCTGTCATTTTCTTAATCCTATTAACCCGGAGAGCAGGATATATAAATAATTTTTTATAGATATATAAAAACTTTTACTATTAATAAAACTTTTAAATAACGAAATATTATCATTCGCATAAATTATATTTGCAAGGGGCTCATATGTGGTGAACCAGTCAGAATAAGCCTGAAGTAGCTCTTTATCCTGATGCGGCACAATATTTCGCTGTTCAGCAATATGTTTTCTGATGTACTGCCAAGACGTACAGGCTATTTTCCACAGACAGGTCTGCGCAAGCTCCCTGAGAGCTTCCGTGGGGTGTCCGTGTGAGGCTCCAGCAATAAATTCAGGCCGTTCCCAATAAAGTAACGACCAAAAAATGCGTTCACCTGTATCGCCCTTTTGCGGTAAAAACCAGCAAGCAGCCGGGCTTTTCACACGAAAGTCACCATAGGGTGTTAATTCCAAACCTCCCTGTGCGATACGCGCAAGTCTCTCCAAATCGGAAGAGTTCATAGCATCTCCCAGGCTAGTCTCCGCGCACAGGGATCTAAAGTAAGGGGGGAATGCCTCATCATACATACGCGCAGGGGCTTTCCCAACGCTCAGACCTTTTGTATCTCCCCTACATTGTCGGGTGCAGGCAGCCATATGACGCCAAAAAGAATTTTGACCTTTATCTTCATGCGTGTAAAATGGCCCATGACTGCAAAAACAGAACGGCGCAACAAAGTATACAGGGTAATCCACCATACAGACAGCAGCATCTTTGGGTAAGGTCAATAAAAATGGCGTCAGTTTTTGTGTAGGTGCAACAGCATAACCATGCGCCAAGATCCGTTCTTCTCCCATATTATCATATGAAAATGTTAACGGTGAACCGGCAAATATTAGTTTACTATGGCAATCTAGGCTACCAAGTAAATTTGATATAGCTTTTTTCGCCGGGAGAACTGACGGAGAAATATAGAAAAATGTCTCCCCATGCGCCAATTCCTGCGCCCGGCAACGAGCATCCACAATACTGAGAGAGTCATTATTAACGAATAGAAAACGATTGCCGAAAAGATTTTTCCCCGCACTCTCGCATATCCCTCGCGGTGTATCCAATAACAATGATGACATCACGATAATCTCATAGCTATCATCTATATCCGCATCATAGATACGCCGTAAAATGGCATACACCTTTTCCCAAGGATCAAAGCCGTCAACAATAAAAGAAATCATGCCAAAAACCTAGCAGCTATGCGATTTATCAAAATTTATCAGTAAACCATCGCACCGTACGCGCAAGGCCTTCCGAGAGGGGAACAGCGGCTTTCCAGCCAAGCATGCGTTCTGCCTTGGAAGGATCGGCAAAATTGCGCACAATATCACCAAGTCGGATGGCTTCATGGTGCACAGGGACAGCCTTAAGTCCGCAGACCGTCAAGGCGTGCCGCAGAGCCTCCGTCAAGGCATGCAGGGAATGTTCAACCCCGGTGGAAATCTGAAAAATCTCTCCACCCACGTTAGGTTTTATTGCTGCCAGCCAGATAGCCTCCACCAGATCGTCAACAAACAAAAAGTCGCGCGTTTGCTTGCCGTCCCCGAAGACAAGCCATTCCTCTCCGCGTAGGGCAGCGTTGATAAACTTGGCAACAACACTTGTCTTATGGCGTGAATAGGGCCCGTACACATTGCTGAAACGCAAAGCGACAGTCTCCAGGCCATAGCAATGGAACCAGGCGGAGCAATAGCCTTCACCAGCCAGCTTGCTTGCGCCGTAAGGAGATACCGGGGCTGCCACGGCCTTTTCCGTGATGGGCGGCACGGCGTTGCCTGTGGGAGCGCCGCTGGAAGCGAAGATAAAGCGCCGCCCCCCGTGACTGCGAGCGCAATTGAGCATGGTAAATGTCCCTAGGGCATTGAAGCGGAAGTCCTGCACCGGATCTGCCACAGACTTGGGAACCCCCGTGTTGGCCGCCAGATGCACAATAACATCCATGTGTTGGACAGCTTGGGCGACATCGTCCGCATTGGTAATATCGCCGCTGAGCAGTTGCACCTTATCCGTAGACGGCGCAAGCGTCCCGTCCGGCACAGGTTCATACGCGCAAACCTCAGCAAGATGACGTCCATCACAAACGCTGCCGTTATCAAAAACTCTGATGCCGATTTCAGGCTCTCGTAACAAACGTCGGATCAGGTTTCTGCCGATAAAGCCGCAACCTCCGGTAATCAGCCAATTGAGGGACATATATTTCTCCTCAGCGCACGGCACGGCGCTACACAAATACAGTGGGCAGGGGCACGTTTCCGGCCTGGGTGTATTGCATGATTTCTGCGCGTGACGCGGTCCAGGTATGCCCTGCGATATCGTGACGCATCGCACAGAAATTCAGCCTGTCCATATGCACACGCACTCCTGTGGGAACAAAACAAATACCTCTGTATAAAAAGGAGTCATCCGCGCAGGCATATATTTGCTCCTGATAGCCTAAGGTTAGAGCATAAGATCGCAATATGGCCAAAGTGGCTCCAATGAAGTTGAGCAGGGTATATTCCACATTGCCGAGTGCGCAGGCGATACCGTCCAAATACGGTTTATTTCTGGTAACGGAAAACACTTCATTTTCACCCGCGAAGGCAAAGAAGGCTCTGGGCGTGTCCAGTGCCGATATGCCAAACTCCCGAAAATACGTCATTCTGTCGGCAACGTAATTGTCCCCATACAAATCGTCGTCATCCAGCTTGAATACATATTCGCCTTTGGCCGCTTGCAATCCGGCATTCATAACCATCCCCGTGGAGTACTCGCGCGGCACATGGACAAGGCGAATATCCTGTCTGTCCCCAGGCAAAGGAGGCGCTTGATCGACCTCTCCGTTAAAAACATAAACCAGTTCCTTACGGGGATAGGTCTGCTGCTCATACTGGCGCAAGACATGTGCTTGATTTTCCGGCCGCATACTGGGAGTGACGATGCTTGCCAGCGGTTGGGGGACTGCGGCACGGCTGATGCCGAGCCAACTGTGGATGGCGTCCATACGGTGGGCGAAGGTGTGCCGGTTGTGCGCCGCCCGCCAGGCCAGATGGCCCGCCCGTTCCCTCTCCAGATCGGGTGAGCGCAATGCCGCATAGCGTGACTTCACGGCCTCGGGAGAGGGGAGAATTTCGACAAACTCCTCCAGAAACGCCTCATTATGTCCGGCATTGCCGCAGTGTAGCACCGGGCATCGGCAGGCGGCGGCCTCCAGGCAGCGCCAGTGCTGGGCGGGAGGGAGACAGCCCGGCGCATCTTCCACGGAAAGATAGGCTCCAGCCGTCTTGTAAAGTTCCTGAACAACGGTCTGTGATATATCCCCCCGAACGAGGGCCGCCAACGCTCTGTGCGGAAAGCGCTCAAGGTTATACGGCGTCGTCAGCATACCCGTATCTATGATATGTAAATCAGCATCCCGCAGGACTTCCAGAGTTTCCCTGACGTGGGGGAAACGCATCATACGCGCGATGCCGTCAAAGAGCAGCATGGGCGGGTATTCCGCCAGCTTGAAATTGGTCAGCGGATTGAACTGCTCGGGGGCGAAGGCCCAAGGCAGAGGGCGCGCGGCTATGCCGCTGCGGGTCAGGCGCTCCAGCGCCCGAACATCGGCGCAGCCCACAAAGTCAAAGGCGCGCATGCCTTCAAGAAAAAGCCCCAACGTGCTTTCGTCCAGCGTATACCAGAAAATGCTGGCCACGCCCGCCGTGCGGGCTGCTTCCGCCAGGGTGCGGAGTTGAGTGGCATAGGCGGCGCTGTCAAAGGCGTGCAGATTCCATGCGCGGGCGCTGTCATACAGGCAGGATTCCACCAGCAGATAATCGGGCCGGGTCAAACGCAGCACAGCCTGCCAGTTGGCGGGCGTCAGCTCGTAGCAGGCATTGTGCCAGGCAAAACCGTCATGCACGCGCGGGCTGGCAATCATGGCTACACGAGCCAGTTGCCGGCATTGTACAGGCAGGGCGGACAAGGGGCGTTCCAAGCGCGGCGGCAGAAAATACAGCAGGGCGTTCAGCGTCTCCGGGGGAACCGCAACGGAATCTCCGCTGCATCCGAAACGTAACAAACGGCTCTTGGCGGCTGTTTTACGGATAATCATGCCGCGCCCTGCCGTGTCTGCAATCTTTTCCAAAGGGCACGCAGGCGCGCGCTGTGTCGCTTGCGGCGTTGCCGCATGTTTTCTTTTTCTCTGCAAGCGGCCTGCGCCTGCAAGCGGCGTTCATCCTCCAAACGATGCATGTAATGGCGGTGCAGACTGTCGCTGTGCAGAAAAAGCCTGCTTTCAAAATCCTGCCGGGCCTCCAGCAACTTACGCTCGGCGGCGTCCAGCAGGGCCAGCCAGTCCGCCTGATTGTCCGGCAGCCGGGGACTGCATTCCTTGGGCATATCCGCGTGTCCAGCCTGCGCCGATTGTCCGGCCTGGACCAGCAATCGTTTGGCGTGGGCATCCAGCGTGCCGCAGTCAAGGCAATCCACATATTGCCAGCCGTTCTGCTCCACCTGCGCCGTGTAAACCGTCTGGGCTACCGCTTCCAGCGTTTGCCAGTCCTTTCTCCGCGCATGGGCGCGCAAAACATCATAAAGTTGATGGGTCAGTGGTGAAAGCGCCGATTCTTCCAGCGAAGGCAGCGGTTCCATGTGCGGCGTACTGAAATGCGCTGGTAACGGCGGTACGTCCGGGCCAAAGAACTCCAGAATCTCACGCGCCACAGTCCGCCAGGCTGTGGCGTCCAGAGTGTCCGCCTCTATGACATGCAAACGCCGACCGCCATGTCGAATAGCCGCTGCCGCCGTGTTGCGCCAGATATACTCACTTAATTTGAGTGCTTGCCCCTGCTCCCGACGTAAAGCCGTCATTTCTCGCGCGGGGTGGGAAAAGAAGAAATACATTTCCATATGGATATTCATTTCTTCCACTGCCCTCAAAACCAGAGGCAACACCAATGACGTGAGATGATCGGCGCAAAGGAAGGACTTGCCCTGCAAGCTTTGTCCCAGGCAGCGCGCCACAAGACGTGTGTAATACTCCCGCTCTTCCGGGCTGAGGCGTTCTTCCGGTACTTCAGCAATGGGGGGCAAACCCATATCTTCAAAAAAACGACGAATGGCAGACCAGTACCATAGCCCCCCATGCGGCGGCATATGCCGTATTGTCAACGGATTGCGCAAGGAAGCGAATGGCTGACCGCAACGCAGACCAAGCTCGCTGAAAGATTTTGTGAGAGTATGAATGCCGCTACATTCACTACCCATGAGCAACACAAGTATTGGTTTCACCCCTGCAACTCCTCAGCATCACCCATGACAAGAGCGGGGTTCCCCATCATGACCTTTGCATTTCCACATCCCTTGTAAACATATGAACCGGGAGCAATCTTGTTGCTATTACCAATCTTGGCATGAGCAAACAAAACTGAGTGCACACCAAATGTATTTTCTGATCCAACTACCGCACCACCAAGAACAATGCTGAATGGAGCAAAAAAATTATAGTTTCCTATTGTTGTGTCATGTCCGATCACAACACTTCCATTGAGATAGTTGGCATCACCGACGGTCGTATTGCATGAAATATAGCTATCGCAGGACAAGATGTTCGCTTGTCCCAAAGAAATTTTTCCAATCAGTTGTGTACGAGGATGTACAAGATTGACGAATTTCACCCTACGGCTTTTCCACTTGAGAAACGCTTTGCGCCTCAAGGCGGGCACGCCGACGCCAATGACAAAAACGTCATCCTGTGCGGGCGTGTATGCGTCATCCACTCCAAGAAAATACTCTGAAAGCTCGTGCAACTGGCCTTGATAGCCCTCAAGGGACAGAAAACCCTTAAACTCCATGTCCGCACCGGCATCAATGCAGTCCTTGGCCAGCCAGTAACATTCCCGGGCTGCACCGGAGTTGCCGATAATAACAAGGCGTTTCTTCACCCCAACCGCCCTCCATCAATGAGCACATTCTGGCCGGTGATCCAGCGTGCCGCCGGAGAAAGCAAAAATGCCGCCAGATTGGCCACGTCTTCCGGCAGTCCCAGGCCCAGAGGGTACAGAGGCTCCTCGTGTTGGAGGAATCCCTCCCCCAGCAGTTCAACAGTTTCGTCCAGCATGGGGGTTCTGACCAGGCCAGGCGAAATGCAATTGACGCGTATGGAGCGTGGGGCCAGTTCTTTGGCCATGCACCGCGCTGCGCAAACCAGAGCTGCCTTTGCCGCGCCATAGATCGTCTGTCCCTTATTGGGAGCGATGGAAGCGGCAGCGGCAATAAACAGGAGGGACAGCCCCTTGGCTACGCAGTTTCTGCGATCGATGACTGCTTTAGATAGCATAAGTGGGGCATGACATAGCAAGTCAAACATCTTGAGGGCGGCAGCATGTTCGTACTGCATGAACGGCATGGTTGCTGTCTTGCCCGCCGCAAAGGCCAGCCCGCTTAGTTTTCCGTACCTGATACGAAGCTCTTCCACCCATTGCGGCAGCGCTTCCATATCGGCTGCCAGATCCTTTGGTTCCAAGTGGAAGTGTGTTGGAGAGTGTGCCCGCCGCTTGAGAGCATCCAGTTTGCCTTCATTACGCCCGCTGGCTATGACAACTGCCCCAAGTTCATTCAGACGTAGAGCAATGGACGCGCCGATGCCAGAGCTGGCACCAGTAACGAGAATGACTCTGTTCTCCGCAAAGGAAGACATAGTTTCAGGAGAGCAAGCCATATAATTCCTCGACCGTCTTTTTGTTTTTCAAATCAGAGAGTCGCAGGCGTTTGTTGAAGCGGCGTTCAGCCAAGGCTATGAATGCCATCGCCGATAAAGAATCCCACTCTGGAATTTCCTTTAGGCACATAGACATTTTCACTGGAGTTTCACTATTCAAAATTTCCTGAAAAAAACTCAAAAATTCATTACTCATTACTTTCATCTCCAGAAAATTTATTATGCCAATATGTTATATGTTCTTCTCTGGTTGGGATATGTGCAGGAGGAATAAAGTCAGATATGCCGCAGCACCGCAAACCAGTAAACTCACCGATGCATGAACCCCAGGAGAGACCGATCCCATATCCGCACAGCATCAGTCTCAGAGGCTTCCCTGCATCGCACGCTGGCTTCAGTTGATCACAGATGACACAGGGTACCGATGCGCAGGCTTGATTTCCATATTTGCTCAAGGTTTCCCATGGAGCCTGTTCCGAGTTGAAACCTGTACTCGCGGCAATGCTTTCCACTATCTGACGATTAGCCTGATGCAGTATCAAATAATCAAGATTGCTTGGCTCAAGCTGGATGTGAGCCAAATGCTGGCGGATATGCTCCGGTACAACAGACATGGTGAAGTCAAATACAGCGCCTCCGTCCATCCAGGTGTTTCCGTACCCACCTACCGACCAGGGGTTGCCGCTCAAATCCTTGACTTCATCCATATAGCCTGAAGGATTCCGCACAGGCAGATGAGGGATACGGCCTCCGCCTCCAGGGCGAATAATGGTTTCATAGCCTTGCCCATTGTTTCCGAGAGAAAAGGAAAGGGGCGCTGTGTTTTCATCATAAACAAGAAGTGAGGCGCTTCCGGCATCTCCAAAAATGGGGGTAACAATCCTGTTGGCGGGATTCAGATAACGAAAACCAGCATCCCCGGACAAAAGAAGTACCCGCTTGCGTGCGCCGCATTCAATCATACAAGAGGCAAGCCACAGTCCATAAATATATCCTGAGCATCCCAGGTTGACATCAAATACGGCGCAATGTTTTGGCAAACCTAATGTTGCCTGTTGCAGAAACGCGGTAGCCGGTGCTGGATAATCCGGTGTTTGAGTGATAAAGATAAGCGCATCTATGGATGCAGGGTCACAAGCCATAGCATTGAAAACATGTTGCGCTGCCTGTATGCAAAGATCTGAAGCCGTGATACCTTCAGGTGCGATACGCCGTTTATCAAGGCCAATCGTCTTTTTTATGCGCTCTATTTTACGTTTATCATTATTATAATAGGAAATTTCGTCATCAAGACAAATCTCATCTTTAGGTATAACAGAAGATACGCATGAAAGACGGACATGGTAAAAGTCAGAATAGCTCATAGCGGCTCATTCCAGTTATATTTATAGCGCAGTATCTTTTGCAATATATACCGAAATGCGCTCAATGAGTTCAGGAGATAACTCCCCGTACATGGGCAGGCACAAAATTCGTTGTGCTGTGTCTTCGGCAACCGGACAGGATGCTCGCCATTCTTCTTTCAGGTATGGCAATGTATTGAGCGCGGGATAAAAATAGCGACGGGGATGAATACCGTGTTCTTTTAACGTCTGTTCAGCGCGGACGCGGCACTCTTCATCCGGCAGAAGGACGGGATAATAGGCGCTGTTCCAGTCCAGCCCTTCGCGCAGGGCCGGGCGTTGCAACGGCAGTCCCTCCAAAGCCGCGTCGTACATGGCGCGCACTTCCCTGCGCCGCGCCAGTTCCGCATCCGTGCCCGGCAACAGGGACAGGCCCATCGCGGCGTGGAGTTCGCTCATCTTGCCGTTGATGCCCAGACTGTAATGCGTATCATTGATGTGCCCGAATGCGCGGGCGAGCGGCAGGGCTTTATGGGCGTCCGCGCTATGGTAAACAACACAGCCGCCTTCCACCGTATGAAAAATTTTGGTGGCGTGGAAGCTGCAGATGCTGTAGTCGCCATACTCCAGCAGACTTTTTCCGTGATAGCGGGAACCGAAAGCCTGCGCCGCGTCGTAGATGAGAACCGCGCCGTATTCCCGGCAAAGGGCGTCCAGGTTTTCCACATCACAGGCCAAACCGTAAATATGTACGGGCAGCACTCCGGCAATATCCGGTTCTTCCTCAAAACGCCCGCGCAGCAGTTCCGGTGAGAGACAGAGCGTATCCGGTTCAATATCCACAAAAACGGGAGTACAGTGCAGCCAGAGCAAGGCGGAAAGCGTCGCCACATATGTATAGGGTGTGACCGCTACTTTTTTCCCGGCCAGCCCGGCGCACTGGATGGCCAGCATGAGGGCCATCGTGCCGTTATTGCACACCAGCACATGCGACACGCCAAGGTATTCCGCCAGGGTACGTTCAAGCTCCTGTACACACTGACCGTTATTAGTGATCCAGGCGCGCTGAAAAATGTCCTTGCAGAGCCGTGAAAAAGTTTCCGGCTCTGGCAGACGTGTTTTTGTAACGTATATAGGATGTTGCATCGTCATGTCAGGCGTGTCGCGTACAGTATGAAGACTAAATCCAGCGCGGACGGCGTGCGCCGCCCGGACGGATTCCGGAGAGTTTCCCTCGATATTTCTCCGACAGCTGCACTGTCGTTTCCTCTTTTTAATTCTTACAATTAAGAAGGGGCGTTGGCAAGGATTACCGCTGGAATAAAAATATCTCTGTCTCACACGGTTATGAAATGATCACGTCGTTTCGCGTCATTACGCCTCGCCTGAAAATTTTGGACAGCTCAAAAACCGACAGTGCAGCTGTCGATGAGCGGCTGAGTTGCGATCGGAGAGAGCCAGCTTGGGCCGTTTTTGTCCAGAGACGGACAGACGTTCCCCCCCTTCTTTTCTGTTGTTCGTTCACAGCGTTCAGTGTCCAGCTTGGCGGCGGACAGCGGGGCTTGCCCGGCTTACGCTCTTTCTTGTGATGAGCGAATAAACGGCGCTACGCCTGCCCCAGGTTTCTCCGTTGCCGTCCCGGCGGGCGCGAGCAAGAAACGCGCTCACGGTTTTCGTTGCAGCCACCAGTGATGCCTGCCCCAGATGGGCGTAACGCATGGTCGTGCGGGGATCGCTGTGCCCAGCAGCTTTTGTACCTCGTAGCGCGAGTGCCCGGCATTAACCAGCAGGCTGGCGAAGGTATGCCGCAAATCGTGGATGCGCACATCGGTAAGGCCGAGTCCGCGCCGAACCTTGTTCCAGAACTGATATATATCGGAGAGCGGCTTGTCCGGCGCGTGGCCGGGGAAGAGCCACGGACAGCCCGGCACCCAGGGGATGGCGCGGATGACCGCTATGGCCTCGTCGAACAGTGAAATATGGCGCGGCTTGCCGGACTTGGACAGAGGCACGGTGAGCAGACGCTGATTCGGACGCACATGCTCCCATCGAGCCTTGAGGACTTCGCTCTTACGCGCGCCGGTCAGCAGAAGTAGACGAAGAGCAAACACTTCCAGCCGGTCGCTTTTTTCCAGCGCCCGCATGAGCCGCTGTGCTTCGTCCCCCGTAAGATAGCGTTCGTATGGATTTTGAAGGAACAGACGCCCGTACACGGTGATTGCCCTGTGGGCAGAAGGCCATGCATTGCGGCCAGAGAGCAGACTGCCTTGAAGACCGCCAGAATGCGGTTGCAGGTGGCCGGTGCCAAGCCACTGGATAAAACAGCCCATGCAGCCATCCCATCATTTTGTGGCGTTGTATGTCGGCAAGTTCCCGCGCTTCGAATGTCGGGGACAGATGCTGCCGGCAATGCGCTCATCCACGCGCCAGCTCCGCTTGCGGAGTTTTACGTGCGGCAGATAGACGTTTGAGACAAAGATGCCAAAGAGGGCTGGAGTATCGTGCTACCCGACCTGCGCGGGCGGTTGATCTGCTGAGGAAGCTGACAGGTGTTTACGGGCCATGCGGTGTTCTCCTACTGGAAAAAGGAAATAGTCTGCCATCCTGATTCAACTGCTTTCCTTGTTGAGTGGGACGGAATCCGCACAGCGTATCACGACTTTTTCAGTTGACCCCTTGTCTGAAAAAGAGGTTATAGCCGAAGTAATCCAAATACCTCCGACTGAATATTGCCTGCACAACAATTTTTTGCTTGACATGGTTTGACGCGGGGTATTTTCTGAGCATCTCTTCACCGTTGAGCGGGACTTGCGTGGAAAATTTGATGTCTTCACGAACTGGCATGGCAGATGTGGAGAAATGAAAATGCCGGGAGGCGTTCGACCTGCCCGGCATCTGGAGACTGGCTGATGAAGGCTGATACTGTCCTCTGGAAGTCAGAAAAAATGTTAGTATTATAGCTGGTAGAAATATTATATAAATATATTTATATAATATATTTTAATGTGCTACAATTGTAACGCAACTCCACTTTGAAATTGCTTTGGCGGCTGCGAGAGCAACCGCCTGCCACAAAGGCGTGCGCGCAATGTATTTGCGCAGGTAAACGCCGAAGTGGGCGTCCTTACACGTTACGAATGCACATTCTTAACGTTAATCTGCCCGAGAGCGGACCGTTTTCAGCAGCACACATGCCTCGCGCGGCGTCCGGAGAACGGGCGTCGCGTTTTTTATCGCGCGCCGAAGCCCGGTACGTGGAAGCGCCGCTCCAGCCAGCGCAGCAACCAGGTCGCCAAGGTGACCATGATCAGATAATAGGCCCCCACGGTAAGAAAAACTTCGGTGAAACGGAAGGTGTCCGAGGCCACCACTTTGCCCTCGCCCATCAGTTCCATACAGGTGACCAGATAGGCCAGGGAGCTGTATTTGATCAGATAGATGATTTCGTTGCCGCAACCGGGCAGAGCCCGCCGGGCGGCCTGGGGCACCACGATCCAGACCACGGTCTGCCAGGTGTTGAAGCCCAGGGCCTGGGCCGCGCTGATCTGGCCCTGGCGGATGGAAAGCAGCGCCCCGCGCACGTATTCGGACTGATAGGCCGCCGTGCAGAGAATGAAGGAGGTCAGGGCCGCGCCATAGGGCGCAAAGTAGATGCCCAGCTTGGGCAGGGCGTAGTAGATCATCATCAGCTGCACGGCCAGGGGCACGCCGCGCAACAGAGCGGTGTACCAGTCGCCCAGGCGGCGCAGCCAGCGCGGCCCGAAGGCGCGCATACAGCCGATAAGCACGCCGCCCACAAAGCCCAGACTGCCCGCGGGGATGATCAGGGCGAGGGAGACCAGCAGCCCTCTGTTCAGGGCGGGCAGCAGATCGTGGCTGAAAAAGACCGTATCCAGCATGCGCGTTCCCGGCGGTTAAGCGCCCATCTCCAGAAGGCGGGCGCAAAAATCGCGGGTGCGCGTGGCCGAACCTTCGGCCAGCAGCACGTCCGGGACGCCCTGCTCAATAATCCTGCCGCGTTCCATGAACAAAATTTCCGAGGCCAGAGCCCGGGCGAAATCCATCTGGTGGGTGGCCATGATCATGGTCATGCCGCCGCGCGCCAGATCCCGGATCACAGCCAGCACCTCGCCCACCAGTTCCGGGTCCAGGGCCGAGGTGGGTTCGTCCAGCAGAATGACTTTGGGGTCCATGGCCAGGGCGCGGGCAATGGCCACACGCTGCTTCTGGCCGCCTGAAAGCTGGGCGGGGTAGAGCAGGGCGCGCCGGGCCAGGCCGACGCGGCCCAGTTCTTCCAGGGCGCGGGCTTTGGCGTCCTTGCGGGACATGCCGCGCACCTTGCGCAGGGCAATGGCCACGTTTTCCTCGGCGGTGAGGTGGTCAAAGAGATTGAAGTCCTGAAAGATCATCCCGACCTGGGCGCGGTAGGCGCAGAGTCTGCGCCTGTCGTTCATCACCAGGGGTTCGCCTTCCAGCCAGATTTCTCCGGAGTCCGGCGGGATCAGGCAGTCGATGCACTGCAAAAGCGTGCTCTTGCCCGCGCCCGAAGGGCCGATGAGCACCTTGAGTTCGCCCCGGTGGACCGTCAGCGAGCAGTTGTCCAGAATGGGCTTGCCGCCCAGCTCCTTGGAGATGCCCTTGATCTGCAATACCACTTCCCGTTCTGCGCTCATGGCTTATCCCACGCCCATGCCTTCCATGCCCATTCCTGTGGAATAGCCCGGCACATGGACTTTGTCTTCCAGGCGGCGCAACAGCTTGAGCACCACCAGAGTCAGCACGAAATAGATCAGGCCCGCGGCGGCGTACAGCGCCAGATGTTCGTGGGTGCGCGCGGCCACAAAAGAGGTGCGGGCCATGATGTCCTGGGTGCCCAGAACGTAGCAGATGGCCGAGTCCTTGAGCAGGATGGAAAATTCGTTGGCCCAGCCGGGGATGGATAGCCGCAGGGCCTGGGGCAGGATAATGCAGCGGATGCCCGTGAGGTCGCGCATGCCCAAAGCGCGCGCCGCCTTGAGTTGCCCCTGGGGCAGGCTTTCGATGGCCCCCCGGAAAATCTGGGACTGGTAGGCCGTGCTGGTGCAGCCCAGCACCAGGCAGCAGATCAGAAAGGGATCGGCCGGCAGGCCCAGGCTGATGAACAGACCGTAACAGAGGAAGAGCAGCACCAGGATGGGCACGCCCCGGAAAAACCAGACATACAGAGCCACCAGCCGCCGCACCCACTGATTGCCGTATACCTGGCCGACGGCCAGAGGCACGCCCAGCACCAGCCCCATGGCCAGGGACGCGGTCACGTTGCCGATGGTCACGAAACTTCCGGCCAGAATGGCGGGCAGGGCGTTGAGTACGACTGTCAGTGAGTCCATGGGCGGCGTCGGGCAGAAGGTTGACGGGACGGGCGCGGCGTATCCGTGGGCCGACCACGGGACAGTTACGGACAAGGCAGGCAACGCGGACCGCCGGAAAAGGCCGACAATCCGCGTTGCCCCGGAAAATGGAAACTGCGGGACGCGCCGCGCCGCCGCTTACTTGTTCAGATACTTTTTCTGGAGTTCCTTCCAGTAGGGATCGGCCATGAGCTTGCGGTAACCCTCGTCGATAAGGGCGCGCAGCTCTTTGTCGTCCTTGCGCAGAGCCACGCCGAAGCCGTCGGGCTTGCCGTGGGTGCCGGCCTTTTTCACGGCGCGGCCTTTGGCGATGGCGTCGTCGGCGGGCAACTCGTCCATGAGCGCGGCCTGGATGCGGCCGTTGAGCAGGTCCTCCACGGCCAGGGGGGCGGATTCATAGAAGCGCAGTTCAAAGGGATAGCCCTTTTCCTGCTGTTCCTGCTTGATGGCGTTGGCTTCGGAAGTGCCGCGCTGCACACCCAGCTTGATCTTCTGGCTCAGAATGTCGGCGGCCGTCAGATTGGAGTTGGCGGGCACCAGAAAAACGCGGGAAACGGTCCAGTAGGGATCGGAAAACTGCACCACTTTGGCCCGTTCCGGGGTGATGCTCATGCCGGAGCCGACCATGTCGATCTGTTTGGCCACCAGAGCCGGAATAATGCCGTCCCAGGCCATGGGCTTGTGGGTGATTTCAAAACCCATGGTCTTGGCGATCCAGTTCAGGGAGTCCACGTCAAAGCCGGCGGGCTGACCGGTTTTTTCATCCACATAGGCAAAGGGCGGATAGTTGGGGTCAATGCCGTTTACATAACTTTTTTGGGCAAAAGCAGGCACGGCGGCCAGCAGCGTCGCCATCAGCGCGCAGACAAAAAATTTCTTCATGCTCATTTTCCCCCTCAGAAAAAAGAAAGGTCAGGCAAAACAGCCTCGGGCGCACGTGCGTCGGCCCGGCCCCCGGCAAAACAAGGATTTTTCTTACCAGAAGCGCGCGGCCGACGCAAGGGCGCTTTTGCCGGGGCTTGCCCGCCGCGCGGCCGCCGTCCGCGGCAATACCGCTGCGGAAACGCTTGTGCTCCGCACAGGTGAAGGCTATAAAAACACAAAAACCCGTTTTCCCCCCCCCCCCCCCGGTCCATTCCCCCCCCAACCGGCCCCCCCCCCCCCGCTTCCCACCCCCCTTCCCCCCCCCCCCTCCCCTCCTTTTTCTTTCCCCCTTTTTCTCTCCTCCCCTCTCCCTCCTCTTTCTCTTCTCCCCCTCTCCTCTCCCCCTCTCCTCCTTCTCCTCTCGTATGCAGTCTTCTTCTTTCCCCCCCCCCTCTCCCCCTCTCCCCCCCCTCTCCCCCTCCCCCCCTCTCCCCCTCCTTCTTCTTCCTCCTCCCCTTCCTCTCCCCCCTCCGCTCTCGAGGT
>OJIY01000296.1_pt1 | contig 18105 bp, 19 predicted proteins | sample 1596061 | NCBI WGS metagenome assembly OJIY01 (sample SAMEA4350111, study PRJEB24818) | metagenome | biome: human; feature: gut; material: faeces | place: Denmark | collected 2013-09
CGCAACTAATCCTTGAAAATGAAGAAAAATCGAAGTTGGTGCAAACTGACTGACAATGAGCACGAAACGGAACGATTTGCATAAAATTGCCCTGTTCGCAAAGGGCAGCAATATGCAGATTCAGGCAAAAGTTCAGTTACTAAACCGTTACCCTATTTTGCCATAGGTAACGACGGAGCAATGTCAGGTAACTGAATTATTTTCGCCCCGTGTGGCTGTTGCTTCGGTCGGCAGTTTTCTGCATAAGTGAAGAACGCTTTAATTCGGGTAACTTTGCCCATAAAAATTAAGGCGTATGAAAATAGAGAAAATGAAGGTGCTGCTCTACCTCAAAAAGAGCGGTCTGGACAAGTCGGGTAAGGCTCCGATTATGGGGCGCATTACTATCGGTCGTTCCATTGCGCAGTTCAGCTGCAAGCTGTCCTGTAACCCCGATTTGTGGAATCCCCGTGAAAGTAGAATGGACGGCAAGAGCCGTGAGGCGGTGGAGGTGAACGGCAGGCTGGAGAACTTGCTTGTTTCCATTCAGGTTGCCTATCAGTCTCTGCTATCCAAAGGTTGCCCATTTGACGCAACCGATGTGAAGGGGCTGTTTCAAGGCAGCGTACAGGCACGCTGCATGCTCACCGAAAGGCTGGACATGCTCATCAAGGAGAAGGAAAGTCATGTTGGCATAGACATCAAGGAAGGAGCCATACACGGCTACCATTCCACCCGAATCCATTTGCAGAGATTTATACAAAGGAAGTACAAGGTATCGGACTTGGCTTTCTCACAACTCACGGAGCAGTTTATCTACGATTTCAGACAGTACTTTGTGGGTGAGTGTGGCTTTCAGGAATGTACGTTCTATAATGCCGCCACCTTCTTGAAAACGGTATGCAGGCTGGCATACCGTGAGGGGTTGGCAGACACGCTCCTTTTTGACAAGGCGAAAATATCAAAGGGAGACAACAAACTGCCAAAGGCTCTTGACAGGGAAGCATTGGACAAGTTGAAGGTCCTCCGCTTCGAGGACTTGGAGGAGGAAATGGAAACGGCAAGGGACGTTTTCCTTTTTGCCTGTTATGTCGGTGCAGCCTATTGCGACCTGATGGAACTGAGCAAGTCCCATCTTGTCCGTGATGACGAGGGCAGCCTCTGGCTGAAGTTCAACCGCCGGAAGACAGGAGTTCTCTGTCGCGTCAAGCTACTGCCCGAAGCCATACGGCTGATAGAAAGGTTTCACAGCGATGAAAGGGAAACGCTGCTTCCTTTCATCAAGTACAAGAACTATCAGAGTTGCCTGAAAGCCCTCAGGCTGCGTGCAGGCATATCCTTTCCCTTTACCACGCATACCGCAAGGCACACCTTTGCCACGCTCATCACGCTTGAGCAGGGAGTACCCATAGAGACGGTGAGCAAGATGCTGGGACATTCCAACATAAGCATGACGGAACGCTACGCAAAGGTAACACCCCAGAAACTCTTTGAGGAATTTGAACGTTTCCTTTCTTTCACCGAAGACATGCAGCTGGCTATCTAATCCTTATCACAATTATTTTATTTATTATCCTTTCTTTCAAAACATCAAGACAATGAGAAGTACATTCAAGATACTGTTCTATATCAACAGACAGAAGACAAAGGCAGACGGGCGGACAGTCATCCTCTGCCGTATCACCATAGACGGGAAGAGTACCGCCATTACCACAGGCGAGGAATGCAATCCCTCCGAGTGGAACTCTAAGCAGGGCTTGACAACCGACAGGAAGACCAGCCAAAGGCTCCATGAGTTCAGGGAACTTGTGGAAAAGACCTATCGGGATATTCTCGTAAGGGACGGAGTGGTAAGCGTGGAACTCATCAAGAACCATTTACAGGGCATAGCCACCCATCCGACAACCCTCCTTGCCATGAGCAGGGCGGAACTGCAAATGGTCAGGGAGAGCGTAGGCAAGTCAAGGACAGAGGGAACGTACCTGAACCTATCTCATGCAGACAGGAATCTCCATGAGTTTGTCAAAGACAAAGGAGTGCAGGACATCCTTATTGGGGCAATCACGGAGGACTTGTTTGAGGAATACCGTTTCTACCTCAAAAAGCGTGGACTGAAAGGAACGACCATCAACAACTATCTCTGCTGGCTGAGTCGGCTGATGTACCGTGCGGTCAGTCAGAACATCATACGCTGTAATCCCTTTGAGAATGCCAAGTATGAGAAAGAGGATAAGAATATACGATACTTACAAAAATACGACATGGCAAGGCTCATGGCTATGAGGATGAATGACAGCGAGGCGGAACAGGCAAGGCTGATGTTCATTTTCTCCTGTTTCACGGGACTGGCTATTGCGGATATGGAAACCCTGCAATACAAGCATATCCAAACCGCAGCGGACGGACAGAAATATATCCGCAAGGAGCGACAGAAGACCAAGGTGGAGTTTGTCGTACCGCTGCACCCAATAGCGGAAACTATCATCAGCCATTGCAGGAAAGCAAATCACAACGACTTAACAACAGGACAGGACGAGCAGACGATGAAAGAAAAAGGCGACGGCTTTGTCTTTCATCCTGATAGCAGCCGTAGCGTGATGAATAGCAAATTGTACATTGTGGGCAAGGCTTGCGGTATCAGCCAAAGGCTTTCCTTCCACATGGCACGACACACCTTCGGCACGATGAGCCTTAGTGCAGGAATACCCATCGAAAGCATAGCCAAGATGATGGGGCATGCTTCCATATCAAGCACGCAGATTTATGCACAGGTGACGGACTGCAAGATTTCGGAAGACATGGACAGGCTCATCGCCAAACTTTCCTCAAAGGAAAAGAAAAACAAAGAGCTGGCGGGAAATGAACCCTTGAACATATTAGCATATAAGAAGGAGGAAACGGCATGAATACAACAAACAGACCAAAGACTGGCATGGAGCGTAGTCGCCTTGATTGGAGCGGCAATATGCAGGTAATCCGCAAGGGAGGCGGCGAGATAGCCATGACGGAGGGAGAACTTGCGAGGTTTTTCGGTGTGACATGGAAGAAACTTAACGGCAAGCTACAAGTGATACAGAAATCTTCCAACCTGCACCTTGATGAAATGTGTGCAGGTGAGAAGGCAATGGTCAGAGATAATGAATTGACAGGTTATGCACCTCTTTATCCGCTCTCGGCAATCATCGCCCTCGCCTTTCTGCTGGACAGCATGGAAGCTCACTTGTTCAGAAAGTATGTCTGCCATAAGGTACAGCAACCCGCAACTTCCATAACACCGATATTCCTGTTTGGAGGTACACACCATTGATTTATTCCTATCTTTTTCTTTCACCGATATTATCCTACTACATTACTACAATAAGGGGTAATACGATGAAAGAAAAAGGATTAGGATGTCGTCAGAGGCAGCGGATAGAAATCACTACTTCTTGACTACATTCTACATTAGTCAGTTCAAAATGCATGATTGTAGGCTAATAACTCGCGAAATGAACTTTCTATAGGGAAAGCAATGCCTTATTTGAGTTTGTCGTAGATGTCATCAGTGACAGGTTCCAACCATTCGTTCGATGAACTATCCTCAACGTGAGTATTGTAAGTCAGGTGCTGCATCCAACTGTCTCTGGCGGCTCCGTGCCAGTGTTTGGTTTCGGCAGGGATGGCAATGACAACACCGGGGCAAAGCTCTACAGGTGTCTTGCCCCACTCTTGGTACCAGCCACGGCCGGCAACGCAGATGAGCACCTGAACGGCTTTGTGATGAATGTGCCAGTTGTTGCGGCAACGGGGTTCAAACGTTACATTTACCACGCCCCCCTTGTCAGCCTCCATCGGAGCGAGATAACTCAGCCCTATGAAGTATTTGGCATAGCCCGTGTTAGGCTCGCCAATGGGATAGGGTGTGCTTGCCTGAAATTCTTCTTTGGTCTGTATGTCTGAAGTCCACACCTCCTTGGCCATGTTGAACACCGCCCATGCCTTAGGCCAGCCTACATAGAAAGCGGCGTGAGTGATCATCTCCGAAAATTCCTGTCGGGTCACGCCATTGGCTTTGGCCGTATTCAGGTGATATTTGAGCGATGAGTCAGTGATGCCTTGCGCCACGAGTGAGAGAATTGTGGTAAGCGAGCGGTCATGCAGGCTCATCTCTTCCTGACGGTTCCACACTTCACCGAAAAGAATGTCATCGTTGAGATGAGCAAATTCCGGTGCGAACTCTCCGAGGGCGGTACGTCCTGCGGTCTGCTTGATTTCTTTCCTTTCCATATTCTTTTGTGCTTGAATGCCCATCACAGCAGTTGCCATGAGAGCCCAAATTATTATTCCCTTAATTCCGCAGCATAAATTCTTGTGAGAACTCCAAGTGCCTGAGAAACAAAGCTCTCAAAACACTTGGATATGTCAGAAATTTCACCTATCTTGGTGCTGCAAACATAACAAGTAAGCAAAAATCTGACATGACAAAGGTAGCAATTAAAAACGAGAATATCACTTCTTTCGGTGGAATTTATCATATTATACGCGAGCTCGGGATAAGCTTAGTATGCAAATAGTTCTAACTGCTTTGATTTTTCGACATAAACAGGGAGTGCTTCAGGTTTATTATCAAAAAAGCAATAGGTTGTTAGGGCAGAACATAGGTTCATGATGAAGTTGTGTATTGAGCTATGTCGCGAGTGTACGAGGTTAGCTTTATTCTTCAAGAGTTCATTGATGCTCTCGATGATATAGCGTTTTCTTAACATTATCTTATCCCACATGGGCATCAGCTTGTTCTTCATCTTAGCCGTTAGGCCATGAACGAGTTGGATACTCAAGAATACACGAGGCATGAGCTCTACAAAGTTTTATCCCGAACTCGCGTATTATTTCTGTCCCTCTGAATTAGAAAAGGCTATTGATGGGTGGGTGAAATACTATAATGAGAGGAGGTTTCATGAATCGTTGGACAATCTTACACCTAGAGATGTATATTTAGGCCAAGGGGAGAAAATTAAAAGAATAAGAGAAACAATAAAGCAAAATTCAATCAACAAAAGAATTTCTGAGAATAAAAGAATGATATTACAGCATAAATAACTACATTTGCAGTTGTGCACTTTTATTTGACAACGTACAAGTAATGATAAGCCCCCCCTCTTTAGCCTTTTAAGATGCTCAAATTTCAATTTAAAAGTCCATCTTCTTATAAATTGAGTTTTGACACACCCTCCATTATGGATAGCACTCATTGTACTATATTCTCTAATTCCTCGTTATACTTGAACTTACGAATATTCTCTAGGGTGGTGGTTGCTATATTATGCAGGGCCTCCTTGGTAAAGAAAGCCTGATGCGAAGTGATGATTACATTCGGCATCATCAGCAAGAGGGCAAGTTTGTCGTCGTCGATCATCCTGTCCGAGCGGTCCTCGTAGAAGTAGTTCTTTTCTTCTTCGTAGACATCCAGTCCTGCCGCCCCAATCTTGTGAGCATGGAGTCCGGCGATAAGATCTTCTGAATGAATGAGTTTTCCACGCCCCGTATTAATGATCATTACGCCGTCCTTCATTTTGGCAATACTGTCCTTGTTGATGATAAAGCGGGTATCATCTGTCAGAGGGCAATGTAATGAAATAATATCGGATTGGGAATAAATCTCATCAAGACTACAGAATTTCACGCCATATTGTTCCGTCAGCTCTGGTTTGGGATGAAGGTCATAGGCAAGAATCTTCATACCGAAGCCATAAAGGATTCTGACGAGCTCCCTCGCGATACGACCCATTCCGATCACTCCTACCGTCTTGCCATACATGTCAAAGCCGAGGAGTCCCTTCAGCTTGAAGTTTCCTTCACGGGTTCGTGATACGGAACGATATATTTTCCTGTTAAGTGACAGCATCAAGGCTACAGCATATTCTGCCACTGCATGGGGAGAATAAGCAGGCACTCTTACAACAGGAATCTTACCCTTGGCAGCCTTTATGTCCACATTGTTGAAACCTGCGCAGCGAAGAGCAATCAGTTGGATTCCCATACTTAGCAGGCAGTCAATCACTGCGGCATTGCATTCGTCGTTCACGAAGATACAAACAACATCCTTGCCCCTGGCGAGTTCTACCGACTCAAGACTTAACCGTTCTTTGTAAAAGTGAATGTCGTAGCCATACTCCTTATTTATCTGCCCGAAAGATTCCCTGTCGTAGCTTTTGGCATCAAAGAAAGCAATTTTTACCATATTTCTCAAATTATTCGTAAACTTATAGGTTCATTAAAGTCTCTTTCCCTGATTTGCTACAGCCTGTTGCTTGCGCTGTATCTCTTCCTGATCGCCCAAGTAGTAATCACGAAGCAGCTGAAGACTATTATCAAACTCAAACACATAAGGGGTTGCCGTAGGGATATTGAGTAATGAAATATCGGTATCGGAAATCTGTTTCAGATGCTTCACAATGCCGCGAAGACTATTGCCGTGTGCAACGACAATAACCTGATCACAGGCCATCAGGCTTGGGAAAATTTCACATTCCCAGTAAGGCATTACCCTTGCAATGCAATCCTTCAGAGATTCAGTTTTAGGCAATAGTGCGGAAGGCACATCCTTATACCGGGGATCATGCGTGGAGCTAAAAGGAGAATCATCAGCAAGCAAACGAGGGGCTACGTCAAAGCCGCGCCTCCATTGATAAACCTGCTCATCTCCAAATTTAGCAGCCGTTTCAGCCTTATTCAGCCCTTGCAGTTCTCCATAATGCTTTTCGTTAAGACGCCATGACTTCTTGACGGGAATCCAATCCTGATCCATTGTATCCAAAGCAATGTTGAGTGTCTTTACGGCACGTTTTAAATAGGATGTGTAAGCTCGGTCAAAATGAAAGCCAGCCTCTTTCATTAGCTGTCCGGCATTCTGCGCTTCAACGACACCCTTCTCACTCAAGTCAACATTTACCCAACCGGTAAATCTGTTTTCCTTGTTCCACAGGCTTTCGCCATGTCTTACTAATACTATTCTTTTCATACCTTAATTCCGCAGCATAAATTCTTGTGAGAACTCCAAGTGCCTGAGAAACAAAGTTCTCAAAATACTTGGATATGTCAGAATTTTCACCTATCTTGGTGCTGCAAACATAACAAGTAAGCAAAAATCTGACATGACAAAGGTAGCAATTAAAAACGAGAATATCACTTCTTTCGGTGGAATTTACATCATTTTTTTTGTGGTTTTTCAAACTTCCCCATTGGTTTGGGTGGGGGATTTTATGCTTAGAAAAGACCCAAAAAACACCGAAGCACCTTATATCAACATATAGAGCCCCAAAAAGACATCTCAACATATAAAATTTTCTCACAAGAAAAAATACTGCGGAATTAAGGTATTATATCAATTTAAAAGTTCAAATCGTCTTCAATATCTATGACGAAAAAGAAGTAGGCTTCTTCACTTATGACTCAGATACTGGAAAAACTAAATATGCAGTAAGGGCAGATAGTAATCCGATTTTCTTCTATTTCTTTGGATAACAGTATACGCTATATAGATTTATCTTTACCATAAGGCGATTATGTCAAAATACCTATTTATAAGTATTGCTACTTACAAACAAAAAAGATTTTTTTGCAACTGAGACAAAGGAACATAACTGTAATTTAGGATGTTTATACTAGCATAATTCTTGTTCTGAAGCGCACAGTCCAAGTAAAGGGTGTACGCTTCTCATTAAAGCAGGAAATAAATAATTCCTAAGAACCAAATAAAAATAAAGAATGATGGATACAAAACAACTTACAGGTATTCCCGAAACAATGCTTACCACACTTTGGGCGAAGGCCACGGAGACAAAGCGACCGGATGCTTTGTTGAGGGATATTTATGCAACAGAGATCATCAAACATGTGGATTATGATTTCTCTAAATTTAAGAAGGGAAAATTCTCACAGGCTGGTGTTTGTGTTCGTGCAAAACTAATTGATGATGAAGTGATAACGTTCTTAAAAGAATATCCTGACGGTGTCGTAATACAATTGGGGGCAGGGCTTGACGCTCGATATCAACGTCTTGACTGTCCACACTGTGCTCATTGGTACGATCTCGATTTAGAAAAAGTTATCGATATACGGCGTCGTTTTATACCTGAGACTGAGACGAATACTTTTCTTTCAATGTCAATGTTCGACTACAAATGGATAGAAGAGGTAAAGAAATATAATACCCCCGTGCTGATTATTCTTGAAGGAGTATTGATGTACTTTAAAGAAGAGCAGGTAAAAGCTTTTATAAACGAATTGTGTAGCCGCTTGGATAAAGCTACAATACTAATGGACATCTTATGTTATGTACTCGTAGGGAAAGCTAAACATCATGACGTAATCAGTAAGATGGATGATAATACGGAGTTCTTATGGTCCATACTGCATACCAAAGACATGGAGAAATGGAATAATCGTTTACATCTTATCCGTGAATACTTTATGAGCGATTACGATCATGGACGTTTTCCATTGATATTCCGCCTGCTTTATAAAATTCCGTATTGTTATATTCGCTTCAATCAGCGTATAGTGCGATTGGATATTTATTGAATACCTTAATTCCGCAGCATAAATTCTTGTGAGAACTCCAAGTGTCTGAGAAACAAAGTCCTCAAAACACTTGGATATGTCAGAATTTTCACCTATCTTAGTGCTATCAAATAATAAACAAGCAAAAATCTGACATGACAAAGGTAGCAATTAAAAACGAGAATATCACTTCTTTCGGAGGAATTAATCACATCATGGACGTTTTTCAAAGTTGGGCTTTGAAAAACTTACCGAATCCGTGTTGGGCAGATGCGGATGCAGCGGCAAAGCATTCAGCCATGGAAGTATTTTCGGCTCTCTATTCTTCAGTTACCTTTGTGGTGGAGAATGCCTTGAGGACATCAATGCGCTTACAGGACAGTTCAAGCAGAGACCTGGTACGCTATTACCCAGTGCCGACACCGTGGGGCGCGGACTGAAGGAGCTTGCCGAAGAGAATATTGTCTATAAGAGCGAAACCTCCGATAAGTCGTATCGTTTCAACACAGCAAAAAAGTTGAATACCTTACTTTTACGGATGATACGAAGAATGGGGCTTATAAAGGCGGGCAGTCATGTTGACTTAGACTTTGACCACCAGTTTATTCCAGCCCACAAGTTCGATGCAAAGTATTCCTACAAGCAGGATTTTGGCTATTTCCCTGGTTGGGCTTCCATCGGGGGAATCATAGTCGGAGGTGAGAATCGTGACGGAAACACCAATGTGAAATTCCATCAAGAAGACACGCTTCGCCGAATTATGGACCGTGTAACCTCCGAGCTTGGTGTTGTGATAGAGCGTTTCCGTGCCGACTGCGGGTCGTTCTCGAAGGAAATCATCCAAACCGTAGAGCAGCGCTGCAACACGTTCTATATACGTGCAGCCAACTGTGGCAGCCGACACGAGGAGTTCCGCCAGCTGGAAGAATGGAAGAGTGTTGAGGTCGGTTATGAGAAATACGATGTCACATCCATCAGCATGGACAACCTAATAGAAGGAAAGTCATACAGGCTTGTCGTACAGCGTAGTCCTTTGAAAGACAAGGATGGCAAGCAACAGACGGATATGTTCGGAGTAATATACACATACCGCTGTATCCTCACCAATAACTGGACATCCACAGAGAAAGACATCATTACATTTTATAATGAGCGTGGAGCAAGCGAAAAGAACTTCGACATACAGAACAATGACTTCGGATGGTCGCATCTGCCCTTTTCCTTTATGGCTGAGAACATGGTTTTCATGATGGTTACCGCCATGCTGAAGAACTTCTATCTCTATCTCGTCCGTCATATCAGCGATAAGGTCAAGCCATTGAAAAAGACAAGCAGGCTGAAAGCCTTTATCCTGCATTTTGTCAGCGTGCCAGCAAAATGGGTGCGCACTGGAAGGCAGAACGTTCTGAACCTATATACAAATAAAACCTACTACGCTGAGGTCTTCATTGAATAAACATCATTTTTTTTGTGGTTTTTCATACTTCCCCATTGGTTTGGGTGGGGGATTTCATGATTATGCAAGAACCAAGAACCCCAGAAAATCCCCATATCAATGGATAAATCCCAAAAATGTCACTTCAATATATAAAAGTACCTCACAAGGAATAATGCTGCGGAATTGAGGTAATCCCTAATACATAAGTTTGCGATTTACTTTTGCTTCTTTTCTTTGGTTGCCTACTCGTTCAAAGAAAAAGAAAAGAAGCCACGCAATTTTTGAGGTTGCGTGGCTCTTTGTGTTATGACTTTTCGGTTATTCCAAGTATAGCCTTAGATTTTTCCTGTGCTCAATATAAAGAAACGATAGTTTTCTTATTTCCTACCAACTTATTAGATGAGAAATGACCTCTGCTCCTGTCTAAATACAGAACTTTGCTACACGCTGGTTACCGCGACGGTAAAAGAAAGGTACCTTATAGAGCATCCGGAAGAGGAAGGGGTAACGTCCTTGATCATAATCGCTCATATAATACTCCTTTGATAGATGCAAATGCGGGTGCCATTGTTCCATATCCGCAGTATTCAATATCGACCATCTGAACTCTGCTTTATGCTCGGTCTTACTTACGGCATCGTGTTGTTTCGCGTGTTTTACGAGCATATACGCCAGAATTTCCAAAAGGATGGTGGTGTTATTGAGTTGCGAACACACCATATTAAAGAAAGTTTTTACCTGCTCTTCATCGAAATACATCAGCACACCTTCAAGTATGATGAGCACAGGAGCATTGTGCTTCTTTACCGTTTTAATCCATTCTTCATCAAAAAGCGATAGGGACAGGTAGGTGTTCTTTTCGGTTTCGGGCAGGAGTTGACGGCGGATGGCAATGACTTCGGGCAGGTCAAGATCGTACCAATGACCGACATTCGGCTTGCCTAAGCGCTGATAACGGGCATCAATACCAGCCCCCAACTGTATCACTACGGCATCCGGGTGCTGGGCCAAGAATTCTTTTGTCTCGTCATCTATCAGCTTCGCACGTACACACACGCCCACCTGAGACATCTTTGCACCCTTAAATTTGGTAAAATCATAGTCCACTTGCCCTATCATCTCGGCAGCAAAGGGGTCGGATAGGATTGGTCTCGGATGGTTATACTCCGTTGCTTTAGCCCATAAAGGGATCAGCATCGTTTCGGGAATACTTGTAAGTTGCTTTGTTTCCATTTTATCTTTATTTTCAAATGACAATTTATTCGTCCAATTATGCTACAAAGATATAAAGATCATAAAGCCAATACAATACCTTAATTCCGCAGCATAAATTCTTGTGAGAACTCCAAGTGTCTGAGAAACAAAGTTCTCAAAACACTTGGATATGTCAGAAATTTCACCTATATTGGTGCTGCAAACATAACAAGTAAGCAAAAAACTGACATGGCAAAGGTAGCAATTAAAAACGAGAATATCACTTCTTTCGGTGGAATTTATCATATTATGGACGTTTTCTCAAAGTTGGGTTTTGAAAGACAAGGAGGGCAAGCAACAGACAGATATCTTCGGAGTAATATACACATACCGCTGTATCCTCACCAATAACTGGATGTCTACCGAGAAAGACATCATTACATTTTATAATGAGCGTGAAGCAAGCGAAAAGAACTTCGACATACAGAACAATGACTTCGGATGGTCGCATCTGCCCTTTTCCTTTATGGCTGAGAACATGGTTTTCATGATGGTTACCGCCATGCTGAAGAACTTCTATCTCTATCTCGTCCGTCATATCAGCGATAAGGTCAAGCCATTGAAAAAGACAAGCAGGCTGAAAGCCTTTATCCTGCATTTTGTCAGCGTGCCAGCAAAATGGGTGCGCACTGGAAGGCAGAACGTTCTGAACCTATATACAAATAAAACCTACTACGCTGAGGTCTTCATTGAATAAACATCATTTTTTTTGTGGTTTTTCATACTTCCCCATTGGTTTGGGTGGGGGATTTCATGATTATGCAAGAACCAAGAACCCCAGAAAATCCCCATATCAATGGATAAATCCCAAAAATGTCACTTCAATATATAAAAGTACCTCACAAGGAATAATGCTGCGGAATTGAGGTCCTATAACAATCCTCCAGTAATATCCCCAAGTCCGAAGCCTTGTAGAGAATCTTTCCTGCAAACTGCGTGTAGGGAATAATCTTTCTGTCTCGATAGTCTTGCAAGGTGCGAGGGCTTATATACAGCCGCTCACACACCTCCTTGCCCGTTAGGAAATGCTCACCTCCAAACAGGGGCTTGTGCGTCTGTGCCACTTCCTTAATTCTCCTGCTTACACTGTGGATAGCGGACAGCACCACCTGCATATCGTCCGTGTCCATGTTCAAATCTCTAATTGTTTCCATCTTTTCATTGTTTGTCTATTTGTTGCTCTTGGTTTTCTCTGATTTTGTCTGTAACAACCGCTCCACATCTTCACGCTTATAATAGCACTTGTGTCCGATTTGTGCAAACGGCAGCACGCCCGTATCTCGGTAATGCTGTAAGGTGCGCTTGCTGATGCCCAGTAGCCTACACACATCACCATTGTGCAGCCAATCTGTGTGCTTACTCGATTCTCCAAATGCCTTGTGGCAGGTCTGGGCAAGGGCGAGGATTTCGTCCCTAAGCATTGCCCATTGCTTGTCGGTAATGATAAAATATCCCATAGTGTTATATTGTTTTGTTTATATTTTCCTTTTGCGATTTGCTTTTCATCGCATGTTTCTGCGTGCAAAAGTATGCGCTTATTTCCAATCCGCAAAGCAGTGGGGAACAGCAGGGAAGAATAGGGAAACCGAAGGAAATGCGGTTATCTTTCTTACTATTCTGTAGTTCCCTATCTTCCTTTTTTCTAGGTTTGTTTTAGTCAAAGCAATACAGTGCAGATTGGAGCAAATAAGTACATACTTTTCTTGTAGTATTTCTATACTTGCTCCCTTATATTAGCCTGAAATCCTTATTTTCCAGCTTCTTCCTGTCAGAAATCCGTGAGAAATTCATTGCCAATGAGTGCAACATTATGCAAGCATGCTCAGACTGCTTGGAACATTGACATTCTCGCCGTAACTTCACTCTTGGAACCAAAACGGGTAAACAATGAAAAATGAAGCAGATAAAAGCAGAATGAAAACAACTGGCAATTCTACCGAACGCAGGGGAAACACCTCCAAGAACAGCGAGATAGAAACCTATCTCCGTGCGCACTATGCGTTCAGGTATAATACCGTGCTGGGCAGGACGGAATACCGAAGCAGTAAAGATGCAAGCAATCGTTTCACAAAGGTTGGTCGCTATGAAATCAACTCTCTCCGTAGGGAACTTGACTCCGACGTGGGCATCATTACATCGTCCGACAATCTCTATTCCATCATCGAAAGTAGCTTCTCGCCACGCATCAATCCCATACAGGAGTATTTCAAGGCTTTGCCAGAGGTTGATGCTTCAGAAGTGCTGCACAAGATAGAGGTAAACCAAAGCACAATAGCCAACCTTGCATCGTGCGTTATCGTCCGCAACTCTGAAAAGTGGCTGCCATACCTTACCAAATGGCTTGTTGCAGTGGTTGCCAACGCTATGGACGACCGTGAATGCCGTAACCACACCTGTCTTGTACTGACAGGAGAACAGGGAAAGTTCAAGACAACGTTCCTTGACCTGCTCTGTTCTTCTGCCCTTCACGGTTACAGTTACACGGATAAGATATACCCGCAGGAGAAGGACACGCTCACCTATATCGGGCAGAACCTCATCGTAAACATTGACGACCAGCTCAAAGCCCTCAACAAGCGGGACGAGAATGAACTGAAGAACCTTATCACCTGCCCGATGGTCAAATACCGTATGCCCTACGACAAGTATGTGGAGGAACATCCACACCTGGCGAGCTTCGTGGCTTCGGTGAACGGCAACGATTTCCTGACTGATCCCACGGGCAGCCGACGATTCCTGCCCTTTGAGGTGCTATCCATTGATATAGAACGAGCAAAGGCTATTTCTATGGATGCCGTCTATACCGAAGCCAAAGTCCTGCTAAACTCAGGCTTCCGATATTGGTTTGACGATGATGAGATAGTGGAGTTATACAAAGAGAGCGAGGAATTTCAGGTGCAGACCGCAGAAATGGAACTCCTGCTACGTTGCTTTGAGAAGCCTGCGGAGGATAGTCCCCACTGCTCCTATATGACCACAACGGAGATACTTACCTACTTAGGTACCTATACACATCATCCATTGTCCTTAAAACACATGGGCGAAGCCTTGAAAAGGACAGGCTTTGAGAAAGTGAGCAGGAGGCGTGACGGTGGCAGTCCCATCTATGTGTACAAAGTAAGGAAGATACTACCCTGTCCCCTGCTTGGTAGTTGTAGTAGCCTGATGTAGTAGGGCGTGTAGTATTCTGTGCACTACAAATTATCACTGATTATCAATAACTTACAACATATTAGTATGTAGTAAGAAGAAAGATAAAAAAGTTTGGAAGGGAAAAACTTTGGAAAAGATAATCAAGGAAGTAGAGTCCTGTCGAACAGAATATTTTGAGATAAGAAAGAAATGTTCAACCAATAAATATCGCAATAATGAAAGAAGATTTATCACTCATCAAGCGATACCCCATCGTGGAGTATCTTGAAAGGAAAGGCATCAAGCCTGTACGCAGGACACCTGCCTATGCCCTTTATCGCTCACCGCTTAGGGAGGAAACGCATCCGAGCTTCAAGGTGGACACGGAGAAGAACCTCTGGATAGATTATGCCGAGGGACGTGGCGGAAGCATCATCGACCTCTGTATGCGCATGGAGCGATGCAGCCTGTTGGAAGCCATCCGCCTTTTGGGGCGGAACGCTCCCGATACAACGTGCAGTCCTCGTATGGTATGTGTACATGGCACTTCCAATCAGGAAAGTATTGGACAGGCTACATCGGCAAACGGGACAAGGAGACTGACAGGCATATCAGACACCTTGCCGCCACATTTGCAGGACTACCTCATGAAAGAACGCTACATTGATTTGGCAAAGGCAAAGCCATTCCTCAAATGTATCAGCTATGAGGTAAGGGGGCAGCATTATCAAGCCATCGGCTTCGCAAATCAGTCGGGTGGCTATGAGCTTCGGGACAGCGGCTCGTTCAAGGGAACGATTGCCCCGAAGGACATTACCCCTATATTCATGGATAGGTCGAGAAATAAGGTGACTGACAAAATACAACCGGTCTGTGTGTTCGAGGGCTTCATGGACTTCCTTTCTTTCCTTTCAATGAAAGAAGAAGTAACGAGTGCCTGTCTTGTGCTGAACTCCGTAAGCAACGTTGCAAGGGCAATCCGCTATCTGAACGACAGACACCTAACCCATATCCGTGCCTTCCTTGACAATGACGATGCTGGACGGAAAGCAACCAATGATTTCATCAGGGCAGGTTTCAAGGTGGAGGATATGTCCGTGCATTACGGACGGTTCAAAGACCTCAACGAGTACCATATCCACAGGGTGCGTGGACAGCAGAAAAGACAATCACTGAATACATTACAACCGCAAACCAATTCTATCAAGACAAAACAAGTTAAATATAAAATGAGATAAAGACAATGGAAAAGAAGAAAACAACAGACGAGGAGCATGACCTCTTATATTACCTGGGTGGTAACGAAGAAGATACTTCTTCAAAGACAACTGAACAAAAAGACATACTTATCCCTAAATGGGAAGAGGTCAGGAAGCAGGAAAAAAGAGCACCTATAAACCAGTCGGGTATTCCATCGGAGAACTCGGAACATGAGCAGCATGTTGTATCATCACAGGATGCAGTGCCATCACAGCACACAGAGAACACAGCCGTTCAAAGACGCATCAGCGCCAAGATGAGAAAGGAAACGCTTGAAGCCTACAAGCAAGCCTATCTTGTTCCAACCAAATTGATAGGCCGAAAGGCGGTCTATCTGAGCAGGGAGACACAGGAGCGGGCGGACTTCATCGTGCGCAGATTGGGCGACAGGGGCAGCAACCTTTCAAGTTTTGTCGAGAACATCGTGCGCCTTCATCTGGAGGAATATGGTGAGGATATAGAGAAATGGAGAAGATTGTAAACCGACAGAAAGGGACGAGGGGGATAAGAGGAGGAACATCTCTTTCATTTTCACTTCTCCCTCAACCCTTTTTCGGGAGTATGAAAACGGACATTTGTCAAGCATACTGAACGGTGGGAATGCCACGAACGCAGTCAGACACGGAATGCCGTGCATTCACTTTTTGGCAACAAAACGCCTTATGCGTAAACGGTCTGTTAGGGTAGCATTGCAAGACGTCAGTTTGTACCCACAAACTGCGCTTGCTCCCCTCGATAAACAGCCGGGGAGATTAGACCGTAATCACTCCGTTCTCATCGGTCATCATTCAGAAATTAAGCAGCAATGAATCATCTATAATGATTAACTTTCGGAGAAATTTATATGAATAAATACAGAAGAAAAGCTACCCAATGGCAGCAGAAGGACAATGAAGAAAAGCAGATGAACAAGACGGAGTTCATCAAGGTTAGGTGTACTTTGGAGGAGAAGCAGCGCATCAAGGCAAAGGCAGAAAGCACAGGACGGAAGTTCTCCGAGTACTGCCGTGAGATTCTTTTGAATGGTGAAGTGGTAGCCGTTCCCAAGATGACCGACAATGAAAAGGAAGCCATTGCCGTACTCCACCGAACGGGAATGTACTACGCACAGGTTTCCAACCTCATCAGGATAAAGGACGAGTCATGGGTGCCGATAACCAAGAACCTTTCCATATGTGCCAAAGAAGCATTTAAGCGTTTTTTCGACCCTCACTTCCGCATTGGTGACGATATATATAAGGTCTTAAATCTGCCGAGGTATGATAGGAAAGTGTAAGGCGATAGCGCACGGAAGCACTGCATTGGACTATATCTTCAGAGAGGGCAAGCTGGGTAATCGGCTTGCCTTCCATAACCTTTGTAGCAGAGAATCAAAGGCTATTTACGAGGAAATGAAGTTGGTCGGCGATTACAATACCAGATGCAGAAACAAATTCCTGCGCATTGAAATCGGCATTGCACCACAGGACGAGAAGAAACTATCAGTTTCTGAACTTGCCCAAATAGCCCATCTGTTTGCCAAGAAAATGGGACTTGACAACTATCAGTGGGTGGCAGTAACGCACAAGGATACAGACAACAGGCATATCCACATTATCGCCAACCGCATCAGCCTATACGGAGAAGTTTATGATACCACCTTTGTAAGCAACAAGGCTGCAAGAATAACAGAGGAAATCAGCAGGGAGAAAGGCTTAACCATTGCAAAGGAAGTCAAAATCAAAAGGAAACATCAGAAAGCAAAAACCAATCCCACAAGAGAGGAAACAAAGAGAGAACTACAAAGAATATGCTATGACCTACTTGAAAAGTACAAAAGTACAGGTATCACAGGGCATTCTATGTTCCTCTATGAGTTGAACAAGCATGGAGTAACCATAGATCGTATGAAGAACAAGCAGAGCAAGGTCTATGGGTTGAAGTTCTCATACGGAGAATATGCGTTCAAGGCATCGGAAGTAGGCAGAGAGTTTGGCTACCGTTCTTTGCAAAAGAACTTCGAGGAAGGTAAGAAAGCCGATACGAATATATCTGACCAAGTAATACGCAAATCGTCAAAGTATACAGATACCAAGGAAGCAGGCTATCAGCTCGTACCCCCAAGCCGTTCATACAGTCCACCACCAACTAAGGAAACGCCAAAAAACGCACAAACTATAAGAGATATGGCAGATGCAGCCATCAGCACAGCCGATGATTTGGTAGAGGGAGTAGACGGAATGATTACACCAACGACACATGGCGATGACTATGCCGAGGCCGCATGGCAACGCAAGCTCAGAAACCAAGCTAACAGAAAGAAGAAGCGAGGGAGAGGATTATAGCAACTCCAACAGCAACAATCCAAAATGCAGATATGTGAATATTTCTTTGAAAACGCTTGTTATTCGGTAACAAAGTATTATCTTTGCAAACAGAATAACAAGCGTTCTTTGTTAGGCAGAAAACAGCAAAGCCAAGTAGCTCGCTCGTTTCCAAATCGTTACCTATTCAGTTATACC